>Ga0310694_10002340_pt1 | contig 19624 bp, 12 predicted proteins | sample 174DNAGHGhighgp2_FD_203884 | JGI IMG/M metagenome (GOLD analysis project Ga0310694, IMG submission 203884) | Sheep rumen microbial communities from Palmerston North, Manawatu-Wanganui, New Zealand - 1742 DNA GHGhigh gp2 (v2) (version 2) | ecosystem: Host-associated > Mammals > Digestive system... | reverse complement strand
ATCTCACGGCAGGAACGCTTTCGTATAACGGTTACATGACGGAGGATGAGTGGAAGAAACTCTTTGAAGGATACTGCGGAGAGGGCGCAGCGGAAACGAGAGACCGCTACTTCATGCCTCTGCCGGTATGGATGAAGGGAAATGTGTACTTTAACGGTGCGGTGCCCTGCGATAAAGAAGAAGCGCTCGTCGTTGATAAGACGCACAAAGCCTCTGTCACGTTAAAAGAAGAAGACGGAGTCTGCAAAGCGGTCATTGATTTTGTGGATGCTCTGCCGGCAGTGGATCTCGTGGATTCTGATACACTCGGGGAAGCGTTTGAACCCGAGGAGCGTTTTGAAAATCCGGACGGCAGCACGATCGTCTTTGATACGGATTATTACGGAAAGAAACGCAGCGGAAAGATCGTCGCGGGCCCCTTTGCGTAAGGTGCGACGACTCATTACGAAAAATGCGGAAGCGACGGCAAAAAAATACTACAGAATGGAGATGACACAAAATGAAGTTTAACGAAATGCCTTATGAACGGATCGGACTGGAGGAGATGAAGAAAGGCTTTGCCGATCTGACTAAGCGCTTAAGTGAAGCAAAGAGCGGCGAGGAACAGTTTGTCGTTCATAAGGAGTATTACGCGTTTTCCAACCATATCCTGACGGAGATGATGCTGGCCGCCATCCGGCATTCCATCGATACGACGGATCCGTACTACGAAGCGGAGAACGATTATTACGATGAGTTTCGTCCGGAGTATGTCAATTGCGACAACGCATACCGGAAAGTCCTGTATGAGTCACCGTATCGGGAATATCTCGAAGGAAAGATCGGAAAGGTCGCTTTCAAAAATATCGAGATCGCGCTGAAAGCGTTTGATGAAAAGATCATCCCCCTCATGCAGGAGGAGAACGCGCTGTCTTCCCGTTATGACAAACTGATCGCGACGGCGGAGATCCCTTTTGAAGGAGAGGTTTATAATCTGAGCCTGATGCGTAAGTTCATGACGGCACAGGACCGGGAGACGAGAAAACGTGCGTGGAAAGCAGTCAGTGATTACTTCCTGAGCGTCACGGGAGAGATCGATGAGATCTTTGACAAGATGGTGAAGAACCGTACTGCCCAGGCACAGGCACTCGGATACAAAGACTATGTGGAGCTCGGCTACTACCGGATGAACCGCAACAGTTACGACCGCGCCATGGTAGAAAATTTCCGGAGTCAGGTGAAAGACGCGTTCGTACCATTTGTCAGTGAGATCCACGAGCTTCGCAGGAAGCAGATCGGTGTTGATGCACTGAAGTATTACGATAACGATATCTATTTCCCGGACGGGAATCCCGCACCCACCGGCACGCCGCAGGAGATCCTGGAAAAGGGCAGACAGCTGTACCACGAGCTTTCACCGGAGACCGGTGAGTTTTTCGACTTCATGATGGACGGCGAACTTTTCGATGTCCTCGGAAGAAAGACAAAGCAGGCCGGCGGCTATATGGAGTATCTGCCGGATTTCAAAGCCCCGTTCATCTTCGCAAACTTCAACGGGACCAGCGGTGATGTGGATGTGATCACGCACGAATGCGGACATGCTTTTCAGGGATATCTGACGAGAGACGATGAGATCCGCGAGCACAACGACCTGACGATGGAAACGGCGGAGATCCATTCGATGTCGATGGAATATTTTGCATACGGCTGGATGAAAGAGTTTTTCGGAGACCGCGCGGAAGACTATCTGAAGATGCACATGGAAGATTCGACGATCTTCGTCCCGTACGGATGCATGGTCGATGAGTTCCAGCACATCGTTTATTCCAAACCGGAACTGACGCCCGCACAGCGCAAGGAAGTTTGGAAGGAACTGGAAAAAACCTACCGCCCGCATCTGGACTATGACGGGGATCCTTTTTTCGCAGAGGGTGGATACTGGCAGCGGCAGGGACACATCTTCCATGCCCCGTTCTATTATATCGATTACGTACTGGCCAGCATCTGTGCGATGCAGTTTAAGGTGCAGATGGACGAGGACTTTGCGGACGCATGGCAGAGGTATCTGAAGCTCTGCCGCCTCAGTGTAAAGGACTTCTACGTTCCGGAACTGGAAGCGGTGGGATTAAAGAGCCCGTTTGCAGACGGATGCATCGTGGATCTGGTAGAGAAGCTTCGCAAGAAGGTTTAGATCGGAAAGGAGAACCGTAAATGAACGAGAACATTTTCAAGAGAAACGAACTGCTCGCAGAGAAAGTGATCAAAGGTCTGGAGTCGCGCAATATGACCGGTTACTACGCGGCAAATAAAGAGGAAGCACTGAAAAAAGCATTGGAGTTGATCCCGAAGGGCAGCAGCATCACGATGGGCGGCTGTATGAGTGCCCATGAGATCGGACTCGTGGATGCGGTAAAGACGGCGGATTACAACTTTATCGATCGGGATGCGGCGGAGGATAAGCGTGCGGCGATGCTCGCAGGCTATGATGCGGATTTCTTTCTTTCGAGTGCCAATGCGATCACCGAGGACGGTGTGATCGTCAATATCGACGGAAACTCCAACCGCGTATCCGCGATCGCGCAGGGACCGAAGAAGGTCATTTTTATCGTCGGGATGAATAAAGTCTGTGATGATATCGACGGAGCGATGAAACGGGCAAGAAATGTGGCGGCTCCGATCAATGCACAGCGTTTCGGGCTTTCCACGCCCTGTGCCAAGACCGGCTCCTGCATGAACTGCAAGTCTCCGGATACGATCTGCTGTCAGTTTCTGATCACGCGTTTTTCCAGACACAAGGACCGGATCCATGTGATCCTGGTCAATGACGATCTGGGATTCTGAACCAAACGGAACAGGTGTTCGAATGATGGGCGCCGGCCTTAGGAATATGGCGGGCAGATAGGGAAACATAATTGATATTTCAACGGGGATATGCTAAAATATCCCCGTTTATGTTAATCGAAGGAAGAGAGGCATAATAATATGAAACAATATACTTATTATCCGCAAGGGGTCTGCTCGAAGCAGATCGATTACGAGCTGGATGATGAGAACCGGATCCACAACCTGAAATTCACCGGCGGCTGCAACGGAAACTTAAAGGCGATCGGCAGACTGCTTGAGGGGCAGGATGCAAAGACGGCGGCGGATACGCTCCGCGGAAATCTGTGCGGAATGCGCGGTACATCCTGCGCCGATCAGCTTTCGAAGGCACTGGATCAGGCGCTGGGCGCTTGACCGGGTTTGACAAGGATACGCAGATAAGAAAAGAATAGAAACAGAAGAGAGGAAAGCACCATGTATCAGAAAGTATCAAAAGACCAGAACTTTGTAGCACGCGAAAAGGAGATCGAGAAATTCTGGAAAGATAACGACATCTTCCAAAAGAGTATCAAGGAGCGGGAAGGCTGCCCAACCTACATGTTCTACGACGGACCGCCTACGGCAAACGGTAAGCCGCATATCGGTCATGTCTTAACGCGTGTTATCAAGGATATGATCCCGCGCTACCGTACGATGAAGGGTAATATGGTGCCCCGTAAGGCGGGCTGGGATACCCACGGTCTGCCGGTAGAGATCGAGGTCGAAAAACTCCTCGGCCTGGACGGCAAGGATCAGATCGAAGCTTACGGTCTTGAGCCGTTCATCGAAAAGTGTAAAGAGTCGGTCTGGAAATACAAAGGTATGTGGGAGGATTTCTCCGGGACCGTCGGATTCTGGGCGGACATGGACAATCCGTATGTCACTTATCATGATGATTTCATCGAGTCCGAATGGTGGGCTCTGAAAGAGATCTGGAATAAGAAGCTTCTCTATAAAGGATTCAAGATCGTTCCTTACTGCCCGCGCTGCGGTACGCCGCTTTCCGCACAGGAAGTCGCGCAGGGGTATAAAGATGTCAAGGAACGTTCCGCGGTTGTCCGTTTCAAATGTAAGGATGAGGATGCTTATATCCTCGCATGGACGACGACGCCCTGGACCCTGCCCAGTAACGTCGCACTCTGTGTAAACCCGGATGAGAAGTATATCAAGGTAAAGGCCTGCGACGGTTATACCTATTACATCGCAGAGGCTCTGGCAGATACTGTCTTAAACCAGTTGCTTTCCAAAGAGGATGCGGCAGCAGGCAAGGCGGCATACGAAGTGCTGGAGAGCTATCAGGGTACGGATCTGGAGCGCAAAGAGTACGAGCCTCTCTACGACTGCGCGAAAGCGGATGCGGACCGTCAGAGGAAGAAAGGTTTCTATGTTGTCTGCGACCGTTACGTCACGATGACCGACGGTACCGGTATCGTACACATCGCTCCGGCTTTCGGTGAAGACGATGCGAATGTCGGCCGGAACTACGATCTGCCGTTTGTACAGATGGTGGATGAACGGGGTGTGCTGAAAGAGACGACGCCGTTTGCCGGGATGCGCTGCAAACCGAATGCAAAGGAGATCGAGGCAGGTGCGGTCAGCGCGGATCCGGAAGTATTAAAGGAACTGTCTTCGCGGAAGCTTCTTTTTGCGGCACCGAAGTTTGAGCACAGCTATCCGCACTGCTGGAGATGCGAGACCCCGCTTCTCTACTATGCACGTGAGAGCTGGTACATCAAGATGACCGCGGTGAAGGAGCAGATGATCCGAAACAACAATCAGATCAACTGGATCCCGGAGTCCATCGGTAAGGGACGTTTCGGTGACTGGCTGGAGAACCTGCAGGATTGGGCGATCTCCCGTAACCGTTACTGGGGCACCCCGCTGAATATCTGGGAATGCGAAGAGTGCGGCGAGCTGCACAGTGTCGGATCGCGTCAGGAGCTGGCAGATCTTTCCGGTGATCCGGAAGCAGCAAAGGTGGAGCTGCACCGTCCGTACATCGACGCGGTGACTTTCCCCTGCCCGAAGTGCGGCAAGACGATGCACCGCGTACCGGAGGTTATCGACTGCTGGTTTGATTCCGGTGCGATGCCGTATGCACAGCATCATTATCCGTTCGAGAATCAGGATCTTTTCAAAGCGCAGTATCCGGCACAGTTCATCTCCGAGGCGGTGGACCAGACGAGAGGCTGGTTCTACTCGCTCCTCGCGGAGTCCACGCTGCTCTTTGACAGCCCGTGCTATCAGAACGTTATCGTTCTCGGACATGTGCAGGATGAGAACGGACAGAAGATGTCCAAATCGAAAGGAAATGCGGTAGATCCGTTTGATGCACTGGAGAAGCACGGTGCGGACGCGATCCGCTGGTACTTCTATATCAACTCTGCGCCCTGGCTGCCGAACCGTTTCCATGACGGTGCCGTCACCGAGGGACAGCGCAAGTTCATGGATACGCTGTGGAATACCTACGCATTCTGGGTACTCTATGCAGAGATCGATCAGTTTGATGCGACGAAGTATTCGCTGGAATATGACAAGCTGGCCGTGATGGACAAGTGGCTGCTCTCCCGTCTGAACACGGTGGTCGGAGAGGTCGATGCGGATCTGAATGATTACAAGATCCCCGAGGCGGCACGTGCGCTGGATGACTTCGTCGATGAGATGAGTAACTGGTATGTCCGCCGCTGCCGTGAACGTTTCTGGGCGAAGGGCATGGAGCAGGACAAGATCAATGCTTACATGACGCTCTATACTGCTCTGGTCACGATCTCAAAGGCAGCAGCTCCGATGATCCCGTTCATGACGGAGCAGATCTATCGCAATCTCGTCGTGGGTCTCGATCCGAACGCGAAGGAGTCGATCCACCTCTGTGATTATCCGACGGTCGATGAGAAGCTGATCGACAAAGAGCTGGAAGCTGCGATGGATGCGGTGCTGAAGGTAAAGACCATCGGCCTTGCGGCACGTAACGCAGCAAATATCAAGAGCCGTCAGCCCATCGGAAAGATGTACGTCAAGGCAAACGCGGAAGTGGCAAAGATGAGCCCGGATTTCCAGGCTGTCGTAAAGGATGAGCTGAATGTGAAGGAGATCATCTTTACCGATGACGTAAGAGAGTTCACATCCTATACCTTCAAGCCGCAGCTGAAGACGGTAGGTCCGAAGTACGGCAAGCAGTTAAAGGGCATCCAGGAATATCTCGCATCGGTCGACGGCAATGCCGCGATGGATACGCTGAAGAAAGACGGTGCGCTGAAGTTCGATGTGGCCGGTACGGAAGTCTCTCTCGCCGAGGAGGATCTGCTGATCTCCATGGCACAGAAGGAAGGCTTTATCGCGGAAGCGGACGGAGATGTGACGGTCGTCATGGATGGCAACCTCACGCCGGAGCTCATTGAGGAAGGCTTTGTGAACGAGGTGATCTCCAAACTGCAGAACATGCGTAAGGACAGCGGTTTTGAGGTGATGGACCGGATCACGGTAGCGATCGACGGAAACGAAAAGATCGCGGAGATCGTGAAGAAGAATGAAGCGCCGATCTCTACGAAAGTACTTGCGGATAAGGTCGAGTACGGTACTTCTTATGACAGCAGCAAAGAGCAGAACATCAACGGTGAGAAAGTACAGATCGGCGTAAAGAAAGTATAAGCAGGCGGACATTGCAGTCCTGTCTGAGGGAAGCTGTTGTAACGAAAACAAATAAGGAGGTTTTCTTCTTCGTCCCGGGATAATGCGGAATACATTCGGATGAAGGAGAGAACCCTTTTGTTTTTCGGGGAAGATCGGGGAAAGGTTTATGACACACATTTTCGTAGTAGATGATGATGCCGCCAATCTGCAGATCGCGGGAAAGATCCTGAGCAAGCATAATATGCGTGTCACTGCGCTGAAGACCGGAAATGCTCTTCTGGAGCGGCTGGGCGGCGGAGAGTCACCGGATCTCATTCTCCTGGATATTAAAATGCCGGAGATGGACGGTTTTGAGACCCTGAAGAGATTCCGTATTAAGGAGCAGGAACTGGGACGGGAAGAGATCCCGGTGGTGTTCCTCACTGCAGACGAAGATACGCAGACCGAGAAACTGGGATTCCAGGCCGGCGTTTCCGATTTCATCCGTAAACCTTTTGATCCCGAGATCCTGATCAGCCGCATCGAGAATATCCTGTCAAAACAGAAACGCCTCATGCACTTTAAGAGTGAAGCGTCGACGGATATGCTGACGGGACTTCTGAATAAATCCGCGACCAATATCGAACTGACCAAGGCATGTCTGACAAAGCAGGGCTGTCTTCTGATGATCGACCTCGATTCCTTTAAACTCGTCAACGATCTGCACGGGCATGACATGGGTGACGAGATCTTAAAGAGTTTTGCAAAGATCCTGACCGAAGCCGCACCGACCGGCAGCATCATCGGAAGGATCGGCGGAGATGAGTTTGTTGCTTTCGGCGTGAATCTATACGAAGCAATGGCGGTCACCAATCTCACCGACAGGGTCAACGAGCGGATCGTAAGCAGGGCGAAGGAACTGATGGGCGAAGATATGGATATCCCGCTGGGGGTTTCCATCGGCGGAGTATTTGTCCCGAGGCAGGGAAACGATTATGAATCCCTGCTGCGCTGTGCCGACAAAGCACTTTACGACGTAAAGAAAAACGGAAAGCACGGATGCAAGATCTATCATGTCGACATGATGGAAGATGACGGTGATGAAGGATTGAACATCGATATGCTCTCGGAAATCCTCGGAGAGCGGTCGATCCCGAATGTCGCACTGCAGCTGGACAAGGGAGCATTCTCTTTTGTATATCGCTACGTCATCCGTTATATCGTCCGTAATCAGCGCAGTGCCTGCAAAGTACTTTTCACACTGCAGAAGAAGGAGGAAACGCAGCCGGAACTTTTCCGGGATGAGTGCGACGAATTCGGAAACCATATCAGCGGCTTCTTCCGGAAATCCGATATCCTCACGAGAAGCAGGGCAAACCAGTACTTCGTATTTCTGACGGATATCCGTGAGACCTCGATCACCAAGGTACTTTCCAACGTGATCGGAAAGTGGTATGAGCAGCACGGAGAAAATCTGACCATTTCCTATGAGACCGAATTCATCGGCGGGGAATTCAATATCACCGGAGAGAACAAGGAAAAGAAGATCGTCGTCGTGGACGACGACACTTCGGTCCTGCAGCTGGCCGGACATACTTTGAGCAAAGCGGGATTCTATGTATCCGCGCTCCGTTCCGGTCAGGCGCTGCTGAAATACCTGGAGGAAAACGAACCGGATCTCATCCTTCTCGATATCAAGATGCCCGACATGGACGGCTTCGAGACACTGCAGAAGATGCGGAATATGGAGCGCGTGGTTTCCAACATCCCGGTGGTATTCCTGACAGCGGATGAAAGCATCGAATCTGAGAAAGAGGGACTTTCCCTGGGAGCGATGGATTTCATTAAGAAGCCTTTCGTTCCGGAGGTCTTTATCCTGCGCGTCCGTCATATCCTGGAGCTCGAAGCACTGCAGAAGCACTTAAGCAGCCGAGTCGAGGAAAAGACGGAAGAAAATCAGCGGCTCTTCGTACATGTCGTACAGTCTCTCGCCGAAGCGATCGATGCAAAGGATACCTATACCAACGGTCATTCCGGACGTGTCGCGGAATACTCACGTGAGATCGCACGGCGTGCCGGCTACTCTGCGGAAGACCAGAATGACATCTACATGATGGGCCTGCTTCACGACGTCGGTAAGATCGGCGTACCGGATGCCGTGATCAACAAGCCTGCGAAACTGAATAACGAAGAGTTTGAACTGATCAAAAATCATCCGGTCATGGGTGCGAGGATCCTGAAGAATATCAAGGAAAAATCGAAACTGGCCACCGGGGCGAGATGGCATCACGAACGCTACGACGGCAGCGGATATCCGGACGGACTCAAAGGGACGGACATTCCCGAGGAGGCGAGGATCATCGCCGTGGCGGATGCCTATGATGCGATGTCCAGCAGGAGAAGCTACCGTGATATCCTGTCCCAGGCGACGGTCCGCAGTGAGATCGAAAAAGGAAGGGGAACGCAGTTCGATCCCCGCTTTGCGGCCATCATGCTGGAAATGATGGATGAAGATACGGAATACAAGATGAAGGAGTCCTGAGATGAACCGAAAAGAAGAATCCGATGATCTGTTTCATGCTTCACATTTGACGATCCTTTTAACTTATACCATATTTTCCGTGATCCTGATCGCGGAAGCGATGCTGCTTGGCTGGGAGAAATGGCCGCTGATCCTGATCACGATCGGCGTGATCGCCGGCTGGTTCATTCATATCCAGCAGAGATTCTCGGACCGGGTCCGTGTCTGGATCTTTTCGATCCTCATGATGTTCACGTTTTTCTTTTACGGAAGTCATAGTACCAGTGCATTCGATATGGTTGCGGTCATGTCGGTCGTGATGATCCTGTTTACGATGACGGGGATACGCGCACTGATCACGTTTCTTCAGATCGTTTACTACGTTACCTTTGCCTACAGTCTTTCATCCCTGTATCTCGGAGGAGAGGTCTTTGATTCGCTGGTGATCACCAGAGCGGCACTCCATTTCGCGACGATCACTATGGTCGCGTGGATCGCGAGGACGATCATTTCGAAATGGCTGCAGGTACTGAACCGCTCCCGTGATGAGATCGAACAGCTGACGGGAGCGACCAACCGGCTGAATGATTTCCTGGCAAACGTATCCCACGAGATCCGTACGCCGATCAATGCCGTGATCGGCCTGACCGGGATCGGCATCGAAAATGAAGAGAGCGAAGAAAAGAAGCAGACCCTGATCGCCGTGAGAAATGCCGGACACCGTGTTGCGGATCAGATCAGTGATATCCTGGACTATTCCGAGATCGACAGCGGGCGTCTTGCCAACAATTTTGAGGATTACATGCTTTCCTCCGTACTGAATGATCTCGTGATGGAGATCCGCCCGTACAAACCGGAACATATCGAGCTGGTCATTGACATCGATCCGGCGATCCCGTCCGTGATGCATTCCGATATCAACAAACTGAAAAAGATCCTGCGTCATCTCATCATGAACGGATTGAAATATACGAATGAGGGCGGCGTTTACGTCCGCGTCAGTGTTGCGGAAGAGCCTTACGGTGTCAACCTGATGATCGAGGTAACGGACACCGGGATCGGAATGGAAGAGGAAGAAACGGAAAAGATCTTTGACGGATTCTATCAGGCGGATTCCGGACGATCCAGACAGCAGGGAGGTCTGGGACTCGGACTCTCCATCGTCTCCGGCTTTGTCGCTTCCCTCGGCGGCTTTATGATGATCCGCAGCAACTCCGGAAAGGGAACCACCGTAAAAGTGTCCCTGCCGCAAAAGGTCATCGATCCGACCGGCTGCATGTCCGTCAGGGATGCAGACGGTTTGTGTCTTGGCGCGTTCCTTCATTTTGAAAAATATAAAAACCCGAACGTGCGTGAGTACTACAATCAGATGGTACGTCACATCGTCAGCGGTCTGGGTGTACAGATGCATCGTGTGGACAATGTCGACAGTCTTCGTCAGCTGGTGTCGAACGTGAACCTGACGCATCTTTTCGTCGGTGATGAAGAATATCTTTCCGCGACGAAAGAACTCGAGAGACTGGCATCGAAGGTTCTGGTCGTCGTCGTTGCAAATGAAGGTTTTAAACTGCCGAGAGGCTCGAAAGTACGGATCATGGAGAAACCGTTCTACTGTTTCCCGGTGGTTTCCGTACTGAATACGGATGTATCGAAACCCGAAGAGACCGAAGGACAGATGTACTGTCACGGTGTCCGTGCCCTGGTGGTGGATGACGAGCCGATGAACCTGAGCGTGGCAAGAAGCATCTTTAAGCGCTACGGGATGATCGTTTCCACGGCTCCCTCCGGAATGGACTCCGTGGATATGTGCCGTGATATGGAATACGATATCGTCTTTATGGATCATATGATGCCGGGCATGGACGGTGTGGAAGCGATGAAGCAGATCCGTTCCGTTCGCTCCGGAGCGAGGAAGGATATGCCGATCGTCGCACTGACGGCGAACGCGGTCAGCTCCGCGAAAGAAATGTTCATGTCGGTTGGTTTCGACGGATTTGTCAGCAAGCCGATCGAGATCATGGAGCTGGAGCGTGTCCTGAAGAAAGTACTGCCGAAATCCGCGATCACCTATGAGAAGGCGGAAGCGGAGAAAACCGGGCTGCCGGAAGCGCCGGAAGAAACTTCGGAAACCGCGGATACGGAAACGGCGAACGGTGAAGATACGGCAGCATTATCCGAATACGATCTGCTGCGCAATTTCGGTTTTGATACTCATCTCGGGATGGAATACTGCCAGAATGACGATGAACTCTATGAGTCGCTGCTGAAGCAGTTTGTCACCGAGTATCCGGGAAAACAGGAAAAGATCGATAAGTACTTTATCGAAAAGGACATCAAGAACTATGAGATCTATGTCCATGCGTTAAAGAGTACCTCCAAGATGATCGGATACATGCCGCTTTCCGAACAGGCGAAAGATCTGGAGTTCGCTGCGAAAGAAAAGAATACCGCATACATCGAGAGTCATCATAATGCGCTCATGCATGCTTACCGGACGACGATGGAAAAGATCGCTTCGGTATACGGAATGGGAACGGATGGAGAGAAAGCGGATCAGGGAGCCGATCCCGATGATGAGGTGATGATCTTTACACCGGAGGATACGGAAAAAGAGGAAGTCCTGGAGTTTTCTCCGAGCGGGGATGCGGAGGATGAGATTCTGATCTTTGAGCCGAAAAAAGGAGAACGGAAATGAATCAGAAGAAATTCAGACAATATATCATGGACAGCGGCCGTGATCTGCAGGAACGTCTCTTTATCCTGTTGTCGGTCTCGACATTGATCGCCTGGGTCGTGACACTGATCGAAACGATCGTTCTGCAGGAATCACCTTTGTTCAGTCTTTCGCTGACGGTCGGGATCCTGGTTTTCTCCGTGATCACACTGGTCTCCGTTAAGACCGATCATGTACGTCTGGGAGCGGTCCTCTTTGCCGCAGGGATCAGCCTGGTCTTTCTTCCCTGTGTGTTTTTAAACAGCGGCGGGATCGGCGGTGCTGCACCTTTATGGTTCCTCTTTGCCATCTTTTTTGTGACGATGTGTCTGAGCGGCTGGATCCGTGTCGCACTGTACCTGACCAATCTGGCGTCGGCGATCGCATGCTGGATCGTTTCCTACTATGTGCCGTCCTGCGTACCGGAGATGGATGCATTTCAGATCCATCTTCACTCGCTGATCGCGCTGATCCTGATCTCCGTCAGCATGTGTATTGCGATCGTATTCCAGAATGATATGTTCCGCCGCGAAGTAAAGCGCTCGGAGGAACAGAGGGCTGAGATCGAAGCGCTGAACAAATCGCAGAATCAGTTTTTCTCAAATATGAGTCACGAGATCCGTACGCCGATCAACACGATCATCGGTCTGAACGAGATGATCCTCCGGGAAAAGATCTCCGATGAGGTTGCGGATGATGCGGCGAATATCCAGTCGGCAAGCCGCATGCTGCTGCACCTGATCAATGATATCCTCGACATGTCAAAGCTGGCATCCGGACAGATGCAGCTGACACCCGTCGTGTACCATCCGGGCGATATGCTTTCGGATATCGTCGGTATGCTCTGGCTCCGCGCGAAAGAGAAAAAGCTGGAGTTCCATGTCAATGTGGCGCCGGACATTCCCGCGGAACTGATCGGAGATGAAGTGCGTATCAAGCAGATCCTGATCAATGTCCTGAACAATGCGATCAAGTATACGAAGGAAGGTTCCGTCTCCCTGTCCGTGCAGTGCGGCGATGTAAAGGACGGCAACCTGAACGTGATCTATACCGTCACCGATACCGGAATGGGCATCAAGAAGGAAAGCATCCCTTATCTCTTTACCGCGTTCCGCCGTGTCGATGAAGAGAAAAACCGCTATATCGAAGGCACGGGTCTCGGTCTTTCCATTGTCAAACAGTTTGTCGATCTGATGAACGGAAAAGTCACTGTCAACAGTATCTACACGGAAGGAACGACCTTTATCATCGAGATCCCGCAGCGTATTTCGGGAGAACTGAAGATCGGAGACGTGGATATCGAACGCAGGAAAGAGTCCCGTATCCGGAATGAGTATGTGACGAAGTTTGAAGCGCCGGAAGCAAAGGTGCTGGTCGTGGATGACAACGCATCCAACCTGCTGGTGGTCAAGAAACTGCTCCGTTCGACGAAGGTGCAGCTGACCACGGTCCAGAGCGGTGCGGAGGCACTGCAGAAAACACTGAACAGTTATTACCATGTGATCTTTATGGATCACCTGATGCCGGAGATGGACGGCATCCAGTGCTTAAAAGCGATCCGGGAACAGACCGGCGGATACTGCAAGGAATCGAGGATCGTCGCACTGACGGCGAATGCCGGGAGCGATTCGCAGCTTTTATATGAGAAGGAAGGCTTCGACGGATACCTCGTAAAGCCGATCACCGGAGACCTTCTGGAAAGAGAACTGTACCGCCTGCTTCCGTCGGAGGTCACGCATGTGATCGGAGGAAACGAAGACATCCTCCGGCAGACGATCTCGTGGATGAACCGGAGACAGAGAAAGAGCGGACTGACGATCTCTACGGAGAGTGTTGCCGATCTGCCGCAGGAGCTGATCTCGAAATATCATATCGCACTTCTTCCTCATCTGGTCTTTACGGAGGAGGGAACCTTCCGGGAGGGGATGGAGATCGAAACCCCCGGACTTCTGACTTATATGGATGATCCGACGAAGGTAGTCTCTTACGGTGCACCTGAGGTGCCCGTGATCGAGACCTTCTTTGCGGACCAGCTGAAACGATCCAATGATGTGATCCATATCTCGATCTCCGCGGGACTGGCTAACAGCGGTTACGGGCCGGCGCAGGAGGCTTCGAGGGCGTTTGATAATGTAAGGGTATTTGACAGCGGACATCTTTCGAGCGGTCACGGACTGGTGACACTGACTGCATGTGAACTTGCGGCAGAGGGAAAGAGTCCGGAGGAGATCGTAAGCGGACTCGAGGAAGTGAGAAACCTCGTGCAGACCAGCTTTATCGTGGATAACCTGGACTTCCTCGCAAGAGCCGGACAGGTCAGCACACGCGTCGCCAGGATCACGAAAGCACTGATGGCACGACCGGTCCTTGTGATGAAGAAAGGAGATCTCGGCGTCGGAGGGATCTACTTCGGCGCCAGGGAGCGTGCGTGGAGGAAGTATATCTCCGCGGTGCTGCGTTTTCCGGAGAGTATCGACAAGACCATCCTCTTTGTCACGTATGTCGGCCTGACGAAAAAGGAGATTGACTGGATCCGGCATGAGATCAACGAGCGTGTGATCTTTAACGAGATCTATTTCCAGAAGGCATCACCGGTCATTGCCGTTAACTGCGGCCGAGGAACCTTCGGTCTGCTCTACAGGAGAAAGAAAGGATGACCGAGCATAAGCGGGGACGATGGATCTTTTTTGTCGTTCCCATTTTTTTATTGTCCATAGGACTCATCGCGGTGGAAGCCGCCCATATGGGGATCGACTCGGACCGGGCGAATCATCTGCTGCAGGCGAAGGACCTTGCGGACGGAAATCTCTTCCTTTCCGGATGGAATCTGACCAAAGCCCATTTTCTGACGACGGATCTTTTCGCATACTTCATCGGATATGTTTTCGGTGGCGGTCTCGGATACAGGGCAGCGTCACTCACCTATACGGTGATGTATGTGGCTTTGCTGCTTGTGACATTGATCGCGGCATTTCGTGCGCTGCCGGCGGAAGAGGGCCGGGGGTACCGCTGGTTTTCGGTCACGGCGCTTCTGTATCTCTGTATCCCCGGATGGTATCTCATGGGCGTAGGAAGGATCCATGTGATCGCCTATGTATACTGCATCATCGCGATGCTGCTCGCATCTTCTTTGCTCCGGCAGACTGCTTCGGGATCCTCACTTTCCGAAGGTCGTCTTAAGGCTCTCTTCCTGCTGCTGACGGTCGGAAGCTTCGGAGATGTCCTGGTCTTTCTGTATGCGGCACTTCCGATCCTTCTGTTTGTGATTTGGAGGCGCATCTCGAAAAAAGCCGGAAAAGATGAACTGCGTCTTGCGTTCCTGACGGCACTGTCGCTTCCGGTTTCGCTGGTCCTGGACTTTTTATACTACCGTATCGGCGGGGCAGACAAAAACGGTACGGTTCTTTCGGCGGGGCTCAGTTCACCGCGGATCTGGGGAGAACGTATCGTTTCTCTGGTGCAGACGATCTTTCGCTTTGCGGAAGGAGATCCGGCCGGACTGCCGCTTCTTTCCTTTTACACCTTTCTCGTGCTGTGTAATGCTGTCCTCGTGCTGTTTTCGCTTTTTCTGACCGGGCGTTCGCTCATCCGCTTTCTGCTTGGAAAAGCAGAGGATCCTCCCTCGGTCATGTTGGCGTTTTCTGTCGTGATCGCAGCAGGGATCTATGTTTTTACCGGCCGTTCGGAAGTGCGCTATCTGGAGCTGATCGCGATCGGGCTGATGATCATCCTGGTGCGGAATGCCTACCGCTTATTCGAAGGGCGGAAGCGGTCCGCGGTCTTTCGCGTGATCCTGACCGTGCTGCTCTGGCTCGCGGCTGCGGGCAGGTTGAATGAGTTTGTAAAAGGAGTGCAGATCAATGCCGGGATCGAGGCAAGACAGACGGAGGAAGGAAGCCGTCTGTGCCGTACCCTCCGGGAAAACGGTTGCCGGAACGGATATGCATCTTTCTGGAATGCTTCCGTCAACACGGTGCTGGGCGGGGGAGAGGTTACGGTCCGTCACATCAGCCTTGCGGATCCCGGGAACGGGAGTGCGCCGGTGATGCAGATGTACCGCTGGTTTAATAAAAACGAATGGTATGAGGAACCGGCAAACTTCGTTATCATAGACGATACGGCCGGCGACGGGGGCGCTTCGGACGATTTCGGGATCTCGGAGGAGAACTGTATCGCATTTTTCGGTGTACCGGCGCAGCGGCTCCGGGAAGGCCGGTATATTTTGCTGATCTATGACTGTGATCTGTCACAGAAACTGTACTTGACAGCCGCCCCTAAATAATAATAAAATAAAGGCGTTGCGGGGGATAAACAGCAAAAAACAGGAGGTAGAGGATATGAAGTATGTATGTTCGGTATGCGGTTATGTGCATGAGGGTGACAATCCGCCCGAAGAGTGCCCGGTATGTCATGCTCCGGCTGAAAAGTTCAAAGAGCAGTCCGGTGAGAAAGTCTGGGCTTCCGAGCATGTGGTCGGTGTAGCAAAGGATGTACCCGAGGATATCATCAAAGATCTCCGTTCGAACTTCGAGGGAGAGTGTTCCGAGGTCGGTATGTATCTTGCGATGGCACGCGTTGCTTATCGGGAAGGCTATCCGGAAGTCGGTATGTACTATGAAAAGGCCGCTTTTGAAGAGGCGGAGCACGCGGCAAAGTTTGCGGAGCTGCTTGGTGAGGTCGTAACGGATTCCACGAAAAAGAATCTCGAGATGCGTGTCGATGCGGAAAACGGGGCTACGGCCGGTAAAACGGATCTGGCAAAGCGTGCGAAGGCACTGAATCTCGATGCGATCCATGATACCGTGCATGAGATGGCCCGTGATGAAGCGAGACACGGCAAGGCATTTGAGGGACTTCTGAAGAGGTACTTCGGCTGAGCCCGAGCGGAATAGTGCGAACATATCGGAAAACCGGCTTATTTTGTCAGCCGGTTTTCTTATGAAAGAGAAAGAAAAGGAGGAGCGCGTATGGATAAAAGAGCAATGTATAAGCTGAGCTACGGACTCTTTGTTGTGACCGCAAACCGCGACGGTAAAGATAACGGCTGCATTACCAACACCGTGATCCAGGTAACGACCGAGCCGAATATGATCAGTATCGCGGTCAATAAGAACAATCTCACGCATGATATGATCATGGACACGAAAAAACTTACGGTATCCGTGATCAGTGAAGATGCGGATTTCGCGCTCTTTAAACACTTCGGATTTCAGTCCGGAAAAGAAGTCAACAAGTTTGCGGACTTTACGGACTGCAGACGCGGTGCAAACGACTGCATGATCATCACGAAGGGAACGAATGCTTATATTTCCGCCTGGGTCAAGCAGACGATCGATATGGGGACGCACACGATCTTCCTCGCGCAGGTCACGGATATGGATGTGCTTTCCGATGCAAAGTCGGTGACTTACGAATATTATCAGTCGAACATCAAGCCGAAGCCGGAAGCGGTCGGCAAGACGAAGGACGGACAGACCGTCTGGAGATGTCGGATCTGCGGATATGAATATGTAGGGGAAGAAGTGCCGGATGATTTCATCTGCCCGATCTGCAAACACGGAAAAGCGGATTTTGAAAAGGTGGGATAGCGACGAGCTCGCAATCAATAAAGAAGGAAGGATAGGAAAATGTTTAAGATTCAGGAAATGGAGCATTTGAACCCGACGATCTTCAAGATGGTCGTGGAAGCGCCGATGGTAGCGAGAAGCTGCCAGCCGGGCCAGTTCATCATCGTTCGTTCGGATGAAGAAGGGGAGCGTATCCCTCTGACCATCTGCGATTACGATCGTGAAAAGGGAACCGTGACGATCGTCGTACAGATCATCGGTGCGGGTACGGAGAAGATGAGCCGGATGAAGGCCGGAGATTCCCTGGCAGACTTTGTAGGTCCGCTGGGACAGCCCTCCGATCTGGTAACGGATGATATCGAGGAAGTAAAAAAGAAAAAGATCGTGTTCATCGCAGGAGGTCTGGGAACCGCACCGGTATATCCGCAGGTGAAATGGCTGCATGAGCACGGGATCAATGCGGATGTCATCATCGGAGCGAAGACGAAGGATATCCTCATCATGGAGGAAGAGTTCAAAAAGGTGACGACGAATCTTTACATTACGACCGATGACGGATCCTACGGACGTACGGGTATGGTCACGAAGTGTCTCGAGGATCTCGTAACGAAAGAAGGAAAGACTTATGATCACTGCGTCACGATCGGACCGATGATCATGATGAAGTTTGTCTGCCAGCTCACGGAGAAGCTCGGGATCCACACCATCGTGTCCATGAACCCGATCATGGTAGATGGTACCGGAATGTGCGGTGCCTGCCGCTGCTCCGTAGATGGCAAGACGAAGTTTGCCTGCGTGGACGGACCGGAGTTTGACGGACATAAAGTGAACTTTGATGAGGCGATGAGACGTTCCGCGATGTATCGCGATGCGGAAGCAAAGGCCAAAGAAGCACTGCTGAACGGCTGAGCGGTAGAGGAAGGAGTAGGAAAATGGAAGTAGATGTAATGAAGAAGGTACCCGTTCGCGAGCAGGAGCCGGCAGTACGGGCGAAAAACTTTAACGAGGTCTGCCTCGGATATGATCAGGAAGAAGCGATGGCGGAAGCAACGCGCTGTTTAAACTGCAAAAATGCACGCTGCATCCAGGGCTGTCCGGTATCGATCAACATTCCTGCATTTGTACAGGAAGTAAAGAACGGAAATATCGCGGAAGCGTACCGCGTGATCAGCGAGTCTTCTGCACTGCCCGCAGTCTGCGGACGTGTCTGCCCGCAGGAGAGCCAGTGCGAAGGACAGTGTGTGCGCGGCATCAAGGGCGAGGCGGTTTCGATCGGTAAGCTGGAACGTTTCGTTGCGGACTGGGCAAGAGAGAATGGCGTGAAGCCGGAGCCCGCAAAGGAAAAGAACGGAAAGAAAGTTGCCGTCATCGGTTCCGGCCCGGCAGGTCTTACCTGTGCCGGCGATCTGGCAAAGATGGGTTATGACGTGACGATCTTTGAGGCACTGCATAAAGCAGGCGGCGTACTTGTCTATGGGATCCCGGAGTTCCGTCTTCCGAAGGAAGCGGTCGTGGAGAAGGAGATCGAGAACGTCCGCTCTCTCGGCGTGAAGATCGATACGGATGTCATCATCGGAAAGTCGATTACGATCGACGAACTCTTTGAAGAGGAGGGTTTCGATGCGGTCTTCATCGGATCCGGTGCGGGACTTCCGAAGTTCATGGGGATCCCGGGTGAAAACGCAAACGGCGTATTCTCCGCAAACGAGTATCTGACGAGAAGCAATCTGATGAAAGCATTTGATCCGTCCTCGACGACGCCGATCATGAAGAGCAAAAAAGTCGCCGTAGTCGGCGGCGGAAACGTGGCGATGGATGCGGCACGTACCGCACTCCGTCTCGGTGCGGAAGTACATATCGTATACCGACGCAGCGAATCGGAGCTTCCGGCACGTGTGGAGGAAGTCCATCACGCAAAAGAGGAAGGGATCATCTTTGATCTGCTGACGAACCCGGTCGAGATCCTCGAGGACGAGAAGGGCTGGGTATCCGGGATCAAATGTATCCGTATGGAGCTCGGTGAGCCGGATGAGAGCGGAAGACGCCGTCCCGTCGAGGTTCCGGGATCCGAGTTTACGATCGATGTGGATACGGTCATCATGTCTCTCGGTACTTCCCCGAACCCGCTTATCTCTTCGACGACGAAAGGCCTGGAGATCGATAAGCGCCGCTGTATCGTAGCGGAAGAAGCGACCGGTGCGACCTCGAAGACGGGCGTCTATGCAGGCGGTGATGCGGTAACGGGTGCTGCAACGGTCATCCTCGCCATGGGTGCCGGAAAGGCAGCAGCGAAGGGTATTCACGAGTATCTGTCGAAATAACAGAGCAGGAGTAAAGTGGATAACGAATCCAAAAAAGAAAGACGGATCACGT
>Ga0310694_10002336_pt1 | contig 19626 bp, 18 predicted proteins | sample 174DNAGHGhighgp2_FD_203884 | JGI IMG/M metagenome (GOLD analysis project Ga0310694, IMG submission 203884) | Sheep rumen microbial communities from Palmerston North, Manawatu-Wanganui, New Zealand - 1742 DNA GHGhigh gp2 (v2) (version 2) | ecosystem: Host-associated > Mammals > Digestive system... | reverse complement strand
GCAACTGACCCAGACCACCACAATCGAGAACTTTCCTGGCTTTCCCGACGGCATTGACGGCTTCCAGCTCATGGACAACATGCGCCAGCAGGCTGTGAATTTGGGTGCCAAGATGCGTTCGGGCCTCGTGTCCAGCATCGACATGAGTCAGCGTCCTTTCCTTGTCACTCTGGATGGAGGCGAGCAGATGACAGCCGACACCATCATCGTGGCCACAGGTGCCACTGCCAAATACCTGGGCTTGCCCGACGAGACGAAGTATGCAGGACAGGGCGTTTCGGCCTGCGCGACCTGCGACGGTTTCTTCTACCGCAAGAAGGTCGTTGCCGTCGTGGGTGGCGGCGACACCGCCTGTGAGGAGGCTGACTACCTGAGCCATCTGGCCAGCAAGGTCTATCTCATCGTGCGCAAGGACTACCTGCGTGCCAGCGAAGCCATGCAGCAACGCGTCAAGGAGAACGAGAAAATCGAGATCCTATTCAACACCAACACCGTCGGCCTCTTTGGCGACAACGGCGTGGAGGGTGCCCACCTGGTACGCTTCAAGGGCACCGACAAGGAGGAGCTGTTTGACATCGCCATCGACGGCTTCTTCCTCGCCATCGGCCACAGGCCCAACACCGACTTCCTGGTCGGCCAGATCGACCTGGACGAGCAAGGCTACATCCGCCTGACGGGCCACAACACCGCCACCAACGTTGAGGGCGTCTTTGCCGCCGGTGACGTCGCCGACCCGCACTACCGCCAGGCCATCGTTGCCGCCGCATCAGGCTGCCGCGCCGCCATCGACGTCAAGCAGTACCTGTCCTAAGAATCGTCGCGGTGGACTTGCGTTGATCCTCGTATTATCGGGGGTGACCCTAATGATGGTTATTCAAGAAGGACAACCCATTATGGATTGCCCTTCTTGCCTTTTAGTGATTACACGCCAAGAACAATATCAGGACTAATATTGAGTTTCTGGCAGATGGCTCGTGCAACTTTCAATGTGGGTTCACATTTCCCTGTCATGATTTCACTGACGCGTGCGGGACTGATTCCCAGCATCTCGGCGAGTTTACTTTGAGTAATCCCCATCTCATAGAGTCGTAGCTTGATGGTATCAACCAGTGATGGTTTGCTGATGGGGTAGTGGATGTCCTCATATTCAGCAACGAGATCCGAAATGACATCCAACTCTACATACTCCTTGCTGTCAATCGGGGTATTGTCGTCCACTACCTCAATTAATTCATCAATACGCTTCATCAGCGAGCGGTATTCCTGTTCAGTCTTTATATGTGCCATAGTTACTTACAATTCTGTAATGTTCTCAATTTTGTTATATTCAGCATGTGTGCCGACTAAGCGGATATACACAGTTTTGGGTGTGAACAGGATCATTACGATCAATCTGTAGTCATTACCCTTAATGTTAAAGACATATCGCTTATTGCCAACGCTATCAACGCTATTGAACGTCTTTTTGATATCGGCAAAGCAGGTCCATTCTGCTTGTTTTGTCTTGTCATACCAATCCTCAAGGGCGGTTTTCGCTCCAGGGTGCTTTGTGTAGTAATCAACTAATGTGCTTTTTGCAATTACCCTCATGCTCTTATTTTTTGGGCAAAATTACAATATTTTTTTGAAAAACAAAATTATTTTTTGTTTTTCAAAAAAAGAATGACCGAATTAACAGGGTAAGCTTTTCTTTTGGCACTATTCGCTCTCCACGCCGATGTTGTTGCTCATCACCAGGTCGTTGGTGCGTTGCATGAAGCGGGTGAACTCGCCCTTGGAGTCGGCACGCAGCAGGTCGGGACGGGCCTCGGGGATGAGGACGTAGTTCTCGCCGCGGCTGGCGGGCTTCTGGACAAAGAAGAGTTTGTAGCGTGGCTCGACGACAATGGCGCGTCCGTTTTCCATCCGCAGCGACACCTTGACCATGGCACCGCCACGGGTGTCGATGTCGCTCTGGTTGCTGATGAAGTTGCCCATGCTGTAAACCAGCAGCACGTTCTTGTCATATTCCTTGCTGTAACGCATCTCCATGGGTTCTACCACGTGGGGGTGTCCGCCGATGATCAGGTCCACGCCCTGAGTGACAAGCCAGTCGGCCAGGGTGCGCTGCGAGGCAACGGGCTTGAGCTGGTACTCGATGCCCCAGTGCAGGTTCACGCAGATGGCGTGTGCCCCTCGATTGCGTGCGGTGGCGATGTCTTCGGCAATCTGCTGCTGGTCAATGAAATCCACCACCACGTTGCCCTGGATGGGGATGCCGTTGGTGCCATAGGTATAGTCTAGGAAGGCGATTTTCATGCCCTTGACATTGACAATGTAAGGGATGCGCTGGTTGCGTTCCATGATGTTGCGATAGGTACCGATGTGGTGAATGCCCAGTGAGTCGAGCGTGCGGCAGGTGCGTTCCAGGCCCTTGTCGCGACGGTCCAGACAGTGGTTGTTGGCTGTGAGGAACAGGTCAAAGCCCACATCGCGCAGCTGCTTGGCGTAGCTGTCGGGAGCGCTGAAGCACGGATAGCCCGTGTAGGGCTTGCCGCCCAGCGGACACTCCAGGTTGACCACGGCGAGGTCGGCCCAGGTGATGTCCTCGGTAATGTGCTGGAAACAGGGCGAGTAGTCGTGGGTGCCGTCCGCCTGCTCGGCGGCAGTGATCTGCGGCGCATGCTGCATGGCGTCACCCACAAACATCAGGTTGACCGTGTGGTTGCTCTGCAGCAACGACACGACAGAGAGCATCAATATCGACAACAGATTCATGATTCTTTGATATCTTGACCCCACGCTAAGCCGCAAAGTCGCTAAGATGTATGATAAGAAAAACTATACTTTGCGTCTTAGCGCCTTAGCGTGAGGTGGGTTGGCGAAGATTAGCGTCCTCGCTTGGCAGCCTTGGCCTGTGCCTTGGCGTTGCGCATCATCTGCATGGGATTGGTCGATACCTGATGCATGACCTTGCGCATCTGCAGGAACTGCTTCAACAGGCGGTTGACCTCCTCGACGCTGGTGCCGCTACCGGCAGCAATGCGCTTGCGGCGGCTGGCATCGATGATGTCGGGGTTGCTGCGCTCCTGGGGCGTCATCGAGCTGATGATGGCTTCCACACCCTTGAACGCGTCGTCGGGGATGTCGATATCCTTGATGGCCTTGCCCACGCCGGGAATCATGGATGCCAGGCTCTTGAGGTTACCCATCTTCTTGATTTGCTTGATCTGCTTGATGAAGTCGTCAAAGTCAAACTTGTTCTGCTTGATCTTCTTCTCCAGCTTCTCGGCCTCTTCCTCGTCATACTGCTGCTGCATGCGGTCCACAAACGACACGATGTCGCCCATGCCCAGGATGCGGTCGGCCATACCTGCGGGACGGAAGGGGTCCAGGTCGGTCATCTTCTCGCCGATACCCACAAACTTGATGGGCTTATCGACGACGGCACGGATCGAGAGGGCAGCACCGCCACGGGTGTCACCGTCGAGCTTGGTGAGTACGACGCCGTCAAAGTCCAGGCGGTCGTTGAAAGCCTTGGCCGTGTTCACGGCATCCTGACCGGTCATCGAGTCCACGACAAACAGGGTCTCGTTGGGGTGGATGGCGTCCTTGATGGCCTTGATTTCAACCATCATGGCCTCGTCAACGGCAAGGCGACCGGCGGTATCGACGATAACCAGGTCATAGCCGTTGCTCTTGGCATGGTCGATGGCGTGGAGGGCGATGGCCACGGGGTCCTTGCTGTCGGGCTCGCTATAGACGGGCACATCGATCTGCTCGGCGATGGTCTTCAACTGCTCGATAGCGGCGGGACGATAGACGTCACAGGCGACCAGCAGCGGTTTGCGTTTTTCCTTACCGCTCTTGAGGCGGTTAGCGAGTTTGCCGGTGAAGGTCGTCTTACCGGAACCTTGCAGACCCGACATCAGGATGATGGCAGGATTGCCCTCGATGCTGAAGGTGGCTTCCTCGCCGCCCATGAGCGCTGCCAGCTCGTCGTGCACAATCTTGACCATCAGCTGGCTGGGATTGACGGCATTGATTACGTTCTGGCCCAAAGCCTTGGCCTTGACGTCATCGACAAATTTCTTGGCAACGGGATAGCTGACGTCGGCGTCAACAAGCGCGCGGCGCACTTCCTTAAGGGTTGATGCTACATTGATTTCGGTAATGCGGCCTTGTCCTTTCAAGACCTTAAATGACCGTTCGAGTTTCTCGGATAAATTTTCAAACATATTGTAGTTGAGGTTTTTATGATTGCTTAGTTAACATCCCCAAGGTGCGGGGGAATCGTTAAAAGATGTTATTTCTTTTTCTTGATCAGGCGGTTGGTGGCCGTGTCGGGAAAGACAATCTGGGGCTTGAACTCACGTCCCTCCTCGGGAGTGACGATGGCATAGGCCATGATGATGACGATATCACCCACCTCTACCTTGCGGGCGGCAGCGCCGTTCAGGCAGATGGTGCCACTGCCACGCTCACCGGCGATGGTGTAAGTGTCTAGTCGCTCACCGTTGTTCACGTCAACGATATATACGCGTTCACCCTCGATGATGCCAGCGGCATCCATCAAGTCCTGGTCGATGGTGATGCTGCCGATGTAGTTGAGGTTGGCATCGGTCACCGTGACACGGTGAATCTTGGATTTCATGACTTGGATGTACATATCTATTGAGTTTTAAGTTTTTAGTTGCAAGTTCTAAGTTTAAGTATAAATACTAACGTCTAACAGCTAAATGCTAAAAGCTAATAGCTAAAAGCTAAAGTCTAACGTCTCTTATAAGTGATATTGTCGATCTCGCGCACATCGCCGCAATACACGGTGATGCAACCCACGATGTAGTCGCTCTCGTCCCAACTGCTGACGGGCTGCAACGTGATGCCGTCACATATCGAGAAATACTCGGTCTCCATCTCGGGCCATGCGTTGATGGTGGCTACCACCCAGTCGTGGGTCTGTTCCACGGTGTGGTCCTTGGCAAACTCCAGGCTGCGCTGCAGCGTGGCATAGATTTGCGGAGCGACCTTGCGCACCTCGGGGGTGAGGCGCACGTTGCGGCTGCTCTTGGCCAGGCCGTCGTCCTCACGGATGCAAGGACACTGCACGATATCGATATTGAAATCCAGTTGCTTGATCATCGCACGGATAACGGCAATCTGCTGGAAGTCCTTCTCACCAAAGTAGGCGCGGTCGGGCATCACCCACGAGAAGAGCTTGCTCACGATTTGGCACACGCCGTTGAAGTGGCCGGGGCGCATAGCACCTTCCATCACTTGCTGGACGGGACCCAGGTCAAACACGCGGGTATCGGGCTCGGGGTAGATCTCCTCGACGGTGGGCATGAAGGCCACGTCAACACCACAGGCCTCGAGCATGGCGGCATCGCGCTCGGCGGTGCGGGGATAGGTGCGCAAGTCTTCCTTGTTGTTGAACTGCGTGGGGTTCAGGAAACAACTCACCACAAGGGCGTCATTCTCCTTGCGGGCACGGTCGATTAACGACTTGTGACCCTCGTGCAGGGCACCCATAGTGGGCACCAGACCTACCGACTTACCTGCCTCGCGAAAGGCCTGAACGGCCTCGCGCAACTCATTGACCTTGCTGATAATCTTCATTCTTCTTAATATATAATGTAAATTCAAACTGCAAAATTAGTGCAAGTCGAGCGAAATGCCAAATTTATTTGAGCAATTCCGAGACGCAGCCTAATTTATTCAAAATTACTACGCAAAACCCACATAGGCAAAAAACGTGCCAACTGAGCGCAAATAAGTTGACTTAATTTGCGGAAGCACAGCCAAAAGCATACAAAATGCGTGCCAATTACTTTATCTACATGTCGTCTATTGAGAGACAAGAGAGGGAAATATCATGTCCTTTAAAAATTTTGGCTTGCATCACGTCGCATTTCTCTTGCAGCTTTCGGGGGTTATAGCGCGATTGCAGTCGTTTTACCTCGTGGGCGGTGACATGGCCGTCGGTGTCAACCGTAACGATGTCAATTTCCATCTTTTGGTCAGGAAGCCACCAGCCGCCAATCTCGACATACTGTTGACTCTCTTGGCATTTAGCCCGGAACCAGCGTTCCAAAATCAGACCTGAGAATGTGGTGTAATCATCGTTTACTATCTTGCGTAATTGCTCATAATTGCCGATTTCGATGAGGCTCCGATATTTTTCCATGTATCGAAACCAGAATTTCAAGAAGATGTCCTTGATTTCATATCTCACCGACTGAGAGGCGGGCTTCGCTCTGATGGGCCGTTTCTTGGCAATCAGGTCATAATCTTCTTCCAGCCTCTTTAAGAAACCGCCAATATTCTGCGTGCCCCCCATTCTCGCTTGAATATTGGCCTGGGTGAGCTCACCAGATGCAAGCAGGCTGAGGATTGTGAAATAGGTTTCGTAGTGCTTGCCAAACTCCTGAATGAGCATGTACCTGCCTTCCTCGATAAAGAGTGAATTCTCTCTTGTGATGTAATGGATGATGCTGTCTTTGTCGGTACAACCGTGTTCGAGAAGAAGTTGCATGTATTTGGGGATTCCGCCGGTGTAGGTGTATAGTGCCAACAGGTCCTCATTACAATAGCCGGGTTTGACATCATAAAGCATTTCCTTGATTACGGTGGTGGAGAACGGCTTGAGCTGTATGTTGCTGTCGGCGCGACCAAATAGAGGCTCCTTGGCATCACGGAATATCTTGTTCATCATCGTGTAAACCGAACCGCTGAGCACGAGATTGATATGAGTCTCGTGGTGGTAGCTGTCCCACAGGTTTTGAATATCGCTAAATGCCGACGGATTAACGTATTCAAAGTCTTGGAACTCATCGATGAACACGGTGAGCGTTTTAGTCCTTGTCGCCATCAGGAGAGAGTGGAACATGTCGGAAAAGCGGCGTTGGCCTGTCGGAAAATCAGGAATAACGCCACGAATGGCTGCTTCAAATTCTTCGCAAAGCAGTGTTTCACTTTTGCGTCCAACAAACAGATACACCCCTTCGTTGTCTTTAAGCAGCATTTGTCCTAGGGAAGTCTTGCCGATGCGTCGACGTCCAGTCAGCACGGTCATTGTGGAGTGGCGATTCCTAGCGTATTGTGCCGACGACATCAGTTGTTGCAGCTCTTGTTCTCTGTCATAAAAGTTCTTCAACATAGCACTTGAAATTAAACGGCGGTTAATTAAACTGCGGTTTTATTTCGCAAAGGTATGGCAAAGTTTTCATTTTGGCAAATTGCTATCCAAGTTTTTTCAGTTTTGCGTGGCGTGATTGTGAAAAGTGGGGGCGGGAGTCGATTTGGTCTTCAGATGCATGGGGTGTGTTTTTTTGATGGATTATGGGGCTGTTGTGATGATGTTTTGTAATTTTGCCATCAGTGAATGAAGTATTTGATAACCTAATTAAAAAGTTTTAAGTCATGAAGAAATTTTTATTCTGCTCAATGTTTTTTGCAATGATGGCTATGCCTTTTGGCGCTATGGCCGATGATGACTGCTACATGCGCGGTGATACCGATGGTAACGGCCGGCTGGACATCGACGATGTTAGTCTCTTGATCAATCGCATTCTCACGGGGTCGTGGAGTACCGACCTGACAGTCGAGACGTTTACAATCAATGGTGTCTCCTTTGACATGATGCCCGTTGAGGCCGGCACCTTCACGATGGGCGCTACCGTCGAGCAGGGCACCGATGCCACCGACCGTGAGAAGCCCGCTCATCAGGTGACGCTGACCAAGGATTTCCACATCGGAGCCACCGAGGTGACCCAAGCGTTGTGGCAGGCCGTGATGGGCACTAACCCCAGCTATTTCACTGGCGACCTGAACCGTCCTGTGGAGCAGATGTCATGGAACGACTGCCAGACGTTCATCGCCAAGTTGAACCAGATGACTGGCAAGACCTTCCGCATGCCCACCGAGGCTGAATGGGAATTTGCTGCTCGTGGCGGCAACCTGAGCCAGGGCTACAAATATGCCGGCAGTGACAATGTGGATGAGGTGGCCTGGTACTCGGGTAACTCGAGCAATACGACCCATCCCGTGGGCACCAAGATGGCCAATGAGTTGGGGCTCTATGACATGTCGGGCAACGTGATGGAGTGGTGCCAGGACTTTTACGGCGATTTCACCAGCGAACCCCAAACCGACCCCACCGGCCCGGCCTCACACTCCAACAATGAGCATGTGTACCACAGCGGCTGCTTTGATTATCCCGCTCACGGCTGCCGCGTGTCGTTCCGCTACCGCAGTTCGCCCACCTATGCCGGCAGCAACCGTTTGGGCCTGCGCCTCGCCCTGTAAATAGGCATAATATAAGGAGACTGGGGACGAGTCATGAGATGTGTCTCCAGTCTCCTTTGTGGTTATTTAGCTAAGAGTTACTCCCAGGAACCGTAGAGGATGCGGCTGATCAGGGCAGTGACGTCCGAGATATCGATGCCCGGGTTGTTGTCGCACTCGGCATTGGGCAGATTGATGTTCTCCACGTTGTTTCCCAGCACGTAGCTGGTGAGGTCGGTGACGTCGCTCACATCGATGATGCCGTCATTGTTCACATCGCCGCGCAACACGCCGCCCTGCTTGGTCAGACTCCATACGGTGATGTGCCCGCCAGGGAAATACTGGTAGATGATGACATGACGGGAGTCGATGACCTCGGCGTTGAGCCAGTCGGCTTGGAACTCGTTGGCCCTGACCGTGACGGTCTGCGGAACATAGACGAGGGGCTCGGCGGCATTGGGCTCGGCGACAGCAAAACCGTCAAAGTAGTTACCCAGGGTGGGGTAGAGTACATAGTCTGTGCCGTCCCACACAAAGGGGAACGCACCATTGGTGGCTCCCTTGTTGGGTAGCGTCATCACGGTGCCAGCAAAGTTGTCGCCATCGGGCAGCATCTTGACGGGGTTATTGTTGCGGGTGACGTAGAGCACGGCCTCGTTGCCTGCCGCATCGATGTAGGCGTTGAGCACAGTGCCACTGCTGGGGTTCACGCCGTCGCAGTTGGCGAGATAGGTGTTATCCTCGTCGAGTTCGCCGCTACTGATGGCGATGCGGCTGATGCTCGTGCCGCTGGTTGCACCCACAAGGTATAGTTCACCATTTTCCAGCAGGTTGCCGCGGGCAAATCCCATGTTATCACTGCGCCCGAAGTTGGTGACTTCGGCGGGCAGGACATAGGTCACGACATCGCCTGTTGCGGGGTTGATGACCTTGATATCTGTCCTGCTGGTGTTCCAGGGGTCAGGGAATGTAGCATCGCTCACCACGAGGTTTCCAGCCTCGTCACGTGTGAAGCCCACGTTGCGTCCTCCCTCAAAGGTGGTGCCCGTCAAGCCGTTCTGGTCCACCTCGTAGATGATGCTGTTGGACTTATCGTTGATATAGAACTTGCCGTTCATGCCGAAACCTTGGCGGGCGTGTTGGGTTTCGAAGAAACTCGGGTTGTTGATTTCCCACACTTTCTCGATGCTGTAGGTCACGGGTGTGGGCTGCTCGGGGTCGTCATTCAATCCCAGATAGGCGGGTTCGCTCTCGTTGCCGTATCCGTCGATGACGCACACGGCATACCAGTATCCACTCTGGTAGTCGCTGGGAAGCGTGTAGGACGGACTGTAGGTCACGCCCAGCAGGTAGTCGCTCATGATGCCGTCATAGGCGGTGCTCATGGCCTCGTCAACCGTCATCATGTCGCTGGGGACGGCATAGACCGAGTATTTCACCAGTGTGCCGGCTTGGGCGTTCCATGTCAGGCTGTTGCCGTCCAAGGCCAGCCCCGTGGGGGCGTTGTAGCCGGGAGCGGTTTTCCATGTCAGGGCGGGAATCATGGCCGGTTTCTGGAATTCGTTGGCCAGCAGATAGTTGCCCAATCCGCCCACGCCGCCGTTGTTGCCGTTGATGTTCTTGGCGCTGTAGAGCACGACACCAGGTGCGTTGTTCTCGGTGTACTGGCGGGAATAGTCGATCTGATTGACAATCTCGGCCCAGCTGCTCGTCGTGTTGTTGCCCTCGGCTAGGAACGAGATGCTGTGGCTGGCAAAGTGCTGGCGGCCAAAATGGTTGGCCACGTAGCTCCACCACTTGGTGAGAGGGCCGAAGGGGTTAGTCGCATGGTTGGTCTGCCAGTACAGCTGCGGAGAGATGTAGTCGATGGTACCCTGTTCCAGCCATGCCAGCGGGTCGCTGAAAATGCCGTTATACTGCCAGTCGCTGCCCGTGGGACACGGGGTGACGCCATGCTGCGATGCCGAGGTGCTGCGGGTGCCTGCCACGCCGGCAGGGCTGATGCCGAAGCGAATCTCGGGCTTCACCTCCTGTATCATGTTATAGACATCGGCAACCATCATGTTGACATTGTTGCGGCGCCAGTCGGCAAAGGTCATGTCCACGTTGGAGTCGTTCCACAGGTTGTAGTCATCGGCCTTGTTGGTGGTGGGTATGCCGTTGGGATAGAAGTAGTCGTCAAAGACGACACCGTCAACATCGTAGTTGGTGATGATTTCCCTGATCACATTGACGATGCGCTCACGGGTGGCAGGAAGACCGGGATTGAGGATGGTCGTCGTCGTGTTGCCGTTGGTATAGGCCAGCAGCATGCCGCTGTTCTTCAGCGCCTGGTCTTGGGCCGTGTTCCAATTGCTGCCCGTGCTCCATCGGTAGGGATTCACCCAGGCATGGCACTGGAGGCCGCGGGCGTGGCACTCCTCGACGATAAACGCCAGCGGGTCATATCCCGGATTCTTGCCTCGCGTGCCCGTTAGGTAACTTGACCACGGCTCATAGCTGGACTGATACATGGCGTCGCACATCGAGCGCACCTGGAAGAAGATAGCGTTAAAGTTCTGCGCCTGCAGGTTGTCCAGATAAGCAATCATCTCATTTCTTTGGGTTGCGGCGTTGGTCGATTTGGGCCAGTCGATGCCCCACACGGTGGCGACCCAAGCAGCGCGCATCTCGCGTTTCAAGGCCTCCTCAGCCTTAGCACCAACGCCTGCTGTCAAGGCAATAGCCATGACCAGCAGCAGTAAACGTCTCATCATATTCATCGTAGTTTTTTTAAAGGTTGGACAAATCTTTTTTTTGGTTATAAGCCACAAAGTTAGCGTTTTTTCCAAAATTTTTTTCACCTTTGTGAAACTTTTTGGAGTTGTTGTTGCATCTAATGCATGAAAACAGTTGAAACAACAATTACAAACGACTAAAAAGATAAATAAAATGAGAAAGACGATTTTAACATTAGTGATGATGCTGACGATGGCTCTTGCTGCTGTTGCGGCCCCGACCATCCAGGCAACCCCCGCCACCAAGGCCCATGTGGCCATGAAAGGCGACTCGGTAGTCGTGACCGACGGTGACAAGTCAGTAACCGTGAGCGGCATCGACCTGAAGAAGGTAAATGAGAGAATCAACGGAGCCCTGGACGACACCTTGACTTCGGGCGGCACCACAGTGGAAATCGGTGACCACCATGGTGATTTGTCCCCCGAGGACATCAAGGAGATTAGCAACCAGTGGGCCAGTGTGGTAAAACAGATGATCATCAGCGGCTCTTTCTGTTTGCTGGGAATTGTAGCCCTGGTGCTGGTGTTCCGCTTCCTGAACCGCCGCAACAAGTACCGCGTCATCGAGAAGGCTATCGAGAACAACTACCCCCTCAACGAGCTCTCGCTCAACGACACGAGGCGCAGCGCCATCTATGTGCAGCAGCCTGTCGTAACAGCTCCTCCTGTGATGAATACCGCTCCTGGTGCTCAGCCTGATCAGGTGCCCGTAGGCACTCCCATCAGTGGCCAGACGCCCGACAATCCCGTCGTGATGACCGACATGGTCAACTGGCGTGCCTTGATGCCTGCTATCAAGTGGATTGGCTGGGGAACTTTGCTGGTACTCTTTAGCGTAGCGATAGGGAGTTTCGATAATCCGTTCTGGCCCATCGGCTTGGCCCTGATCTTCGTGGGCGTTTGCAAGGGATTTATCCTCTACAAGGAGCAAAAGGCCCTGCAGGAGGCTTGGAAACGCGGCCAGCAGATGCCGCCTCGTGAGCCCATGCGCCAAGGCACCCCCGTGCCTCCCACCTTTGACCAGGATTATAAAGAGGACGACCAATCACCCTACCAGCCCTATTAATCCCCCATCCACCTATACACGCGGCGCCAGCCGCAAATACACCCATACACGCGGCATCAGCCGCAAATCCACCCATCCACGCGGCGTCAGCCGCAAATAAAAAATGTTATCCAAACTTGATGAAATAAGACTGCTGTCGCAATGCGCCCTGGCCGACAACCGGGACGCATTCGGCAGGCTCGTCGAGGCCTATCAGCCGCGCGTGCGTCGGTTCCTGCTCAACCTGACCACGGGCGACGAGATGCTGACCGACGACCTGGCGCAGGAGACCTTCATCAAGGCCTATGTGGGCATACGCGGGTTCAAGGGGCTTTCGTCTTTCGGCACCTGGCTATACCGCATCGCCTACAATGAGTTCTATAATCACGCACGCCGTCACCACGAGGAGCATGTCGAGGACATCGCCCGGATGGGTGACGTGAGCACCGCCTCGACCGATGCCATCGACGCCTCGATGACCGTCCAGGAGGCATTGACACGACTCAATGATAACGAGCGTGTCGCCGTCACACTCTACTACATCGAGGATCAGCCCATCAAGCAGGTCGCCAAGATTATGAACATGCCTGAGGGCTCTGTCAAGTCCCTCATCTATCGTGGGAAGGACAAGATGAAACAATTTATCGACAATTAAACCGTTATTAAGGATATGAATACCAACGAAGAAGACAAGAAACTGGCGCAAGTGCTCAAGCAGGGCGCACATGATCCCGGGGAGAACCCCTGGTTCACACTCCGCGTGCTCAACAAGCTGCCCGAGAAGCGCCCACGCGGCTCGTGGGCCACGACGGTCCTCTATGCCATTGCCCTGTTGGCGTGCATCGTGTGCTGGCTGATGATGTGGCGTGGCCAGGACTGGGGCGCTGTCACCGTCCGCGACCTGCTCTATAACGCCATGATGGGTGTTGTCACGCTCACCGTCCTGTGGCAGACCATCGCCTCGCTGCTCCATGCCGCCGACGTGTAACACCGCCGATCACACTCTCGTGGTTTTAGAAGACAAGAAAGACAAGAAGAACAATTACTTATTTTTTGTCCTTCTTGCCTTTCTTGTCTTCTAATATTCGGTTTATTTCACGCCGAAGAGTTGCTTGCTGCGTTCAAAGATCTTGGGATCCTTGATTTTCTTCAATTCACTCAAAATCCACTCCGGACTGATTTCGCTCATGATCTTGACCAGACCGCGTGTCAGTTGGCTGTCGGGATGCTCGAGGCACCACTGCATCATGCGTTGTGTGTCGCAATAGAAGCGGTTGGATGTCAGCATGTGGAAATCACCCAACAGCTGGGCGGGCTCGGTGATGTGGCCCTGTGCCTCGTCGAGGAAGGTATTTACCCTGTCGTAGAAAGTCGTGTCGCTCATCGGAGTCCAGGCCAGAACCTCAAGGGCACGTTTGTTGCGCCAGTAGGGGGTGAGAATGGTCGTGTCGGCACTATAGACGGTGCCGATTTTGCCGATGGTGAAACGGCCGTCATTACCGATGGTGACGGGCATCTCGTTATGGATGAACCACAGGGTAGAGTCGGTATCCACGCCGTCGCTGTGCACATTAAAAGAAATCCAGCGGCTCACGTTGATGGGCTTGCCCCACTTGTCGGGCATAATCATGCGCATCGAGTCGATGCCCACGAGACGCGTGTGCTCGTCGATGTCGTCCCAGTAGGACAGGTTCATGCCTCCACACTCGCCCAGACGCATGAAGTCGATCATGCCGTCCTTGCCGAAGGTCGCCAGCCAGCAGGTGCGTGTGTCGCCATAGGCCGTGTGACCCAGCAGCAGGCTGATGCCCTTGTCGGGATAGTCCTGCATGCCCCACACGCGCACAACGCTTGTGTTGGTGTCCACCTGCATCATCTTGGTAAGGCCGATGGCCTCGCAGGTGGCCTGATCCAGGATGAGGTGTGGCAGGTCTTTCCCGTCGTCGTTGTAGTTGATGTCATGGGCCACCTTAAGCGAGTCGTCACAAAGTCCGGCACTGCACAGGAAGTCGTGACCGTTGTTGATGGCGTCGCCTGGCTGCCACTTGCCGGTGCATGACACGATGGCCAGCGCCAGCACTACAATTAATAAATGTCTCATATCTCTAATATTTCTAACTCCTAACTCCTAACTCCTAACTCCTAATTCCTAATTCTCCAACTTCCTGTAGCGCACGCGGGTGGGCTCTTCCTTGCCCAGACGCTTCAATTTGTTCTCCTCATATTCGCTGTAGCTGCCCTCAAAGAAGAACACGTTGCTATTGCCCTCGAAGGCCAGAATGTGGGTGCAGATGCGGTCCAGGAACCAGCGGTCGTGGCTGATGACCACGGCACAGCCGGCGAAGTCCTCAAGGCCTTCCTCCAGGGCGCGCAGGGTGTTCACGTCGATATCGTTGGTGGGCTCATCGAGCAACAGAACGTTGCCCTCCTCCTTGAGTGCCAATGCCAGTTGCAGGCGGTTGCGCTCACCGCCCGAGAGTACGCCGCACTTCTTCTGCTGGTCCACGCCGCTGAAGTTGAAGCGCGACAAGTAGGCACGGGCGTTGACGTCGCGTCCGCCCATGCGCAGCAGTTCCACACCGCCCGAGATGACCTCATAGACTGTCTTGTCGGGGTCGATGCTCGTGTGCTGCTGGTCCACATAGACGGCCTTGACCGTCTCGCCGACCTCAAAAGTGCCGCTGTCGGGCTTCTCCAGACCCATGATGAGGCGGAAGAGTGTCGTCTTGCCGGCGCCGTTGGGGCCGATGACGCCCACGATGCCGTTGGGCGGCAGCATGAAGTTTAGGTCGTCGAACAGCAGTTTGTCGCCAAAGGCCTTGGCCACATGCTGTGCCTCGATGACCTTGTTGCCCAAGCGGGGACCGTTGGGGATGAAGATCTCGAGTTTCTCCTCCTTCTCCTTGACGGTCTCGTTCAGCAACTTGTCATAGCTGTTAAGACGGGCCTTACCCTTGGCCTGACGGGCCTTGGGAGCCATGCGCACCCATTCCAGCTCGCGCTGCAGGGTCTTCTGGCGCTTGCTCTCGGTCTTTTCCTCCTGGGCGAGACGCTGGGTCTTCTGCTCCAGCCAGCTGCTGTAATTGCCCTTCCAGGGGATACCCTCGCCGCGGTCCAGCTCCAGAATCCAGCCGGCCACATGGTCGAGGAAGTAGCGGTCGTGGGTCACGGCGATGACCGTGCCCTCATATTGCTGCAGGTGCTGCTCCAGCCAGTCGATGGACTCGGCATCGAGGTGGTTGGTGGGCTCGTCGAGCAGGAGGACGTCGGGCTTTTGCAACAGCAGGCGGCACAGTGCCACGCGGCGACGCTCACCACCGCTCAGGTGCTCGGTAAGCTGGTCGCCTTCGGGGCAGCGCAGGGCGTCCATCGCACGTTCCAGGCGACTGTCCAGGTTCCATGCGTCGGTGGCATCGATGATGTCCTGCAATTCGGCTTGACGGGCAAACAGTTTGTCCATCTTCTCGGGATCCTCATAGTACTCGGGCATGCCGAACTTGAGGTTGATTTCCTCAAACTCCTTTAACGTGTCCACCACGTGCTGCACGCCTTCCTGCACGACCTCCTTGACCGTCTTGGTCGGGTCGAGCTGCGGGTCCTGGGGCAGGTAGCCCACCGAGTAGCCCGGCGCGAACACCACCTGGCCCTGGTACTGCGTCTCCAAGCCGGCGATGATCTTCATCAGCGTCGATTTACCTGCACCGTTCAGGCCGATGATGCCGATTTTGGCGCCATAGTAGAACGAGAGGTAGATATTCTTCAGGATTTGTTTTTGGTTCTGCTGGATGGTTTTGCTCACGCCCACCATCGAGAAGATAATTTTCTTGTCGTCAACTGTTGCCATAATTATCGTCTATTTGATTACTGGCCACAAAGGTAATGAATTCCCGTCATTACTGCAAGCCGTAACAAGAAAATCACACACAAGGTGTTGCAAAACTCCACTTGATTCTATTTTAATCGGCCTATCGGCCGAGAAATTAAACAAATTTTGTATTAAAATTAAACAGAATAAATTTTTATAATAATTTTATTTATAATTTTGCTTAATTTCCCGCCCGCAGGGCGGCTATTCCTTCTAGGCATTAGTTTTGCAACAACCTCTTATTCGTTACAGGCGCTTGGTGAGGGGCTTGTCGTCCCAGGAGTTGACGAGCGAGGTGAGCCACAGGCGGGCGCTTTCGTCGTCGAGTCCGGCGATTTCCTTGAGCAGGGCGGGGCGGTCTTCGGGTTGGAGTTTGAAGTATTGTAACAGGCGGTTGTTTCGGTTTTGGGGTGCTGCCATCCAACTCAGGAATCGCTTGGGATTCATGATGTACAACTGCTCCACGTGCCATGGGAAGGGGTTGTACTTGTAGTCGGGGTCGTAGGTGGTGTTGACCAGTTCAGAGTAATCGTTCCAAGTGTCCATGATACTGGGGTCATACAGGGAGCACACCAGCATGTCCCATGACTTGAAATCGAGGGCGGCATAGGTGTCCACCTGGCCTGTTTCCTTGACGATGCGCTGGCCCTGGAGCACAAAGTGTCCCTTGGCGTTGATGATGTAGTTCTGGTCCCAGGCTTGCTGCCAGTGCGGGGCACCCTTGAGGTCCTTTTCAAAGTCCATGACGCAGCGTCCCATCATGCGGTGCAGGGTCACCTGGTTGCCGCTGAAGGTCAAGTGGCCATCGAGGGTGAAGACGGTGTCGTTGGTGACGTCCTCGAAGTGTGTGCGCCACAGCATGTGCAACACGCGTGTGTTGATGGCATCGAGCAGATGTCCCTGCTTGTCGTAGGTCATCAGGTCCACGCTGTATCCTGTCCCGCTGCCGATATAGAACGCCGCCAGGGTGATGCCGCTGCCCATGTCGCGCACGCCGAGCAGCATCCAGTTCCCCATCTCGTCGGTGAAGAATTTGCCTGCGGGAACGATGAGTTTCTCGTACTGCTCATGGCTCAATTTCTTGCCCTTGAGGTCGTCGAGGGTCTGTTCGGGGTCACCGCAATAGATGTCGGGCAAGGTCAGACTGTCGGCCAGTAATAGTTGCCGGTTGATGGTGATGCCCATATCGTCGAAGAATGCAAACTCTTCATTGTCCACCTTGCCGCCTCCCGAACAGGCGGCGAGTGCGATCACAATCATGGCGAGCAGCCATGTGAAGGTTTTGTTGGGAACCATATACTATTGATAAAGAGATTTTCTTGGTTTTATTCATGCAAAATTAGGCGATTTGGCATTTCTGTGCAAGAGAAGCGGCGATTTTTTGGGACGATTGTGGAGAAATTTGTAATTTTGCGGGATAATGAAAGGTAAAGAAAAAATCAACATAGAACATCCCGAAGCTTGGGAACTGCTGGTCGCTATTGATGACAAGCAGGTAAACTATGTCCTGTTCACCCCTGCTGTGCCTGGCTCTCTGGCTATGGGGCAGGTGGCAATAACGGGTGACTCGTTGCAGGCGCTTGAGGATGCCGTCTATGACACACCTGAGCTGCTCAATGAATACAAGCGGGCGAGGGTAGTGGTCCATTCCCAGCACTTTGTGCTCCTGCCCCAGGATGCTGACGATGACGACTGCCGCATGCTGGTCCGTCACGCCTTCCCCGATGACAACGGTGACGCTGCCGTGTGTGCCCTGCCAGGCAACGGCGTGAAAATCGCCTATCTGATGCCCCGTGGCATGCAGGCCTTCCTGGGCCGTACGTTCAATTACCCGCAGGTGGTACACCATCTGGCCCCGTTGTGCGAGTACTTCAACGAACAGAACCACGGCAACGACCTGTCGCGCATGTTCCTGCACCTGGATGCCGAGCGCATGGACATGGCCATCTACCGCAAGGGGAAACTGGCCTGTGCAAACACTTACCCGTTCTCCACGGCCGAGGATGCCGCCTATTTTGCCTTGAACGCCTGGCGCGCCAATGGCCTTGACCAGTTAACCGACGAGTTGCAACTGACAGGAGACGCCGACATGCGTGCCGCGATGACGCCGGCCCTGCGTGACTATGTGAAATATGTGATGCCTGCCGTCTATCCCGCTGCCGCGATGCAGTTGGGCCGCAACGCGATGCAGGCGCCACTGGAATTGATATTGCTTGCCCTATGCGAATAATCAGCGGAAAATACGGACGTCGGCGCTTTGACGTGCCCACCAACATCACCGCGCGCCCCACGACCGACATGGCGCGCGAGAACCTGTTTAACGTGCTGGGCAATATCATTGACCTGGAGGACAAGACCGTGCTTGATCTGTTTGCCGGCACCGGAGCGATGAGTTTTGAGTTCCTGTCGCGCGGCTGCGCCCATGTGACGGCAGTAGAGAAGGCCCGGGTCCAGGCCGAGTTCATCAAAAAAGTGCAGCAGCAGCTGGGTGACCCCAACTTGACACTGGTGCGTGGCGACGTTTTTAAGTTTATCGCTACATGCCGCCTGTCGTTTGACGTGATATTTGCCGACCCTCCTTACGACCTGCCTCGTTTCGGCGATATTCCTAAACTGGTGCTGGAATCGCCCCTGGTGCATGACGGCACATTGTTCATCATGGAGCATCCGCGTGAGCACGACTTCAGCGCCTTGCCCCACTTCTCGCAGCAGCGGGTCTATGGCAAGGTGAATTTCTCAATTTTTGAAATCAATAATGTTAACATTGAGGACTCATGAAGTTTTTCACTCTTTTGCGTCATAGTGTTTCTGCGGCGTTGTTGGTTGCGACGCTACCCATTGCCGCACAGTCCTTCGTTTCTCCCGACACCCTGTCCCGAGGCCTGTCGCCCACTATCGTTACGGCCGAGCAGGTGAGTCAGCAGCAGGTGACTAATCCGCTGGAGGCGATTAACGGCCGTGTGGCTGGTGTGACTATCCAGAAGAGCAACAACGGGGTTGCGGCGATGAGTGCAGTGCGCGTTCGTGGTACGACATCGGTCACTGGCGGTAACGACCCGTTGATTATCATTGATGGCGTGTTCGGTGACCTGAGCACCCTGTCGTCGATTTATCCGTCAGATATTGAGAGCTTTATAATCCTTAAAGATGCTAGTGAAATCGCACAGTATGGTTCCCGTGGCGCTTCGGGTGTCATCGAAGTGGTGACCAAGAAGGGGGCAGCCAATCGTGCCACCGTGACCTACAACGGTAGCATCGGCATCACTCAGGTGAGCAAAAACCTCAAGATGCTTGACTCTCAAGGGTACCGTAATGAGGTGAGCCGTCGTGGATTAATGCTCATTGACAAGGGCTGTAACACCGATTGGCAGAAAGCCATTCAGCAGACGGCTTTCTTGCAGGACCATCATGTGGCCTTCATGGGCGGCGGTAACCGTTCGGGCTATCGTGTGTCGTTGGGTTATATGGACCATGACGGGGTTATTCTTCATGACAAGCTGCGCAACTTGACCAGCAATATGAACATGCACCAGCGCATGTTCGGTGACCTCCTGACGATCGAGGTGGGGATGTTCGGCAACGTGCAAAAGGGGCAGACGGCCGTCTATGATGTGCAGAAGACCTTCTACTCGGCCCAAGCCTGGAATCCCACGTTCTCAACCGTGCGCAACAGT
>Ga0310694_10002335_pt1 | contig 19634 bp, 49 predicted proteins | sample 174DNAGHGhighgp2_FD_203884 | JGI IMG/M metagenome (GOLD analysis project Ga0310694, IMG submission 203884) | Sheep rumen microbial communities from Palmerston North, Manawatu-Wanganui, New Zealand - 1742 DNA GHGhigh gp2 (v2) (version 2) | ecosystem: Host-associated > Mammals > Digestive system... | reverse complement strand
TGAAACTGCTGAGTGGATTGCTTTTTATGATTTATTCCCTGTTTCTAAAGGCCATATCTTGCTAGTGCCAAAAGAACATTACAGCACTTTCTTTGATTTACCTGATAGACTTAAGGAATCTCTACAGTATAGAATAAATGATGTTAAAACAATTTTAGACAACGAATTTCATCCTGATGGGTACAATATAGGTTGCAATTGTGGAGAGGCTGCCGGACAGACCATAATGCATTTCCACTTGCACATTATACCAAGATATAAAGGTGACGTTGAAAATCCTCGTGGCGGAATAAGAGGTTGCATACCATCAAAAATGAACTATGAATAATACGGACAGAGCCAAAGGTATCACAATAGTTGATATTATAGCATTAGCATTATTAGCTTGCCTTTATGCTTTTGCATATGGGGCTGGTTTTTTTGATAAATAAATAATCATTATGAAAAAGGATATACCACTAATCTCCCAGCTTCTTAAAGCTATCATTGTCGATGACTATGCATCTGCAATAGAGATAGTCACAAGTGACAAGTTCAATCCAAACGAGACAAACGAATCTTGGCATGCGCCAGTTCTTTCTGCTATTGTGTGCGTATTGTCAACAACCGAAAAGGCGTTAGACGAAAAAAACCTTAAGGAAATTCTTAAGGAGATTGTCAAGAACGAAAAGTTTAACCCAAACATTCTTGACACTGAGGGCGAGACTGTTCTTATGCACATTGCAAGGCATCCTGGCTTCAATTGGCTTGTACCATTCATTATAAACACAGGCAAGGTTGATGTTAGCATTAGAAACTTTATGCATCGTGATGTAATAACTATTGCAGAGAACGCTGGTAACACTGTATTATGCGATATTCTTTTGCCTCTTAAAGCACAAGGTCACAAAGGTCAGCCTAAGAAAAGAGCAGGAATTAAAAAGGTAGCAAAGGTTACTACTATGACATTTTCTTCTGAATCAAATGATAACATAATTTCTAGAATAGAAAATGCATTTGATAAAGATGTAAAGAATAACCCTGCTTCTCTTTACAACCTTCTTTCTTGTTTCTTCAAAGGAGATTACTCTACTTGCATCCAAATTGTAAGAGACCCTAACTTTAACCCTAACGAGTGTGATAGATGGGAAGAGCCAGCACTTTCTTCTCTGATATATTACTCACAAGATGCTAAAGTTAACTATGACGAGGAAATGTTCAAGAAGATTGTTGAGATTATCATTGCCAATCATAGATTTAACGTTAATGCCCTTGACGCTGATTGCAACACTGTGTTGATGGTTGCTATGGGCTTCCCAAGGCTTCATTGGCTTGCTGAAATGCTGTTCAATATTCAGTCTGCAAGGCTTGATGTTATGAATGATAGTGGAGAAACCATAAGGCAGATTGCTGAGAATTGTGGCAATGGCGAGTTTTATAACCACCTTGTAAGAAAGTCATTTGAGACGGCAGATGTGGTAAATTAACAATATTTAACTCGAAATATTTGCAAAACACAAAAAAAATTATTATCTTCGAAATAAAAAAATTATGACAAATAAATTATTTGAATACATTATTCAGAATGGCGAAATGTCTGAAAAGAAAAGCGTTATCGACTTTTTTAGTAAGAAAGATAAGGTATACACAAAGAAAGTAGCTGTTCCTGGAGATAAAATTGTGGTTAACAACTGCAAAGTCAAGTTCCTCTCCATCACTAGTAATAGTGGTAATTTCGATGATGTGTCAATGCACGATATTCGTATTAACCTCAAAAACCCATTTGGAATGTGGGTGAATGTATACGCATCATCATTGCCAGATTACCAAATGGAAGAGATTGTTAAACGACTCAACATTAAGTAATTATGGGTTTTGAAGAACAGATTGGTAGTGCTCTTGGCATTCTATTCTTCGCCGGTGTTATCATTGGATTCCTTCTATTGTGTTTTTCATACTTAAGCGATTATTTCAATGAGTATAATACCAAGAAAGACGAAGAGGATAGAAGAAAAAAGTTGGCAGAGGAAAAAGACAGAGAGATTATGGCTCAGACTAAACACCATACCATAGATTGTACTGATGAAATGGTGAGAAGGCTAAGAGAAGAAAAAAAGAGAAATAATTCCGACTTTGATGTGGATTTCAATATAAATCTATCTGGGTCGGTTGTTAAAACAGAAGTTGTATATGCAGAATGATTATATATTGATGTCTTGGGATAGCATTTGCCAAAACCATATTTGGTATGAGACAGAAATAGTAGAACAGAATGTTGCTACTAGCCAAAGAGTAAACAATAACGTATTTGATTCGTCTCTTGAAATTGCTATTCTAGGTTTATTGATATACAATATCATTGTTATAATATTTCTATCAATCAGAAATGAAAAAGTGCTACATAGGAAGAATAAGATTGTCGAGAAAAGACAGTAAGGAATGGGGCGGCAATCCTCCTTTTATGTATGTTACAAAAGGAACAGACAGAGCCAATATAAACCAGGCTATAATGTTTGGTGAAAAGGAAGAATGTATAGAAGAATTAAAAAAGAGTTTTAAAGCCCATAGGCATCTTCCTTCCAGTAAAATGGAGATTATGACATTATCAATAAAGGTTGACAATATAGAAGAACTATAATATGGCAGTTATTAAATCAGTTAAAGCAATAGAATGCCTCATACCAAAGCAAAATACATTGGCGTTTATGAGTATGATAACTCACACCCCAGAAAAGGCGCTGCATTCTATGGCTGTTTATGCGGTTGATGTTGACAATCGAACTGACAAAGTAGAAAAATTGTACAGAGTGGCATTTTCTTTGTTTGCAGCACCTGGTTCTTCATATTTGTTTATTCGTGATGCGGGTAGTGAACTAACATCAGGCACTCCTTTTATTAAAGCTAATGTAAAAGAAGGTGAAATCGCTAAACCAGAAGATTGGGATTTTAAAATTGATGAAATAGGGCTGTATGCCGAGACAGGCTTATTTGGACGCAAAAGAATCTATTTTGTAACAAGCCACCTTGATGCTAAAGACATAAAGGCTGGATTGAAAAAGAGAAATGATAAAAAAACTGTAGTTGTAGAAACTGTTTACGTATGAATTTTTGGATTTTTTTTACGCTATATATTGTTATAGCACTGGTTGTTTTTGGTGTTGCCTTGTATAAAGACGATGGTAGTAATGATGAAGGGTTTCTGTTTATGGTTGCTATATTTTGGCCAATCCTTCTCGTTATATTAATTGCAGCTTCTCCATTCATTTTTGTAAGAATGTTTGCACTTAAACTAAAAAAAATGAAGAAATTAAAGAGGATGAATTTATACAATTTAGATAAAAAATGCTAGGATGGAATATAACGTTGGAGCACTTTTAACTACTTGTATACTGCTTATTATTGCATTTATAGCAATGCTAGTTGAATTATGCAGTATTATAGCTAGTAAAAAGTTAGAAAACGAATACAAAAAAATAGCGGTAAAAATTCTTCCAGGAAAATTAAATTCATTCTTTGGATATAATGGAAGAGTATTCTCAATAGAATCATCTGACCGTTATGAAAGCAATGGCAAAATTAGCGATATAAAAGTTTTAGTAGATGCCTTTAAAGTATTAGACGAAAAACTATATCTCTCTAGAAATTTCCAATGTACACCTCATGTCGGGCATTATAGAATGGATAAGTTATATGAAGAAATGTGTCTTTTCGCCAGACAACCTGATAACAGAGGAAAATTTGTAATATATAACAAACTTACCAGAAGTTATAATAAGCCTGCTGCTTTTAAACTTAATTCTTCTGATAAGCATCAATATTATTTGATAACACTTTAAAATATTAAATATGGTAGCACGTAAAGCAATTGTAGCATTAATCAATGGATGTATTCATATCGACCCAGTGGACGTACCTCGTGTTGATATGGAGAAGATTCAAGCAGAAGCTATTAAGGCATTAGGAAAGCCTGTAAAAGTAGTTGTATCACCTATCAATGAGTGGATGCCCGAATCAGGAACACAGGCTATTATGGACGAAGCAATGAAGAAATTCTTGCCGCCTACACTGCCTAATCCAAAGAACGTGATGAACTGTGTGCAGCCAAGCAGAAATGCACGTAGAGTAGCAAAGAAGAAACAGAAATATGGAAAACGTTACTTCTAAAAGCCTCAGTGAAATAAAGTTTACAGACCTCAATAATTATCTGACTAATAACTCTTGTTTTGGATTTACTGCCAGTAGGAGGAAAAGAGTAATAATATACTCGTTTAGAAGATATTATATAGGCCTAGGGTTGTCATTGAAAGTTATGGTAGACAGACAAACAAAAAACGTTATATCAGTAATGAATAATGGAAACGTCTATAATACATTCGAAGACGTTAAAAAACTAGTAGATAAATGACACAAGATGAAACGAAAAAATTTTTTAGGTTTTTAAAAGAACTAGGGCTATATAGACAGTTTATTCAATACGAGGAACTTAAAAAACTAGATATGAGCAAGACTTTCAAATAGTTCTTGCTTTTTTTTGCTTAAATTAGTGAGTGTTAAACTCAGTTAATTACTTCTATTTTTCGTTATTTTTTTGTATATTTGTACTACAACTAATAATATGTAATTATGGTAACTTTAGTAAGAAATAAACTAACCATCATACCAAACGCATACTCAGAAGAAGAGTATAACAAGCAAATAAACTATGTGGCAGCATATTGCTCTGCAATGGAAGATGGGGTGCAGAAAAATATCTGTTTCACAAAGATTTCCCCAAAGCCAATAGGCTTCGAGCCAGGTTCAAAAGAAGAGGATGATTGGATGCTACAAAATTGGGGAACTAGGTTTAAGGCACTTAATGCTTGTTGGGTAGCAGATGATGAAATGATATATGATACATTTTGGAATCCATCAATTCCAATCATATTCAAAATAATTAAACAATTCCCAGAAATCGACTTTAGATTTACATTCGCAAGCAAAAGAATAGGAACTAAAACAGGACAGATAGATGCTTCAGGAGGAAAAATAGTTTCATTCGAAAGATTCGAAAACTATTCAAAAAAAGCATACGATACAGCATTTGAACTTATGCCTCATTTAAGGGCGTTGTATACGCTTAATATGACTACAGGCACATATGACTACGACACGTCAGATTTCAAGGCTCAAATCGCTCAGAATGGTTTCTATAAAGAATCTGATGGAACAGTGCTAATAGGCTGTGATGACAAGAATAAACCACTGTTCGATAGTGTAAATGACCTCCCATTTTAAAGCATTCCGTACACCGGCGGTATATACCTTTTTTTTATAACCTACTGATAATCAGTGAATTATAACTGCTTGATTATCAGATAGTTACAGATACGAAAAAATATAACAAAAATGGGTAAAAAATGCCGATTTTAGTGTGTATTCACTTTGAAATTTTATCGAATTATGAGAATTAGAGATTATAAATTTAAGCGAAAGGAAGATAAGGTAGTATTCAAGGCACTAATGAGGTGTTTGAAAGAATCAAAAAGACTAATCTTATCTACTAAGATTGTAGATAGAAAGAGGCATTCTTCCCCTGGGTTTGAAGAGATAATACGTAAGTGTTACGCATCAAGGGAAAGTCACCCAGGAGAGAATTTTCAAACAAATATATGCTATTGGCCTGATGATTGCGGTGGGTTGCTCACTTGTACATTTTGGAGGCTATTATATATTTCAATGATAATAAATGGCATTAATTTAAAGATAAAAGAATTAGGCACAAGGTTAAATGAATTGCATACACAAATATGCAGTAACCCAAAAGGTTCATTTATAACTTGCAGTAGTGATATTGCTGCTTTTCAAGATGATATTGTAAATGCTTTAATCAAATGCGGAATTGAAGAGGACAAAGCCATTATTAAGGCAAATACTATAATACTGTTAAGCAGAGCAGTTGAAAACGATATTCCTTTTTAAAATGAAAAAGTACGAAAAGTGGTTTACTAAAAAAGAGTCAGACTCTATAATTGTTCCTTTGTTGTTAAGGTCAATGAAGGACACCGGGTTTAATCCAAAACATTCTATTGAATGGGTTGTAAAAGGTTGTATGCGTTCAAGGGCAGAACATGATTCTGAGTCTTTATATGTAAACGTATCATATTGGCCTAAAGATATAGAATTATGGGCAAACTCTTATTCTGCCCTATTTGTGGCTAGAATTATCAATTTGAATTCGTTCAAGAAATCACATTTAGATGATTCTTTTGTAAGTAACTTTCTACAATATGTTGGCTGCTTCGATGTGAATCATACCAGCGCATTCAAAGAGGTATATTTAGCAATTAAGAAACTAATGGGCTTAACACCTTTAAAGTCAGAAAAGTTCAAAGAATTGCTAGATTATTATGGTAAATATATTAATTTGGAAGCTCTTGATAAAGACCCTATAACACCTTGTCAATTATGATGGGAATACTAAAAAAATTAAATACAGCTATTACTGTTGTTACGACTGTGTACGCAGTAACAAAGTTCATGTACGACACCTTTAAGAAATACGAAGAAAAACATGGTAAACATAAGAAGCAAAAAATTGTCGCAAAAGGAACTTCACGAAAGAAGAAGGAGAACTTGTCTAGAGACTTTCAAGAAATTTAAAAGGTTCTTGAAAGACAATGGACAATATCATAATGTAATGACATATTTATTTCCTCCTGATAGACCTTTTGATGAATTTATAGAAAGTTGGATTAAAGAAGGGTGTTCAAAAGATTTATTAAATAGGACTGAAACACTGGGGCCAACATATAAAGAAAGAGGATATGAATATTGGCTTGCAAGAATAGCAAAAGTAGCAGCAGATTGGAATCAAGAATGTTACTCACAGTTTGGGGAAATAATTTAACTCTATTTAACTAAAAAAATTTTTGTTTGATTATTTTTTTCTGTATATTTGCATTGTTTAATTTTAATTCGTAAAAGAAATATGGCATCATTCATCGTAAGAGACACTAACCCTCAGTATGGAGGCCAGTGCTATTTCGTTGGCACTCGTAAGATTAAAGACCCTCATGGTCGTGATTGTGAAGCCGCTGACTTCGGAGGAAAAGATAACGCAAAACGCTTCTCTTCTCGTAGCAATGCACAGGGTCAAGCAGACCATCTGAATAAGGTCGCTGGTAACAAGCAGTTCGTTGTTGAGGAACTCAGCATCTACGGACAGCAGTATGGACAGCGCAGAACCAATGGTTTTGCTGGTTATGGTACTCTCCCTCATGGACGTATGGAGCAGCCTGCTGCACATGGTGGATTCCGTTGGGAAGAGGAAGATGGAGGCTACAATGGCTTCTAATTTGAAGGGATTTTAGATTTTTTTAACGTGGGATATTTCTTTATCTCACGTTTTTTTTGTATATTTGCTATATAATATAACATTAAATGAACAATATGATTATTTTTTTAATTGTACTTTTGTCAATTTCGTTTATGTTTCTGATTAGTGATGATGATACAAAAAATACCATCTTGCTTAACGATATAAACGTTGGTGATAAGATTAGTATAAAAGGCCAGATGTTTACCGTAAAGGCTTATTCAACAGAAGGCAATATGGAAATAGTAGACACAAATGGAAAGCAAGTGTCATATATCATCAAAATTGACGATAACACAAAACTTACTTCTCATAGTGTTGATGGCATCAGAAAATATATTTCAATTGATAATTTTGAAGGTACTGTAGGAGGTGAGTATTTAAATAAGTTTAAATTCAAATGATATGAACCTTCCTGAGAAAACATTACTAGAATCAGAACAAGATTATCTTAACTGGATAAAATATAACATCAAGGAAAGAAACTATGATGTTGCTTTTACTGATGACCCTGAAACATTCCCATGCGTGGCAATCCTAATGGTTGATGAAAACGATTGTGGCTATGGCGAATCAAGTTCAGGCATGGCATACAGCACATTCATTTACGAAGAAGATTTTAAAAATGATTAATATATGAAAAAACCTTTTACACAATCGAACTATGGCTGGAACCTTGATGGGTTGATAAGCTGTATTAAAGATAATAAACTTAAGAGTGAAATAATCTTTTCAACTCCAACTTCTGCAATTGTGCGTGTTGTATCTTATAACGAATCTGAGATACTAGGAGCAGAAAGTACGTGGTGTATTTCGCAGCATAGAGTATCTTGGGAACAATATGTTATAAAGACCAATGGAATCCAATTGTTCTTTTACTGTTTCAAGAATCCAGTATATAAAGACAATAGTATGTATGGAGCAACATTCCAAGTTGAAGGAGAAAAAGTAAAAGTTTATTGTGGATTCACAAGAGAAAACAATCCTATGGGAAAGGCTATGGGTTATAAAACAGACAAAGATGCAATAGTTTCTATGATGTTTAATAACTTTGGGACAGGAGCCTTTGAAGAACTAGGTGATATTATCTACGAAATTTACACTAAGGAACACGGTACTACTGCGGAGCATAAAGTAACTGAGGATGAAGTAGGCAAAGCAATTGATTTGGGAAGAGTTGAAATTCCTTATTACGTACCAGAAAATGTATTTGAAGATTATGATGATGACTACTATTGGGATTAGTAATATGAAGATATTATTCCCAATTGTGGGATTCTTCTTTCTTTCAATTATGATTTTACTTATAGCTTCAATGCCACATGACTATGATGGACGATAATATTGTTTATTTTAAAATATGTTACCCCAATTCAATTATAATGTTCTATCACGATTTAAAGAATGATAGACTTGACGGGGTAATTGAAGAATGTAAGTCTGATGACAAACTTATTATTAGAAAGCATCCATCAGATTCTTGCTATGATAATGTAGTTAACAACTCCCTAGCTATGGCTATGATAAAAAAAGCCAAGAAAATTAGTAGAGAGGAATATGATACTGCATATACTGTTGTTGAGGCTATGTTGACTAATGAATGGCTAATGGCTGACAACGACTACAGAGGAAGTGTAGAAAAAGTTGTAACTGAAACTGTTTACGTATGAAGTTTGGAGAACTTAAAACCGGAGATACCATATATTGTATTATGGTAAAAAACTCTGAGATTGTAGATAGTCAGATTAAAACCAAAATAGTTGCAGATGTGTACAAATACAAAGATACAAATAGTATTGAAGTACACTTGTCTGACGATACTATGATTATACCAGGGCAAGAAGAAGAATATGTTATCAGAGGTCTTGGAACAATGACTAATATTCTAGAGCCATTTAATTTCACCATTTATGCTACATCACAAAGTGGGTGTCAGAAAGTAATAGAAAAACTTGTTTCGACAAAAATCACTCAATTGAGTGAAGACTACAAAAAGATAAATGTGCAAATGGCTAGACTTTGCTTGATGAGTTCTGTGGCAAGAGAAATTGAGAGTAAGTCATCAGTAGTATTAGAGCCAGTTTATGCTGATTAGTTATGTGGTACAGTTGGGATTTACATTTTAAGAAGGTGAAACACTGGAAAGAAATATTTTGGGATTTATATCACGCAATTGGTGATAAAGAATATAGGCTAGAAAATCCCATCCACACTAAGATTAAGATTGCTCCTTGTACTTATGTGGAATATAGAATAGCCACCATTGTAGCTAAGAAGGGAATAGCAGGAGAACACGTTAAATTCAACCTCGAAAACGAACAAACTGGAGAGTCTTACTCAGTTGACGTATATCCTGCATTTGAACTAAAATCAAATAGCGAAATGGTTAACGAAACCGTGATATTCGAAATGCTTTTGAAACAACTCAAAGACAATGGCATTATGGAAGATAAAACGATGGTTGTGGCTGAAACAGTAGTGGTGTAAAGGCAGCAAATACGCTGCTTTTATGCCCTTTTAACATTTTTTAACGTGAAATATTTGCAAATGTCGAGATAATTTCTTATCTTTGTGCCAAAGAATAAAAAAAATGAAAGTTAAGTATAAGGAATTACCATTCAAATTTATTGATTTATTACCGTTTATCATAATACTAGCAGCGTTTAGCGTTTTAATATATGTGATTGCTCTTGTAACGGTAACTAAAAACGATGTTATACTCAACGACAATTATAGGGGTACTAAAATATTAGTGAAGCATTATAAGCCATTCAATAGGGATTCTATATATCTTGCATATCCCAAACCAGTAACAAATGTTATGAAAATTACTGAGGTAAAAGACAGGAAGCACTTAGTTGTCAAGTTCGATAATGGAGAAAGATGGTGTGTTAGGGTTACTAATGCTGATGGATATAAAGTTGGTCAAACAATAAAATCAATAAAAGAATATTATCCAAAAGAGAAGAGCATAATTGTAGGACAAGAACATACAAGATGGCTGGAGAAACTAAAGTAAAAGAAACGTTCAAAATAGTTAAATATTTCAAAGGTAAAGGTATTTCAATATTAGACAACTATGATACTGAGGAAAGAGCCAATGAAGTATGCGACTATATGAACGAAAAGATAAAACAGATAACACAAGCTGTTAAATTCAAAGTTGAAAAAATATAATTATGGCTAAAACATTTGGTGAATTGAAAGTAGGTGATACTATATATTGGATGTCTGTTCATACTATAAACGCTGGCACGAAAAAAGGAAATTGTGCTATGGCATATAAGAAGTTGAAAAGGGAAGTCTCAATAGAGTCGTATCCGGCAATGTCTAATATTGGAGAATTTAAGGTGTCTAAAGTTGAAGAACCTACAGTAACACATTTTGGTCCGGCCAAAGGAATTCAGACTGTAATATTGCATTACGATAATGGGGTGTATCATACATATAAGGTTTTAGACAAGACAAGCACTACAGAAGTTAGGTACTTTTCACCCAACAACTTTCATATCTATTCAACCAACAAAACAGATATTATTCTTAAGGCAAGGGAAATAATCCAGGCTTTAATGGAGGTTAATAGAAACAATATGATTGAAAGAGATAAGTGTTATAAGGAAATGCTTTTAAAATTAAATAATGGTTTATGAAAAAGAAGTTTTCAATTGATTTTTTGCTCACATTAATTGGAGCAATATACATTTTATTCTCTATTTTCCCATTGATTAAGTCTTTGTTTTCTTCTAGAAGCAATGTGACTTATGGAAATAAAGAAGAGTGGGTTGAAGTTCCATTAATCGCAGGAGAATAGTGTTATGAGTAACTTTGGATTTACCATTGTTGGCATTATATTCACAATAGGATATTTTGTCACAGGAGTACCTTTGAGGATATATTATTATTCTCACGAGCCATCATATAGATATTACACTAGTTTGGCAATAGTAAAACTCGCAATAGAAGAGACGGCTAGGAACGCTGTTTACAATGCTAAGTTTATGCTACCAATAATGTTCATAATAGATATTATAATATTATGCTTAAAATAATTAAAAAGATATACACAGTCCTAGTGTTGATTAAAAATGTTATCTTTAGAAAAAAGCATTATACACTGAGGTTTGTTGCTGAACATGACAGCGTTATAAAACGTTGGTATTACGATTTCAAACACTGGGGATTCTCTCACGATAATCTGGAAATGGTTGCAGGAGCAGATAAACTATGCGAACTTTACTCAGATGGTGAAGATGAAGTAACTGTTGAAATCGTGGCAAGTAAACACGTATGCGCTGAATACGCTGCTGACTATGATTTCTATGAAGGATTGAAACAAGAAGGCAAAGGTATAGACAAGTATTTATACGGTAGGACATATCAAAACGTTAAGTCAGACCCAACTGGTAAGTTAATTATCAGCACAATGTGGATTTGTCCTGTTACTTTATTTGTCCTTGGAAGATACCCAAATTGTTTATACGTAAAAAAGCATGTATGTAGGAGAAACAAAATATAAATGGGGTTATAAGTACCAGGAAGAGTATAGGAAAATAGCACTTCGTTTTTTAAAAGAAACCGGCTTGATTAATTATTGGCGCAAATACATTTCAGAAAATGGATATGTCTCAAAGTGTGATGGCTGTGTCGAAAGACTTACCGCATCTAACTGGTATGAAGTAGAATACATTGATAGGGTATTTGGTAGAACATCAATAACTAAATTTCTCAAAAAAGACTGTGGTTTTGAAATAAAATACTATAGTATATCTGATTTGTTCAGAACTTATCTTAGAAAAAATCATACAGATGAATACACTTGTATATGTGGTAGATATGTAGCACCTTGGATATTGGAGGCGATAAAAAAAGCAGGTACATTTAAAATAATAGAATTTCAAAAATATATCAACAAATGAAAAAGAAAGTTGAAGATAACCGTTTGTATGTGGTAAACTTTTTTGCTACACCACTGATAAACTACACAGAGTTGATTACTTTGCAGGCTAATGAGAATTCAAGCCCAGTGTATGACCCCAAAAAATAATTAAGCAAATGAAAGCATTCTTTGATGAATTGCATGACAATTATGATATTCTTAATTTGTCATATGAAGATTTGATAGAACTTAATAAGGTTCTCGATTCTTGTCAATTACCACAGAAAAGAAACTTTTATAGTCTTAAAAAAGACATAGAAAAGCATATTGCTAGCAGAAGATTACCAAAAAAGAAGTAAACAATGGCAAATATAACAATTGAAATACCGGATGTTTTACGTGATGATTTTATTAAAGCAACAAGTAGCATCCAAGACAAATATTATGTGATGCAGGCATCTGAAAGCAAGCCTGAAATAAAACAGCAACATCTTGAAAAATTTATGGCTGTAACTAACATATTAGGCATTCTTGAAAATGGGTCTAACTAGAGAACAAATAGAACATTTCGAATATTGGTGGAAGAAGAATGGGGATATGGATAATCCCTGGCGGCACCTATCAAAATCACGCAAATGGCTTAAGAAACAAGTCCACAAGTATATGCGCATTAAGAATAAGCACATTGACGAGGACGATATAGGCTATAAGCAAGGTAGAAAACCCTATTGTGGATGGGAATATTAATTTAAAAAATAAAACAAGATGAAAAGATTATTAATCGCTTTGGCCACTATTATGATTATGGCGGTTACGTGCGAAGCACAGGGCTTTGGACATAGAAATCATTTTAGAAACGTTTATACAAACGTTGAAACTCTGGCACTTCAAAACGCACCTACTCCATTCCCAACTGAGAATGGCGACTATCTTGTAGAACTCCCCAAAGAGTCAAAACTGGTTATTGCATTTAACACAAATAAAACAAAGGCAATTGTCCTCGATAATGGATATATGTTTGGCAGACGAATGGAATTCAATGTCAAGGACGATGAAGCAAGACTAGTTCTATTCTTTAAGGATGAACACGTTTATTGCGGATATATCTATGACAAAAAAACAAAGGCAGGTAAATACTTTGAGGCAATCAACCAGACAGAGAAAGACAAACTGACTGAAAGGCTTCCATTCTTGAAAAGGATGCCTACCTTTACAATTGAGTAATGAATACCAGAGAAAAAAAAGCAGTAAAAAGACTTCTTAAAGAACTTGGTTTATTCCATATATGGATTAAGAACAGAAAGTTCTATGGCAGGAATAACTTCAACCTGCAACTTTTTTGGCAATTACCAAACAACTTCGCCCGATTTATTGACGAATCATTTACTTGGAGTTACACAAAAGAAGAATGGTTGTGGGAAGAACTTTACGATAATACATATTGTCAAGACTTAACACCAAGCGAAATACTTCGCCATAATTATATGGTGGAAGAATTAAAAGAAATCTGCAAGAGACATTTGTGAATTAGGATAATTTAACACGGAATATTTGTTTATTCTGTGTTTTTTTATTATCTTTGGGGGGTAAAGTATTAAATTAAAGTATTAAATTATGGATATTAAGCACATACAAACAAAGAATGGTGTATTCTTCAAGGTTGAAGATGAACTTGAAATAACGTTGGAAAACGATTATATTTCCTCTGCCCATACAGAGTTTGATAATCAACCGCCAGAATGGCTTATGAACGCATTTAACAGACCTCAGAAGCATTATATCTACTTCTGCAGCTTCTGCACTAATAGACTTGTTAGACGTAAGGGATATGGCAGAAAACTTCTGCAAGACGTTAAGAGATACTACGAGGGCTGCGTTGTATATTTAGAAGTAAGCTCTTTGGGGGAAATGTCAAATACACAACTGATTGAGTTCTACGCCTCAGAAGGGTTTAAACTAATTGAACATGATGACTATCTATATAAAGATTATCCAGTAATGGCTATTGAATTATAACGATATGAACACATTTAAAGACTTAATAGAAAGCGCAAGGCAAAATACGTATGGTGAAGTACATACTCCATTATACATTGTATCAAAAAGTACAGGTAAAATAACAACAGTTAATATATCGCGTCCATTAAATACGGTACCAGTATATTTTGCAGGAGGAAAGGATTTCCATATGGACAAAAATACAGACGTAACAGTTCTTGAAAGAGTTATATATACAGGATTCTACAAGAATAAAAAAATTGTAACGGATTATCTGTATATTAATAAAGAAGATGCAAAAACAAAAGCGCTGGAAATTCTTAATAAAAAAAGACAAAAGATTTTTGACGAGATATTAAACATAACATTGATGTAGTATGAAACAAAAATATAAAAAAATACTCATTGTAGACTTATGCTCTAGAACTCCATATAGGGTAAAAGTATCTTTGATACATAAAGGAGAAATACTCATTGGCACTCTAGATGCCGTATACCCTACTGATGACAGAGTTATTGTTGATAACCTCAGTAAAGCTATAGCCCCAATAGATGTAAGAGTTGGAGGCTTTTTAATAGATAGAGACAAAGTTAAACCATATCTTCGTCCAATGTCAAGTATGACTGAGAAAGAAGAAGAGGAATATGAAAGTCTTGTTGCTTGGCATGAGTCATATGAAATTGTTGATTGGCTTAATGCACATCATTTTGATTACAGAGGTTTGATTCCACTTGGGTTGGCTATTGATGTAACTACTCTGGAAGATAATCCATATAATGACGAATTTATTTATTAAAAGTATTTGATTTATGAATTGGAATTTAACAATATATATTGTTGCAATAATCATTATCTCTATTGCTTCAGGTTGCAAATTTGTAGATGATGATAAAAGATATTATAGAGAAGATTTTAACTTTGCATCATTTTTCCTTGCATTGGGAATATTAATAATTGCAGGACTTTTTATATTCAAACACAACATATTATGAATCAAAGAATACATAAAAATTACAACGAAGAACCAAGTTCATTCGAGGACTTTGTAAAAAGGTTTTTAAAAAAGCATCCAGATAAATTGGCAGTTTGTAAACAAACTATTGTTCCAATATATATAGTCAATAAAGTGTCTGGATATATGCAAGAAGTTTCTGACGCTACTGTTTTTATTGAAAAATATGCAGGACCAAAAAATTTTTGTACAATAGGCATACGTAAAAAATTTACCCAAATAGCTCATTTCTCTGTACATCATGACGATAGATATAAGGACAAACTCGTAGATATTGTATGGGGTAGTTTTTATTCAGGGAATTATGAATTGTTCCTTCATCAAAAAGACGCAGCAGAATACTCTAGAGGATTACTGTTAAAGAAAAAAGAAAAGTTGGATAAAGAAATTAAAACGCTTAATTCATTATGTGCTGGGTAGGAAACTTAACTGATGTAAAAGTAGTATTAGCAGTACTTCCTTGAGCCGCTCCAAGAGTTAATGTTGTGTTCGTAATAGTTAAATCGTTACAAACGCAAGGACAAGTACAAGTTCTACCTGTGGGTATTGTTACCGTAGTCTCTCCTGTACATCCATCTGTGCTGGTATAAGTTATTTTATATTTATACTCAGTAGATGTTGTTCCATTTTCAGGGAAATCATACGTAAACGTATCATTGTTAGATGTAGTTATTTCTTGTGGGTCAGGACTTATTCTATCTAATTTCCATTTTGCCATATTAATAATGTATTAAATCGTTTATTATTTGATTATAAATATTTAAGAGATTCGTTTTTCAACTAACCAGATATTTATAGATGAAAGGAAGAAAAAACTACTAACCTAAAATGATACACGAAAAATGGAAATACATCGGGGCAAATGAGAAAATGCGAATTATTAACGGAACAGCACTAACATTCGCAGCTATTGTCCTGTATTTCGTGGCATTTATCGTATCTCTAACGATACATTATGAAATTGTGTCAGCAGGAGCAACAATGCTTGGTGCAGGCTTGGCATACTTTGGTATAATGTCATTCGTTAAAAACCAAATGACACACTTCGAAACATCAATTGATGAACGAGTAAAGAAATTAGAGAAAAAAGATGATATACAAGGATAACCCATCATAAGGTTATCCTTTTTTTATTCCCCTTTAACATTATTTAACCTAAAATATTTGCACATACAAGATTTTATTATTATCTTTGGCAAAATAAAAACAATTAAATATGGCAAAGAAATATATTATCAAGTGCGACTTCTTTCAGAAGAAACCAACAACAAAGTTACTGGGTCCAACAACATTGGCAGTGGTTGAGGAATATGCTGAGAACCCAACAATGACAGTTTACCTCAGAGGTTATGATAACCCCAAAGAGCCACGTTTGAACGTGAAAGAGGTTGCAATGAAATTCACCTCAAAGAAGAAAGCAACTGAGGTTGCAACAGAACTTTCAAACGCAACATTTGACGAGGGTAAGGTTAAAGCATACGTGGAGGAAGCATAATGAACAGCAGCAATGATAACCCAAATATACAGGGGAATACTTTCACAAAAGATACCGAGTTCAGAATAATAAAAGAACACGGAACATATTTCGCCCAGAAAAAGGAAAACGATGAATGGGTGAACCTCAAAAAATATAACGCCAAGAAAGGTGAATACACCGAGGCGTTTTTCTTCTCACCAACAAAAGCAAGACGATTCATTAAGAAAATCCAATTAAACGCAACAGAACAATAATATATGGCATTAATAAAGTCAATAGAAAAACTTATTAGTCTTATCCCAGAAAAAAAATCGTGGATTAAGAACGGAAATAATACATACGCAAACTTTGAAAGCCATTGCGATAGCACAAATTATCTTTATGCTTTTGTTTTCTCTGCTGAAACAAAGGAAATGAAAAAAGCATATAGAGTAGATTTTGTGATTTATAAAGGAATGCAAGTCGCATACCTTATCTTCCTCGAATATATGGGAGCAATCACCAGTAAAACCCCATCAGTTCATAAAGATATGAAATCAATCATTCTAAGCGAAAATAACGAATGGGGCTTTGAAACTGATGATATTGGTGTGTTTATTAAAACCAATAGCCCAAACAATAATCACATCATTTACTTTGGCGAAAAAATTAACGATATGCCATCCCTTAAACTGAAAAAAGCAAATGAAACAGTAGTGACAGAAACTGTTTATGTGTAATATGAAACATAAAAAACTAAGAAATAATATGAGCAAAATAGCAAAACCATATACATTGGACACTGTTCCAGAAGATATTGGAATCAACCAATTCTATTGCTATAACACAAGGAATGGTGCTATCATTATTGGAGAAATACTTGGTAAGTCTGCCATATATTCACAAAATGTTTATATCATTAGCGGCATAATGTATAAAACATATGATGGCTTCGAAAGTAATATAAGAACAATGACACTTGGCCATAAGTTCAAATGCTTCTTGGATTATCAGAGATTTGTTAAAGCATATAGCGAATATCTAGCAAATAAGGAAAAAACTAAGAAAACAAGAAAAACTAGATACATCGTTGATAAAAACACATTCTATTGTAGACAGACATGTGCCGCATCTACACCATATAGCTGTAAAGAGTTCTCTTCAAAAGATGATGCTGAAACATACGCATATAATGGTTTGCAGAAACTTAAGGCACTAATCCCAAAATGCCTAAAAGAATATAGAGAACTACAAGTGATTTTGGAACATGAAATTACCAATCTAAGAAAGGTATATCATGAATTGTTTGGCTGTCAAACGACCGATTATTTACTTGTCAAAGCACAAGTTATGCCCAGTACAATTAAGGAAAATGACATTCTCATTAAACTTAATACAAAGCAGTACGGTAACACCCTTTCAATTGAGGAAATTGACGAGGATTTCACTGTAAGCGTTAAGGGCTTTATCAAACCAAATATTGCTAAACTGTCTAATGGCACAGTGCTTATCGAAGGAGAATGTAACTATTCCCATCCGTTATTTTTCCACTATGCTGATAAGGATAAACTTACCATTATAACAAAACTGAGAAATGCAAAATGCATTCTTGACATTGTTGAATCAAATATTAGGAATATTGAATATTCTGAGAAATACGTTTTCTCTTATATGCCATTCGACAACAGTTTAAGACCTGTATATTTCAATATGAATTATAAGAAGAAAGCCTTGCAAGACATTAAGGACTATATGCAAACTCTAAAAGAAAAAGAAAATGGCAAAGAATAAACTTGAAAAAGAGTGGGATGGATTTATGAAGATAATGAAAACGCCACTCAAAGACGTTAAGCAAAAAGATTTGGAATGGGCTGTTGACCAGGATAAATTCAACTCTGCAAACTCAAAAGGATTCTTTGAACAGGAAATAAAAAGGAGAAAAAATGAACAACAATCGAAATAAAGCATTTAAAGACCTGCAAAAGGGAGATAAGATATATGCTGTTGTAACTGATTTACCAAAACTCAGAGTTACCACATTAGTAATAAAGCATATAGAGGAACGATACTCTGGCGCATATGAATTTGCTGTTAGTTGGACGGAAAATATCGACAGTGTTTCAAAAGCAATGATTTATTACCCAGATTATGGAAAAGACAAATGTCATCCAAGTGGATGCAGCTATGTTTATTGGCACACTAATGAGGAAGAAGCCAGGAAGACAATTAAAGAAACTATCAAATACAGAATAAAGAAAAAGGAACAAGTTATACGAGAGTCAAAAAGAGCTCTTGAAAACTATAAACGAGAATTAAAAGAATATGAAGATTGTTGAAAGGAATATAATGTCCTTCCACGATGATTATACTCCAGCCCATTATACCACTCCAAAGGAAAATGGATATTATATGACCATCAGGTGTGGATTAAGCGGAATATATACAGCACTCAATGAATGGAAGGATGGAAAATGGATGGCGGAAGCACTTGATGCCTCAACAACCATTGCCTATTCAAAAGAGCCTATTCCAAAGGAACAGGTAAATAGATGGTGTAGAAACAAACTTAAAAAAGCAGGATTTTAATTTATGTGTCAGTATTGCAATAATAATAAAGACCATCAGCTTATGCACTACGACAATCGTAGTTCAATGAATGTCTACTATGGCCAATACCAGGGAGTAATGGTAGCAAGTTCACTTGTAATGAAAGGCAATATGCTTATGATGTCAGCAGGGGGAAACTATCGCTCACGTTCTGATTGCTATTATGAAGATATGGGAATAGATTGCGATGGCCAAGGCGCAAATAGAGGTAAAGCAGCCTGCATCAAAATCAAATACTGCCCCTTCTGTGGAAAGAAACTAAATAGTAAGGCATTCGAGAACAAGTCAGTACAGGATAAGATTGATAAAGCGGAAGAAGAACTTAATGCACTTAAAAGACAGTTGGAAAAA
>Ga0310694_10002334_pt1 | contig 19638 bp, 13 predicted proteins | sample 174DNAGHGhighgp2_FD_203884 | JGI IMG/M metagenome (GOLD analysis project Ga0310694, IMG submission 203884) | Sheep rumen microbial communities from Palmerston North, Manawatu-Wanganui, New Zealand - 1742 DNA GHGhigh gp2 (v2) (version 2) | ecosystem: Host-associated > Mammals > Digestive system... | reverse complement strand
TCCGATTTGCGTTCCAAACAAAAGCACTTCTGACCGCTCGCAACATTGTCCAATTCTTCTTCCGTCATTTCAACATTGTTAAACTCTTTCACAATGTTCAACTCCTATTCATTATTTTAACCATATTATGCCGGTCAATATCCCATATCGCCGTCGCCTCAATACCGCTGAAACGACGGCGAAATGTATCGGGAAAAGCAGTCAATACATAAATGGTACTGTTCTCATTTTAGGAGAATATAACACCGGGATATTTCCTCCTCTTTTCCTCTAAATCCGGATCTGTCGGGAATCTTTGCACAACACTGGTCAAATTACTTGAAACCCCATCCTCTTGAATATACATTGGTATGGAGGTATGTCCATCTTTCGGGCGCTCAATGGTTACAGTCTTCAGACCGCCCGCAACTTGATCCACTTCTTCTTCAGTCATTTCAACATTGTCAAATTCTTTCATAATGTTCAACTCCTATTTTTTATTTTAACCATATTATGCCGGTCAATATCCCATATCGCCGTCGCCTCAATACCGCTGAAGCGACGGCGAAATAAATCGGGAAAATAAGTTAATACGGAAATCTTACTATTCCCATTTTAGAAAACGGGGTTTTCCTTCAACCTGCGATGTACCTCTGCGCCTGACGTATCTCTGCCTCTGTCGGGGGAGGTATCGGGCCACCGCCCGCAACTTGATCTGCTTCTTCTTCAGTCATCTCAACATTCTTAATTTCAACATTCTTAATTTCTTCCATAATATTCACCTCCTTCTTGTTATACATCTTCGACGATTTGTTTTTTACATTTTCTCCGTTTATTACCCCCTCAAAAGTTGGTTGTTTTATTTTGTCTTACATCTACTTATACAATCGAAACGAAAAAGTATTAACAAACTTTTTAAAATTTTTTTAGAAACCTCTAATCCGCTCCAACGTTTTTTTATTTCCGCTATTTGTTACCCCCCTCAAAAGTTTGTTCTTTTATTTTGTCTTACATCTATTTATACAATCAAAACGAAAAAGTATTAACAAACTTTTAAAATTTTTTTAGAAACCTCTAATCCGCTCCAACGTTTTTTTATTTCCGCTATTTGTTACCCCCCTCAAAAGTTTGTTCTTTTATTTTATCTTACATCTATTTATACAATCAAAATGAAAAAGTATTAACAAACTTTTTAAAATTTTTTTAAATTTTTTTATATTTACCACATTTTGCGAAGCGTAATAGACGCTACAACATCGCGATCGTGACTGCCCTTTTGAAGTCTTGCGTCGCCCGCAATTTGCCAGTTTTGCGCCAAATTAACGTCGCCGAACAAGCGAAGCACAAAATGCGTTTTATCCTGCTTATTGAACAGGCGGTGACTGTTGGTTGAATCGCCTTCAAAATAATAGTTTATCGAAGGCTCTGCGCCGCTGAACGCGTGTTTTACGCCGATACGCGCGCCGTAACTTCCGCGTTTTGCAACGCGTTTCATTTCAAGACCGAGTTGACCCGCAAAATATGTGTTGCTTATGCTGTCCGTATGATGAGAGTAAATTCCCAAGCCTTCTTCGCCGTAGCCGCCTTGACGAAGTTGCGACAGTTGTAAATTGAAATACGGGCTTACTTTCCACAATTTTTGGTTGTTGTGAAGTTCTTGCTTATATTCGCCGCCGAGTTCGTAAATATGCCCGCCGCTCTTCGCTTCGCCGTTAAGTCCAAGGGTTGAAATACTGCGATGATATTTGTTTCTCAGCCAGCCGACGTTTGCGTAAATATACGCGTCCGCCGCGCCTTTCTTATATAAGCCGTATACGCCGACTCTTGTGTCGTAAGCGTTGCCGCCGTTGTTTTTGCCGGAAAATCCCATGGAGTTATAGCCGACAAACGCGCCTAATCTCCAATTTTTACCTACGGCTTTGTCATAACCGCCAGAGATTGCCGAGCCGTGATAATTCGCGCCGTTTCTCGTTTCGCCCCAATGTTTGCCTAAATTTACCCATATATCGTGATTTAAATTGCTGTCATGGGGAATGTCAAAAGCGGTGTTCAATCTCTCGCCGATAGCGTTACTTGCCGCGCTGTTTTGTTGAGTTACCGCCGCCATATCCGCCGCACTACTGCCGCCGATGTCGCTTAACGCTTGCTTTGCGTTTGTCGCGTCTAAACTGTAAAGCAGACGCATATCGTTAAGCCCGTCGGTGTTGCCGTTGGCTTTCAAATTTCTGCGCATCGCGTTCATAGAATTAAGAGTTTCAACTTGTTCGCTTGACGGATTTTCCAAATTATTCGCTTCCGTTGCTGAAACTACTAGATTATTCGCGTCCTCATATTTTACTTCGGCGTTCATCATACCGCTTTGCGAGGCGTTCGCTACTTTACCCATAATTCCCTTTGACGCGGTTAAAACTTTGCCCGTTTCGTCGGGGAGATAATTTACCGCAAGCACGGAACTTCCTTCAATGTCGGCGGAGCCTTGCACTTCGATATTTCCGTTAGCGCCGCCGCCTACCGCGATAATCGCGCCATCCGACACGAGTTTTCCGTCGTTATCGCCCGCGCCTTTGATAAGCATGGTTGAATCGCCGTCCGCCGCGCCGATCGTTCCGTGATTTATAAATTGCCCCGTGGTGTCGTCCGAAAAACCTTCCGCCATTTTGCTTGTCATATCGTTTAATGAGTAAGTGCCGCCGAAAACAGCCGCATTTTTCGCCACGGTCGCGTTTACCATATTCGCTTCGCCGGTGTAAACGAAAGTTCCATTATTGACGTTTAACTTCGTATTTTCCGCGCCGATTATATTGCCGTCGTAAGCCATATTGGCGTTGACGTTTATATTTGTTACGAGGTTGGGGACGTATTTTTTATATGGAATAAGTTTTCCATCGTATTGAAGCATAAGCCCGCCGGTATAAATAACGTTGCCGGTCTTTTGTTTATACTCCGGAACAGCTTCGGAATCGGATAATCCCGAATCCGCATCAAAATCCTTCCAATAGTTTGTTATATTGCCTTTAAGTTTTGCCCCTTCGTTTAAATTTATATTGTCAACGAAAGACTCTTCGCCTATATGTATCGCGCTGTTAGTCGCTTCTATATGACCGTTTACGTTAATGGTAGCCATTTTGTCGTTAAGATCGCCGTTTTGAAGGTCGGAGAAACTGAAATCATCTGCGGGATGGTCCATAGCGTTTAGACCAACGTTATACATTTTGGTAATTTGTCCTTTTTCAACTGTGCGCTTATAACGCATATAAGAACCGCGATATTCGGTTACTGCGCCCATCGAGTTGGTTCCGAACTCTGCCCAAATTCCGACGCCGCCCTCGCCGTTCGCCGTTACCGTTCCGTTGATATTTATGGTATGATTTTTGCCGTAAGCCGCAAAAACACCCGTGCCATATTTTCCGTCGCCGTGAACCTCGGTATCTTTAGCCACCGTTACGGTATTGTTCACGCCGTCAATGCGAACGCCCACTGACGCATCGCCTGCGGCGTAAATATTTCCCGCTTGTGTTATATTGTTGTTAGAGCCGTAAACATGAAGCCCCACACCGTAAGTCGAGGTGTTGTAGCCATCCACGTAAGCCGTCCCTTCCGCATTTCTCGCCGAAAAGCCTTGAGTATTGGTTAGTGTCTGCCCGCTGTTATAGATAGAGCGTCCGTAGAAGTTTTTGCGGTCTATTTTATAGCCAATGTCCTGCATAAGAGCGAGTTCCGCTTCCAGCAAGGTATTGTAACTGCGGTAATACTGATGGCTCATAACGCTGCGTTCAAGGTCTATATGGGAAAATTCCGGAAATATCTCTTTTTCATTAAGAGGCTCCCACATATTTATGGGAATTCCCGAAACTTGATTTCCGTTAAGGTCTGTAAAAGTCTTGCCGTCAAGAACCTCCGTCACGTTATCGCCGCGAAAAGTCAAATAGGTTTTGCCGTTTCTTCCCGTTAAAGCGTTCATATCGTCAACTATAAAAGTATTACCTTCACGCTCTTTGATCTCTTCAAGAGTTCCATTATCCATATAGTATTTATACTTTTCGGAAGTCATAATCCAAAGGTCGGGTTTATCGAAACGTCTACCGGTTTGGTCGTAAAGATGAGAGAGATAACTGTATGAACCACCCGCCGATATTCCCAAACTATGACCTATTTCATGAAACATTACTGGGACAATATCAAGTCCGTTCATTTCCTGCGCTACGGGCAAAAGAACTTCAGGCGTGACAAAGCCGTACCTGCCGTCGCCCTCATCCTTACCGAGATTTTGTCCGATACGTATTATCCCAAAACCTCTTGCGGCAGAATTTTGGTCAGAACCGTCCATAAGCGAATCTATTGTTTCTATCCATTCAATGTTGGAGCCGTTTTGAATAGCGTCATGCAAGAAATTTGGATTTCCAGTTTCAACTCCGTAAGTTTTGGAGTCGGAACGAGCGGTAGCGTTCATTTCATCGTTTGTACCGACGAAATATTGAACGGGCTTCTTATTTTTCGCACCCGGACCTAAAATCTCCGCCCACTGCCTGAAGGATTCGTTCAGTCCCGCCTTAATATCGTCTGTAAGGGTATAAACAAGGGGCTTTTCGTCAGATGTTTTAAAATAAGTCTTCGCCGCTTCGTTACCCGCATCTTCCGCGCCGTAGTAATAAATTTCAAAGATATTCTTGCCGTTAAATCCAACGTCGCTTGTGGTCATAGCGTCCACGGCGGAAAAATTTACGCTTGCCGCCAGATATAGGGCTATTGTGAGCGCAAGTTTGCTTTTGTTAGGTTTTTTCATATCAACACTCCTATGCCTTTTTATTTGATTTTGCCTTACACTTACTTATACAATCAAAACGAAAAAGTATTAACAAATTTGATAAAATTTTTTTGCAATGCTCGTCATACCATTTGTCGCTTTACCAATTCGGCGAAGATGCCGCCTTTTTCCACCAGCTCGTCAAAAGTGCCGCTCTCGGCGATTTTTCCGGAATCTATCATCAAGATGCGGTCGCATTTCCTAATGGTGGAAAGGCGATGCGCCACCACGATGCGCGTTGCTTTCAGCGCGTTAAGACTTCTTGTAACAATGGCTTGCGTGCGATTATCAAGAGCGCTCGTTGCCTCGTCAAAGATGACTATAGCGGGTTTTCCCGCCAAAGCGCGAGCGATAAGCAGTCGTTGCCTTTGACCGCCGGAGATGTTCGAGCTGTCCTCGCTGATTACGGTCTGCATTCCCATAGGCATTAGTCGAATGTCTTCGGCTATCCCCGCAGCCTCTGCAGCCGCCCATGCGTCCTCCATTGTAAGATTGCTTGTGCCGACGATATTGCTAAAGATGTCGCCCGACATAAGCTGTCCGTTTTGCAACACCACGCCCATTTGACTTCGCACGGAAGGAAGATTGAGGTCTGAAAGATCCTGTCCGTCAAAATATATGCTGCCGCTCTTTGGAGTTTCAAATCCCAAGAGAAGGCGCACCAAAGTGCTTTTGCCGCAGCCGGATTTTCCCACTATCGCCACATTTTCACCCGCCTTGATGCGAAAACTGATGTCCTTCAACACCTCCGTCCCCATAATACCGTCGTCTTTCCCCGGCGAGAGCGGATAAGCAAATGAAAGATGTCGCGCCTCGACTACGCCAGAGAGTCGCCCAGCGTCTTGTTTGTCACCAATGCTTTCCGGTATTTCGTTCATAATGGGACGCAAGTTTTCAAGATGTGGTTGAATTGAGAAAAATTGCCCAACAAGTGGAATAATTCCCGAGAGAGTTGCGTTAAAGCCGGTAAATGCCGCCTGAAACGCTAAGAATTGCGCGTAACCTATTCCCGTCTCTTTCGTCGCTTGTCCCTTTGCCGCTTCCGCCGCGCCTCCGTCCATACCGTAAACGGCGATATAATATAGGCACATAGTGAGTATAAACGGTTGAATGCTCGCAATTATGCCGTTATAGTTGCTTTGCCAGCGAAGTTTCAGGTTCCATTTCCATTGCTCCCCGAAAACTTTGCTCCAAAGATAGAACGCTTGTTCTTCCGCTCCCCGTACGCGGAATTTGGCAAGCCCAGTGAAAATCTGCTTAATTACCCCCGCCGATTCGTTGCTCGCCGCGATAAGTTTCCTTTGGAAGCCCAGCACCCTTCTATAAATAACGGCGGTAACGCCGCAATAGACGAGCCAAAGAACTATAGCCACAGCCGTAAGTTTCAGACTGTACCAGCACATAAGGAACAGGCTCCAAAAAGAGAAAATGAAACTGAAAACCGAAGTGGCAAACTCGCCGCTTACCACGCTTTTGGCGGCTCCAAGTCCGCCCATGCGACTTGCAAGTTCGCCTGCGGTAAACTGTCTGAAAAATTTTGTTGGGAGCGACAATAACCTTCCCCACAGAGCCGCCTCCGCCGCCATATCAATATGCGCCGTAATTCTGAGGACAGCGATGGAGCGCACGATGGAGAGCGCCGCCATGGTAAAGCCGGTAACCATCGCTACTTGCGTTACGGTTGCTAATCCCTGCCTATCATAAATCGGTATAATATCTTGGAAAATCGTCTCGGTTATGATTGGCGTGACGAGAGGGATTAGACCCGCAATGAAACTTACCGCTAAAATAGTGGCGTAGTCTGCTTTCCAGCATTGACCGAACATAAATTTCATAAGGTCTATGAGTTTTAAGGATCTTGTGGGAAATCCTGCGTAGCATTGATAGGCTTCCGGCGAGATGTTTTGCAATATTTCATCGGTAAGAGTAATCCCCTTTGGCTCGCTTACGGTTATGACGCGGTAGCTCCTCGCCGTGTCCGGGATAAGCGCCGCCCATTCTCTGTTCGTCGGCGAAGAATTTTCAAGTTGCGCTATGATAACGCCGCTGTCTTTTCTGTGCCAGCCTTCCTCCAAGAGGATTTTTCTCATTTGCATATTGCCCTTTTGTATCAGACGTTTCAAAATCGCAGTCTCGTCCATATTTTGCGTCAACTCTGCCGCCAGCGTCATATTTTCCGTATTCATTGAAAGGCGATGAGCGACGGTTTGCGTAATGAAAGAAATCTCCTCGAGTCTTTTGTTTTTTTCGTCCGCCAGAAGGCTAACTCCAAAATGCGTTTCCTCCCCAAGTAAACTTCCCACCACGGCGTCCAAAAGCTCGTATTTTGATTTCAGGCGAGCTATTGTCTGATTCGTGAGCCGCTTATCATCAGCGAGGAACTGAACTCCAATAAGCGTTGTTAAAATGTTTTGGTTCTCCCAAAAATCCTCCAATAAATCATCAAGCGTTGCAAAAGATTTGGAAAACGCCGCGCCGTCTTGCCAAGTCCCCAAAACGTCGTCGCCGCGATTAGCAAGAAGCGCCAACCATTTTATCTGCACAAGACTGTTAAACCAACGCCGCATTTCGGAAATATGCGCAGAAATATCCTGCGACTTAAAGGGTTTAATATCGACTTGTATATCCGTTAAAGCGTAGATAAGTATATCAGTAAAACCCAACTCATCGCCGGCGGGATAAGCCGTATCGCCAACGCCCAGCGTAATGAGGTACATTTGCCTAAAAGATGTGTCCTCCCGACTTACCGCATAGACCTCTGCCTCTCCGGAGAGAATACGGGCAAACATTTCCGTACCCGTCAATATGTACCGCTCTCCCGCATTGAGTTTCATCTTATTATCCTCCGCTTCTCTTTTCCCGTCATTCTGTTAGTTCGTCTTCTTTGCTTCGTTCTTCGATAAGATGCCGATAAGGACCGTCATGCTTAATCATATCCCGATGAGTTCCTCGCTCCACGATTTTTCCGCGCTCTAATACGATAATCTCATCGCAATCCCTTATAGTGGAGAGACGATGCGCCACAATAAAGCAAGAACAACCGCGATGGCGGATATTTGTTAGAACTTTTTGCTCCGTAATGGGGTCAAGCGCGCTTGTCGCCTCGTCCAATACGAGAATGGAAGGATTTACCGCCAATGCGCGGGCAATTTCCAATCGCTGTCTTTGCCCGCCGGAAAAATTCATTCCGCCTTCGGCAACCTTTGCCTCATATCCGCCTTCCATTTGGAGTATGGCTTCTTCAATGCAGGCATCCTGCGCCGCTTGTATGATGTCAGCCCTGCTTACCGCTTTGTCAAACAGCGCAATATTTTCACGCACCGTGCCGCTCATCTGGAACACATCTTGATCAACGACGGAAAGAGAACCGCAAATGACGCTGCGGGGAATTTCACGCCGATTTACGCCGTCGAAAAGAATCTCCCCCGTCCATTCCTCGTAAAGCCCCGACAACAATCTTGCCAATGTGGATTTTCCGCTGCCGGAAGAGCCGACAATAGCAACCCAACGACCGGGCGCAAGACGCATATTAAAATTTTCAATGAGCGGCTGTTCCAATGGACTGTAACCAAAAGAAAGGTCTTTGATTTCAATTTCACCAGATAAGCGATCCGCTTGAAAGTTATTGGTTTTTTCTTCTCTAAAATTCAAAGGATCAATCTCATAACGGCGCACATCGTCGAGTCGTTGCATCTGCATCTCCGTTGTCTGAAGCGTAGAACCAAGACCTATAAGACTGTTGACAGGAGCTTGGAAACTCCCCATAAGATTTTGGAAAGCCATAAACATACCTGCCGTCATCATGCCGTCCATAATGGAAAATCCACCCAATGTCATAATGAGCGCTCCGTGAATACCTCCCAAAAGCGTTGGGAGCGTCGTGACGGACAACGACCAAAGCTGAGTTTCCTGCGAGGCAACCATAACTTTCGTCCGATAGCCCGCCCATTTTGCGAAAAATTCCGCCTCGTTGCCATTGGCTTTGATGGTTTCAATCATAGACAGACCGTTCATAGCTACGCCGTATTCCTTGCCGGAGTCCTGCTGAATACGCATATTGAGATCGGTGAGTTTGCGACGCATAAAGAAAAAAATGGCCATGTCGATGCCGCAAAAGATAACGCCAATCAATGTCAATGTGACATTGTACTGGAGTAGCAACGCCAAGTAGAAAACAGCCACAATGAGATCCAGCATCGCCGTAGCCGCGCTGCCAGAGAGAACTCCCGCTATGGATTCGTTAAATCCTGCGCGCCCCGCTACCTCCGCCGCATACCGCTGTTGGAAAAATTGCATGGGAAGTTTCAGTAAATGCTGAATGAAACTTGCCGAGTCCGCAAGCGTCAGTTTTTGCTGCCAGCGAGTGAGAATGACGGCTCTTAACCAATTTAAGAAACCCGTTATAATGAATGAAACCGTCATTGCTAGGCAGAAATTACCCATCCAGTCGCGGTGTTTTCCCGTCAGAATATCATCGAGGAAAATTTGGTTGAACACGGGGGAAGCAAGACCGGGGATAATCATACAGAGTTCCAAAATAGTGATAAAAAGCACTACTTTCTTGTCTTCGCAGAGTTTTTCAAACACAGCGCGAAATACATTGTAACGCTGTCCCGACTTATTAAAGTCCGCCCCCGGCTTCACCATAAGAGCTACTCCCGTATAAGAAGTGACAAAATCATCCCAACTAATTGCGCGACGCCCCATCGCAGGGTCGTTGATGTACGCTTTATCGCCTTCTATGCCCTCAAGCACCACAAAGTGATTGAATTCCCAATGGATAATGAGGGGAAATGGCGCGCCTCGCATATTTTCAGCTTCCCATTTATATCCCTTTGCCTCGCACCCTCTGTTCTTTGCCGCCCGAAGAATACGGCTTGCCTTAGATCCGTCTCGGTTTACGCCGCACTCGATACGGAGTTTCTCCAAGGGAATCCAAAGACCGTAATGAGCAAGCACCATAGCGAGCGACGCAGCGCCGCATTCCGTCGCTTCCATTTGCAACACTGTGGGGACTTTTACGCGAGAATGAGAAAAAAACGTTTTAATTTTATCAAAATTCATAAGAGTCACCTGCTCCTTAGAGCTTGGCTCAGTTTATAAAAGACTTTTTCTACGGGCGGGCGACGCTCAATTATGACAGAACCGGTTACAAAACTGCCCGCTGTAATGGGACGGTGTTCTCCCACCTTTGATGTCCAAAGATAACCTGAAGGGTCGTTTTCGTCCTTCACCAAGTCGAAACTTACTTCCATTACGGAACTTCCCATCGCCTGAATCATCCACTGAACCAACTGACTGTTTCCCAAATGATGCGTCAAAGCCTCGGTACTCATCGGATACTGCGAAACGCCTGTCACCACGCCCAAAAGACTTCCCGCCTCCTGCGCATCCGCGCCGTTTGGAGCAAGTTGTATAGTCTGCCCCGGCTGGATGCGTTTTCCCTTTTCAACGGGCGTGTAAAAAAGCCCTGAGAGGGTGTCTTGATGTTGTGTCAAACGCACGGAAAGAATCGGCACGCCGGGGGCTACTGGGCTACCCTTTCCCACCAACACCTGATCGACGATACCGTCGTATTCGCTGTAAATATGCTCCGCTACGCTTAACTGATAACGTTTCGCTTCATATTGATACACCTTTGCGATAGCGTCTCTGTCGCTTGTAGCAAGTTCCGTTCCATACTGGGCAATACGAGCGTCCGCTGCCTGCTCCGCTTGACTTACATAGGCGATAAGTTCCCCTTCGTGTATCTCATCGCCCGGCTGCACATAGATTTCGTCGATTTTCCCATTGGCAACATGGTATATGTTCACCACTCCGGCAGAATCCATAATCAACCCCATTCCATCGGCGCGGACGGTAAATGCGCCGAAAATCGACCAAATAATCACGGAGATTAGGAGGACGCATACGGCAGAAAGTCCCATCCAAGTGAGCGGCGTAGTGACGGAAAGCATCATATCCAATTTTTCCGGCGAACGCAGTTTCATAAGCGCCCTTTTGCTGAAGATTTTATTCGGATCGATAGCCATTATTCTCCCTCCCGCGATTTATGAATTTTCGTCTTGCGGCAATGTCACCGTGACTTTTGCATTTTCCGCCAAATTTGCGGTGCCGGAGGTGATTACCGTTTCGCCCTCGGCAAGTCCCGAAAGAATTTCGATATACTTTCCGTCGTCTATCCCCGTTTCCACTTTGCGCTTTTCCAACGTATCATTTGCCGTCAATACAAAAACCATATCGCGACCCGTACCCCTTAAAGCGTTAGTCGGTACGCTGAGCGCAGTGCGCGCATCTGACAAAAAAATTTTGACACCCTCATAGGTATGCGGTTCAAGCATCCCGGTACTGTTATCAAGACTCCAGCGCACATTGCGTATTTCTGCTGATTCTGTGAGAGGCGGCGAAATTTCCTGCACCGTCAGGGGATAGGCTTGATTTTTTCCCGTATTGCCCGTTGCAAAATCTGTATCGTATGCTTTACGCATATGATTATCGCTATTATTATGCAATGTAAGCGCGCCAATGCTTCCTACGGTGAGATTACGAGCAATTTTGTCATTCATTGGCGTACTGAAAGTAAGCCGACGAAAATTTCCCACCAATGCGACGGGCGTGCCGGCAGTTACGAAGGTGCCCGGCTGTCGGTAGAGAATAAGCACTTCGCCGCTGATGGGAGCCGTCACTTTCTGACGGCTCTCCTGCACCAAGTATTGATCCCGTTGAGCTTTAGCGCTCTTTAACGCAGCCTCGGCTGCTCTGTAATTGGTGAGAGCCGTCTCATATTTCTCTTGCGATGTGGCGGATTGCGCAAGCATTCTCTCTTGTCTGTGAAAAATACCGGCGCAGTTTGAAAGATCCGCCTCGGCTTTTAATATTGCGCTTTCGGCTTGCTGAATTTGAAGCGGGATATTCTCGTCAATCAACGTGAACATCACATCACCCGCCTGCACCCAGTCGTTCTTCTCCACAAAACTCTCTGTAATGCGCCCATTTATAATTGCCACTGCGTCTGCCATTTCATCGGCGGAAAGATTTACGACGCTAAAACTTAAACGTGGGGATAGCGAACGGATTTTTGCTTTGTCTCCCTTAAGATTAGTGACGCGACCTGCCATCCGTTCGGCAATTTGATATTCTCCCGTATGGTTTAGATATGCTCCATAACCGATGAGCGTAAGGGAAGCCGCAAGGATTACGATAAGTCCGATGTAAAAATATTTTTTCATGCTCTGCCTCCTTTAAGGAAACAATGATTAAATCTCATTTGCTATTTTTGGATCTTTTTCCGCTGTACTGCGTCATTCCTCTTAGTATCACCACTACGACTCGTCGTCATTCCTTGTCTAGCGAAAAAATCTCTCAAAAATAGCTAAAAGCTACTTAATCATTGTTTCCTTAACCAAGCCATTCCCTAAGTTTTTTCAAGGCGCGAAAAACCGTCACGCCCACTTGAGATTCACTCACGCCGTCCACAACGGCAATCTGGCGATTTGTCAAATTTCCCCAAAACTTCAGTTCCAAGTATCTGCGCTCCCGCAAATTCAATTTGTCCATAGCAAGCAAAACAGCTCGTTCGTCTTCTCCGAGAAGGACGCGATTTTCCGGTTGATCCCGCTCATCGGTGGCAAGCGTTAAGAACTCGTCCCAAGTAATTTCCGTATGAATGTTTTGGCGTTTGGCAAAATTGATCAGCGTGGTCTTAGCGATACAGAATATCCAAGTAGAAAACGCCCCGCGACGGGCATCGTAAGTATCTATGCGTTCAATCGCCTTCAAAAACACTTCGCTGGTAACGTCATCGGCATAAGCCCTGTTTTTGAGACGAGCATAAACAAAATTATAAATTTTGGGGAAAAGCTGAGAATATAAATTGTGTAGCATCTCCCGTTCCATTATGTTTCTCCGAATTTTCCGTTAAATTTCAACCCCAGCATGGTAATATCGTCGGACTGCTCCGCATTTCCCGCATATATGCCGACATTTTCCCGAACCGCTGTTAAAATATCTTTCACATTCTTTCCGCATTGCTCGTTAAGCGTTCTTTGGAGACGTTCTTCAGAGTATAATTCTCCCGCCTCGTTCATAGCCTCCGTTACGCCGTCCGTGTAGAGAAAAATCATATCGCCGGGAGCAAGCGTCAGACGGTACTCATGATAAGTTCCAGAATCGAGTACACCCAACATAACGCTCTTTTTTTCCATACGCAGGTAATCAAATTTTCCGTTCCGGCAGATGAGCGGAGGATTATGGCCCCCGTTCACATAAGCAAACTCGCCGGTTGTAAGGTCAAGCGCGCCGAAAAACACTGTTACAAACATTGACTCGTCATTGTCCTCGCAAAGTTGCTGATTGGCTAGACTGACTACGGCGGCGTAATCATCGTGAGAGGCGGACATCATGGCGATATTTTTGAGAATAGTTCGACTTCGCATCATAAAAAGCGCGGCGGGAACGCCTTTGCCGGAAACATCTGCAATCGTTATAGCCAAATGTTTTTCGTCAAGCATATAAAAATCGTAAAAATCGCCGCCGACTTCCCTAGCTGTGTCCATGGCAGCAAAGAGTTCAAATTCTTTGTAAGGGAACTTAAAGTCGTGGGGAAGGGCACCAATCTGGATATCTTTGGCCACATGGAGTTCCATGGAAATGCGCTCTTTCTCTGCCGTGATTTTGGAAATGTTCTCAATGTAGTTCTTGATGTCCACAGTCATAGCGTTCACCGCATCTGCCACCTCCTCGATTTCATCGCCCGTATGCAAAACTATTTTGCGATCGAGGTCACCTTTGGCAATGTCTTTCAGCCCATCCCTAAGTTTCAATAGCGGATTCACCATGCGACGGGACAGTTTTTTGCCGCTGTATAATCCCAAAAAGACCAGCAATAATGTAAGAATCATGATATAGAGGCTACCTTGCTTCATGTCAACTGACAACTCCTTCATGCTGCTGTCGGTCAGTGTTTGGATTTGGCGACGGTTCTTTTCGGCATCAGCGTTCACATTCGGCATGGGAATGACTGCCCCCACCGACCACTCCATGCCCTCTACGGGCGCATAGGCCAAGGTATATCTCTGCCCCTGCCACTCAAAGTCGAGGATTTGTGTTCCGCCTTTTTTCATGTCCTCCACAGCTGCAGCAACGTCAGGGGCTTCAAACCGGGGTAAACTTCCTAATGGTTCAATATTTGCAAAAAGCTCGTCTAAAAACTTATCGTTGGTATCTTCTCCTGTAGAACCGACTTCACGTTGGTTGCGCTGGCAGAAAATGACTCGTCCCTGTTCGTCCAGCAGGAAGTTCAATCCACCCGGGTTGGCCTCACTGATGATGTCAAGGGAATGTTTCATGAGATTGCCCAGTTCATCCAGCCGCAAGCCAAAACCGATGACCCCTAGGACTTCACCGTTCCTTCGGTAGGGGGCGGTACAAGCCACGGCTGGTACAACGGGATTTTGTGCCCCTTGTGCCAGATAAAGGGGCGTGAAAGTCAGTTCGCCTTTTTCTATGGCCGTGCGGTACCAGATGCTGTCCCTGAATTCCAGATCGAGGGGTGACGCGGCAATATCTCCTTTGACGAGAAACCCCGACTTCGTTCCCAATACGGGGGTTTGGTGCGCTTTCCTCTGTTGCGCCTGCTCAGCGAATGACACAAAAAAATCCCGTATATTAGAAGTGACGGCGATTTCATCTTGCAGCGCAGCGCGAGGGACGCCCGGGGCGTATGTAATGAAAGCATATACGGTCTGATCAAGCTCTTCCAATGGGGTTTTCCCGTCCCATACCTGCTCTTCCGTTGCTGCCGGAATCGGTGTCCTGCGATAACCACCGGGGTCTTTCCATATGCGCTCCATCTCCGTCTGCAACAATCTTGTGTCGCGGCGTACTTCATCGGCAAAATCAGCAACTTCACCGGCATTTTTTTCCACTGCCAGCAGAAGCTCTCGCCGACGCATGGAAACGATGATCTCGGAACTGTTATCAATGGCGGCATTGCTGATCTCGTCCGCATAGTGGGTGGCAAAATCCGCTCCCTGTCTTATAAAATAAACAGATCCCACTCCTAAAAACAGGAGCATTACGAAAGCAAAGGAAAATAATAATCTCAGAACCTTAGCTTGAATGGATATCTTCATTACGCCCCCTCCCCTTCCCCAAAAAATTTCAACCCCAACATGGTAATATCGTCGGACTGCTCCGCATTTCCCGCATATATGCCGACATTTTCCCGAACCGCTGTTAAAATATCTTTTACATTCTTTTCGCCTTGCTCGTTAAGCGTTCTTTGGAGACGTTCCTCCGAGTATAATTCCCTCGCTTCGTTCATAGCCTCCGTCACGCCGTCCGTATAGAGAAAAATCATATCGCCGGGAGCGAGCGTCAGACGGTACTCATGATAAGTTTCAAAATCAAATAGCCCAAGCATATTACTCTTTTTTTCCATACGCAGGAAATCAAATTTTCCGTTTCGGCAGATGAGCGGAGGATTATGTCCCCCGTTCACATAAGCAAACTCGCCGGTTGTGAGGTCAAGCACGCCGAAAAACACCGTCACAAACATTGACTCGTCATTGTCCTCGCAAAGTTGTTGGTTGGCTAGACTTACCACGGCGGCGTAATCATCGTGAGAAGAGGACATTATGGCGATATTTTTTAGAATAGTTCGACTTCGCACCATAAAAAGCGCGGCGGGAACGCCTTTGCCGGAAACATCTGCAATCGTTATCGCCAAATGTTTTTCGTCAAGCATATAAAAATCGTAAAAATCGCCGCCGACTTCTTTCGCGGGAGTCATTAAGGCGTATAAATCAATTTCCTTTTGATTGTGAAATTCCGAAAAATTATTGGGAAGCATTCCCGCTTGTATTTTTCGCGCTCCCTCAAGCTCGCCTTCAATACGCTCCTTCTCCTTTGCATTCTTGATATAGGATTGCAAATCGGAGGCCATAGCGTTGATTGAATCCGAGAGAGCCTCGATTTCGTCGCCCGTTTTAACAGAAAGTCGCGTGTCCAGATTCCCGGCGGCAATTTTTTTCACACCGTCCGTGAGTATAAGTACGGGCTGCACAAGTTTATGCGCCATACCTCCGCTGATAAAAAGCAGCGCTACGAATACGACGCCAAACGAAATTTCTATATAGAAAATCATTTCTCGGAAAAGAAAGTCAACGGAAGTAGAAAATTCTTTGCTAATCTTCTTTACCGTCTCTCTGGCGACTTTCGCCGGCGCAAGAGCGACTTCTTTATCGGTTAGGGCGGCGCAACTGTATCCCTTCATATCGGGAATTGGCAGAAAAACCAAATAATATTCCTTACCGTCCACCATCACCGTATCCGTGCCGTTTTTACCAGCCGCCATTTCACGCGCGACGGCGGCTAAATCCTCTTGTGAAGATTCCCTCAAATCGACAAAACTGTCCGATACGGACAAAACGCCCTCTTCTCGTGAAGATATTATTATCTGTCCGTCATCGTCCAGAACAAAGTTTATATCGTTCTCATTGGCTGTTATATAGCGGTGCAGAGATTCCAAAGTCATGAAAATTCCCACAACGCCGGCAAATTCCCCATGATCGTGAAATGGCATAACGCTGGCGATTTCCAACTCTCCCGCCGTGGATTCATAAACATCCGTGAATACAAGACCGTTCGCCTGCTTAGCTGCAACATACCATGGACGCTCGCGAAAATCATAATTGCGAAGAAACGCCGTTTCGTCTAACACCAACGTCGTCTGTCCATTGGACACAGCGTCCGCTCGAATTAAGCAGCCGTCCTTGGACGCTAAAAAACACGAGTTGCCATTGAAGTAAAAGTAAGATAAATATTCCAGAGAGTCGGCAATATTGGAAAGAAGGGCAAATTTTTTCGCCAATTCGGGATTGGTCGCAAGCTGTTCCCGCACACCGGGATTGTAATAGATGTACGCATTATTTGCGCTAATTGTTCGTTCCGTCGCTTCCGGAAGGTATCTCGGCGAATAATTCTGCGGGTGCTCCAGAATCTTTTCCGCCATCTTGGCAATATTCTCGGCGTCATAAAAAACGCCCAATTCTTTCGCCGCCTGAAGTGCAGTAAATTGCGCCTGTTCCAAAAGCCGTTCTTTCACCAGATTTTCGGCATAATTTTCGGCAAAGGAGTCAAAAGCCACAAGCATTTTGTCACCCTTGCCTTCAGTCGACCGTTGCACCTGAATTATGCCGGAATAGAACAAGCCGCCGAGGAGTAAAGACCAAAGAACTCCCACGCCCAAAACGAGGAGCAGAATTTTTCGTTCAATGTTCATACCCTTGTCCCCCTACTCGATTTTTAACCATAGGGAAAGTATGTTCGCTTTTTGCCCGCGAAAAAAATCGTAGATGTATTCTACCCTATCAAAATTTTTCCGCACAAGAAAGATACCCAAGCCGCCCTCTTCGCAGTCATCATCGGCGTCATCATAAGCCCCTCGCGTTTGTTCCGCTAACGGATTAAAACAACGACCGGTGTCGGCAAAATCAATTCGGAAAAATTCTCCGTCCGTCTCGGTTCTTATCCACACAAAACCGGAGTCGTCATAGGCATATTTGATGATATTGACCAGCATTTCCTCTATGCCAAGTTCCAGTTTTATTTCTCCAGCATCGGAGACTCCGGCAGACCGAGCGTTCGCTATGATGTCGTCTCGCATAGCGTCGTACTTTTCCATAACGGCAGGGTACTCTCTCCACTCCGGCGCGCTCTTCATCTTATCACCTCGTATTTACCGTCTTCTTATTGAGGGAGTATCTACCCTCACAAATCCGCCAAAGAATTGCGCATCGTCAAAACGGTGTCCAGATTGCTATCCTCCATCACTGTCTTTACCATACCGACAGCTCCCGCAACGGTAAATTCCTTTCCCTGTTTTTTTGCGGCTTTGAACAAGCGCACAATAATGCGAATCCCTGCGCTAGACAAATATTCCACATTACTCATGTCGAGGACGAGTTTATCTGCTCGCTCCAAAATCTCATTGCCTTTTTCGTAAGCCGTTTCCGCCGTAGTGATGTCAATGCGTCCTACAACGCTCCACACCGTCCAGCCGTTTTCAAGTTTTTCTTCTTTTTGGATAATTTTGTTTTCCATGTGAATCCTCCTCGTTTTTACACTAGGTTGTTTACCCATTGATATCGTAAGCTGTATCTTTAGTGAACAAAACTCACTCTATCTCTGACTCTTAAATACAAATGGCAGAAAAACCATGGTTTTTCTGCCAGATGAATTTTGAGGGATTTTTCATAATTATAAGGTATATTTTTGAACAAACTTCCATAATAATGCAAAACACAAAATCAAGGATTTTTGGGGTGGCAGAAAAACCATAGTTTTTCTGCCATTTATTTATGCGTCCACTTATGGAATGTGGGACGCGACACATTAAGTATTCGAGCGGCTTCTCTTTCCGATAACGCTCCTTTTTTCCACTCGGCATAAATGTTCTCGAAATTTTCCGGCTTTATGAGCGGAGTTCTACCGAATTGTGTGCCTCTCGCTTTCGCCGCAGCGATACCTTCCATCGTGCGTTGATGATTCATCTCTCGTTCGGTTTGCGCTACATAAGAGAAAAGTTGTAACACAATATCGGATATAAGCGTTCCCGTGAGATCGCCGACTCTCTTTTCACGCGTATCGAGTACAGGCAAGTCTAAAATTACGATGAATGCGCCTTTTTCTTTCGTGATAATTCGCCACTGCTCCAAGACCTCATCGTAATTTCTCCCGAGACGGTCTAGGCTTTTGACTACCAAAGTATCGCCTGCGCCAATTTTACCGAGCAACGCTTGATACGCGGGGCGGTCAAAGTCTTTTCCGCTTTGCTTATCGGCAAATAAGAATTGTTCTTCTACGCCGAATTCTTTCATAGCGAGCCGCTGACGGTCGTCATGTTGCGCTATGGTCGATACTCGAATGTAGCCGTAAATTTTCTTTTTCATAAGATTCCTCCATTCAATGTGAAAAAACTACACTCTAATTGTAGAGGAATCCTTGATTTTGTTATATTGAATTGTTTTATGCCTTACTATATACCAGTATAAAAAGAAAAGTATATATAAAATTTTGTGTTCATTATTGAAAAAATGTGTTATAATTCAATAAAAAGTGGGGGTGAGGTTAGTGGGAGAAAAGGATTTGACAGAAAAACAACTTTTTGAACTCGAAGATGTCTTTGCCGATATTGTCAATGTATTATTACTGGACGGCAAAACACTAATTTTACCCGAAGAATTATCGCCTGCAAAGAAAGATTCGATATACAAGGACAAAGAATTAAAGACACGAATGCAGGAACGAGATGTGGCTAAACTCTGGACGCAAAAAAATGTTCGCCTTGCATTCTTCGGCTTGGAAGATCAAACTGCGATAGATTATGATATGGCACTACGAATAATCGGATACGATGGCGCAGTTTATCGCGCGATGCTTTTGGAAAAAGAGAAAGAAAGCGCGGACTTCCCGCTATATCCGGCTATAAAAATGGTTTTACATTTTGACTACGAACATCGTTGGACAGCTCCTCGCACATTAAAAGAGTGTTTTAAGAATATCCCACCCGAACTTGAGCCTTATGTCAGCGATTATAAGATAAATGTATTTGAAATAGCGTGGTTGCCCGATGAAACAATATCAAAGTTTAAGAGCGATTTTCGGTATTTAGCGGATTATTACAGTCAAATGAGAAAAACCGGCAAATGGAAACCGATGCCGGGCAAGGCAAAGCATTTAAAAGAACTTTTTGATTTATTCAGCGCAGTTACCGGCGATACTCGTTTTATTGAGATGTATCAGAAATCGAAGGGAGAAGTGAGCGATATGTCGTGCGTGGCTTTGGATTATTT
>Ga0310694_10002333_pt1 | contig 19648 bp, 23 predicted proteins | sample 174DNAGHGhighgp2_FD_203884 | JGI IMG/M metagenome (GOLD analysis project Ga0310694, IMG submission 203884) | Sheep rumen microbial communities from Palmerston North, Manawatu-Wanganui, New Zealand - 1742 DNA GHGhigh gp2 (v2) (version 2) | ecosystem: Host-associated > Mammals > Digestive system... | reverse complement strand
CCTCGGCAGTTACCTGTCCAGAATTCTGCAGCACCTCATTCCTGCCTGCAGCCAAAATCGTATCTATCTGTTTTGCCCAATCCTCCATTGTCATTGGAATGTGGCGTTTGGCCATTCGTTCTGCCAGTTCAAGCACACCAGTTACCAGCTGTCCCATGTCTGCCAGCTCCATTTCTTTTAGATAATTCTTGGCTATCGAAACATCAGTCTTCACGATTTTTCCGTCAGGAGCATTCTCCCATGTAGTCAGTCCCATGTGCTCTCGCTCCGCATCAGCACGTTCCATAATCAGTTCTGCAGCCGTATGACCATGAACGGCATAGTGCATCTTGTTCTGCATCATTTGGAAAAACTGTCTTGTGGTAGGCGCATCGCGATTATAGTCAATTGCTGTGGCATAAATATCTGTAAGTTTCTGATAGAAACGACGCTCAGAGAGACGTATCTCCCTGATTTCCGCCAACAGGTGCTCGAAGTAATCCTCATCCAGGAACGTACCATTCTCCATACGTTTTCTGTCGAGCACGTAGCCACGGATAGCAAATTCGCGAAGAACACTGGTAGCCCACTGACGAAATTGTGTAGCACGGATACTGTTCACACGATAGCCAACACTGATTATAGCATCAAGGTTATAAAACTGGAGTGTGCGATTAACATCCCTATTACCTTCACGTCGAACTACCGAAATTTTCTCGGTAGTTGCCTCCTTTTTTAGTTCGTCCGTATCATAGATGTTCTGCAAATGCACACTTATATTGTCAGAGGTACAGTCGAATAACATACCCATTGCCTTCTGGGTACACCATACGGTTTTATCTTTATAGAACACCTCTACGCCCTGACTCTTTCCCTCAATCTGGAAGATTAGGAACTCTGCCGTACTATTTCTTATTTCTCTTCTTTTTGCCATATTCGCCCCAAGATATTAGTCTTCGACGGCAAAGATACAAATTTGTTCTCAATTCTACAAATATATTACCTTGTAAAATGATCACAAGAACCGCCCCCATGATCTTCAATATAATTTGGCAATCTCTTTAACCCATCTTGCTATCTCTTCCCTTACATTTTCTGGTGACAGCACTTCTACTTCATTACTCATCGCCAGTATCTGTTGTATGAAGTCGTAAGCAGGCATTACTTGAAGTTCAAAGATGGAGTAGTCGTCATATCTCTCCACCTCTCTTTGTGAATCATGCAGTGGAAGCGAACGAATATATTGGCGACGGTGATTGATATCTGTAACTTTCAGTCGAATACGTTCTACTTTATACTTTTCAGGTTCAACTATGATACCAAAGGCATTGGCAAAATAGGATTCTGCAGAGAAATGAACTGGCATCTTAAAAGTTTCATCTGTCACTTCAAGATATTTTATACGGTCCAGAGCATAGCGGCGGATATTGCCCTGATTGGTCATCTCGCTGGCTTCTTCCCAATCCGGAATGTTTCTCATCACACCTATTACATACCATCGCTGACGGAATACTCTTACGCAATAGGGTTCCAAATCGATTTCGTGAGGGGCAGTATCGTAGAAGTCTTGATAAGAAATCCTTATTACGTTGTCTTTCTTCATAGCCCCTAATATTTTCAGCAGATATTCATTTCCAGAGGGTATTTCCTCATACATCACCCTATCGCGTAGTCCTTTACTATCCTGCAATAGTCCGTTAACGGCAAAAGCAGACAACAGCCAATCCTTCACATTATCTTTCTCTAACCACTCACGATTAACAATGCGATACCTGTACCCATTACGAGCATCAGACGAAATCTGGATATCGAAGGCATCCTCTATAGCACGTAGGCAATCGGCAAACGTTCGTTTTGGCAATGGAGTCTTCAGCGAGTTCAACTCCGTCCGCCCCCACTCATACTCAAACTCCTTATACGTCAATCCCTTGGGATTCTCGTAAAGTTTTGATAATATCCAGATATGCCTGCGCAGGTAGTCCTTCATACAAACGTCAAAATCCGTTCTTATTCATCCTCGTCAGCAACTTCCTTACCGTTAATCAGCTTCAGCATCTTCGATACATAGCCCTTGTGAGCATACAATTGCTTAAAGCGATGCACATTATTGGGCACGATCTCAATGCGACTATCATCCGTTTCATGGATAACGAGATCGAGTAATCCTATGATATGTCCAGCCTTAGCGATGGTAATACCATATTTATCAGCCAATGCCTTACGACCTATATAATAAGTAATGTCGCGAATACTCCTTGGGTTAATATCATCAAGACTAATGCCAGGATAGTTCTGGCGGATAGCAGCAATCAGTCCATCCTTCTCTGGCAATCTTGCACTCACCCCAGGCCATGCAATAGCACTAAAATCCACATGCCCATTCTGCGCAGGCTGAGGCACTCGGCTCGAACCCATCCGAGCCAAGTCTGCCTTCATCCTATTCACTACCTCAGGAGCCAATCGCTCATCATCCAATTTCTTAATCAGATGCTCAGGCACAGGCTTTTCACAGATTTCTTTCAGCGTTCTACCTTCGCCATTTATCCCTCCATTGCCAGAAGGGATGATGTATTCTAAATCCATATTATCCGACTTTTTAATAACTTAGTCCAAAAGACTATTTCTGCAATTTCCTATTTCTTTATATGATTTTTCTGATAGGATAATAGCTTGATTTTCTTTTCAATATCGCTTATGCAAGAGTCTACAGCCTCTATTTTCCCACATGAAGAAGATATTTTATCATAGATGAGAACAAATTTTTGCATTTCTATTTTCAGCCTAGACATTGCTAAGATATTCTCTCTGGCTTTCGCACGTCTTGCTTCTGCATCTGCCTGCAATAAGAGACGAGACTCTTCTTGAAATTTTTCAAGAAGTTCTCGTTCTGTCTTGTCTTTGTAAAAAGCTACCGCCAGTTCAACGAAATTAGCGCATTCCATCCTCAACTCTTCCCATTTGGTTTACAACTTCAGTAATTATCTTACAAAAATCATCACCGGAAAGATTACCTTGACTATGTGAATAAAAGTCTTGCATCATCGAACGTATAATGTTCATCCTGTCAACAACAGAAGATGTATCTGCTCTTTTCTTGATTGCATAGGCTTGGGCTTCATCCATGATTTTTTTGCGATCTTCGGCCATTTTCGCTAAGCACGCATCTGATGCGACCTTCATCTTTTTAATTTCAACAATGTTATTTGCCAGATTCAAAATGTTTCCAAAGTTATCTGCCAACACATCAGCTGCTTTAGACATCTTTGAGGGAGGTTGTGAAGACTGATTAGCAGGGGTTGATGATGTCGTTTGCACAGGCATCCTACTAGACTCTTTTGTTTCTAATCCATCCATAACTATTTTTTTCATTCCGCTATTTGTTTTTGAGTATAGAGTGCGGTTTTACTCTATACCAATTTCTTTTCCTATTTTTTTTGCATAGAGGTAGTCCTCCTTGCATTTATCTATATCTTCTGGCTTTTCCGAATCAAATGAGTGAGCAATATCATCTGCAATCTTTCTTATTGTGTCGATATTCTCTTCTCTCAGCTTTACAAGATCTTCCTTAACTGTTTCAAACGTCTGCTCTTCCCATTTATCCAAACTTTCTTTTACTTTATCTTTAAGTTTGCCTTTCCAAGTAGCCAGTTGGTACGAAGTAAACAGTAACTCAGTAATTACGGCAACAGCGGCACCAATTGCCTTCATTGATGTTGCACCAATTTTAGCCAAGAAGTGCTTAACTCCATTATGGGTAGCACGTGAGAATGTATGACCAAAAAGATCACCTGCTTTCTTTAAAAGGTGAGAAGCGGCATTTGCGACTCCTGCATTAGCCCCCCCTATTCCTCCAAATGCAAAGAAATAACTCTCCAGCGAGCTTGTACCAAGTTTGTTCAGGATGCTTGCTGCTAGATTAGACGTTGCTGTATCTAAATTTGTTTGAATTTTTATTGATATCTGATTATTGAAATCGATTAATTCCTTTTGGATATAATCATCAACCTTTCTATTTAAGTCATCTAATTCCACCTCAATGTAATGCTGAATTTCTGTAGCTTCATCCTTAATAATATGAGGAAGAAGATGTGAATTAGTATATCCAACCATTTCTTCCATATCCATACATGAAGACTTGTCAATTTCAGCATCCATTCTCTTTCCCACATTATCCCGAACATCATGGAACTTTCTCGGCAGTGTATTCTCAATCTTTTCAAAAGTAGGAATAACAAATTGTGGAACTGCTTGTCTTATATGATGTGCAGAGTCTTGCTGCAAATTTATAATTGTCTCAAATTCATCTGCAGACATTTTTGACGACAAATATCTTGATTCTATTACTTTATAGCATTCATTATATAGGTCTTTAATATAACCATCAAATGCACGATTCAAAGATTCCATTCTCTCCGGAGATGACAATCCTTTACCTACACCTTCCCATAGTTTTTGGCAATTAGGAAGAGGATGTCCTTCGTTTCCCTCAGTCTCGATATTGTCAACGGTAAAAATCATTGGATCTATCGTAAGCACATCTGACACAATTTGAGAAATCTTGCGCACCTTTATATTTTTACCATCAGTACCTACCGGACATCGATTTATGAGTAGGAAAATCTTTACATCGGGTCTTATTAGTTCTCTAAGAAATCCTAAGAATACATAGTCCTCGTCTTGTATGCCAATTTTATAATTTACCGTATAGACAATAATATCACTATTGGGCAAAAACTCTTTTAGAACCTCCTCGTGCTTATCTATTATTGAGCCATAACCCGGAGTGTCAAATATTCTAAGGTTTTCTAACCCAGAATTCTGCACACTTTTTGTGATTTTAAGTCGTTTCAAATTCTCATCAGGATGTTCACTAAGCTGTAAGAACAGATCCCTATCTATCTTCTCAATAGTAGCATCCTTGTTTATCGCATAATATTCACAGTCAGACGAACGGCTACTTATTTCAACCTCGGTGATGGCTGCGGTGGTTGGTCGAGCCTTCATTGGAAGAACATCTGCGCCAAGAAAACCATTTATAAGGGAAGACTTTCCGCTGCTGGTTTCACCAAGAAACACCAAATAGGAGTCATGGTTCTTAATGCGTTCATACAAGAACTTTGCCATTGCAGATATTTCCTGTTTGCCAGTAATATCTATCAACGATTCAAGTTTCTCTATTTTCTTTAATTTAGCTTCAAACATATTGGAATTTCTTTTGTTCGTTAATAATATACTCCCAATCTTTTTGTAATTTCTCTTCTTGTGAGTCGTCAATTACCTCATTCAACGACTTCTTGAATCTAGCTTCTTCCTCACGACGATCAGATACAATCTTATCTAATATTTCATAACATGAAAATGCGAACTCTTCATATTTACTAGGAATGGATTTCATAAGTGAGTGTTCGATCTCGTCAATATATGGTGAAATCTGCTTCTTTGCTTTATCGGCTCTTTCAGATTGCTTAATCTTTTTAACTCCAAACCCCAAAAGACTAAATACAGATAAAATAGCAAAGCCAACACCTGCAACAACCCAACCAGCAGGTCCGGCAAAACCACAAGCGACCAATAAAGATTTAGCACCAAGCATACCAATGGCTCCCCCTATATTAGAAATAACTTGGAAACCTTTCTCCCATTTAAAAGAGTTTCCAAAATCAGTCTTTTCAGCATGAATGTTTATGTCGTTATCTATTTGAATTTGCTGAATTTCTGCAAATTGCTTCTCAACTTCAAATTTGATGGTCATGAATAAATCAATAATATCATTTGTGAAGTCTTTTATTTCATCTTCTTGAATGTCATTAAAGGCAGTGGACAGACGTTCACCGTCATAAACACCTTTATCTATTACTCTATAAATAGCTGCCCTAATCTTTTTTGCGCTCTCACTGGCTTTCTGTCTCGTTGTAAAGTATACTTCATCTTCTTGATCTCTGAGGTATCTCTTTAGCTTATCAACTTTGTCAAGCAATTCGATTGTTCCCTGATGGAAAACTTCCAACTGCCTCTTGTTTTCTTCTTCAATCTCATCTTTCGATTTTTTCAGATCAGAGAGGCGCTTAAGTATAACTCCTTTTACATACTCAATGCTGAGATTGATTCTTGTCTGCAGAAGACTTTCTCTTGTATCTTCCCAATTTGATGCAATTTCTATGATTTTATCGTATAATGTCTTAATGTTTGATTTATCTATTAGTGATTGATCGTTCTTAACAGCTCCTGCCACCGCTTTGTAAGCATTAACAACGATAATCTCATCGTTATAAGGGTTGTGCACTTCTTCCGCGATTTTTCTTAATACCTTATTGTTAAAATCAATGCTGTCATTCAATTCCTCTTTACTCTCTCCCCACTCATTTTGAACAAAAATAGCCTTGCTGAACTGCGACCAAAGGCTCTTTATGAACAAAGCCTCCTTGTTTCTAATGGTTGGAACCGTCGGAATAACAAAAATGGCAGAACACAAGTTTTCAACATATCTCTTGGTTGTATTCTCATTTTCTTTAGTCAAGCTGCCAACACCTGGCAGATCTACGATTACCATACCGTCTTTCAGTATCGAGATATTTCTGAACAGTTCTATGTTGGCAACATGCTTTTCGTTTGCAGGATTATAATTGTTGTCTACATACTCGTTGAGTTCTTCTCGAGTATGAACGATAATTTCATTCTTCTTGTCAAAGAAATGAACTTTCGCACATTCTGTAGTACCGAACTTTACTTCAACAGGTACGCAGGTTGTCTCATCGGCATCGTTAGGCAAGATATTCTCTTCCAACAATCCATTAATTAAGGTACTTTTTCCCATACCTTGCATACCAAGAACAGGAATGATTAACTCACTTCTCTTCGAGTTTTTGATACTTTTTAAAATGCCCGAACCTAGTGACTCCTTGGTATCTGAGTAAGCATCAAGGAAGTCTGCCAATTTTTGGTCAAAAAGCTGTTCTATCTTCATAATAATATAGTATTTATTTCCATTTCTTCCAGAAAGGTGTAACAAGATTAACTACGATATCCAATGTTGCTTGGAGCTTCTCAACAGATTCGCTTAATTGCTTTAATTTAGCGTCTGTGTTATGTTCGAATTCGGCATGTGTCGTTTCCTTTATATTATAAGCGTTTTGGAATTCTTTTTGTGAGGCAGAAATCTGCGCTATAGACTCTTCTAATTTCTGAGCATCCTCTATAATGGTGTTTTGAACAGAATTCACAGACGATATTATCTCTATCAAAGAATTATCTACTTTTGATGCAAAACGCTGTTGATAAGTCTCAATGTTATTCTGAAGCTCAACTAATAATGACTTTGTGTCATTGCTCATTGAATCTTGCTTACCACAGAGTTCCACAACACCATTAACGAGCAATTTAATATGTTCTTTTTGCTCAGACAGTGTTACCTCATTTGCCTTTGCCCCCTGTTGAATTTCAGCCATACTGTCTTGCAAAGGAGATACAATTGAGGCAAACTTTTTTGACTCTTCAGCTAAAGAGCGTAGTTGATCTATTGAACTGCTAAGTCCATCAAAGTTTTTAAACTTGCGCAGTATCATATCAGTATTATCATCTACTGCTTCCACCTTTGATTTTACATCTCTTATTCCATCTTCGATTGAAGATGTTATTCCAGACTGAATTTCTTCCATCAGTCCTTTTGTTGATTCGTCCACTTGTAAAATTACAGAATTCATATTCGACCAAGTTTTTGAATTATTATACGTATTGTTGATGTTGAAAAATTTCTTATTAATTTATCTTTAGGAAAGAGATAAGGGAATTTAGTCTGCAAGTTATTAAGAATTCTTATCTCGTCATATTGCTGAGTGCATCCTGTAACTTGTGCTTCTACAGCCGCCATATTATAAACGGGATTATCGTGTAGTAACATAATACTGGTAGAACACCTCATCTTTAGTTCTTTACGATTTCTCAATCCTAATACATTGTCGAGTGTTTCAGAAACACAATCACCATTCATAATCTCATTGAAATCTTGGACTACAAGATATAATCTATCCATTCTTCTAATGATATTTCCTAACTTTAATTTGAAGATTTCGCTCATGGCGGCCCCAAATTGGATGGCATTAATTAAAACAAAGACATTCTTTGCTATATTTGATGATAAAGATTTTAATTCATTAGACTTATGAATAACCGTTATGGATCTACCTATTGAATTAGCCCCATTGCATATTTTCGCCGATGCCAAATCTTTACCAAATGCATATTTAACAAATCTAGATTCACTGTTCTCGTCCCACCCAATGACATAATTATAAGACTCGTTAATAAATGTATTAGCCACGGAACGATGAATTTTTAACCGAATGTTATCTGACAGTTTAGCCATTGGCAGTAAACCACATTTATCTATTATAGTAAAAGTGCACGTCTCCTTTACATCTGTTTTTGTTGAGTTTGTATTTGACGATCTACTTGATGGCGTTATAATTGAGCCTGCAAGTTCTTGAAGTTCTTTTCCTATTTTAAGGTAATCTTGGCTATCAAGAATTTTCTCTATTCTTGCCTTGTATTCAGAACGGCGGTTTTCTATCTCAGATTCGATTTTTTGTTCGGTTAATACTATTGATTTTTGCCATTTCTCAATAGTCTCTTTAAAAACCTTGATAGAACCATTTATATAATCAATGGCATTTTGTCTTGTTTTTGCTACATCTGTAACCTCTTTTTCGTATGAGGTGTCAATCCATTTGTCATCGTCCTTAATAAGCCATAAGGTATACCAATGGCGTTCACCTTTTTTCCAATAGCCGCTATTTACTTTTTCTTTTTTCGTCTCACGTCTTAATTCAGGCTTCTTGTCAAATCTAAAATCAGATATTATGCTGCGAGAATCAACATTCAGTTTGTTACTTATATCAACTATAGAGGAATTAAGAATACGCATCTGTTTACATATTTCTGATTCACATTCCCATGACAGTGTCTTAATAGAGCTAATATCATCCCCATCAAAGCTTGACTTTCCGGAGATATACGACTTTTGTGATTGCAGATAATCTAATTTGTTTTTCAAGAAAGCAATACACTTCTCTTTCTTGTTTTCATAATCAAGGCTTATGTCATCATACTCAAATTTAACAGTAGGCAAAAGTGCGCCTTTACCATCCTCAATCGCGGCTTTTGCTATTCTGGTTATTTCTTTCTTTAATATCAACAATCTATTCCCCTCAACCATAGGGCGGACCTGACTAAAGGTAGTGTTAACAACTTCTATAAGCTTTTTGTAATTAGATTCGCTCAGCAAATCTTTGTCTTTTTTTATGCGTGCTTGAAGAGCATTTATCGCAGATATTTGAACAATATGAACTTTTGACTTGTCTTTAATGTTTGATCTTGATACAATTCTTTCTATGCGAACACGATGATCCTGCGCCACATCCGCCACAGTCTTTTTCCCATCAAGACTTGGCTGAAGTGAATCTATCATATTTTGGACTATGATAACTGGTTTATCATATTCAGCAACCGTATTAAGGACATTCAAAGTCTTTTCGTCAGAATTCGTTTTGCAAGTTGTTAAAAAAATACAGAAATCGATAGTGGGCAGAAGACTGTTCATTGTTAATTGTTCATGCCCTTCATACCCATATGCATCAAGTCCTGGACTATCTGTCAATATTAGATTTTCGTTAAAAGGAAATTCTGGAGTTGAGATTTCTATTTGCTTTACCTTTTCTCTATTTTTTACGTTAAATGCTTCATCTCCATACCTTTCGATAAGTTTTGGGGTCAGCAATTTATTTGTGAACGATTGAGATTTCCCGTTTTCAAAATAGATTGTTGCAGTTCTTGTCTTTGAACGGAAACAGCTTACTAATTGGCTCGAAGATGGACGGGCAACCGCAGGAAGAAGAAATTCTCCAAGCAAAGAATTAATCATAGTTGATTTACCCGAACTGGTAACACCTATTACTCCAAGACGATAACGATTATATTTTGCCCGACCTTTTCTTTCACCGAAATTCTTTAGTTCAGGAGCATAGCGATCTTTACACTTGGCATTCCTGCTAAGTATACTTATTACTTTTTCAATGATTTGTAATTCTGATTCCATACGAAATTCAATTATATGAGAAGGTTGAGCTCCTTAAATAAACAAAGAGTTGATCTATCCAAATAATTTCTTCCAAATGGGGCGACAGATTCTATCTATATCCTCTACTAACTCCTTTATTCTCTTTAATACAAGTCCTAGATTCTTTAGTGCCTTCGCTGACATGCCCTCCTCCTGCATCTTATTTATGGCAGTAACTTCTAACTCATTTAAAAGAACTTTAGTCTTTTTAAGTTGTTTTTTGGGATTATATCCAGCAATCAATACACAATAAATTGCAAAATCAGGATCAGTGATAACGCACTGCAGCCGCTTTTCATCAAGATCCTGTTCTGGATTTTTGATGATATTATGGATATAATCAATAACACTATCTAGCGAATTATAGATATTCATCATTGTTGTATGATTTAATGTTTCTACAATCTATTTTATTCTAGCCACTTCCAAACACGCAGAATTTAAAGCCCCTGCTTTCTTTAAATCAATGCCATACACTCTCATGAAGGCATCGGCCACAGCCTGACCTCCATTAGCGGTCATGGGATTGATGGCTGAAACTGTTGCCACCTCTACACTCATGCCTGGTTCTATCAGGATGCCATTGGTGAGTTTTCGAGCTCTTGTAGTTACTTTGAATAGTGCCATAGGCGTTTTAAGTTTTTTTAGTATCCTTTTTATAACTGAAGCGCAGACCTCGTGTCGATATTCTGCAACGGAGGTCCTGAGAAACCTTGAAGGTGGAATATGACAGAAGTCCGCGCTATGGTAACGCGGAAACAACTGCACAACATTCCCCACCTTCACTTTCAAGTCCGCTTTCGCAGACAGGGAGTTCTCAGGTTCCCGTTTGGTGAGAATGAAGCACTTTGCTTCGCTATTCAGTATGTCAACGAAACGACACATGACCGTATCTGTTGGCAAAGATACAAAATCTTTGTAACAAAACAGCATTTTAAGCAAAAAAGTTGTTATCTTCTGTCAAAATTCCATCTTCATTCAATCAATTCCTAACATGTCACAGATGTAGTTTGCAGTAATGCGACTTGCTTTGACAAGAATCTTTAGTAATATAATCGGTAGAATGATAATTGCAGTCCATGTGTACCAGTGAAGGTCGGCCAGGCTTTTTGCATCCTGTTCACCCAGCAATAGCGGTACTAATATCACAATCGCTGCTAAAGCAGATCCTCCAAAGGCAAAAAGTATAATCAATGTGATTATGGTAGTAAGACATCCTCTCATAACATTTACTCCTTTCCTATTTTATAATTAGATATATCAGCCAACTAAGCACTCTGCAGGTTATTAAAAAGGCGATAGCTCCAATAACCAGACATAACAGTGCAGGCCAAAGCATAATACAGTCCCAACGTTCTGACAACACCTTTGTGGCTGACATAAGGGTTATACACGGCACAGGCGCTGCTGCAATACATAAAAACACTGCAATCCATTCGGCAATGCTCTTTCTTTTGTTCTTCTTATTCTCATCCATAAATTGTTACTTTTATTGTTTGTTGCTATACTCTATTTCTATCTTTGTCTTGTACGACTTCACGTTGATTAAGTCCTGTAGTGTCCAGTGACAATGGTCTATCATGTTGTGAACACCATAGATGATGTGCATGTGGTCGGTCTTATTACGATCCATGAGCTCATTCCAGTTGTCGTAGTGCTTCTCTCTGTATAGCATATACATAGTTTCGCACTCTTCGCAGGAATGACAAGAGTTGTTGTCGGTACTATCGAAGACGAGTGGATATGTTATGCCATCCGCATAAAGACTCGCACGAGACATTGCTGGCGTCTGCAGGATTTCAGAAAGGTTGGCCCACATATCGCTTTCGTACTCCCAACCTTCCATGTCCATATCATCGACATAGAGCCTCCCCGTTACTTCCAACTTCATGTCCTCAGGGCATTTCGCCTTCAAGTATTCGTATACGTCAAGTGTCTTGTAGCGCATGGCGATGAGTGCCTGCTTCATATGCTCGTTCATGGCATCGAGTTGGGCAACGAACTCATCGTCCCACATAATACTATGGTGCATCATATTCCAACGCATCATCATTAAGCTTTGGATGCTGCTGACAACATCCTTATTGGACGTATCGCCTTTGCTGTAGATGTCAACGATACGGCGTTCCACCTCTCTAACCTTATCCGTATTAGAATTAACCATTTTGCTTTCTCTTTCTTCTAATTTCACAACACTGATGTTTGAGCAACTTTGCAAAGTAAATCCAAGCTATACCCCATCCAATAGGGCCTGCAAAGATTGTCAGCCACTTAAGTACCTTGTCACTATTCATACTCATTTTGTTTTTAATTCTACAATAATCGATATCGGCAGCGAAATTAGTATAGAGGTATGCGAAATTCCCGCATACCTAGGAAAAAAGTGACTCAGGGATAGGAAATTCTGTGTTAGTCTCCTCGCCCTCACACACTCACGCCCTCACGCACTCACATTTGGTAAATCACATGTCACTCTCACTCTATATTCTATTATAGAATTTATATATATTATAATATATATAAATTTAATATATACTATATTGGGGATACTTGTTAGGGCGCATCGGCAAATCGTAATGTGAGGGCGTGAGTGCGTGAGGGTGTGATGTCGGTGACTTTTGATTCGCATTTTCGTTTCATTTGACATTTTAACATTTCAAATAAATCCAAGATAAAACTTGAAAAGGCTTGGTTTGCACCTGAATTTTTCGTACCTTTGCATTGTCAAATTGAAATAGCGGACAGGCGGTCTTTAAGGATGAAAATTGCGAGGATTAAATCTAGAAATTGCGCGCATTAATAGTAGCAATTGTAATCCTTAATAGTACCTTCGAGAAGCGGAGCAAGGCGACACGAGATTATTAACAAATATTTTAACAACACAAAAATTAAACTAGATTAAAGATTATGGCTATTAAGGTAATTGCACAGCGACGTGAAGTAAAGCTTGGTAAGAACCCTGGAAAGAAGTTCGTGATGCGCCCCGACCTCTACATCCCCATCCAGGAGAAGAAGGTGTTCGCAGAGGCCTCGACCCACAGCGGTATCTCTGCAGGTGTGATCAAGGCGGCTTGGGATGCCGCAGGTGAAGTAATCCGCACGTGGGCCACTGAGGGTCACTCGGTACCCCTGCCCGGTCTGGGAACGATGCGCTTCGGCGTCCGCTCTAAGGCAGTGGCTGACCTGGAGGACGTGAAGACCAGCCTGATTACCACTCGTCGCATCATTTTTACCCCGAACGTAGACGTGAAGGACGAGCTGAAGAACACTGCCATCCAGATTACCTGTCTGGACGAGGACGGCAACGTGCTGAAGCGCGTGACCTCCGGCGACAGCGGAGAGATTGAGGATTCTGAGAACGAGGGCAACGGAACCACGGAGAACGGCGGTAGTGGGTCGAACACGAATTCCACGAATGACACGAATGGTGGCGAGAACGGTGGAACCACGGGTGGTGACAACACCGGTGGCGACAACAACGGTGGCGGTGAAGGACCTGGTTCAAGCGGTTCGATGAACTAATCAGGAGTGAGGTATGAAGAAGAACCGACTGATTGAGATTGCAGTGAAGATGGTAGTAGCTGCACTCACCGCATTCCTGACGGCCATCACAACGACCTCGTGCATGGGACATGGACCCATTGTGATGTAGACATTCTTAAAGAGTCCTCGCAAAAGCGAGGGCTCTTTTTCATTCCATGTGGACAAGATGTTTCAATAGTTACCCGTATCGTTCATGTTAGCAGCGGGGTCTTTCTCATCTTCTTCAGCATTTGCTGGCAAAAAAAATAAGTGATAAGAGAAACCTCACTATAAATTGTCTAAATTTGTTCACATTGTGTTGGGCTAGAAGTTTACTGCTTCAAAGGTACATATCATAAAAAGACATAAAAAAATGGAGTCTTCGTTTCAACTAAATAAAGAAATACATATCTTTGTAGAAAATTTTAAAAAAAAGAATATGGCAAGGAACAAAAGATTTGTCTGGGAGAAGCAACAGAGTGGATTGTTGAAAGAAGTTAGCATCATCATTGATGCAGAAACAGGTGTGAACTATATGTTTGTACAAGAAGGGTATGCAGGTGGACTTACTCCTCTTCTTGACAAGAACGGCAAGCCGGTTATTACTCCCCCTAATGAAATCATAGAGAAATGACCATCACTTCCATGCGGTGAGAAGCATACAGATTCTTCATCATTCTTTTCTCAGCATCCTCTTCCGTCGATGCTACATGAGGCATACATTTTAATCATAGTAGAACTTTGTAGTTATCTCGAAGTGTCATATAGTCTTTATAACTTTGCAGGGGTTGCCTACTGCAATAGAGTTCGAAGGAATATCTTTCGTCACAACACTACCTGCACCGATAGTAACGTTATCGCCAATGGTCACACCAGGCAGGATGGTGACGCTGCCACCAATCCATACATTATCGCCAATAGTGACTGGTTCTGCCCACTCCCAACGACTGTTGCGCTCCACAGGGTCATTACTATGGCAAGCCGTGTAGATACTGACATTCGGGCCGATAAAACAGTCATCCCCGATGGTGACCTGTGCTTCATCGAGTACGGTGAAGTTGAAGTTCGCAAAGAACCGCTTGCCCACACTTATCTGCTTGCCGTAGTCGCAGTAGAATGGCTGGTTGATGATAAACTCATCATCAGCAATGTGTCCCAAGAGACCTTTTAGAATCTCCCTTGACTTCTGCTTCTCCGACGGACGCAGCAGGTTATAGTCGTGAATAATTTCCTTCACTTCCGTCAGTTCTTCTAACAGCTGCGGGTCGACTGCGGAATAAATCTCACCCGCCAACATCTTTTCTTTCTCTGTCATAGTCTATTCTCAAATATTTAGTACCATATGTATAATTATTTTAGTATTATCTCATAGCCATCAACATCGTGACGTGTCATTTACTCTCCAATTATTGTTACTACCAACTCTCTGGAACCGCCGTAGTTGCGGAACTCACAGAAGTAGATGCCCTGCCACGTTCCGAGGTTTAAACGGCCATTAGTGATGGGGATGGTGACGCTGACACCACTCAATGTGGACTTGGCGTGAGCTGGCATATCGTCAGCTCCCTCCAGCGTATGCTCATACTCTGGACAGTTCTCAGGAACCAATCGATTGAAGATGGTTTCCATATCCACACGAACATCAGGGTCGCAGTTCTCATTAATACTCAGTCCACAACTGGTGTGCTTCGTGAAGATGTTCACAATGCCTGTCTTCGGCAGCTTCGGTAACTGGCTCAGAATCTCGCTTGTCACCAAATGAAATCCGCGACGTTTGGGCTGAAGGGTTATTTCTATTTGCTGTACCATATTACTTCTTATTACGACGTTGATTTCCTAATAATTCTCAAATCTTGGGACAAAGGTAGCAATAATTCTTCACTTTTTCGTACCTTTGCCTTTCGATTTAATAAGATTTATTTAATACAGGTACAGCAAACGAAGTGAAATGAGCAGGATTATCAGGGAGGCAAGACCGACGGACATGGCTGAGATTATGAAAGTCATGGATGCTGCAAAAGGGATTATGCGGCAGTCTGGCAATATGCACCAATGGAGCGATAGCTATCCGTCGGAGACTGCCATAATGGCTGATATGGAACGGAATGGCGGCTATGTCATAGAGGATAGTGATAAGATTGTTGGTTACTTTGCTTTTCTACCATCTCCAGAACCCACATATAGTAAAATCTATGATGGTGAATGGCTTGATGACACACAACCTTATCATGTTGTACATCGAATAGCCAGCTATCCAGATGTTCATGGCATATTCAACAACATCATGGACTTCTGCTTCTCTCATGACAAGAACATCCGCATAGATACCCATCATGACAACAAGATTATGCAGCACAACATTTTGAAGCACGGCTTCGCTTATTGTGGTATCATCTACTTGTTGACAGGAGATAAAAGGCTGGCTTATCAAAGTCTGCATCCTGACTGTCTGAAGTGCGGCAAGTGTACTCTGGCCTGTCCCACGAAGATAATGACATTAATATCGAATAAGTGACGCAAGAGGTACAGCGGACATATATTGCCATCGACCTGAAGTCATTTTATGCTTCGGTAGAGTGCGTGGACAGAGGGCTTGACCCGCTGACCACAAACCTCGTCGTGGCCGATGTCAGCCGTACAGAGAAAACCATCTGTCTGGCCGTGTCGCCTAGTTTGAAAGCCTACGGCATTGGTGGACGTGCGCGACTGTTCGAAGTGTATCAGAAAGCACGTGGTGTGGATTTTATTATTGCACCGCCTCGAATGGCCCACTATATCGAGGTCAGCAGCAAGGTGTATAGCGTCTATCTGAAGTATATCGCCCCTGAAGATATCCACGTCTATAGCATCGACGAGGTGTTTATGGACGTCACAGCATACCTTAATACTTACAAGATGACAGCCCACGAGTTGGCCATGACCATGATACGCGACGTGCTGAAACAGACGGGTATCACGGCTACTGCTGGCATCGGTACCAATATGTATCTCTGCAAGGTGGCAATGGATATTGTGGCAAAAAAAATGCCTGCCGATAAGGATGGCGTGCGCATTGCCGAACTCGACGAGATGTCTTACCGTTGTGAACTCTGGGACTATCGACCCCTTACCAAGTTCTGGCGTGTGGGTAAAGGTATCGCCAACAAACTGGCGATGTATGGTATCGACACCATGGGCAAGATAGCACGTCTTTCAGAACAGAACGAGGATCTGCTCTACAATTTGTTTGGTGTGAATGCCGAACTGCTGATAGACCACGCCTGGGGTTGGGAACCATGCACCATTGAGGCTGTGAAATCCTATCGTCCTGAGACCAACTCTTTCAGCAGCGGACAGGTGCTGCAGGAACCTTATAACTTCCCAAAAGCCCGTGTGGTCATACAGGAGATGGCTGAGGGAATGGCCCTCAACTTAGTGTCCAAGCGAATGGTGACAGACCAGATGGTGCTGACGGTCGGCTATGATGCCGAGTGCTTGACTCGTCCAGAGATTCGTGACAAATATCATGGCGAGATTGTTACCAACTATTACGGCAAACCTGTGCCCAAGCACGCTCATGGCACGTCGAATTTCGACAAGCCCACATCTTCATCACGCCTGATGATGACAGCCGTTGCAGAACTTTTCGACCGAGTGGTCAATCCCGATCTGCTTATTCGTCGGCTGAATATCTCTGTCAACCACGTGGTGCCAGAGTCTGCCGTTGCTGCTCAGCTCGTAGAACCCCAGCAGTTGGACTTGTTTACTGACTATGAAGCGCTGGAAAAGCAGAAACAAGAAGAGCAAGCCCGTCTGGATAAGGAACGACGTTTGCAGGAAGCACAACTTAAAATCAAGCAGCGCTTTGGTAAGAACGCCATCCTCCGTGGACTTAACTACTCTGAGGGGGCTACTGCCAAAGACCGTAACAAACAGATAGGAGGACACAAAGCATGAGTAATTACGACGATATCATCCACCTGCCACATCATGTGTCGAAGCGCCATCCTCAGATGTCAATGTGGAACCGTGCTGCTCAATTTGCACCTTTTGCAGCCTTGACGGGCTACGAAGAGTCCATCAAGGAGTCAGCTCTGGAGAACGAGAAGCTGTATGAGGATACAATGGGCTAATGTTATCGGCACAAAAGAACAAACTTTTTCTTAAAGTATTCTAATCTTAGGTGCAAAAATACAAAAAAATGAGGAAGAATTAGGAAGTGTAGATTATTTTTTATATATTTGCGGCGTATATATACCAATAACAGATGAAGCTGAAAGAAATATTTGCTTTCAAAGACTGGCTATCGTATCGTCAAAAGGTGGGTTTGCTGGTAATAGCGGGTGTCGTGTGCGGCCTCGGCGGATTATTTATGTATCTGCTTAGGGCGCATACATATTTTATAGGCGATAACCCGTCGGCCTGCGTCAACTGCCACATCATGACACCTTACTACGCTACGTGGAGCCACTCATCGCACGGACGTATTGACCATCAGTCTAATGGTGCTACCTGTAACGATTGTCATGTGCCCCATCAGAACTTGGCCGTATATTATGGTTTCAAGGCGTTTGACGGCATGAAGCATACAGCATATTTCGTGGGCCACATGGAACATCAGGCCATCAAGGCCGAGACGTTGACGGGTCAGGTGGTCATGGACAACTGCATTCGCTGTCACACTCAATTGAACACAGAGTTCGTAAAGACTGGTCGCATGGGCTATATGCAGCAACTGGCCACAGGCGGCAAGGTTTGCTGGGACTGCCATCGCAACGTACCGCACGGTGGCATGAACTCGCTGATGGCAACACCTGGAGCCGAGGGGGTGACTCCCCTACCACCATCGCCTGTGCCGGAATGGCTTCAGAACATGATGAAATGAAAAATTCAACAAACATCGCAAATAAATAAAAAAGAAATATTATGGCAAAGCAATTGAAAAAATGGCAAGGTTGGATACTCTTCGGAGGATCTATGGCAGTAGTCTTTATCCTGGGACTGCTTGTTTCGTCGCTGATGGAGCGCAGGGCTGAGGTGGTCAGTGTGTTCAACAACAAGCGCATCGTGTTTGAGGATTCTATTGTGGCGCAGAACGAGAAGTTCAAGGCCGACTATCCACGTGAGTACGAGACCTGGGCAATGACAGAGGACACCACGTTCAAGTCTAGGTACAACTCTTCGCAGGAGGTCGATGTGCTTGAACAGCGTCCTGAGATGGTGGTGCTGTGGGCTGGCTATGCCTTCTCACGTCATTACAACACCCCTCGCGGACATAAGCATGCGCTGGAGGATATGCGCAAGATTCTGCGTACAGGTAACCCTGGCATTACTGTGAAGACTGCCGATGGTCGCGACTCTATTGCTGGCGATATGCAGCCCGCCACCTGTTGGACGTGTAAGGGTCCTGATGTGCCTCGCATGATGCGTGAACTCAGTGGTACGAATTCCGTCTTCAATCCCGCCAACTTCTATGCTAAGAAGTGGAGCGAGTTGGGTGCTGAGGAAGTGAACACTATCGGCTGTAGCGACTGTCACGATGCACGCACGATGGACCTGCGCCCTGCCCGCCCTGCCCTCTACGAGGCCTTTGCCCGTCGCGGTCTGAACGTAAAGGATGCCACCCATCAGGAGATGCGCTCGCTGGTGTGCGCCCAGTGCCACGTGGAGTACTACTTTATCAAGCCTAACGACGAGAAGAATCCTGGCAAGGCAAACTATCTGGTATTCCCACACGACAAGGGGCTGACCTGCGAGGCTGCCGAAGAGTACTACGACTCTATCGGTTTCTACGACTATATCCATCCGCTATCTGGCACGAAGATTCTGAAGGCTCAGCACCCAGGTTGGGAGATGTCGCAGCACGGCATCCATGCTCAGCGCGGTGTGTCGTGTGCCGACTGCCACATGCCGTATAAGCAGGAGGGCGGTGTGAAGTTCTCTGACCACCAGATTCAGTCGCCATTGGCCAAGATTGACCGCACTTGTCAGACCTGTCACCGTCAGGATGCCGAGGTGCTGCGCCAGAATGTGTACGACCGTCAGGAGAAGTGCAAC
>Ga0310694_10002332_pt1 | contig 19654 bp, 19 predicted proteins | sample 174DNAGHGhighgp2_FD_203884 | JGI IMG/M metagenome (GOLD analysis project Ga0310694, IMG submission 203884) | Sheep rumen microbial communities from Palmerston North, Manawatu-Wanganui, New Zealand - 1742 DNA GHGhigh gp2 (v2) (version 2) | ecosystem: Host-associated > Mammals > Digestive system... | reverse complement strand
GGTCAGCAAAATAAGGTGCCTCGAACTGCGGCCGCAGCACTTGGTACCAGCTTTCGTCTATGGCGGGTTTTTTGACTTTCATCTTTATTAGTTATTCAGTTGTTCAGTTGTCGCTTTGCGTCATCGCGAGGAACGAAGCGATCTAGGGTTATAGTTGTTCATTTGTGGTCGGCCCTTCGATGCTTCGACTTTGCTCAGCAACCTCGGGCTCAGGGACCTTAGTTTGATTGTTTAGAAAAATCTCTGCAAAGATGGTAATAATTCGGGAAAAAATCCGTTATTTTGCAAATCAAATTTGATTTCTATGAAGAGAAAACTTGTCATCGCCCTTTTAATCGCCTTTGTCTCAGGCATTATTATGACTTCCTGTAGGTCAAACAAGAGCTGCCCAGCCTACGGCGAATCATCAAAGTTCGTCAAGGAGACGCGTTATTAATACTAAAGAGTCAGGGAGGCACGACTATGACTGCCCTCAGACCATTGGTTTTGCGCCTGCTCATGCTCACGCTTTTTGGAGCGTGCGCTTTTTTGTTGCCAGCCCAAAACATTGACATCCAGAGCGATGACGACAAGCCCTTGGAGGAGAAGCTGGTCTACAACCACCAGAACACCTTCAACGTGGCCATCCACACAAGGGGCTTCGGCGCGGGATTCAAGATCGGGCGCATCAAGAGCATCAATCTGACGCGCAACTGGGAGGCCGAGGTGGTGTCGCTGCGCTCGCTCAAGGAAATCAAGACTTTGAATATTTCCACCTATAACATGCGGCCTTTTGTCTACGGCAAGCTGAACTATGCTTACGTGGCCCGTTTCGGTTTCGGCGAAGAACGGCGCATCTTCGGCAAGCCTTACTGGGGCGGCATCGAGACGCGGTGGACCTATGAGTTTGGTGCCTCGTTGGCCTTGCTGAAGCCCTACTATTATTACGTCACCATCTACAAGAAACTCGACGACGGCACCTACTGGGAAACCTACGACGAGCAGACCTTCGACAACAAAGACGAATGGGTCGACGTGCTCGGCCGCTCATCGTTCACCAAAGGCATTGCCGAGACCAAGCTCTCGCCAGGTTTCCACGCTTCATTAGGACTCAGCTTCGACATCGCCAAATCGCGCACCTCGGTGCAGGCCATCAATGTGGATGTCAAGGCCGAGTGCTTCCCCTTGGGAGTCTCCATCATGGACTCGGAGCGCAACCGGCGACTTTTCATCACTTTCATGCTGTCGTACAACTGGGGCTCACGATTCAACAAGTATTGAAATTGAGTTGCTTATCGCCCACAGCGATGGACAAGTGAAAAAAATTCGAAAAAAAATCCTCATTTTTCTTGCGGCATTCAAAAAAAATGTATTTTTGCAGCCGATTTCGATGCCCAATGGTGTAATTGGCAACACGACTGACTCTGGATCAGTAAAGTCCAGGTTCGAACCCTGGTTGGGCAACAAAACAAATCCCTAACTTGTTGAGTTACAAGATAGGGATTTTCTTTTTGCCCTAAACCTGCCCCCTCTGTGTCCACTGAGAGAGGCATACTTGATTTTTAAGGCATCCTCAATTGGAAGTCGCTGCCACGGAAAAATGATTCCCAAGTGCCGTCGGGATAAACACGCTTTACGACAGGCACGCAATTGTCCCACTTCGAGATTCCCTCATCTGGCCCAATTCGTTCGTAGCCCACATACACCAAGGAGCCGTCGGCAAGCCATTGTGCCTTATAATCAGAGCAGTCCGTGTCTTCCAAAGCCACCTGATAGGTGCCGTCAATGCTTGAAACACACAGCGGTCCATGGGGATAGTCGCCCCATTCCAGAATGGCCATGTAAAGCACCTTCAAATTGTCGGGCGACGACGAAAGGTAATTGAATTCGCGTTCCGAAGCATAGCTAGGGTCTGAGAAGTAGGCATTGAAATCAATTTTATCCGTCAAACAAACATGCTCAATGCCATCCACAAACCAATAATTGCCATCTTCCTTCTGCACCAAATAGTCCTTGAGTTCGTCTTTCACGGGATCGAATGTGTAATTCTCTTCTGTTTGCTCCTCACCCTCAAGATTCTGTTGGACAAGCTCCTCTTGTTCCCATTCTTCCCAGTTCCAGTCGGTGATTTCTTTCGTTTCGAGATTGAACAACTTCTGTTGGCTCAGTGAGTAGGAATCCCAGCTGAATTCATGCCATAACCCCAACATGTTGCGATCGGCATAATAGCAAAGCGGCGACACCGTTCCATAGGTCTCCGTCACGCATTTCTCAAAATCCAAGCCCCAGTCGGCCTCCTTGACAGGCTGGGCATCGGGCGCATCCAATTGGATGGATTTCAACATCATCTTACCGTTTTCAGGGACACAGTAATAGAGCTTATTGCCTGCAAAGACGCTGTTCACTACGCTGTCGGTCTCGGCTTCGTATGGCATCAGGGCTTGCTTTTCACTATTGTAAAAGAACAATTTGCCCTTGTCGAGCATGGCCATGTCGCACTCTGAAAGATCTGTAGGTGCTTGTTCCGGTATCGCAATGTCCGAGCTATCGACGACCACTTCCTGATGTTCAACTTCAACTGTGGTTTTGTCGGTCTTCTGTTTGGCAGAAAAGTCGCAGCTGACGACACCCATGGCCAGCATCATGAGCAGAAAATAGTAGTGTCTTTTCATAATGTGATGAGTTTTAGTGAATAATCTGATCGAGAATGCCCTTACTTGCCTAGGTGCATGCGAATCCTCGAAGCGAGTATGTCGACCACCACGGGGCTTGAGCCACGCGGCAGGATGATGTCGGCACTGCGCTTGGTGGGTTCGATGAATTGCTGGTGCATAGGTTTGACGAAAGTCTGGTAGTGGCGCAACACATCCTCCCAGGTACGGCCACGCTCAGCGATGTCGCGACGGATGATGCGCATCAAACGCTCATCGCTATCGGTATCCACAAACACCTTGATATCCATACGCTTGCGAAGCTCTTCCTGGGTCAGTACCATGATACCTTCCACAATGATGACTTCGGTAGGATGCACATAAATCACTTCCTGCGAACGGGCGCATGTGACATAGGTATAAATCGGCATCGGGATGGTCTCGCCATTTTTGAGACGGTCGAGATGGTCGATGAGCAAGTCCCACTCGATGGCATCGGGATGGTCGAAATTGATTTGCTTCTTCTCCTCGGGCGTCTTATCGCCGTTGTCGAAGTAGTAAGCGTCTTGCGAAATGACTGATACTGAATTTTCTGGCAACTGTCTGACCAGTTCCTTTACGACGGTGGTTTTCCCTGAACCCGATCCGCCAGCAATTCCAATGACTAACATAATAAAGAAGTTTTAACTACGTTGAATCTACGATTTGAGGTCACAAAGATAGTGGTTTTGTTGAATTGTTGATTGTTGAAATGTTTAATTGTTGAATGTTTTCTGTAATTTTGCAGGAAATTTCAAATTACAAGAATGAAAACGATTCACAAATTCGCAGGTTTTTTCCTGCTTGCCGCGACGTTAGGGTTTAGCAATTGCGGCCCCAAGCTGCCTGAACTCCCCGTTGCTGAAGTCAAACCTTATTTCTCCGACGCCGCTAAGACCAAGGGCGTCGACACGGCTTTCTACGAAGTCAAAGACGCCAAAGGCAACAAATTGGGTACGGTCTTGTATTCCTCGCCTTATTCCGACAATGTGAAAGGCTTCAATGGCCCCACACCTTTATTAATAGCCTTGGATGCCGAAGGACGCATCAAGAATGTCGTCCTCTTGGAAAACCAGGAAACGCCCAACTTCGCGCAACGCGTCGTAGACGGCGGTCTTTACGAAGCCTGGAACGGTCTCACCCCCGATGAAGCCCTCAACAAAGAGGTCGATGCCGTCAGTGGTGCCACCTACACCTCCAAAGGCGTGAAGAACAGCCTTATAGCCCGCCTGAAGGCATATCAGAAACAGGTGAAATGATAATTGTAGAGACGGTGTGCACACCGTCTCTACGATTTTGGTATGGTATTTGTATTTCATAGGTCAACATCAAAATGATATTGACTATGAAAAAGACTGTTTTAGCCCTATGCCTCCTCTTTGTATTGTCGGTTTCGGCTGAGGCACAAATCCGTCCGCCACATCTGCGATTTAGGCATCATCCTAAAAGAACCGTGGTGCAACCTCGTGAAAGTCATGAGTCCCACCACTATAGTCCAATCGGAGAGTTTCGGTTCCATGTATATGGCGAGCTTGGTTCCGATGACTTTGGAGCCGTTTTCATGCACGAAATCCCTTATCATTTCAGTGTAGGCGGCTTGTCCGAATACCAAATCGGATATCTTACCAGCATCGGCGTAGGCGCAGAATACTATTCGACCTACGGTGAGCACTGCGACCTGTTCCACAACATGCAGGAAACCTATATCTCCACCCTACCCATCTACGCCGACTTGAAACTTACCTTGCCCAATGCCCCCATCAGTCCTTTCATCGAAGGGCGCATTGGCTATTCAGTGCCTTTGGGCAATGTGACCTGTAACGACCCCGAAGGCATGCATCACTATAAATCCACGGGATTGTACACGGGCGGTGCTGTGGGATTGAAGATTTATCGCACCTACATCAGCTTTGGCCTTTCGGCCATCGATATTGTGGATGCCGACCTTGGCTTTAACGGAGGCAGACTAGATGTCATCACGGACTATTATGTGCGACTGTCGTTCGCGTTTTGAATTGGAAAAACAATATGGGATATAATGGGTAGAGACGGTGTGCACACCGTCTCTACTGTTTTTATTCGTCGTCCTCTGATGGTTCCGTCGAGGGTTCTGTCGCGCCTTCCAGCACGATGACGATTTCGCCTTTGATTTCTTTCTTGGAGAAATGATCGATCACCTCTGCCAAGGTGCCACGGGCGTTTTCTTCGTGGATCTTGGTCAGCTCGCGCGAGACGCAAACCTTTCTATCGGCACCACACACCTCAGCCAGCTGCTGCAAGGTCTTCAGCAGGCGGAAAGGCGACTCGTAGAGGATAGTCGTGTAAGGGTATTCCGCAACGGCCTGCAACTTGGTCTGACGGCCTTTCTTGTGCGGGAGGAAGCCCTCAAAAATGAACTTCTCGGCAGGCAGTCCCGAATTTACCAAAGCAGGAACGAAAGCCGTAGGACCAGGCAGGCACTCCACCTCTATGCCACGCTTCACGCACTCGCGCACCAAAAGAAACCCTGGGTCGGAGATGGCAGGTGTGCCTGCATCGGTCACCAAGGCCAAGGTCTCGCCTGCCTCGATGCGTTCGGCGATGCGTTCCACCACCTGATGCTCATTGCGAATATGGAAGGCCGACATGGGCTTGCTGATTTCGAGATGCCGCAACAAGTTGCCCGAGGTTCGCGTATCCTCAGCCAAGATGCCGTCCACTTCCTTCAAAATGCGGATGGCCCTCAAAGTGATGTCCTCGAGGTTGCCAATCGGTGTAGGCACAAGATAGAGCTTCGACATAGCTGTGTTTATTCAAACTTACGGGAAACCATATCCTTGAGTTTCAGATAAGCCTCGTTGCTGCTGTTCCATTGCAGTTCGATCTTCAGCTCGTTGAGGTAAATCATCGCGCCATTCAAGGTCTTCAAGTCGTTGAGGTTCTCAATGGATTTGGTGTATTTCTCCATGCTTCCTCCAAACAACTCATTGACAAACAAGAACTTGTCGTTGATTCCAATAACCGACTTCAGGTCACGGCCTGGGGTTTGTTGCAGTTTGGCAGCCAAGGAATTGTCCTCGCCCATCATCTTCTCGCCTAGGGTCTCGCCCGTCGACAGCTCAAACTCGGCATCATCTTGATCGGTGAAGACACCTGTCACACCTTCCGACGATTGCCGCTCAATCTCTTCCTTCTCAGCCTTGACTTCCTCGTCCAAACGAGGCATAACCAGCGGATTGTCTTTCACCAAATCATCGCCATGCACGCGGTCGCGCTCAGGAATCTCCTCCTCAGGAATAGCTTCCATTACATGAACGACTTTACCCTCAGATTCCTTCGGTTTTTCGGGTGCTTTTTCTTCTTCAGGCATGTCCTCGAAACGGAAGAAGAAGCCAAACTCATCGCCCAAAGGCTTTTCCTCAGTCACTGGTTCTGATTCAGCTGGCTCAACATCAACATTTTGCTCTTCGACCACAGTGAAATGCTCATCAACAGGTTCAACAACGGTTTGTTCCTCCGTTTCGATAGGCATTTCCACCAGTGGTTCAGGTTGAGGCTCGACAACAACAGGTTCGGGCACAAATTCCAGTTCAGGTTCGGGCTCTAGTTCGGGTTCTGGTTCTGGATGAGGTTCAAGCACAAGTTCTGGTTCGGGTTCGGGGACCATTTCCTCGGCAGGGGCTTCTTCCTCAGCTGGAGCCGTCTCATCGTTCGACTCTTCCTCGGCCTCATTCTGCATCATGCCGCCAAAAAGGCCTGAAAAGGCTTCGGCATCAAACGGTAGGTCCTCGTCGAGGCTATCATCCCCCACATTGATGGAGCAAAGCTGGTCGTAAAGGGTGTGCGTGCGATTCATCAGCACATCCAAATCGAGTAGTTCAAGAGGTTTTTCGTTTCTTAAAAGGTAGTTGACTTGTTGGTATAACAAACTGATTTCCTGTTTAATAGAAATCAATTTTTCTTTTTGGTTCTCAAACTTGTCGTTCATATAGGATTAATCTTTATTTTTGCTTCGATATGCTCAGCAACCATGCTGAAAAGAATTTGCTAAAGTACAAATATTCTAATTAACAGCAACATGTTTATTGAAAAAGATTCTCATAATAGGTCGCAAGGTTGGATCGAAGTGATTTGCGGCTCCATGTTTTCGGGCAAGACGGAAGAACTCATCCGCAGGTTGAGACGTGCAAAAATCGCCAAACTGAAGGTTGAAATCTTCAAACCAGGTGTGGACACTCGCTACAGCGAGGAGGATGTGGTGTCGCACAACGCCACTGCCCTGCATTCCATCCCAGTGGAGAGTGCCAATGAGATTCTTTTTTACGCGAACGACGTTGATGTCATCGGCATCGACGAGGCCCAATTCCTTGACGACGAACTGCCAAACGTATGCGAGCAGCTGGCCAATCAAGGCGTGCGCGTCATCATTGCAGGCTTGGACATGGACTTCATGGGCAAGCCTTTCGGCCCCATGCCCAAACTGATGGCCATCGCCGAAGATGTCACCAAGGTACATGCCATTTGTGTGCGTTGCGGAAGTCCCGCGCAGTTTTCGCACCGCACCATTGCGGGCGACAAGTTGGTAGTTCTGGGAGAAACGGAAAGTTACGAACCGCTTTGCAGGGCTTGTTATTTGAAGGCACGACAGGAAAGGGATAATGGGCTGTCTTCATAGAGACGCAAGGCCTTGCATTTCTACTTGCCGCGTCCTTGGATAACGATTAGCACCGTATAGATCAAAATCTTGATATCGAGGGCGAGGCTCACGTTTTCGATATATAGTACGTCGTATTTCAGTCTCTCGATCATCTCCTCGACATTCTCGGCATAGCCATATTTCACCTCACCCCAGCTGGTGATGCCTGGCTTCACCTTCAGCAACAAGCGATAATAAGGAGCCTTTTCCATGATTTTGTCAATGAAATACTGACGCTCAGGACGATAGCCCACAAGCGACATCTTGCCTTTCAGCACCGTCCAGAACTGCGGGATTTCGTCAAGGCGCACCTTACGCATGAACTTTCCGAACTTGGTGATGCGCGGGTCATCATCGCTCGAGAGCTGAGGCGTGCCGCTCGACTCGGCATCGACCCTCATACTACGGAACTTGGCCATATTGAATGGTTTACCATCTTTACCAATACGTTCCTGCACATAGAAAACCGGCCCCTTTGAGGTGGCTTTCACGATGATGGCACAAGCCAAGAACACTGGCGACAAGATAATCAAAGCCAGCGATGAGGCCACAATGTCGAAAGCACGCTTCACCACTCTCTGCCACACGGGCATCAGCTCGGGCGTGACCTGCACCAAAGGTGCCTGCCAAATGGCCGACTGCTTGACGGTGCCGAAGACCAAGTCCTGCATGGCGGGGATGATTTTCACGTTGGCATTGGTCGTATCGACCACCGAAAGCAGTACTTTCATCGTCTCCACCTCCGAACGCTCGATGGCGATAATAACCTCTTCCACGTTTTGCTCCTTCACAATCTGTTCAATTTCACGGTATGAGCCCAAACGCGGGAGATATTCAGCGAGTTTATACTCTTTTTTATCATACACATTCAGGAAACCTATCAACCGACGACCCGAAGGCTTCACCTCCTCCTCGATTTCCTTAAAAATGGCACAAGCATTATCGTTGCTGCCCACGATGAGCGTGTTGAAGCCGATTTTCTTGCTCCGAATCCTCGAAATCACCGAAGTGGTGATGATGACACGCGGAATGTAAGTGATGACGAACTGAAGTGTAAATAATGCAATAAACGATTGATAATAAGACTTGTAGGAAGCTACTTCATCATCAAGGATAACCACAAAGAAAAGCACGATGACACCCAACAAGGTGATGAAAAACGTTTGCCCCAACTCCTTCAGCCTCGACTTTTGGTATACCTTCTCATAGGCACCCGAAACGGCATGAAGAATGAGCCAGGAAATAGGGATGATGACCACTCCCAACCAAAAACTAGGCGTATTGAAAGAATTCGTAATGCGATCCCAATAATTGATGTAGAGATCTTCGTGCGCCTTGCGGAAGAAATAAAACAACGTCCACGCCAGAATGGAAGCCAACCAATCGACGATGAAATAGAGCGATGCTAATCTTTTCTTGTTCATTGCGTTAGGTTGCGATAAAGCAGTTTCAGGTTATCGAAATAATAATAGCGCGGCTCGTTGATGGGATGATACACGCGACCATTAAGCAAATCCTGGTCAGTCGTTAAGTCAGAAGTAAGATAGACCTTGAAATAGTTGGAAGTCACATTGTTGTTCATCATCGGTCCGATGTTGATGTAAATCTTGTTCCAACGCTGTGGCTTGTCGTGACTCTTGTCGGTAGGTGTCACCTTCACCAAAGGCATCATCTCCAGTTGATAGTTCTTAAAATACTGGACACCAACGAAGAAGGTATCGTTGCAGTTATAGTCCATCTCTAGCAGGCAATACACACCGTATGTGCCTTTATAGAAATCAAACTTGTCGGCGGTGATGACAGTGAAATCCATCGTATCGGGCGGCAGTTCCACCTTTCCCGAGAAGAACGAGTTGGTGGAATGCCAAGACCCTTCGCCTGCGAAACGCACCATGCTCGTATCGCTACTTTCATCGGGCAACAGAGAGTTGGTGTTTTCGAAATCCTCCATCCATGCCACGTTGACGCCTTCACCAATGGGATAATAGCTCAGCGAAGGACTCAAGTTGACGATACTGTCCTCAACAAGATTCACATTCTGGTAGATGCGAGGCATGTAGAACGGATACCTGTCGCGCGAAGCCGAAATGCCGTTCACTTTGATGCCGCCATAGATAGACACTTTGTGCGGACCTTTCTTCAGGACGGGAAATGTACTCGGAAGCTCATAACAGCCGATAGGATTGTCATCGATATACACCCAGGCATCGGTGATTTTATGCGTGTTGGCACCATAGACAAAATAATCCGTGAGCGAATCCACTTCGACAGACTCGATATGTATGTAGGAAGGCACGGTTTGCCCTCCTTCAAACTTGTTGCACGATGAGGCTGCCAACGCAAGGGCAAAGAGCCCCAACATGACAGAAAAGATAGAATTCCTTGTCATAGAATTATATTTAATAAGGTAACGGCGAAGCTTCATGAATATTGTTTCTGGGAGTTTTTATTTCTGCACCTTGGCAATGGATTCGTCGATGGCGTCCAAAATGCGGTAAGCGAGTTTCAGCACATTGATGCCGTCGCCGATGGTGACAGCAGGTGTGGTGTTGTGTACAATAGCCGAGTAGAAACTCTCCAACTCCGTTTTGATTGCGTTTATCGAATGAATCTCAGGCATCTCGAAAGTAATCTGTTTCTCCGAGCCATCGGCGAGGTTGATAGTCGTCGAAAACGGGTTGGTTTCATCCACCTCGTCATTGATGCGGAAAATCTCGGCTTTCTTGTCAAGGAAGTCGACCGTGATGTAGGCACCTTTTTGGAAGATACGGGTCTTGCGCATATTCTTCAGCGAGAGGCGCGAGGCCGTGAGGTTAGCCACAGTGCCATTCTCGAACTCGATACGCACATTGGTGATGTCAGGTGTTGGACTGACGATGCTCACGCCGCTTGCACTGATATGCACCACAGGTGACTTGACGATGGTAAGCAGGATGTCGAGGTCATGCACCATCAAGTCGAGCACGACAGGTACATCGGTGCCACGCGGGTTGAACAAAGCCAAACGATGTGCTTCGATGAAGAGCGGGGCTTGAATAAAAGGCTCGGCAGCAATAAAGGCCGGATTGAAGCGCTCCACATGCCCCACCTGCACCTTGACGCCAGCTTCATCAGCCAACTTCTTCAAGGCATTGGCCTCGTCGGGCGTGGCCACGATGGGTTTTTCGATGAAGACATGTTTGCGTTTCTGCAAGGCCTTTGAGGCACACTCAAAATGGCGGATGGTTGGGGTGACGATGTCGACCACATCTACGGCATCAATCAGTGAATCAACAGAATCGAAGCATTTCACTCCGATCTCCTCCTCTACCTGTTTCGCAGTTTGGCCGGCGGGGTCAAAAAAACCAACCAAATCATATTCCTCGATCTGCTTGATACAGTTAAGGTGGATCTTTCCCAAATGTCCCGCACCTAAAACACCAATTTTCAGCATGATTTAAAATTTGTGCAAAAATAGTCTTTTTATCGTTTCGGCGAGCCAGATTTTACCGTAATTTCGCGCCGCATATCGAAGTATGAACACCCAACCAGAAGACAATTACCGTCACAAAGGTCTGCGCAAGCAACTCGTTGACCAACTGCGCGCCAAAGGTATCACCGATGAGGCCGTGTTGTCGGCCATCAACGAGGTGCCGCGCCATGTTTTCCTTGACTCCTCTTTCGTCGAACTTGCCTATCAAGACCAAGCCTTCCCCATCGGCTCGGGACAGACCATCTCGCAACCTTCAACCGTGGCTTCCCAAACCCAGTTGTTGCAAATCGAAAAAGGGATGAAAGTACTTGAAATCGGTACAGGCTCGGGCTATCAAGCCTGCGTGTTGGCCGCCATGGGTGCCAAGGTATTCAGCATCGAGCGGCAGCGCAACCTCTATTTCAAGACCAAGGAAATCCTTGAGCAACTGTCTTTCCGCGTGAAGACCTTCTTAGGTGACGGATATGAGGGATTGCCTACCTATCAACCTTTCGACCGCGTCATCATCACGGCAGGTGCACCAAGCATCCCTGAGAAACTCATTGAACAGATGAAACCAGGTGGCATCATGGTCATCCCGATGGACAACGCAGAAGGCGACGGGCAGACCATGCTGAGGGTGACCAAAATGGAAGACGGTTCACTGAAAAAAGAGGAATTCGGCGACTTCAAGTTTGTGCCGATGCTGAAAGAGATTGGGAATGACTAAAAAAGGAAGGCCGCAGCCTTCCTTTTTTCATTACTTCTTGAAGATTCCGCCCAAAAGTCCTCTGAAAATCGACTTCCCGAGTTGGCGTCCGAAGGTCGTGGCCGTCGTGTTGATGGTCTTCTCGACGGCTTTCCTTGTGGCTGACTTCTTCTTGGAGCTTGTGCTGCGCGAGCTAGTACTTCTTGAGCGTTCCTTTTCCTTCGCTTCCTTGGCCAAGCGCTTCTCTTCCTCTTCTTCTTCACGCTGGCGGCGTTTCTCTTCCTGTTTCTGCTGTTCGAGAAGGAGTTCGTAAGCACTCTCGCGGTCGAAGCTCTTGTCGTAGATGCCATAGAGACGTGAGTTGCGGATCAAGGCAGCACGCTGTCCCTCGGTGATGGCACCGATTTGACTCAGCGGGAAGAGAATCTTGGCGCGCTCAACGACGCAAGGTGCACCCTTTTCGTCAAGGAAGGAGACCAAAGCCTCACCCGTACCGAGTTCCAGAATGGCCGCTTCAGTATTGAAGCTGGGATTGGCGCGGAAAGTCTGTGCCGCCGCCTTAACGGTCTTTTGGTCTTTAGGCGTATAGGCTCTCAGTCCGTGCAAGACGCGGTTACCTAACTGGCCGGCAATGACTTCAGGGATGTCGCTCGGGCTTTGGGTAACGAAATACACGCCTACGCCCTTGGAACGCACCAAACGGATGACCTGCTCAATCTTGTCAATCAAGGCTTTGGAGGTATCCTTGAACAACATGTGGGCCTCATCGAAGAAGAAGATGAGCTTGGGCAATTCGAGGTCACCGACTTCGGGCAGCTGTTCGTAGAGTTCACTCAACAGCCACAGCAAGAAGGTGGAATAGAGCTTGGGGTTGAGCATCAGCTTGTCGGCGGCCAACACATTCATCACACCGCGACCGCCTTCGGTCTGGAGAAAATCCAAAGCATTGAACGAAGGCTCACCAAAGAAAATCTCGCCACCTTCGGCTTCCAAAGCCAACAGAGCACGCTGGATGGCACCCACGCTCACCGACGACACCGTTCCGTAGGTCGTGGTATACTCCCTGGCATTTTTCGCCACATAGTCGAGCATCATCCGCAAGTCCTTCATGTCGATGAGCAAAAGGCCTTGGTCATCTGCAATCTTGAAGACGATGTTCAGGATACCCGTTTGGGTTTCGTTGAGGTCGAGTAGTCGAGCCAGCAGCTGGGGACCCATGTCGGAAATGGTGGCACGGAGGGGGTGACCCTGCTCGCCATACACATCGAAGAAGCGTGTGGGACAGCCGTGGAACTGTGGGTTTTCAATGCCAAACTCAGGGCAGCGTTTCTCGATGAAGCCACTCATTTGTCCGGGTTGGCTGATGCCCGAGAGGTCGCCTTTCATGTCGGCCATGAAGCAAGGTACGCCAGCTTCGCAGAAAGTTTCGGCGAGCACCTGCAGGGTGACGGTCTTACCTGTACCTGTGGCACCTGCAATCATGCCGTGACGGTTGGCCATCTTGCCAATCATATAGATGGGGCCGTTGTCGCAATGGGCAATGTAGAGTTGTTTGTCTTCAGTATACATATTGTTGAAATTTTAATTCGACGTAAGTCAATTGTTGATTGTTTAATCGTTGAATTGTTGTTATTTTTGAATCGGGACCGCGGGACGCGAGACGCGGGACTCATTCAGCATTGATTTTGAATCGTATATATTTGATGGTGAGGCCTTGGTCGAGCCACATCTGCTCGTAGAAGGTACGGATGGTCTTCACTTCAAGGTTGTCGTCGTTCGCGTAGAGGTCATCAGTGGCATAGAGCAGCGGCAGACCCTGTTTCTCTACCACATCGTGGAGGGTGAACTCGTACATGATAGGGCTATCCGTCTTGAGGTTGAGGATGCCATCGGGGTGGACAATTTTGCGATAGCGGTCGAGAAATTCTGGAGAGGTGAGACGATGGCGTGCGTTGCGTTCGCCCTCTCCTGGGTGCGGGTCGGGGAAGGTGACCCAAATCTCGGCCACTTCGTCCTTGGAGAAGAAATGCTCGATCTGGTCGATGCGGGCACGCAGGAACGCCACATTCTTCAGGCCTTCCTCGTTCGACTGCTTCAGGCCGCGCCAGATGCGGGCGCCTTTGATGTCGACACCTATATAATTAATGTCGCGATGGGCACGAGCCAAGCCGACGGTGTATTCTCCCTTCCCGCAACCCAACTCAAGCACGATGGGGTTGTTGTTATGGAAAAAGTCGGCATGCCACTTGCCTTGCAGCGGGAAGCCCTCGCTCATGATGCGTTCATAGCTGTATTCGAACAAGTTCGGGAAGGTCTTGTTCTCAGCAAATCGTTCTAGTTTATTCTTTTTTGACATTGTTACTCTATCCTGTCGCCCCTACGGGGCTATAACTACTTTAGTATCCAAGCTTTATATTCCGTCTTGGCCCTGATTTCACGAAGCACCATCGTGGCTTCCTCTTCGGTGGTATAACGGCCGAACGAAACATACCATCTGTCGCCCCGCAATTCATAGAAGGCAGAATAATAGCCTTTCCATTGCAAGGATTGAGCCATACGAGCAGCATCCTCTTCATGTCCATAGATGCCTGCAACGATCCAGATGTTAGCCTCTCGGACAGGTTCTTTCCATTCCCATTTCTTCTCATAGAAAGGCAACTTATAGGTTCCAGGCGCACTCGCTGGTCCACGCGTCTCTTCCCACGGGAAACGGAAAGTGCCGAACTCATGCAAACCATAAAGGACACCCGCAGCTACCAAAAGTCCCAACAAAACCCACAACCAGCCCGAACGGTGTGGCTTCTCTTCGTCGGCATGCACTGCCTTTTCATCCACAGTTACTGGTGTGTTCTTTTCTTTTTGCTGCTGTTCAATTTCCGCCTTAATCTCTTCTTTCGACTTCGATTGAATTACAGGCTGCGGGCTAAAATCGCACAATCCGAATGCATCGGCATGATAATTCACCGACTTATCCTGCTCGAACACAAGGTTTTTATCATAATCGAAGCGTAAAGTGCCGACATGTTCCAGCACATACTTCTTGCCTTGCTTCAGATTATTAAAGCAATCCGAAACAAACAACACCAATTGCGTTTTTGCCTCATTTTTCGAAACACGGTCTTTATCCGATACATAATTGACAATCAAATCATTATCTTCGCGCAAATTGGCATCGAAAATGATGTCGCAATTGGGTGTGGTGAAATAGTTTGCCACTGGGTTCACCTTAGCTGACAATGGCTTCTTCACAAAAGCACCTAAGCCCGGCACCACCACGGTATCGCGGACAAACAAAAGGTCTGATATGGCTTCTGCAATCGAAATCATCTTACTCTACCAGTTGATTCTGAGCAAATTGCATGGCTTTTTCATAATCCTCTTGCGTATCGATAGATAGGCTTTCGAGTTGCGTGACGCCCATACGGATGCGCAAGCCGTTTTCCAGCCAACGCAATTGCTCCAATGATTCGGCCTTCTCAAGCGTAGTAGACTGCATTTCAGAGATTTGACACAAGGTTTTCGTCTTGTAGGCATAGAGACCGATATGCTTATAGAACTCACCCATTTGCAGCCATTTGTCATGATCCAGATTGCGCATGAAAGGTATGGGATTGCGGCTGAAATACAGTGCATTACCTTGTTTGTCCATCACCACTTTCACCACATTGGGACTGAAAAGCTCGTCCTCATCCTCAATACGCTTGGCCAAAGATGCCAGTTGGGTGTCATCGCGACCAATCAACTCAATGACTTGGTTGATTTGTGCGGGGTCGATGAAAGGCTCATCACCTTGTATGTTGACCACGGCATCATATTGTCCTTCAACCATATATAACGCTTCACGGCAACGATCGGTGCCACTGCGATGATTGGGGTCGGTCAGCACATATTGACCACCAAACTTCAACACCTCATCGGCGATACGCATGTCATCGGTGGCTACCACAACGGCGTCTAATTTCGACTTCCAAGCTTGTTCCCAAACACGCTGAATCATCGTCTTCCCTTTGATCATAGCCAAAGGCTTGCTAGGGAAGCGTGTCGAGGCATAACGTGATGGTATGATTCCTAAAACTTTCATATTCAAAACAATCCATTTAGTGAGCCTTCAATGCGGTCGACGACAGTGCTGAGATCTTCAGGATTCTCGAGCTCAAGGTTGTCGGTGTCGATGATAAGCAGTTTGCCGTCATTGTAGCTGTTGATCCATTTCTCGTAACGCTCGTTAAGGTTGGTCAGGTAGCTAATGCTGATTGACTGCTCAAACTCGCGGTTGCGCTTGGCAATATGCCTGATTAAGGTAGGCACCGAGGCACGGAGGTAAATCAGCAAATCGGGCGGTTGCAGGAACTTGGTCATCAATTCGAACAGCGACCTATAGTTCTCAAAATCACGGGTTTCCATCAAGCCCATGGAATAGAGGTTGGCCGCAAAGATATGAGCATCTTCGTAGATAGTACGGTCTTGGATGACATCCTCGCCGCTATTACGGATATCCATCACCTGACGGAAGCGGCTGTTGAGGAAGAATATCTGGATGTTGAACGACCATCGTTGCATATCCTCGTAGAAACTATCGAGATAAGGGTTATGCTCCACCTCCTCATAATGAGGCTTCCAATTGAAATGCTTGGCCAAGAGTCCCGTAAGAGTGGTCTTGCCCGAACCTATGTTTCCAGCTACTGCTATGTGCATAATACTCTTGTTTTAGGGTGATAAGAAGTTGCTAAAATAAAGAAAAGTCGGCAAAAGGAGCCTAATTTTTTGCAGAAAAATAACAACATATTGATTCTCAGGTTATTTTGGTGCTTTTATCAACAAGTAGATGCCTAACACGCAAAAGATGAAATTGGGGATCCATGCGGCGAGGAAAGGCGTTAGGCTGCCGGAGATGGCAAACGACTTGGAGATCTGCATGAAAAGGATATAAGCAAACGCGATGGTGATGCCGATACCCAAGTGCATACCGATACCTCCTCTCACCTTTCGGCTTGAAAGGGCTGCACCAATGAGGGTCAAGATGAGCACGGCAGCAGGTGCCGACATGCGAGTGTGCATCTCCACCTGATAGGCCTTCACACCCTCCGAGCCTTTCTCCTTCATGCCTTGAATCTGGTCGCGCAACTCGAAAAAGTTCATCTCCTCAAAGTCTTCCTTCATCATATAGAGGTCGTTGGGGTACAAGTTGAGCAAGGTGTCGAGATTGCGTCCTTTCAACAGGGTTTCCTCTTTTCCATCGATGTTTCGAATGGCGTATGGGTCGATTTTCCAGCTATTGAGGGCCAGTGTATCATGATAGAGCATATCAGCCATCACCTTGTATTTCAACTCACTACCGTCATACCTTTCCCAAGAGAACTTGTAGCCGAGTTGCTTAGCGATATTATAGCTTTCCACATACACATACTCATCCTTTTCAATCTGGACATGCACATTGCGTCCCGCACTTTGGCTCAGCTTCTCCATGTACTCGTCCTTGAACTGTCGTCGGATTTCGTTGGTCTTGGGAATCAAGAAGTTACCAAAATACAAGGACATTACGGCAATGCAAATCGCCGCAAACATATAGGGAACAAGAAAGCGCCAAAAACTGATGCCACTACTCAAAATGGCCACAATTTCGGTACGGGCTGCCATTTTGGAAGTGAAAAACACCACAGCGATGAAGGCGAACAAATGGATGAACAGGTTGATATAATACGGTATCGACATGATGTAGTAGTCGACCACCACGCGTTGCCAAGGCGCATTGTGTTTCAGGAAGCTGTCGATGTTTTCGGACACATCGAAAATGATGACGACCAAGATCAGCATCGAGATGGCAAAGAAGAAAGTGCCAAGATACTTCTTGAAGATATATGCGTCTATTTTTCTCATTCAGTGTCTGCTTTTGTTAGAGTCCTTCGATGCTTCGACTGCACTCAGCAATCACAGGCTCAGGGATCCTGCTGTACTCAGAGCCGTCTTGTTACTTTTGGCAACATCATGTCGCGCCACTCGGCAAAGTCGCCGACCATGATGTGCTTGCGGGCTTCGCGCACCAACCAAAGGTAGAATCCGATGTTGTGCAAGCTGGCAATCATGGGGCCGAGGATTTCGCCCGCGACGAACAAATGACGGAGATATGCCCTTGTATATTGTGCATCGACGAAAGTTTCGCCGTTGGGGTCAACGGGCGAGAAGTCGAGCTTCCACTTCTCATTCTTCAGATTGATGATGCCTTCTGATGTGAAAATCATGCCGTTACGTCCATTGCGAGTGGGCATCACGCAGTCGAACATGTCGACACCTCGTGAAATGCCTTCAAGAATATTGGCCGGTGTGCCAACACCCATCAGATAACGCGGTTTGTCCTTAGGCAGAATGGTGTTCACCAGCTCAATCATCTCGTACATCGTCTCAGTCGGCTCACCCACGGCCAATCCACCGATGGCGTTGCCGTCGGCATTCTTCGAGGCAATATATTCCGCCGATTGCTCGCGCAGGTCGCGATACACACAGCCCTGAACAATGGGGAACAAGGCCTGCTCGTAGCCATATTTGGGCTCGGTGGCTTTGAATCGTTCGATGCAACGGTCGAGCCAGCGGTGAGTGCGCTCCATGGAAGGCTTGGCATATTTGTAATCGGCAGTGCCAGGCGTGCATTCATCGAAGGCCATCATGATGTCGGCGCCAATACTCCGCTGTATGTCCATCACGCGCTCAGGAGTAAACAGATGGCGCGAGCCGTCGATATGTGACTGGAAAGTCACTCCTTCCTCTTTCATCTTGCGGATACCCGTCAGCGAAAACACCTGAAAACCACCACTATCCGTCAAAATGGGGCGATCCCAGCCATTGAATTTATGCAATCCTCCTATGGTTTCCAGCACCTCAAGGCCTGGGCGGAGATAGAGATGATAGGTGTTGCCCAAGATGATTTGTGCCTTCACCTCATCGCGCACATCGCGCAAATGGCATGCCTTTACCGTGCCTGCCGTGCCCACGGGCATGAATATCGGAGTCTCAATCGGGCCATGGTCGGTACTGAGCAATCCAGCACGAGCGTTGCTTTTCGGGTCGTTAGCAGCAATAGTGAAATTCATCGTTGTAATTTTGCGCAAAAATAGTGATTTGTTGAATTGTTTATTGTTTAATCGTTTAATTGTTGAAGAAAAAAGTGCAGAATTGTAATAAGAAATCTCGCAATTTGAAATCTTTCAATCTACAATTTTATTATCTTTGCAAAACTAAAACATATCGAAGCGATGCAATTCAGTTTTAATTATAACAGCCTTAGTTTCATCATTTTAATTGTCTTTGGAGTCTGCCTTATCATCCAATTGATCTATCATTGGGGCTTTTTCTCGAAAGTGGCCTTTTACAAGAGGAACGCGCGCCCGAAATTGGACGAGGAATTGGAACCTGTCTCGATAGTGCTCTGTGCTCGTGATGCCTACGAATACCTCATCGAACTCATTCCGGCATTGCTCCAGCAGGATTATCCAGATTTCGAAATCGTTGTGGTGAACGACTGCTCTGACGATGAGACCGAGGAATACCTGAAAGACCTCGAGCGCAAGGAGCCACGAGTGAAGCCCGTGCAACTCAAGCAACACCTTAACTTCTTCAACGGCAAGAAGTTCCCGCTTTCGATGGGCATCAAGTCGGCTCAAAACGACCTCATCGTCCTCACCGACTGCAACTGCATGCCGGTCAACGACCAATGGCTGCGCAGCGTGGTGAACCGCTACAACAACCAAACCGAAATCGTCATCGGTTACAGCCCTTATGTGCAAAAGAAAAGCAGACTGAATCGCATCATGCGTTTCGATGCCTTGCAAAATGCCCTACTCTACCTCTCTGCCGCATTGAATCGTCATGCCTATATGGGCATCGGCAAGAACCTTTCCTATCGCAAAGAGCTGTTTTACAGGAACCAAGGTTTCATTTCTCATTACACCACCTCGGTAGGAGAAGATGATTTGTTCATCAACAAGGTGGCCACCAAAAAGAACACTGAAGTCCTCATCGACGCTGAAAACGCCATCCTCACCACTCCAACGAACAGCTTCAAGCTCTGGATGCGACAGAAGAGCAGCCGTTATTCCACCGTCTCTAAATACAATGGACACTCACGCTTGATGCTGAGCCTGTTTTACGGCTCACAA
>Ga0310694_10002330_pt1 | contig 19659 bp, 10 predicted proteins | sample 174DNAGHGhighgp2_FD_203884 | JGI IMG/M metagenome (GOLD analysis project Ga0310694, IMG submission 203884) | Sheep rumen microbial communities from Palmerston North, Manawatu-Wanganui, New Zealand - 1742 DNA GHGhigh gp2 (v2) (version 2) | ecosystem: Host-associated > Mammals > Digestive system... | reverse complement strand
GCACCCTGAACAAGGTGTACAACCCGGAGAACGACCCGTCCAAGCGGGGCTCCGTGCGCCGCACCTCGGACGTGTTCGCCCTGGCCACCGCCATCCTGTTCCAAAGCCCGGTACAGCACTTTGCCATTACCCCGGAGAACCTCACGGACGCCCCCGGGTGGGCGCTGGATTTCATGAAGCAGGTCCCCACCCGCTGGGACGAGGTCCGCTTCCTGGACGGCTATCCCGGGAAATACGCCATCCTGGCCCGCCGCTGCGGCTCCCGCTGGTACATCTGCGGCATCAACGCCGACAAAAAAACCTTGAAAGTGAAGCTGGATCTCCCCATGCTCTCCAAGGGTGAGCTTACCGTCTATGCCGACGACTCCTCCCTGAAGGGAAGCTGCCGCACGGAGACCTTCAAGGGCGGTGCCTTCACCGTGGAAATCCCCTGCAACGGCGGCGTGGTGCTGGTGCAATAATATGAAACGAATGACAATCTAACGATACTACAACACATGAAGAAAAAAAGCTTTTATCTTCTTCTGGGCGCCCTGCTCGCAGCGGGGGCCTGCTCCACCGGCGGGGGGTCCTCGTCGGAGGAACTGAAACTGAACGACAAGGATTACTTCGAGCGGCAAGGGGTGAACGTGCTGGTGTACAGCAACCCCTTCAGCGGTGGCTTCAACGACGAGAAAGACTCCGGCATCGAGGTCGTGCACCACGGCGTGCGCACCATCCAGGGCGGCGCCGTGCGCCTGAGCACCACCCCCGAGCAGTGGGACCTGGTGCCCCAGATGACCTCCCGCGACGTAGACAAAGAGAACGGAACCATTACGGTGGGGCTCCGCTACCCTGACTACGACTTTGACTCCCGCATTACCGTGCAGGCCAAGGGCAAAGCCGTGGAAATCTCCGTGTACCTGGACAAACCCGTTCCGGACGCCCTGGCGGGAGAGGCCGGGTTCAACCTGGAATTCCTGCCCTCGCAGTACTGGAACAAGGCTTATCTGATGGACGGACGCCCGAACCGGATCCCGCGCTATGCCGTGAGCGACACCAAAACCCGGCCCAACGCGGAGAAGGTGCGCCAGTACAGGGGTTACAAGACCTATGACGACCGCGGAACGGACGCCTTCGTGGAGCCCCTTCCGCTGGAGAGCGGCCACGAGCTCCTGATGGCCCCCGACGCCCCCGAGCGCATGGTGAAGGTTACCTCCGACGCCCTCCTGCAGCTGTACGACGGCCGCATACTTGCCCAGAACGGCTGGATGGTGCTGCGGAGTGTGCTCCCCGCCGGAAAGACGGGCAAGGTGCTCACCTGGACGGTGGAGCCCAACGCCGTGGCCGGCTGGATCCGCCAGCCCAACGTGGGCTTCTCCCAAATGGGTTACATCCCGGACCAGCCCAAGGTGGCCGTGATCGAGTTGGACAAGAAAGACAAACCCAAGGCCACCGCTTCGGTGTGGAAGGTAGAGGCCGACGGCAGCGTGAAGCAGGCCTTCTCCGGCCCCGTGAAAGTCTGGGGCGAGTTCTACAAGTACAACTACGCCCGCTTCGACTTCTCCTCCGTCAAGGAAAGCGGCGTGTACTTCCTCCGCTATGGAGACGTGGAAACCGACAACTTCATCATCGACCCCACCGTCTATGACCGCATCACCGTGGCCACCAGCGACGTGTGGATCCCGGTGCACATGAACCACATGGCCGTGAACGAGGGATACCGCCTCTGGCACGGGGAGCCCTTCAAGGAAGGCTACCTGCAGGCTCCGCCCAGCACCAACCACTTCGACCTGCACTGGCAAGGGCCCACCACCGACACCAAGTACAAGGCCCTGGAGCTCATCCCCGGCCTGAACGTGGGCGGTTTCTTCGACGCCGGTGACTTCGACATCGAGACCGGTTCCAACATCTCCGTGGTGCAGAACCTGATAGACCTGTGGGAGCGCTTCCACCCCACCCGCGACGAAACCTTCGTGAGCGAGGAGCAGCGCTACGTAGACCTGCACCGCCCGGATGGCGTTCCGGATGTGCTGCAGTACATCGAGCACGGCGTGCTTAACCTGGTCGCCCAGGCCGAACAGATCGGCCACATGTCCCAGACCCTGTCCAACTCCGTACTGGACAACTACCACCACCTGGGCGACGCCGCCGGCATCACGGACGGCCTCCACTACGACCCGCGCCTGAAACCCTACCAGAAGAGCGCCGACGGCAAGTCCAGCGGCACTCCGGACGACATGTGGGCCTTCACCAGCCGCAACCCCGGCCTGGACCTGCAGGCTTCCACGGTGCTGGCCGCCGCCAGCCGTGTCCTGGCCGACTTTGACCCGGCCCTTTCCCGCCGCGCACTGAGCCAGTCCAAGCGGCTGCAGACCGAGGCCATGGCCATCATGGCCCGCGACACCACGACCACCCGCCGCTTCGGCGGACGGGGCGCCAACGGCAACATCTCCTCCGCCCTGCAGCTGTATGTCTCCACCAAGGAGCCGCAGTACCTGGAGCAGTTTAACGCCGGCATCTGGCCCGCCCTGGAGCGTTCCGCCCTGTACACCATCGACATAGCCCTGTCGGCCGTCCCGTTCATGGACGAAGCCTACAAGGAGAAACTCCGCCCGTACGTGGAGCAGTACCGCGACTACATCGTATCACTGGAGAGCGAGAACCCCTACGGCGTTCCCATCGGCCTGGGCAACTGGGCCGGAGGCGGACAGGTGGTGAGCTTCGGCACCACGGTGTGCAACGCCGCCCGACACTTCCCGGACATCATTGACAAGGATTACATCTACCGGGCCCCCGCCTGGCTGTTCGGCTGCCACCCGTACCACAACTACTCGCTCGTAGCCGCCGTGGGCGCCACCCGTCCCAAGCAGGTGTTCTACGGAAACAACCGGGCCGACTTCTCCTTCATCCCCGGCAACGTGGCCCCCGGCCTGCTGTTCCGTCAGCCGGACCACTTCGAGAACTACGACGACTGGCCCTTCCTGTGGGGACAGAACGAGGGTACCATCGCCGGCAACACCTCGTACCTGATCTTCGGCGAGACCTTCCGGAACCTGCTGTAGGTCCCGGCACATTTAACGCGTCAGGGTGCACTTTCCGGTGCACCCTGACTTGTTTTTCCGCTAGCCCTGCAGGCTCTTGATGAAGGCCGACGGAGAGATGTTGAACTGTTTCTGGAAACAGGTGGCAAAGTATGAGGGCGATGAGAAGCCCGTCTGGTAGGCCACCTCGCTGATCCGGTATTTCCGGGTAGAGAGCAGCTCCGCCGCCTTTTTCAGCCGGCACACGCGGATGTACTCGTTGATGTTCAGGCCCGTATTGGCCGTCACTTTCCGGTACAGGGTGGACTTGCTGGTACCCATTTCCGTCGTGAGTGTCTCTATGTTCAGGTCTGTATCCGAGAGGTAAGACATGATGGTTTCGTGGAGCTTGTCCATGAACTCGCGGTCTGCCTCGCCGGTGACCACCGAGCTGAAGTGCGACAGGGGCGAGCTCACGAACTGGCGGTTGGCGATTTCCCGGTTCTTGAACAGGTTGGCGATGTTGGCCTGCAGCAGTTCCATGGAGAAAGGCTTCTCGATGTAGCCGTCGGCCCCGGCCTCCAGGGTCTCGATCCGGGTTTCCATGCCCACGGCAGCCGTAAGCAGGATCACGGGGATGTGGCTGTAGGCCGACGTGGTCTTGATCCGGTTGCACAGCTCGCAGCCGTCCATGCCCGGCATCATGATATCGCTCACCACCAGGTCTATCCGGTGGGCTTCCAGTTTTTCCAGCGCATCTTCTCCGTTGACGGCCACCATTACATTGTACATTTCCGACAGCTCTTTGGCAATGTAGCCGCGCATGTCCGGGTCGTCTTCCACCACCAGGATCACATGGCGCCGGTTGTCGAAGTTCTCGGCGGCATCGTCGGCGGGCTCGGTAGACTCTTCTCCCGGAAGCTGGACCACGGAGATGGGTTTCTCCTGGTGGACAGGCAGTTCCAGCACAAAGGAGTTCACATCCGTCACGCTCCGGTCCAGGAACAGGTTCCCCTTATGGATGCGGGCCAGCTCCAGTGCGAACGGAAGACCCAGTCCGGTCCCCTTCCCGCCGCCTTTGACCTGGCCGGCCGGGGTGCCCTGGAAGAACTTCTCGAAGATTTTGGCGGCCTCGGGCTCCGGAATAATGGCGCCGTCGCTGTTCACCCGGATACGGACCTTGTCTTTCCCGGGCATTTCCTCCAGTGCCACCAGCACGTGCCCGCCGCCGTATTTGATGGCATTGGACAGGAGATTGCTCAGGATTTTGCCCACCATGTCGGGGTCGTAGTCCACCATCACGGGGCCGTCAGGGACCTGATGGACCAGGGAGATATGCTGGTCTTCGGACACGCTGCGGAACCACTTGCAGGATTTCAGCACCAGTTGGGCGATATCCTGGTGCTGGAAGGTGGGTTTTACCTCGTTCTTCTCCATCTTGCGGATATCCAGGAGCTGGTTGGTCAGGTTCAGCAGGCGGTCTGCGTTGCTCTGGATGGTGAGCAGCTCTTCCCGGCTCTTTTCGGGGATGTCTCCCCGGGCGATGATCTTGTCCAGCGGGAGCTTGATCAGGGTCAGCGGGGTACGGATCTCGTGGGTGATATTGGTGAAGAAGTTGATCTTGGCGTCATAAATCTCTTTCTGCATCTCCCCTACCCGCTTTTCGGCCTGGTGGCGGACTTTTACATCCTTGTAACGCAAATACTGGAGCAGCAACAGGCCCAGCAGGCCCAGGCCCAGGATGACATACAGGGCGATGGCCCAAATCGAGAGCCATACGGGCGGAACGATATCAATCAAGAGTTCCCGCGTGGGAGAATTTCCGGCGCCCATCAGGCGCACCTGGAAAGTATATGTTCCCGGCCGCAGGGCGGCATAGGAGATGGCTCCCGTGGTGATATAGTTGACCACCTGGTTGTTCCGCCCGCGCAGTTTGGTCTCGTACAGCTTAGTGCGGGAAGAGCCGAAGTCCGTGGCGGAAAAGTTCAGGGTGAGGGAAGACAATCCGGTATAAGGGATGCGGATTTTGTCGCTGCGGAGCACGGATTTGCCCGCTTCGCGCACCGTGACGGTACCGTCCCCGCGGGTGGCCTGGATATCGGTGAGATGCACCCGCTCGTTCAGCTGATGGGGATTGCCCGAGGGGGAGAAAGAGAAAAGCCCGTCGTTGGTCCCGAAGAAAATGCGTCCGCTGGGGGACAGCAGGGCGGAACCGTAGGCAAACTGATTGGCCACACCGCCGTTTTCCATCATGAACACCTCCCGGATGCCCAGCAGCTCCGAATCCAGTTTCACGATGCCATGGCCGGTAGAGAACCACAGTACCCGGGCGGGATCTTCCAGCATGGCGCTCACCACATTGGAGGTGAAGCCGTTCCTGCGGTTCAGGTTCCGGAAATGGAAAGAATCCGAGTTCAGTTCATCCAGGCCGACAAAGAACACACCGCCGCCCTCGGAGCATACCCAGATGCGTCCGGTGCTGTCTTCGGAAATGAAAGTGATATAATCAGAGGTGAGGCCGAACTCGCTTTCCGCCGTGGTGATCCGTTTTGCCTGGCCGTCTTTGATCAGCCAGATCCCGTTTCCGTAGGTGCCCACCCAGATCCGGTGGTCGCCGTCCTCGAAAATGGTCTGGATAAAGCCTTCACGGCAAATCTCGTCCCGCACGAAGGTATCCGAGTCCGGGCGGTAGCGGAACAGGCCGTCCGTGGTGCCCGCCAGCAGGTTTCCCAGGGAAGAGCGGAACAGGAGCACGGCCTGCGTGCCCGGCAAATAATGCTTCACCACACGGCCGTTCCGAGCGTCCAGCCGGAACACGCCGTTGCCGAAAGTGGCCACCCAGAGGGTATTCCCCTCCGGCAGCAGGCTGTGCACATTCACGCGGTCCCCGGCCGGAGAAAGGAAGGAGAGGTCTTCCACACTGCCGTCCGACAGGCTCATGCGGTTGAGCCCGCCGTCTTCGGTTCCCACATACAGATGCTGGTCATCGGCCATGGAGAGGGCCTTCACCATGCTCCCGGTCAGGGTTCCGCCGCTCTCCGTACTGGTGTAGCGCTCTACCAGGCCGCCGCTCTGGTGGATGCACAGCCCGTTGTAGAAAAGGCCCACCCACACATTTTCCTGCTTGTCCTGGAACATCACCCACACGTCTTCTCCGGGCAGGCTGAATGCGTCATTGTCCCGGGGCATGAGGTAACTGCGCTCCTGACCGTCGAACACCACGATACCGGTTTCCGTCCCCACCCAGATTTTGCCGTCCGGGCGCAGCAGGATGCTGCGGACCTGGGCACGGCCGGTCTGCAGGAAAGACTCCTCCACCTTCCCGGTGAGGATATCCACGCGGCACACGCTTCCGTGCACCCCGGTAAAAAGCATATGGCCGCGGTAGTCCGGCTTCATGTCCCAGATGGAACTCACCGGAGCCACCGGCGACTTCCAAATCCGCTCGAACCGGTCTTCCTGGGGAAGGTAACGGTATAGGTCTCCCTCATGGGAGAGGAACCACATCTGGCCGTTCTCGTCGGCTTCCACCGTCATGCTCTTGAAGGGAAGTTTCCCCTCATAGGAGGTGAGCTGCTGGCTGCGGGGGTCCCAGCAGAAAATATCCTCTGTGGCGAACCACACCCTTCCGGCGCGGTCCAGGGCCATCCGGGCCCCGCGCATGGAGCCGTCCGTGATCTGGCGGACAGTGCGGGTTTCCCCGGTTTCCAGGTTATGGTAGCCGAATCCCTTGTTGGTGACAAACCACAGGCGGTTGGCGTTGTCTTCCAGCAGGGAGAGGGACAGCCCGCCCAGGATCTCGCAGGATTCGTCTTCCAGGGTCTTGAAACGATGGCCGTCGTACATGCAGATTCCCTCTCGCGTACTGAGCCAAAGGAACCCATAACTATCTTGGATACAGGCACGTATGGAGTTGTCCGGCAAGCCGGAATCTGAATTGAGCCTGAGGAAATGCGTCTCTTCGCCTGCCGCAGAACAAAGGCAGCCCACCAGCAGGACAAACAGGAAAGAAGTCAGTTTTTTCATCTCGCTTAATTTGCAACCGCAAGTTAGCAAAAAGAAGTTTTAAAAAACAGTCAATCGCTATAAATTTTGAATCATTTTAAAAATAAAGGCGACTTCGGGTCAAAACTTTTCATAATTCGACCGAGAAATTAAAGGTTTTCCCTTTATATAGGTGTAAATTCGCCGACGGACAAAAAGAGTCCAACCACAAACACGTAATACCAATTACCTAATTACTAACCAATATTTTAAGCGTATGACAAAACGTTATCTAACAAAGGTGATGGCTGCCGCGATGGTATTTGTGGCAACCCTCCTGGGCGCAGGAACTTCCTTCGCCCAGAATCGCGCCATCAGCGGTAAGGTTGTCGACGAAGCCGGCCAGCCCGTTATCGGGGCTGCCGTGACGGTTGTCGGCAATGCCCGCATCGGTACCGCTACCGACATCAATGGTGCATTCAGCCTGAATGTCCCGCAGGGAGCCACCTGCGCGGTGGAAAGCATCGGGTATGTGACCCAGACTTTCGCCGTGGGCAACCAGACGACCTTCAACATTGTCCTGGCAGAGGACAACGAAATGCTTGAAGAGACCGTGGTGATCGGTTACGGTGTGCAGCGCAAGAGCGACCTCACCGGCGCCGTGGCTTCCGTCCGCTCGGAAGACCTGGAGAACCGTTCCACCACCGATGCCGCCGCCGCCCTGCAGGGTAAGGCAGCCGGTATCCAGATCATCAACTCTTCCGGCGCTCCGGGTGCCGGTGCCGACATCCGTGTCCGTGGTTATTCCTCGAACTCCGGCAACATTGGACCGCTCCTGATCGTCGATGGTCTGAAAGTGGACAACATCCAGTACCTGGATCCTTCCATGATCGAGTCCATGGAGGTCCTGAAGGACGCCGCCTCCGCCGCCATCTACGGTGCACAGGCCGGTAACGGTGTTGTGCTCATCACCACCAAGTCCGGTCAGGAAGGCACGGCCCATATTACTTATAATGGCCGCTTTACCCTCCAGTCCCTGGGCAAGAAGGCTGAGATCTTCCGCGCCAAGGAGTACATCGACTACCAGACCTACATCGGCAACCTGGACGAGGGCACGCTGAGCACCAACAAGTACGACGGCACCGACACCGACTGGTACGACGCCGCATTCCAGCCCAGCTGGAGCCAGCAGCACGGCCTCACTTTCCAGGGCGGTAACAAGAACGGTCACTTCTTCACCTCCCTCAACTATGTGGACAACGACGGTATCGTAGTGGGCAAGAAGGATGTCTATCATCGTCTGACCGCCCAGATCAACGCCGACTACAACCTGTTCAAGTGGTTCAATATCTCCACCAACAACTCCATCGAAAAATGGGACCGTAAGTCCGTGTCCAACGGCTACGGTTCCACGTTGAACTCTGTGGTCTCCATCGACCCGCTCACCCCGCCGTACATTTCCAGAATCGAGGATACGCCCGGCGGTATGCAGGAGCACTATGCTGCCACGCCCGACCTCATCCCCAGAGATCCCACCCACAACAACGACTTCTACGGTACGTCCAAGTACCTGGAGGAAGCCACCGGTAACCCGCTGTTCCAGCGCGACAAGACTGATGCGACCAGCGAAGGCTTCAACATCCGCGGCTCCCTGGCCGCCAACCTGATGCCGCTCAAGGGCCTGACCATCACTTCCCGTCTGGGCTACCGTATCAACCAGAGCAACAGCCACAACTACACCAAGCCTTATTGGCTCACTTCCATGGCCCAGAGTGCCAATCACAACATCTCCGCGAATGTGAACACCGGTTTCTACTATCAGTGGGAAAACTTCGCCAACTACAATGTGAATCTGGGTAAGCACGCCATCGGCGCCATGATCGGTATGTCCTACACCGAGAGTCACTCCGACAACGCCAGCATCTCCTCCGATGGTCCGGACATCCTCAAGGGGTATGAGCCCAACTTCCTCTATATCGATTACCTCACCTCAGGCGCCACCAAGTCCGTTGGCAACGCTCCCAACATGAACGCCCAGCTGTCTTACTTCGGCCGTCTGATGTATTCCTTCGACAACCGCTACAGCCTGCAGGGTAACTTCCGTGCCGACGCGTACGACTCCTCCAAGCTGTCCAAGCAGGCCCGCTGGGGCTTCTTCCCTTCCGTTTCCGCCGGTTGGACCATCTCCAACGAGCCTTTCTTCAAGGACAATGTGAGCCGTGACGTGGTCTCCTTCCTCAAGCTCCGCGGTTCCTGGGGTGTCAACGGTAACGTGAACGTTCTTAGCGGCTACCGCTATTCCACTTCCATCAGCATGAACGGTGAGTGGTACCAGAGCACTCCTTCCGCCGGCGGCGGCGCTCCCACCTATGGTTCCATGCCTTCCGGCCTGGCCAACCCCGGCCTGAAGTGGGAAACCTCCGAGCAGCTGGACTTCGGTCTGGACGCCCGCTTCCTGCGCGACCGCCTCACCATCGGCGTCGACTGGTACCGCAAGCTTACCAACGACCTCCTGATCTCCATCGCCCCGATGGCCGAGATCGGCGTGGGCTCCACCACCGTCAACGCCGGTAAGGTGCTCAACTCCGGTCTGGAGTTCGAGGTAAGCTGGAAGGACCACATCGGTGACTTCTACTATGGCATCAACGCCAACCTGTCCACCCTTAAGAACCAGGTCCTGGAGGTTCACTCCCTGGTCGACCGTCTGAACACCGACGTCGTGAGCGGTCTGAACGAGGTGCTTACCACCTCCTTCGAGAAGGGCTATCCCATCTGGTACTTCCGCGGCTACAAGTATGCGGGCGTAGATTCCGCTACCGGTGCCCCTCAGTTCTATGACAAGGACGGCAACATCACCAACACCCCCGGAGAAAACGACAAGCAGTACCTGGGCGAAGGTATCCCTAGCCTCACCTACGGTATCACCCTCAACGCTGCCTGGAAGGGCTTCGACCTGGTGGTCTTCGGAACCGGCGTATCCGGCAACGAAATCTACAACCTGATGGTCTCCGCCGACCGTACCAAGACCAACGGTCTCAACTATTTCTGGAGAAACTCCTGGGGCAACCCGGCCGTGAACAAAGCCACCGCCAAGTTCCCGGATGCCAAGCAGGTAGCCAACCGCTGGGACTACTTCAGCTCCAGCGCCGCCATCTTCGACGGTTCCTTCTTCAAGATCAAGCAGATTCAGCTGGGTTACACCATCCCCCGCACCATTACCCAGAAAGTCAAGATCAGCGACCTCAGACTCTTTGTCTCCCTGGACGACTACTTCACTTTCACCAAGTATCCCGGTGCCGATCCTGAAACCGCTTCCCTCAACAGTACTTCTTCCCGTGGCGTGGACTCCGGTTCCTATCCTACCACCAAGAAGATGGTATTCGGTGTGAACCTGACCTTCTAATTTAATAAGAATACGGAATATGAAAAAGATAGTTTATTCTGTTCTCGCTATCGCCGCCCTCTTCATGGGTGTCTCCTGTGAGAAGAATCTGGATATCCCGCAGAAGGGTGTGACCGACATCGCGGATTTCTATAAGACCGACGAGGACGCCCTCGCAGCCCTGCAGGCCGCCTACGCCCGCTTCGCCACCCGTATCACCGGGCAGGACGGAAGCTCCATCTATACGGACCTGAAGGCGGCCCTGAACAACTGTGGTGACGATATGTATGCCGCCGGCTCCAACTTCGGCGACAACGACTTCATGGCCCAGTTGGACGAGTTCCGTCTGGACTCCGGTAACCAGGTGGTGGACCACTTCTACAAGAACCTGTTCCAGGTGAACTACGCCTGCAACCTGGTGATTGACAACTTCAAGGACGGCCTTCCCGAAGGCGGCCCGACTGCGACCACGAAACGTGTCGTGGCCGAGGCCCGCGTGATGCGTGCCTACGTCTACTTCCTTCTCACCGCGCTGTGGAATACCCCGCCGATGATCGACCATGTGATCGGCACGGAGGTCCAGCCCTTCAACGCCGACAAGGATCCCGAGAACCCCATGAGCCATGAGGATCTCTTCCGCTGGGTGGCCAGCGAGTGCGAAAGCGCCGCTGCCGACCTAAACGAGCGCAAGAGCCCGCAGGACAAGGACGGCGCCGTGGTTGTGACCAAGGGCTTCGCCTGGGCCCTCCAGGGCAAGGCACTCCTCTTCGTGAAGGACTACGCAGGCGCCAAGGCCGCTCTCAAGAAGGTGATTGATTCCGGCAAGTATGCCCTGGTTCCCGGTGACCGTTACTGGGAGCTCTTCCACCAGGAAGGCGACTGCAACGAGGAAAAGGTGTTCGAAACCAATATCGAACAGAACTCCGGTCTTAGCGCCTGGGGCGGTATCATCCAGCGTTCCACCTGGATGGAGGCCAACATCTGGAACTGGCGTTCCGACCACTTCGTAGCCGGCGCTTCCCCGCAGGCCAAATACACCGGTGGTGTCGATGGTTGGGGCGGCCTGGGTGTTCCCCAGTGGTTCGGCGACGAGTTCTTCGCCAACGACGGCCACTCCCCGCGCTTCGACGCTACGCTCAAGCACGTTGACGATGCCATCTACGGCATGGAATACGGCGACAATGTAAAGGATGGCGAAAAGCTGGTCAACGACATGACCCTGGAAGAGAAGAAAGCCTCCAAGGCCATCGGTATCGCTGACGTGAAAGACGGCCTGTACGGACAGTCCTTCTGGCTGCCGTTCAAGCAGCTGCTCCGCAAGACCGACGCAGACCGCTACGGCTCCAACGTCCGCATGAACAACGGCGTGATCATGCGCTACGCAGAGGTTCTGCTGCTCTATGCCGAGGCCTGCCTCCAGAGCGGTGACAACGGCCAGGGTGCCTGGGCCGTGAACCAGATCCGTCAGCGTGCCGGCCTGGCTCCCCTTGCCAACGTAACGATGAACGATCTCAAGAAAGAAAAGAGCTACGAGCTCTGGCTGGAAGGCAGCCGCTGGCTGGACCTGGTCCGCTGGGGCGACACCGACCGCGTGAAGAACGCCGGCCAGAATGTTCCCAAGCTCTTCGACAAACTCTTCCGCGAGCCTAAGTCCGGTGAGACCATCGTCTGGGAGAACGGTTCCGAAGCCAACAGCCGATTCTACACGGTTGCTTCCCACGAGGCCATCGATGCAGGGTACAAAGTAGGTTTCGTTGCTGGCAAGCACGAATTCTTCCCGTATCCTACCGCTCAGATGGACAAGAACCCGAACCTGGTTCAGAATCCGGGCTGGGAGTAATCCTCAGTTTCTTAATCCGGGCCGGGGTGAAACCCGACCCGGGTTCAAAAAACGTTCCTGATGGGAATCATGAATAGTTTTTGGATTGGTTTGGTTTGATTCTGATCCTGTCCGGGGTGGTTCCCGGACAGGGTCCCAAGAAAAACTTTCAGCTATGAAAAAGATGCTGCTTTCCCTCGCGGCCGCCCTGCTGGTTTTTGAGGCCGCCGCACAAGATCCCAAGTTCCACATTTTCCTCTGCTTCGGCCAGTCCAACATGGAGGGGAACGCCCGCATCCAATCCATCGACTCCGTAGGCGTGAGCGAGCGTTTCCTGAACCTGTCCGCCGTGAACTTCACGGACAAGAGCCGCAAGATGGGCAAGTGGTACAAGGCCCTGCCGCCCCTGTGCCGGGAAACCACCGGTCTCACTCCCGTAGATTACTTCGGCCGCACGCTGCTGGAGTATCTCCCCCAGGACCATAAGGTGGGCGTGGTGCACGTGGCTATCGGCGGAATCAGCATCGACGGCTACATGGAAGAGCGCATCGACGAGTATGCCGCTACCGCGGCGGAATGGATGAAACCCATGCTGGCGGCCTACGGCGGACATCCGTACAAGCGTCTGGTGGAAATGGGCAAAATCGCCAAGCGAAAGGGCGTGATTTCCGGCATCCTGCTGCACCAGGGAGAGACCAACAACTCCGACCCTGAGTGGACCAAGAACGTGAAAACCGTCTATGAGCGCCTCCTCAAAGACCTGAACCTGAAAGCCGAGGACGTGCCGCTGCTCGCCGGAGAGGTAGTGGCGGCCGACCGCGGCGGCATCTGCGCGGCCCACAATGTCTCCATCGACACCTTGAACCGCGTCATTCCCACCGCCTACGCCATCCCCGCCGACGGCTGCCCGCAGAACTTCGACTTCCTGCACTTCACGGCCGAAGGCTACCGGGAGCTGGGCCGCCGCTATGCCTACCAGATGCTGGACATCTGGGGCATCGACCACCCGGAGGTAGCCGTACCCAAGACCGAGTCTCCGCTGGTGAGCATGATGAGCGGTGCCATCACCTTCAACTACTTCGCCCCGGAGGCCCAGAGCGTTTCGGTGGTGAGTCCCTTCCTGTTGGAGCCTGTTCCCATGACCAAAGGCCGCTACGGCAACTGGACCGTTACCGTGACCCCTGAAAAGCGGGAGGCTTATCCCTATTACTTCATCGTGGACGGACAGCCCGTCCCGGATCCCGCAAACGCCGAGACTTTCAAGGCTTCGCTGGTGAAGGTCCCGCAGATGCCTGCCTTCGGCCGCAGGCGCCCGTAACACCGATTCCACCCATTTTTTGACGATATGACTAAAGCTTTTCTGACCACAAGCGCGGCGGCACTCTTGTTTGCCGCAGGCCTTGCCGCCCAGAATCCCATTATCAAGGGACAATACACGGCAGACCCTACCGCACGCGTCTTTGAGGGGAAAGTCTGGCTCTTCCCCTCCCACGATATCATCAGCCCCACTGAGCCGGAGCGCCGGTGGTTCTGCATGGAAGACTACCACGTCTTCTCCTCCGAAGACCTGGTGAACTGGACGGACCACGGCGTGATCGTGACCCAGAACAAAGTTCCCTGGGTGCGTCCCGACTCATATTCCATGTGGGCGCCCGACTGCGTGGAGAAAGACGGCAAATACTACTTCTATTTCCCGTCCGCACCGGCTGCCGGCGGCGGCTTTGCAGTGGGTGTAGCCATCGCGGACCGTCCCGAGGGCCCGTATATCCCGGAACCGGAACCCATCAAGGGCATCAACGGAATCGACCCCTGCGTGCTGCAGGCCTCGGACGGCAACGCCTACATTTTCTGGGGCAACGGCCGCTGCGCCAAGCTCAAACCCAACATGAAGGAACTTGCCGACGACAACCCCCGGACCACCGTCAAGTGGGGCAACCGCGAAATGGAAATGGTGGGCGTAGCCTGCCTGGACGGCCTTCCCAACCGCCAGGCCGAGGGCCCCTTCGCCTTCGAATACAACGGCAACTTCTACCTCACCTATCCGTACGTTCGGGAGAACACCGAAGTGCTGGCCTACGCCATGAGCAAGAACCCGATGGGCCCCTACGAGTACAAAGGCACCATCATGGAGCGCTCCGTGAACGAGTGCTGGACCAACCACCACTCCATCGTCCAGTACAAGGGAGAATGGTATCTGTTCTACCACCACAACGACTATTCCCCGGACTTTGACAAGAACCGCTCCGTGCGCGTTGACAAACTCCGCTTCAACCCGGACGGCTCCATCGAGCAGGTTATCCCCACCTTCCGCGGTGTGGGCATTACGCCGGCCTCCAAGCAGGTCCAGTTAGACCGCTACAGCGCCATTTATCACGTGGCCACCAGCATCGACTTCCTGGATCCGGAAAAGCCCTTTGACGGCTGGTTCGTAACCCTGGGCCGCAAGGGCGGCTGGGTGCGCTACGACAGCATCGACTTCGGTGAAAAAGCTCCCGCCACCTTCACGGTTCGCTACCGTGCAGCCAAGGGAGCCAAACTCTCGCTCTGGCTCTCGGACGAGGAAACCCTGGGCACCTACGACCTGCCCGCCGCTCCGGATTTCAAGGAAGTCTCCCTTCCCATGAGCGCCGGAACAACCGGTATCAAGAATCTGAAAGCCAAAGTAGAGGAGGGCGGCCTGGATATCGACTGGGTATCGTTCAAGTAGGTCCATCCCATGAGAGAGCTCCTTTATATCGGTTTCTCATTTACTGTCAGCCTGTTATGTGGCTGCGTAGATAAACCCGCGTACACCTTCGTGAACGAGGGCAATCCGCTGTTCCGGGACATGTACACCAGCCAGCCCGCTCCCCTTGTGGCGGCAGACGGCAGGCTGTACGTTTACTGCGGCCACGACGAGCAGTACGACGACAAACCCGGTTATGAAGGGAAATACGGCTACAACATCACCGAGTGGCTGTGCTACTCCACCACCGACATGCAGAACTGGACCGCGCACGGGGCTATCTTCAAACCGACCGACTTCCGGTGGGCCGTGGGGGAAGCCTGGGGCGCACAGTGCGTGGAGGTGAACGGAAAATATTACTTCTACGCCTCTGCACAGAGCGGGGACCCGGAGTGCAAGGCCATCGGAGTCGCCGTGGCCGACTCTCCCCTGGGCCCGTTCAAGGATGCGCTGGGTCACCCCCTGATTACGGACGAAATGACCCCCAACGGCCCCCGCGGCTGGTGGAACGACTTCGATCCCACCGTGCTGGTGGACGATGACGGAACGCCCTGGATCTGCTGGGGCAACGGAACCTGCTTCCTGGCCCGGCTCAAGCCCAACATGCTGGAGCTGGACGGCCCCATCGTCACCCTTCCCCTGGACAAGTACGTGGAAGGTCCCTGGCTGTATAAACGCGGGAAAACCTACTATAACGTGTATGTGTCCATGGGACCCGGCAAGGAGACCCTCTCCTATGCCATGGCAGAGGCCGTCACCGGACCATGGGACTGCCGTGGAGAGTTTTCCGGCATGGCCAAGGACAGCTTCACAATCCATCCCGGCGTGATAGAGTACAAAGGGCACCACTACCTTTTCTACCACAACGCCTCCCTGTCCCTGGGCGGATACGGCCCGGGCAACGGACGCCGCAGCGTGTGCGTGGAAGAGCTCTTCTATGACCAGGACGGATCTATCCGACATGTAGAACAAACAGAAAAAGGTATTACCCTATTATGACTAAAAAAATCATCCTTCTCGCAGCCCTGTGCTGCCTGGTCTTCTCGCCGGCCGACGCCGCCAAGAAGAAAGCGGGCGTGGTGGAATCCCACCCGGCCCTCGCCCCTTATTTCAGTGACCCGGCTCCCGGCCCTGTGGCCCCCCGCAGCGACGGTTTCATCCAGCGCTGGACCCTGCTGGAGCCCATTCTCAAACCCAACCGGAGCAACACCGTGTTCGTGGACAGCTATGTCCGTGAGAACTTCTACACCGAGATGTTCCCTAACCAGTTCACCTGCCTGCCCAAGGAGGGCGACAAGGTGAAAGTGGACGGCAACACCCTGTATTGGCACGCCCTGGACAGCAAACTGGCCAATGTCAAGCTGTACCGCTATGCCACCGGCCTGGAAAAAGAGCGCTATGGCCTGATCTTCTGGGCCGTTACTGAGATCGACTGCCCCGAAGACCTGAACAACGTGCGTCTTTTCGCCGGCTCCAACTCCGCCTCCATCTGGTGGGTGGACGGCAAGGAAGTGCTCCTGCTCTCCAACGACCGCCGTATGGTGGCCGACGACGGTGCATCGGCCCGCCTGAACCTGACCAAGGGCAAGCACACCATCCGCGTAGCCGTGATCAACGGCCCCGGCATGAGCGATTTCTGCGTCCGCTTCAAGGACGAAGCCGGAAAGCCTGTTACCAATTTTACCATCCTCAACCGATAGCGATATGAAAAAGATACTTCTTGCAACCTTCGCAGCTTTTGCCTCCCTGGCGGCTTTTGCCCAGACGGGAGCTCCCTGGATCCACGACCCGTCCACCATCATGGAATGTGACGGTAAATATTACACGTTCGGAACCGGCGGCGGCGGACTTATCTCCGAGGACGGCTGGGTCTGGAACGGCGGCGGTGTACGTCCGGGCGGCGGCGCAGCTCCGGATGCCGTGAAGATCGGCGACCGTTACCTGATTGCCTACAGCGCCACGGGCGGCGGCCTGGGCGGCGGACACGCCGGCCGTATCCTCACCATGTGGAACAAGACGCTGGACCCCAACTCGCCGGACTTCGCCTACACGGAGGCTGTGGAAGTGGCCCATTCCGAGTTTGACGAAGACTGCGACGCCATCGACGCCGGCCTGCTGCTGGATCCCACAACTGGACGCCTCTGGTGCACCTACGGTACCTACTTCGGCTTTATCCGCATGGTGGAGCTGGACCCCAAGACCGGTTTCCGCGTAGAGGGCAATGTAGAGAAGAACGTGGCCATCGACTGTGAAGCCACCACCCTGATCTATCACGACGGCTGGTACTACCTGCTGGGCACCCACGGCACCTGCTGCGACGGTACCAACTCCACCTACAACATTGTGGCCGGCCGTTCCCGCAACGTGACGGGACCGTTCCTGGACAACATGGGCCGCGACATGCTCCTGGGCGGCGGCAAGATGGTGAAGGCCGCCGAAGAGCGCGGCATGGGCGCCGGCCACTTCGGCCTGATCGACCAGGAAGAAGGCATCCAGAAGATGTCCTTCCACTGGGAGGCCAACATGGACATGAGCGGCCGCAGCACCCTGGCCATCCGTCCCCTGATCTGGAGAAACGGCTGGCCGGAAGGCGGTGAACTGCTGGAAGACGGTGTGTACGAGATCATTTCCGAGCGTCGCGGCTATGCCCTGGAGCTGGCCGTTGACTTCCAGCGGATGGCCGGCGGCATGCGTTTCTTCCGCCGCGATCCCAACACCCCCGAACCCCCGATCACTCCGGTTGCCAACCAGAAACTGGAAGATGTGATTGGCACCTGGCCCAGCGGCAACATCGACGTGCGCATCTGCGACTACATGGCCCGTCCCAACCAGAAATGGCGCATCGAGGCCGTTCCCGAGGCCGGCGGCTACCTGGGCGGTCCGTACGTGAAGATCGTCATTGACGGCACCAACCGCGCCCTCACCGCAGTGGAAGGGGCCGAGGTTGTCACCGAGCCCGAATTCACCGGGGCCGACAACCAGCTCTGGCGCATCGAGCAGTGCATCGACGGCACTTACCGCATCATGCCCAAGGCCATCCCCGGCTGCACCGAGCCTTACTGCCTGGTGTCCATCGCCGACAGCACGCCTACCCTGGCCAAATTCAACTTCAAGGACGACAACTGCAAATGGCAGCTTAAAGCCAGATAATCATGCGTAATATCTTTTTAACCGGGGTGGCCTTACTGGCCACCCTTGTGCTTCAAGCACAGCCCGGCGGCGGATTCGGCGGATTCCAGATGCCCAAGGTGGATGTCCACTGCTCCGAGAAATTCTCCGACATCGACTACGCCGGAGACTCGCAGGTCTATCACCGGCTGGACGTCTATCTCCCCAAAGTGGAGAAAGCCGCTTATCCCGTGGTGATTCATATTTACGGAAGCGCCTGGTACTCCAACAGTTCCAAGGGCATGGCCGACCTGGGCACCATCGTGAACGCCCTGCTGGACGCCGGCTATGCCGTGGTAACCCCGAACCACCGCAGCTCGCAGGACGCCAAATTCCCGGCACAGATCCAGGATATCAAGGGCGTCGTGCGCTGGGTGCGGGCCCACGCCGCAGAGTATCGTTTCGACACATCGTTTGTCGCCACTTCCGGCTTCTCTTCCGGCGGACACTTGTCGTCGCTCGCCGCCACCAGCGGGGACGTACCGGAGCTGGAAGGCGAGGTAGGCGGCAATCTGCAGTTCTCTTCCCGGGTAAATGCGGCCTGCGACTGGTCCGGACCCGTGGACCTGAATTACATGAGCTGCGGCCAGGCCGACGATACCTGGAACCACGCCCCGGAAGAAGCCGTGATGGGCTTCCCGTTCAAGGGGAATGAGGAGCGCTTCAAGGCGCTGAACGCCACGCATTATATCGACCCCGCCGACCCGCCCGTCATCATTTTCCACGGAACGGCCGACAATGTGGTCCCGCCTTGCCAGGCGCCCCATTTCTACGGTTTGTTGCAGGATGCCGGCGTTGAGTCGGAGATGCACATGGTAGAAGGCGGCGGCCACGGCATGGGCATGTATGCCCAGGAAAACCTGGACGCCATGGTAGCTTTCCTGAACCGCGTACGCGCAAAATAAGTTGTATGAAAAAGATATTGACAACACTTGGGCTGCTCCTGTCTGTGACGGGGGCAGTCTTTGCCCAGGTCCCCTCTCCCACCAACCTGGGCCGCAATCCCTATCCCCAGGTGGGGGCCGACAAATCGGTGACCTTCCGCGTGAACGCGCCAAACGCCACCGCCCTCACCCTTTCCCTGGGCAAGGACTATCCCATGGTGAAAGACGACAAAGGCTTCTGGGCCGTTACTACGGAGCCGCAGGTGGAAGGTTTCCACTACTATTCCCTGAAAACGGGCGGGCTCACTTTCAATGACCCGTCGGTCCATTCCTTCTTCGGAACCGGCCGCGACTGCAGCGCCATCGAAGTGCCCGAGGATGCAGAGGCGGCAGCCTTCTATACCCCCAGGCAAGGGGTTCCGCAGGGGGCTGTGCGCTCTGTCCGCTACTATTCCAAGGCCTGCGGCGAGTACCGCCGGATGTACGTCTATACCCCCGCCGGCTATGAGCAGAACCCGGACAAGCGCTACCCGGTGCTGTACCTGCAGCACGGCGGCGGCGAGGACGAGACCGGCTGGATCTACCAGGGCTTTGCCGACGTGATCCTGGACAACCTGGTGGCCGAGGGAAAGGCTGTTCCCATGATTATCGTGATGGTGAGCGGCGTTGCGCGCTCGGCCGACGGCAGCGATGCC
>Ga0310694_10002326_pt1 | contig 19695 bp, 29 predicted proteins | sample 174DNAGHGhighgp2_FD_203884 | JGI IMG/M metagenome (GOLD analysis project Ga0310694, IMG submission 203884) | Sheep rumen microbial communities from Palmerston North, Manawatu-Wanganui, New Zealand - 1742 DNA GHGhigh gp2 (v2) (version 2) | ecosystem: Host-associated > Mammals > Digestive system... | reverse complement strand
GAGATGCCTCTGAAGAAAGGCGACACGGGCTGGATAATCGCCGCCGACAGGGACACGTCCTTCGCCATATCTAGGAACGCGAATGTAGACGAGTCTAAGAATACGAAGGAGAACGGCGGAGGGTCGCAGGAGTATTCCAACTTCAACAAACTGAAATATTCGTTTGGTTTCTTCCTTCCCGACGGCTACTGCAACCTTAAAGTTGAGAAGGTACACGAAGACAGCTCATTCTGGTCTATGCTAAAGGACGACGGGAGTGGCGACAGGGATTCATACATAGAGCTGAAGAAAGACGGAACGGTAGAGATTCATACTAGAGACGGGAATGAAAAGGTTCTCGTCGATGGATTTCTTGAAGTCATCAAGAACGTAGACATCGACGGAACCGTGACTGCCGAAAAGAAGAACGCGGACGGTACTGACAACAAAGACCCAGTAGAGATAAAGGAAACTTCATATCTCATTCCGATAGACAAGGACGAGAACCTATACGCCATCTGGAAAGGCCGTTCATTCAGGAATAACGGAGAGACAGGAGAGCCTTTCAAACTGACTGGTGGTGGCGGGTCGATAGACGGTAAGCTGATAAAGACCGTACAGTATTGGGAGACGGAAGAGGGGACTTGGATAAAGTTCATCTATACCGACGACACCTACGACCAGATACTTGCTCCTAGAGGTCCAATCGGCCCACAGGGACCAGAAGGAGAGATTGGACCTCCGGGGCCTCAAGGTCCTCCGGGAGAGGGAGGCGGAGGCGGTGGGACAGGACAAATTACAATAACTGGCGGAAGCGGAATAACTGTAGTTCCAAACGGAACTGCGGCATCCAGCTTTACTATATCGGCCCATTGGGTATAAGGAGAATGAAGATGAAAAAAGCACTGATGTCGTTGATTGTCGCTATCTGCATGTCATGTCCCGGCCAATGGGTCATAACCAACTATGTGTACACAGTTTCCAATATTACTATCGTTACACAAAATGAGATTACGCAGAATGTCAACAGGGCTTACAATTATTATTCAACTAACTTCACTGTGAATGTAGAAACAAATCTATACATAGACACCATGATAGGGACTAACATTGCTACGAACGTTGAAATGACCGTGAACGTGACGACGAACCTTATACTATACGAGACTAACTTTACTTACCAAACGCATGTACATTACCATACTACATACGAGACAAATGTCAACACGTACATCGATACTTGGCAGAACGTATATCAGACCAATTATACTACGGAAGTCACCCTTACGAACTTCGAGGGATATGTAGAACAATGCGAGACGATAATATCTAACGGAGTGGATTACATATCTAGCCTTACGAATAATATCGGTGACGCTATGTTATATGCCTACATATGCAACGAGACGGCACAACGACTAGCAAGCACAAACGCAATAGTGTTCTCCACGAACTCCATTCCTCTTCCTGATTATCAGGGATATACCGACAGGATTTTCCAGCTCGCATGTAATAATCTAAACGGATCATTTATGGCAAAATCGGCAGGAACTTCAGGATATAATATATATGCAACTTCTGTATATTCTGTATCATGGAGAAACGCTGACAAAACTGAGCTAACTATCATTATGAATCTTTCACATGTTTATCAGACTGATCATGGTATGGAAGTGGTATATTTTCCATCTCCAGAATATAGAAAGCTATTTACTTATAAAAACAGGAAGTATCTTCCGTCAAGAATGATATGGAGATATGATAATTCATCTAATATTCTTGAGGTTTTGGAATTTGATTCGGGAAACAAATTCATACATAGACATGAAGCAAGAATGCGATCTATTCTATATCCTACTGCTTATGGAATGGGAACGTCAGACAATCAAAGTGGAACATCAGGTTGGGATGAAATGGCTCCTTCCATTACCATATCTGGAATAACCATGCCTTTTTATTTCAAGACATCCAATACCAATCCTCGTAAAACGGAGATATTCGCGCCAATGTTTCCTTCTCTTGACGAATGGAGATATATGTGGTGGATAGAGAATTTAACAGGTCTAAGAATCAGATAAATATGATATAATCTTATCCGAACAGGAGACACTATGGCAAGCACCTACGACTTTAGAAACCTATCACCATACAGATACGTCTCTACCAGCGGCGTAGTAATTCCCGACACGAGCGACATTCAGGAAGAAGTCGTCTCCATGTTCAAGGCCGTGTTCGGCCAAAACATCGACACGACACCGGAGACTATCATAGGACGGCTTATTGAGGCGTTTACCGTATTTCTTCGCGACACGGTTGGAATAACTGCGCAGAACGCTTGCCAGTACAATCTGAACGCCGCGACAGGAATCTACCTAGATGCGCTAGGTGCGCTTTTCGGAGTTGCAAGGAATTCATCATCTAGGTCTAGCGTGACAGTAACCTTGACAGGAGACGTGAATACCGCGATTCCCGCAGGAACGATGTTCGCAACTCGTGACGGAGATGCGTTCTATCTTGATTCCGATGCGACAATCCCTTCTGTCGAAGAAGAGACAGGAACGGGGAAGGCTTCTGTAATCGGCACGGCGTTGTCCATGAACTACGGGCCTGTCAAGTGTCTACGCGGCGACATGGTTTCCATAGTGTCTCCGATATCAGGATTGGATTCGGTAACGAATGCGAACGACGCGACTCTTGGAAGTCTTGGAGAATCCGACGATTCTTACAGGAACAGGATTCGTTCTGCGATAGGCGGATTCGGCGGCATGGTTCCTAGCGTATACAAGGCGTTATACGAAGCGACTTACGGGGACGATTCCGCTAAGTCTGTTCGGCACGCACTTGTATTGAACAACGGAGATGGTATAGCTGTTTCCGTTAAAGGAGTGACGCTCGCACCGCACAGCATATTCGTATGCGTCGATGCTCCTGCGACTATCACGGACGGATGGAAGGAATCCGTAGCCAACGCAATCGCGAAGAGCAAGTCTCTTGGTTGCGGCATGACATCAATAGACGATAACAAAACCATAGAAAAGAACGCATCCGACGATTTCGGCGGGATATTGACAAAGTTCTATCCTGCGCAACCACACTCGATAAACATTTCTACGACTTGGATGGCTCCGATAGGCGAACCCCCTGACCTTTCGAATAGGCTCGAAGAGATAGTCGCTGGATTCGGCATAGGTGCGACGATAACTCCTGAAGAGGTGCTGAGCGCATTAGCCTTGGAATACCCTTCGTATAGGGTATTGTCTGTGTCGTTCGGCGGAGGAGCCACAAGTGTTCCCTTGAACGCGAATGAAATCGGAACCACACGCTCATAACAGCCATGACATACCACGAGATAGACAACGGCATAGGAAGCTCGCTCCACTCCGTGATTCTCTGGCAGTACGAAAACGCGGAGAAGCTGAAGGCTTTCATCGAGAGCATGTGCGAGGCCGCGTATCTCGCCATAGACGACTTCTGGGACAAGTGGGCGACGTTCAGGACGAACGTAAACCTTGCCGCATCGAAGGAGAACGCGACATTCAGTCTGTCTGTCATCGGTGCAGCATGCGGAATACCAAGGCCAGACAACATTTCCGACGCGATGTATGCCAAGCTCATCAAGTGTCGGATGAAGCTTTCGATGACTACTGCGGCGACAACGACGGACTACTACGAATACATAAATGAGCTTTTCAGTGGAACCGTGACTCTCACGGACAATCTGAACATGTCCGTTACAACTTCATGTTCGGCGGACTCTGGCTCGGAAGAATACAAGCTCTATCATTCCGAAGATTCCAACGCATACGGCAAGTATTGGCTTATACTTCCTACCGGAGTGAAGAGAGGGATTTCTAGTTGGGGCGGTATTGTTTTTGGATTCGACAAGGAAAGCGCAGACTCACCTGTTCCTGCAATCGGGCCTTTCGGAACAAGTTTCATGACGCAGTATCAATATCAATTTATCAAGGAGGCATCGACATGACTTCAACAGAACTAAACAACATAAGGAACGGCGTACTTGCGATGCCAAGCCTATTCGCTAATGCCGCGACACTCTCCTCCGACATATCGCCTGTTCCCAAGACGGATTTCGGCAATGTAGCGTTCGATACCGGATATCCTGCCGATTACGACAATGCCGGAGCGACCCCGAAGACAATCGAGCGAAACAAGATGAACTGGCTCTTGCGCGTCCTGTCGCAAGGATCGTTCTTCGGACAGACTGGAATCAGGTACACATTCAATTCAGACGTTGCCACGGCAATAGGAGGCTATCCTCTTGGAGCCGTCCTTGCCCATGACGACGGCACTTCGATAAGAAATGTCGTGTCCCTAGTCGATGACAACACCTATGATTTTGTTACGAACGGAGTAGACAACCAGCACTGGAAGTATCTTGACGATGCGGCAGGTTCTGGCATATATCCAGACTACGGCTCCAGCAGTTATCTGATATATGCTCAAATTCCAGTAGGAACGAGTAGTATAACCCAAGTGAGCGATTGGATTTCAATGCCGAAGGATGGATGGATATATCCACAGTTTACCCTGATAGAAGATGTCACGACATATCTCGTGCTCGGTCCTGCTGACGGATCGGTTCCGACTGTCGATTTTAGCGGAAACGAGTATACGGACATGGTTCCCGACGAAGAGAACTCGAAATCGTATACGGCATTTCTCCTAGGGAATAACTCCTACGGCAACAAGAACCTGATTCCGGTGAAAGCAGGGACGAAGATTGCGGTCTTCGGAATGAACACGTCGTCTGAAACAGTGGCTTCTGCCGCATCGGTTTGGGTAAGGATATACAGGAACTATCTATGAAGAGAGAACAGATTCCTAGCATGTCCGCGTTGCCTCTTCCGTTTGCGTTAAACGGAGAGACGTCGATCCCTGTCAAGGAACTCGATCCGTTTCTTGACGACGGCAATCTCGGGAGCCTCGGATTCGACGGGAAGTATCAATGGAACGGAAATACACCACCAAGCCGATTCATAACGAGACAACTGATGAATCGGCTTCTTGGGCAGATTAGCGGGCGTCAGTTTCTGAAGCAGTGTGGCGCATTAGATACGTTCGACCAAAACGTTTGCGATGCGATTGGCGGATATCCGCAAGGAGCTGTGCTCCAATATCTTGACGGCGATATTCTGTACGATGTCGTGTCGATGAGGGACAACAACGATACCGACTATACCAAAGTTGGAGTTGACGGAATCAACTGGAGAATTTACGGGTCGTCAGTATTCTCGTATGTCTATCCCGATTATGGCTCAATCGGACAGAACAACATATTAAAGACGTGGGACGCAAGCACAAGCGGCGATTCAAGAAACGGGATTTTAAGCGGCGACCTTTCAATATCCTCTGCATGTTGGATTCAAGCGTTCATCACAAATCCGACAGCGGCTCACGGCACGACAAACTATGAATGCGGGATAGCTCTATATAATCAATCCACAGCAAGGCCATCCGCTATTGAAGACCTAAAAGTGGACAACACCAACTACACGGTATACGAACTCGAAGAAATAGGGACGATAGCCACTGCCGTACTTCCAGTCCTTCCGGGAAACAAGATTTCCGCGTTCGCTTCTCAAGCCCTTCCCGAAGACAGAAATATAATAATACGAAAACTAACTCCAGTCCGAACGAGGTGACGCATGGACTTGAAGACTATAGCACCCGATGTTAACAACGACATAACCATCTCGGAACCTGTCTTTGGAGAAACGTGGAACACTAACGTCACGTATAATATTCTATATTCGTATTCTTCCATATCTATTGAAAGAGGAGCCGACGGAATATGGACGGCGACAATCCACGACGTAAAGACGACTGCATTTGATAACGCATGGGATGCACAAGTACAATCGATTCCTCCATCTGACGATCCAAACTCATCTAGCCTATACTTCGAATACTTTTTTGAAGACGCATTAAAGATGAAGATCGAGGCCAATCGGGACATAATAGTTCCTTCATCTTTCGTGTTCAACAAAGGTATTTCTGCATACGCCGACATTCTCAAGGCGGCCATACTCACGCAACGGACTGAACTTCAGCTTTATCCTTCGCGGGGAATACCGTACTTCGAGACGGCGTTCGACAGCCCGCTGAAGGTTCGCATGTGGGCGGACGCAGTAAGAAGGACGACAAACTCGTTTCCTTGGGTTGCGCGCATCCTCGATTTCGAGTATAATTTCTCCGACGAGATACAAGACAATGACGGCATCATACACAGGAACGGTCTTACATACACGCTACGGGTTCTCACCGATCTCGGCGTGGCGACTGTCAGGAGCGACGAGACATGAAGAACAGATGCTTCCATAACGAGAAGTGTACGTACGAGCAGTGCGAAATGCGGCCTCATCTCGTCCTTTTCAGAGGCGACGACACGTCCGCCGCAGGAGGAACGGGATTCGAGTTTTTCTTCAAGTCTCCACTTGAAGACCTGTCCGGATATGAGATAGAGTTTTCGTTCTTGGGAGTAGTCAAGACTGCGGACGAGTTCGAGTCTCATGACGACGGTAGGTTCTCGTTCATAATCCAGTTCACCCATGACGAGACGAAAACGTTTCCATTCTGCTGGCAGAACGCGACTCTCGTTCTCGTCGAGAAGGAAAGCGGACTTCGTCGGACGATAACGAACACTGTTCTCATAAGAGTGACGAACGACGTCGATGCGGCGTATGACGCGTCCAGTTCGGAGATAGACATCGAGATAAAGCCCGGAAGCATATTCGGAGCGTTCTCTGGCATCACGCTCGACCTGAACGCTTCTCTCGCTGACAGGATGCAGACTTTGGCGGAAGTCGTAAAGAGAGGCGGAGGGACGGTAATAGAGGAAGACATTCCCGAAGGAGACGACGATGGGCAATAGGATCACGAGAACCGTTCTCTTTGCGGCTTCCGCGCTTCTTTCGATAAGCGCGTTCGGCGCAGGTGCCGCGAGATTCGGCACGTTGAGAAACTCGGATTGGGTCGTCACGAACGCTTGGCAAGCAGTCAGCAACAGAACGCACGACCTGATAATCGACCTCGGGCAGGAGGCGTCTCTTCCGCCTGACTGGTCGAACGTAACGAACGCAGCCATGAGTGCAGTCCAGTCGCTCCAGCCAGCGTATGACTATTCCGATTCGGCCATACAGAACTTTTCCTCGACAAACTCGGTTCTATCAGGCGGCCCATATCTAAAGACATCGTATGAAGGAGCGACTGTAGGATATTCCGATTCTCCAGGAGGCGAAATAGTCTTCAACTCTTCGGGAATCTATATTTCTGGCTATTCTTATCTGACACAAGTTGCAATCATATCCGAAGAAACTAATGGGCCGCTGTCGTCTATCAAGCAGTACGGCGGGCGTTTTCTTACGGCAAGGCAGGAGATGGAGAACTACATCTCCACGAACAATCCGGCTTTCGTTTCCGCCGTTCTCGACGCGCCTCTTGTCGGAGCCGATCCAAGCGACCTATCTGAATTAGCGGAGTACGGTTCATACGGCACGGTCGGCGCGGCGTTGCTTGCGCTCATCGCGGGCCTCGCGGCGTTGAAGCGTCGCATGACTGCGGCGGAGACGGCAATCGATGGAAAGGCTAACTCTGACGCGATTCCATACGCGCTCGTCGTACCGGGCGAGTGGACGTATAGCGGTGTGCCGAGCTTTGCTACTATAGAAGAAGACCCGGTCTACGAATCGCTTGATTCTAGATGGAGCATATTGGTAGATATTGAAGGAAGCGGCGAAGCCACATTGTTTGCTTCTGGGAATGCGGACGATCAGCTCGTTGTATTTGATTTGCAACAGGCATCACAATCCGGCAAAATCACCGCTACGCGCACACTGCCAGACCATCTCGCCGACCGTGCGGTGAACGCGGTTCCAGTATCAACAACCATGACGCTGACGCTTCCTGCGGAGAATACGGGCCATGTGCGCGACCTGTACGTGCGGCTGTCGGTGAGCGCGACGAGCGCGGTGACGTGGCACGATGACACGGGGCTAGTCCCGACATGGGACGCGATGGGCGCGCCTCCCAACTCGTTCGCTGCTGGGACGTATCTCTACCGGTTCACGGAGGTCGCGGTTGGAGTCTGGCATAGCGAGGACATGCTCGCGCTCGTCGGTCTTGAGGCCGCGCTCGCTGACAAGATGCCGATGTACCCGATGGTCGCGGTCACTCCTACGAGCGGGACGCTCACTGTCTCGCCGTACACGGTGGCGACGTACACGGCTGGCTCGTCTGCGGCGGCGTTCACGGTGGCCGTGGGCGCGGGCGCGACGGGCAAGGCGCGCGACTGCGAGCTTGTCATCGACTGCACGGCGACGGGAGCGGTCGCGCCGACTGTGACGTGGCCAGCGACATTCCATCCGCGCACGGACGCGGGGACAGACTTCGCTTGCGAGGCTGGGACGCGGAACGTGTACTACATCAGCGAGTACGCGGCGGACCAGTTCGCGGTCGGCGGCTGGCAGGAGACTACGGGAGGCAACGCATGATCTCGGCGCGGCAGATATTCTTGGGTCGTGGCGGCGGCGCGAAACTTCCGTATGACGCCGAGGTGGAGTACCTGGAGTCCACCGGGACGCAGTATATACAGACCAACTATGTTCCGTCAATTTTTCAGCCATTCAAAGCCGTCGCCGCGCTGATGGATTTCGGCGACGCGAATCTGTCGACGGCCCTCGGTACGGCACATTCCGCAGGTGGAGGTAGTTATATTCCGCTGATGTTATACAATGGCGTTCCCTCTATATGGTTGGCAAACGAGATTGGTACCGCCGGAGGCACATCGGGACAGGTACGCACGATTACTTCGCGGACGGTTCAGGCATCGGGCTATCCAGACTATTGGGCCTTCCAGATGTACTGCGATGGCACCTATGTTAAGCAATCTTATCAGGCCAAGAGCAATCCAATTCAGTGGTTGGGCAAAGTCACGATTTTTGCATGCTCCTATAATAACGGGAGTGTTGCGCGCTTTTCCAAATCACGGTTTTATAGTTTCTCGGCAACCGACATGGAGACGGAGAGTACTGTTATTGACCTCATCCCCGTGCGCAAGGACGGTGTTGGCTATACTTACGACCGCGTGTCCGGCACGCTGTTGGGCAATAGCGGAACTGGCGACATAGTGGTCGGCCCGGACAAAATCTAAAGGAGGCTTGAAATGGCAACGCAATACTACCGCTACAGCGCGCTCACGCGCATCATGACAGCCGAGCCGAACTACATCGTTCTGGCGGACAAAACGACTATCGTGAACCCTACCGCAGAGCAGTACGCAACGCTCCGCGACGCCTATCCGAAGGGCGAGGACGCGCCGATTCCTGAACCGCAGGAGGGCAAGATCGTGGAGTACGGTGGGTACGAATTGGGCGACGACCACTTGTGGCACAAGCAGTGGGTCGTTGTGGACGCGCCGCCTCAGCCGCCGCGCACGTTCTCGAAATTGCGAATTGAGGATGCGCTCTTTCGTGCAGGCGTCCTTGATGCTGCGGATGCGTTCATTGATGCGCAGACAATCACCAACGAACACGGGCAGACGATGCCGTTGCGCCGAAAGTACCAGACTGCTAACGATTTCAGCGAGGCGCATCCGCTCTTCGCGCAATTCAAGGCCGCGCTCCAGACAGAGCTTGGCTGGACGGACGAGCAGGTGGAGGCCGTGCTGGCCGCGAGCGCAATCTAAATGGAGGGTAATTGACAATGAGAGACGCATGTAGCAACATCTGTTTCGTCGATCGCCTGATCCGGAATTTATTTTGGCGGCTGTTTCTGATGGTTGCGATTGTTATTGCGAACGGCTGTTGCAACATCATGGAGCGTAGCGAAGGGACGTACACGACAATGGGCATGAAGTACGGTAGTCCGTACTTCTGCGCGAAATATCCATATCACTGCACGGCAACCGTGGTAAAGGACTGTTTAGCCGCCCCGTATAGCTGGTTGTCAGACGATTACGCGGATTGGGGCGAGGAATTGTGGATTGCGTTCGCGACCTTGACCTATCCGCTATGGATTGCAGATGAGGTGTGTGAGATAGTGCTTGATACGGTTTTCTTGCCGTGTGACATATACGCCGCAAGCGTGAAGGAGTAGGAGAATTCTGAAATGTGCATGAAAGGTACAAGCGAAGGCTGCATCCTGCTGGAGCGCATGGCTAAGGTGGAGGCAAAGCAGAATGTGATCCTGGGAACGGTCGTGCTGATGTTCCTGGTCTTGGCGTTCATGGCGATCAAGCTTCTCAACACGCAGATATTCCTCCTGACGGGCGACAGCGGCCTTCGCACGGTCACGGACGCGTCGAAGACGGACGCGCAGACGATCAAGCAGATTTCCGGCGGCGCGGTGCCGACGGTGAAGTAAGAAAGGAAATACACATGAACATCAGCAAGCTCAAGATCGCGTTCAAGTACCTCTTCGGCGGCATGGAGGCCGTCGTGGACTATCTGCTCGACATCGTGAACCAAGCCCTCGCCGCAATCGACCCGACGAAGCGCAAGAAGATCGCCGCCGCCTACAATACTTTGTGCAAGGTTCTCGCGACGATGACCTCTCTCGCGTGGCTCGTTCCTACCAAGTGGCAGAGCGCGTACAAGGCGACGCTCGGCGCAGTCGCGGACGCGGCGGACGCCATCGCCGACTTCAAGATCGAGGCGGCGGAACTCACCAAGGTGCGCGACGCCTTCAACGCCGCAGTCATCGCGTGGCGCGGCGGCGACGTTCCCGACACCGACGTGGACTTCAACTGCGTGGAGGACTGACATGCAAGACGCTATCGCAAGCAAATTCCTTCCAGCCCGCCACTGCATCGGATGCCTCTGGACTGTCGCTCTAGTCTCGACACTCGTCGCGTTTCTCGCGGGGTGCATCTACAAGGGCGCGAAGGTCGTGGAAGGCACAGACCTCGCCGTTGGCTTCACCGTGCCCGGAACTGACGGCGCGGCCCAGATGGACGTGCTCAACTGGCTCTCCGGCTTCCGTCTCGGGGTAGCCGAGAACGCCGCACTCAAGGTGAAGTACACCGTCGCCGAGACGAACGACTATTTCGGCATCGTCCACATCCGCTCGTGGAAGACCATCGACGCGAAGGTCGATCCGTGCGAGACGACGCCGCCAACCGAACAGGAAAACAAGGAAGAGAGGTAGCCAGATGACACAGGAAGAGTACGAAAAGAGGCTCGAAGAGCTTTACGCCGAGGCTGATAGGCGCGGATGTTGCGTGATTCCCGCCGCTCCTATCCCTCAACCAGACGAAATCGCCGAAAACTAGAAGAAATTTGCCGGATTGGGTTTCGTTCCTTTCTTCCCAATCGCGGTACAGACCCAAGGTTGCCTATTACCTATTTGACGAGAGGTTCGCCCGCGCTCGGAGAGGTCGAAACAGGGCGATTTTAAACAACCAAGAACGGAAATAAATGGCAAAAGACGAAAATCGCGCACATCGCAAGCCCCGCCCGTGCGGAAAATGCAAGTATCTTTCGCACAAGTGCTGGTGCAGACTCATCGCAAAGTGCGTAAATCCAAGATACCCAGTCAACGACTGCCCCAAGCCGTCGATGAAAGCCATGAAAACACTTAGAAAGCAGAGGATGAGGGAAAAATGGCAAACCTGACGGACAGCGACTTCTACATTTATTCGGAAATCTCCGACCTGAACTCCGTAAGAGCAGACCCTGCAATAAATCTCGCTCCACTTCTGAAGAATCCTTCTGTTTCTATGGGCAACATAGTCGCTCCACAGCCCGGAGAAGACCTCTACGCACACAATTTCATCAACCTGAACGACTGGAGCATCGCCGCCGCGTTCATGAACCCAACAAACAGTGGATCATCCAGTAGCAGAACCGACATCTCGTCCAACGGTTTTACACCTACAACTCTAAACATATCCGATGCCGAGAGACTTTTTTCAAACCACAGGTTCTTTTGGTATGGGCCTGAATGGGTAGAAACCACTATTTTCAATCCGCTCATAGACAAGAGCAAGATGCCGTCTGAATTCTCCGACGACAACTGGCAATACAATAATGGAGCCAGCTTCATTGACGGTATCAGGAGCCTTGTCAGGACAGACAGCTCCATAGTGTTCGTAGCTCCAAACGTTTTCCAGCCGACGACGAACCAAAACAACCCTCTCGCCGCATACGACTTTTCCACCCCGTTCGCGTCATTCAGAACATGCGCGCAGAATCTATGCTCGGGATATAGAACCCTTACATGGTTCAGACCGTCAGTGAAGGAATGGAACACGTCACACTCAGGAGGGGCCGGGCCTTGGACGCCGACTGGCATAGGCCCATACGCAAAAGTGTACAGAGACGTGTCGTCAGACCAGACCACGGTCGTCACGGCAACCCAGACAAGCCGCCCCGTCTACAACGACCTCGACATTACACTCCTCAACTGCGCATACGTCAGATCGTTCTCGGGACAAACTACCGTACTCAAGAACGCAAGAGACTTCCTCGACTTCACCTTCTACGTCGTCCTCTACCAGACAGCAATCGACAACGAGCACGGCGACACCCTCCTCGCAGACAGATATTCCTTTTCGAAGGTTCAGTCCTCAATCGGCTCCATAATCACACCACAAGGCACAAGCGAGGCCATATTCAGGCTAGACCCTACGGCACTCGCCAACAAGATCTACTCAATGTCGCTCCTAGACCCCTCTCAGTACGCTCAGCCGGACGAATACGGCGACTATGACGTCTGCGTAGAATCAGACGTACAGATAGCCGTACTCATCTCACTCAAGAACCCGCCAACGCCATAGCACCAAGGGGGCAACACGCGAGGCGGATATGAGGGGGGAGACGGTCTGCCGAAAACAGTAGGGGATGATTCAGCCTACGCACGAGGACGGTATTCAGAAAGGGACGGAGGCGGAGGGGGTTAGGTGGGGCTAACTTGAATTTCCCCCAATAAAACAAGGGGGAAAAATTTTTTAATTTTTTTTCGCGCCTTTCGCCGCGTCAACTTTCTACCCTTTATAATATTGCCGTTGCCTGAAACGGAACGGAACGAAAGCAACAGCCGACAGGTTGACCGCATGACCGCACGGGCGGACACGGCACAATCGGGCGAACGAAACAAGAAGGAATAGAAACATGAAAAAGGTAATCATCAGAAAAGCCAACACGGCGCGAACTGGCTACTGCTTAGTTGCCAATAAGCTCACAGGCGGCGAGATCGCTAGCCTTATCACGGACAAGACGGCAAACGGCGCGGCCAGTATGCTTAAAGCGGGCAAACCTCTTGACGGTTGCGCCGCTCTTGCAAGCGGTGCGGAATTGGCTATGATTTTGCGCGCCACATGGATCTACGACAAATCGCAGACAGATTCCGCGATTGCCATTTGCGCCGACACCGATCGTGCAAAAGAGACGTTGCGCCACGCGCAAGCGGCGTTAAAAATCGCCATGGACGCGGCCACCGTTGCGTTCTCTATCAGCGAACGCGCCGAAAGTGAGCGGGAATCTTTCATCATTGACGCAACACGCGCCGAAAGTGAAGCCGTGTATGATGCGCGCTCCGTTTTGGCGGCCGTGAATGAAAGGCGCAAGGCGTTGAACGGCGAATTCGACGCGGCTTATTTGACGGCGTTGCGCAAGCGCCGCGAACATCGTGACATTTGGGAAGATGACAACGGCGCAAGCGACAAGTAAGAGACAAACCCAAAAGGGGGCAAGCCGCAACGCTTGCAAAAACGCTTTTCCTGTCCGGCGAATCATCAAAACGCATGACGCGACAATGTAAGGAACGGCGGCAAGCGACAAAAGAAGATACCCGAAAGGGTAGACGGGACACCATCGGCTAATGGTAAACCGTCCGTAGCAGGGCAATCCGCCGAAAGGCGGGGCGAAACCGCGCAAGCGGACGCCGCAGGAATGTGCACCCGATTATTCGGGCTTGTGATGAGACGCCAGCTAAGGCCACGTCCGGACTGGAGAGACTGCCCCCTGTAGGAAGGCCACCCCACCCCTCTTAATGGGCATGGGCCAGCGGTACAGACACCGCTCGCGCTATACCTATTATATAGGGCAGGTGGATGCAGTGCCGGACAAAGCGCATAACGTGCGTGTGAGCACGGGGGCGTAGGCATGACAAATACCAGTTGGACAACACTGGGACACGGGGCTAAAGTCGATGGCCGTCCGTGTATAAACAACCGGGTCGCAAGCCATGCGCCAGCACTAGAGTTCGTAGCCGAAAGGCGAAAAGAGTTAGTAATCTCGCATGGCCCTATCCGGTAAAGGGACATGGCACGAAGGGAAGGTGCTAGTGGCGTTTTGAATATCGTGTGCGGTCGAAAGCCGTCCGCGCATATTCCACGCCTTGAAACGATTTGGGGACAGTTCCAGGTCACGAAAAATGCCGAAAACCGTCCCCTTTTACGGGCAGGAAGGATGCTCATGCAAAAATTTCCTGCCCGTAAAAGTGAAAATCAGTGAAGTATTTGCATTGTGCGTTTGCAGTTATGCTGACATGGCGAAAAAAAGTCAAAAAAAATTCCAAAAAATCTTGACAAAAAAATCGCCTTCCGGTATACTGTCCTCGCGCGACGCGAATGCCTTTCACTTCATACAGAGCCTTCTTTCTGTGGAGGCCTGTCCACCTGATGCTCAGTTGGTTTGAGCCTTATGGCCATAGGGTCAAACTGCATGGCGGTAAGTGTAGGCGGATAGTGTGTACCTCTTACTTTACGGGGGTTCTGTATGGTATGACATTTCCTATGGGTGTACGGGCGCGGGTGCGTTCGTGCGCGTCACGTCGGGGAAGCTGGGGTGCGAACATGAACGAGGGAGTTCGGCGTGTGTCCCGGCTAAAAGTGAACGCAAAGGATAAGATATGAAGGACATTATCATGTCGTCAGTCGTGCCTGGTGCGGTAGTGGCTGGTTTGGCGTTTGCGGCGGCGGCGTATGGGGGGCCGATTGTGTGGGCGGCATATTGGGGTGCCGTCATTCTGGTCATTTCCCGTGCCTAGTGCTCGGGGAATAAAACGAAAAACGAAAACAAAAACAAAGGAACGAAAAGATGAAAGAACTACTGGCGAAGGCCGTGAAAGACGCGGCGAAGTGCCTGTGCGACCGCATGTCTGTATTGAAGAGCCGTGCGATGTGCGCGTCAGAGCGTGGGCAGGAGTTGCGTTTCTCCGTCCTGATGTCTAGGGTTGACAAGATCGCTGACGAACTGGTCGCCGTGTGTGCGGCTGGCGCGGCTCTTGGCATGACGAGGGATGAGTTGATGCCGGCAGGGGGTGTGTCGTGACGGCCAAGATCTGTGTAGGGAGGTCGTATGTCTCTGTCGGTGGCATGCGTATGCTCAATTTGAGCATTTCAGTGGAGGCGAAATGTTTCTCCACTGTCGTGCAGACGTGGGGGCCTAGCGGCTTCACGTCTTCTCGTTCTCTGACTCCGATGATAGCCCATGCGTGGGGAGTCATTGGGGATAGGGTGTTCAAGTTCGTCAGTCCCGAGAAGTTCTCTTGGGCAATTAGGCTGGCGTATGCCAGCGGAAAGAAAGTCGAGGTGTGATGATGAAGTATCTGAAGGTCGAGCCGTTGGAAGGCTCAAATGGCAAGGCGCAAGTCGTGCGCATGATGTTTGCTGACGGGAACAGCGAGATTTCAGTCCTGTTTTCTTACGGCCTGATGATGGCCGTGGTATGCGATGGAAAGATGTGGAAGGTCAATTCCAGTCCGTCTGCGACTACTTCTCGCCATGTTCGCGCGTTTACGGGGCTTACGCAGTCCCAGTTCAATTCCCTGCCGTCCTGCGCGGAATCTTCCGCGCTTTCTCTTGACGGCCCTTCTAGCCCCGTTTACGGGGCGAATCCGAGAGGGGAGGTGTAGGCCCAATGACATACATCTACGAAAACCGTTCAGTCAGGCACGATGCCGGGCCGGACACGCGCTTCCAGCTAAAGGAGTTTCTCATGCAGGAGGTGAACCGAGCATGGGCCGAGAACGATCCATGCGGTCGAATCTCATGCGAATGGGACGAGGTTTCGGTGTCGGTATGTGTAAAGGTCGAAGACAATGCCGTGTCTCAGGTGCAGTACACGGCAGTTGATTGATGAGAAAAAGGAGAAAAGAAATGGATATGCCAGAAATGGATATGCCAAAAGACATGACCGTTCTAGACACTATAACTGTCGAGAGCCGTGCTGAAATTCTCATGGCCATGGACGTGCTGATGAAGCACCTCAACGACGAGGACGACCAGACGGACTGGCTGGTCAACGGGGTTCCGGACGGCGCCCCGCTCCTTCGGATGACGCAGGAGCAGCTGGAGTATTACGGGCAGTTCGCCGACGACTTCGAGGAGATGGTCAAGGTCTTCGCGAGGACCGTCCGGCGGGTCTGCTTCAAGACAACATACGAACCGAGAGGATTTTGTTGATAACCTGTTGATAACCTGTTGATAACTGCCCTAGTCAAAGGGTATGCAAAGGGTATCAATAGGATATGCCACCCCTCCAATCATATCATATCATATAATATCATATGAAGATAGGGTTGTAGGGGAAGGAACAAAACGAAAGGAAAGACATGACTGCAAAAACAAGAAATCGTGTTCGCGATTGGCTGGCCGAAAGGTCTGCCATAGTCGACAAGTACGCTGGTGAAATAGGTGCTACCTACGATCCGTGCGACGACCTGTGGACTGTGCATTTGGACGGAAGCATAGAGTACGTCCAGTCGATGTTCAAGGGAAACGAGAAGGCTCTTGGACTTCTTGTAAACCATGCCTATCTGCGCGGGGCGAAGGACGCGCTATACGGTTTCGGAATCATGAGAGAATGAAAGGAAAGAAGAAATGGATGTAAAGAATACCGAAAAGGTAATGCGCCTGTTCGACGTTGTGACGAACGACATGCTCTGCGCGTGGAGCATATTCCTGTCGAACGTCGAGGCCGAGGGATGGACAGGAGCCATGCTTCGGCAAGAGGCGGAGAAGTGCGCATCGAAGGAGGACTTCGTGCGCTTGGCAAACAAGTTCATCTAACAAACCAACAAGACAAGGAGAAAACAAATGGGAAACCGTGCAGTAGTTACGTTCGCAAACAAGAATCAGTTAGAGAAGTATCTAAATGATGCGTCTCGTCCGATGCACCTTGAAGGGTATGTCAAAGACCATCCATATTCGATAGGAGTATATCTCCATTGGAATGGAGGCTACGATTCCATCAAGCCGTTTTGCATGGCTTGCAAGGAGCTAGGGTATCGTAGTCCTGTAAGCGATAATTATGGCATTGCCTGTTTCGTCCAGCTCGTCCGCAACTTCTTCGGAATTGACGGACTGTCCGTCGGGGTTGACGTATTGAGTCGCCTTGACTGCGACAACGGCGACAATGGAGTGTTTGTCGTCGACGATGAATGGGATATTATCGGTCGCGAGTATGAAAATTACGAGCAGACCAATTCTGATGACTACTACGAGAAGTTCAAGGACTACATTGTCGCGATGTCAAAGGCGATGGAGGAGGCTCACAAGAAGTTCGACCTAGAGAGTCGTCAATCAAAGTAACCAAAAGTCAAAACAAAAGGAACAAACAAATGAACGAAGAGAACGAAGAGAAAAAGGATGCAGTAGTTTGCGCTCACTGCGGCAGGATCATAGATGTGGACGGCGGTGAAACGTTCATCGAGACTCATAACGGTGATATAATCTGCGAGGAATGTGCAGACACGTACTACTTTCGTTGCGAGAAGTGTGACGAGTATTACCCTCTCAATGAGGGGACTGATGTATGCGGCGACATTTTATGCGAGGAGTGCCGTGACGAGTATGCAGTCAAATGCCACTCGTGCTACGATTGGATATATATTAGGGATGCCGTCTCTTACGGAGACGAGTACCTGTGCGAACACTGTTACGACAACTATTACTTTACCTGCGACAGGTGCGGAGATGTATGTTCCGATGATGACGGCCATTGGCATGGCGACAATCATTACTGCGATGACTGCCACCGTTCACTTATGGACGGCGTTTGCGGCTACCACGACTGGGGAGGAGAATACTTCCCGCATAAGTTGAAAGGAGAAAAGGATGGCCTTATGATAGGCGTAGAACTAGAATGTGACGATGGGGAGTTCGACAATGACAATGTACGCCATTGGGTTAGGGATGATATCATCCACTTCGAGTCCGACGGTTCGCTATCTGACAGCGGCGTAGAGCTTATCACACAGCCCTGCTCCTTGCGTTATCACAAGGATACTGTTGGATGGAAGACTCTGTGCAAGACGATGGTAGATATGGGATTCCGTTCGCACGATACGAACACGTGCGGCCTGCATGTCCATCTTACGCGTAAGGTTATCCCGATAACGTCAATCGTGAAGATGGACATTTGGCTGAACAGGTGGATGCTATGGCGAGACGTGGCGCGTCGAGACTCTATCTATAATGGAGAGTATGACGAAAACAAGAAGGTAGACATCGGACATGCGGTCAGGAACTCTTACGTGTGCAATCCTATCTGCGAGAAGTGGTACGGGCGCGGGTACAACGAACGTTATCAGCCTTTGAATACGAACAACGACGAGACGATCGAGATTCGTATTTTCAAAGGTTCCTTGAATCACGAGACTGTTCTTGGAACTATAGAGATGTGCCATGCGCTCGTCAAGTTCGCGGACACTGTGCCAGTGACGGAGGTCTACGATGCCACCCCCGAACGGTTCCTATCGTTCATCGCATCCCGTCTTGAAGACTATCCAGACGCCTTCCCGATGTTGAAGAGGCTGATAAAGCCACGCGAATCCGATGCCGTAAAGAGCATAGTCGAATCTGTCAATGCCAAAATCGATGCCAATAACGAGGCGAACAAGAAGGAGGTTGCATAATGTGTGTGATATGTCATAAGGCCAAGGGTGCGAAGATGCCCGACATCAGAACAATCATCGACATGTGGGACGATAACCCTCACGGGGCTGGCATCATGTGGAGGAGTGGAAGTCTTGTCAAGTACGCAAAGGGGTTCATGAAGCAGGACAAGTTCCTGAAGTTCCTGAAGAAGAACGAGAAGGAGCTTGCCGAGACGGAGGTCGCCATGCACTTCCGAATAGCAACTCATGGCGGAGTGAATCCAGAGAACACGCATCCGTTCCCTTTGGATGTCGGTACAAATCCGAAGAGCATGTCCGGGACTGTGCAGTCGTGCATGATGCACAACGGCGTTCTTCCGCTCGTGCCTAGGAGCAAGGACATATCAGATACCGCGGAGCTGTCTTTGAGGGCAAAGGCGTTCCCTTCGCCTGAGAAATACATAGAGAGCATAGCCGAATACGTTTCCGCCGACAACAGGATAGTCGTGTTCGCTCCGTCCGTAACTTTGTTCGTAGGCGATTGGCACGAAGACGGCGGACTCTCGTTCAGCAATCTGAACTTCAAGAGCATGTATGACCTCGGTATGGGATATCAACCCATGTATTACTACGACTGGAACGACATGTCATGGAAGAACAGCAAGGGAAGGAAGGTGCGCATCGAAGACGTAGACCCCTACATGCTGTCTTATGAGGACGAGGATGCGTACTACGCACAGAAGAACGGGAAGTGGAACGAATGGTGCGCAAACGAATATGGGATTGACGCCGCGGCAATATAGGAGAAAAGATGAATGACTAGCTGGGAGAAAAGAAAGGCGCGCAAGAGGTTGCGCGAATTGATGCCGAAAGTAAGGA
>Ga0310694_10002325_pt1 | contig 19702 bp, 15 predicted proteins | sample 174DNAGHGhighgp2_FD_203884 | JGI IMG/M metagenome (GOLD analysis project Ga0310694, IMG submission 203884) | Sheep rumen microbial communities from Palmerston North, Manawatu-Wanganui, New Zealand - 1742 DNA GHGhigh gp2 (v2) (version 2) | ecosystem: Host-associated > Mammals > Digestive system... | reverse complement strand
CAGACGATGCGGTCTGCCATGCTCTGCTGAATGGGATGCCCGGAAATGGGCATGAAACCCAAAGGCGTCCCCGACGGGTCGCCAGCCTTGTCATACCCTTCGGCGGCATCCTTGGTTAGTTGGTGCGTTGGTTCGTTGGTTTTCTGGTTCGACGAACTAACCAACTAACCAACTAACCACTAACCAACATCAAATCTTTTAATCCCCGTAACCAGAAATGGTCAAAAAGTGTGGACGGACTGAATGCAGCCCTGCCGCATTGCACGGAATATGGTATAATTTCCGCATGTCGATTCGCCACACAGCCACATGCATGACGCTCGCCGCCCTCGCAACGGGCGCGGCGATCTTCGTCGTACGGCGCAATGCGGACAAAACGCCGCGCCGCGTTGAATGGCCGGTAATGGGAACCGTTGCCGGAATTACCTTCCGCGGCGGAGACGCCGCCGCGCATGACACAATCCGCGAATCGGTGCAACAAACATACTCGCACCTGAACGCGCTGCTCTCCGCATGGGATCCTGAATCGGAGCTATGCCGCCTCGCGCGCGATTGCGATACGAACGCATTTACGCGCGCCTCGACAGAGGTGCGCCCATGCTACCAGGCAGCGCTCGCCCTCGCCGCAGCCTCCGGCAACGCCTTCAATCCTCGCATTGGCGCACGAATGCGTGAACTCGGCTTCAGCCACGGAAAGGCTTTCTGTAACTTCGACCTGGGAGCGATTGCCAAGGGCTTCGCCGTTGACGCCGCCTGCCGTGCCATTCCACACGACCTACCAGGCCTGCTCATCGACCTCGGCGGCAACCTCCGCGCAGTTCGTGGCGAATGGCGCACTGGCGTACGCAATCCGTTCGGCGACGGACTCGCCGCAACGCTCATTCTCGCCGAAGGTGAATCCGTCGCCACGAGCGGCAACTACGAACGCTTCGTAGTGCGCGACGGCATACGTTACTCGCACATCCTTGACGGACGCACCGGCGAACCAGTCACTGGCATCGCGGGCGTCACGGTGGTCACACCGCCCGCGCTCGGGGCGACGCTCGCGGACGGACTTTCCACCACGCTGTTCGTGTTGGGTCCCGAAAACGGGATGAACTTCCTCCGCGAACACGCCGCCGCCTACGGCGCGGCACAAGTCCTGTGGATTCCCGACACGCCGGAAAGCCCTTCCATACTCGCCACAAAGGAAATGGCCGCGCGTCTTTCACGCACGGCCTTCCATGTACAGGTTCTCCGCTAGAACGTTTCAGACTGCGGCGTTCAGCACCTTGACCTTGCCAAGCTTCTGCACTTCCGCCGGCGTCAGCGCGGCAAGAGCGTCGATGAACGCGGGCAGGAAGGAACCAGGTCCCTTCGACGCCTTCAGCGCCTTCTCTCCGGCAACGGACATCAAAACCGTCGCCGAGGCTGCTGATTCCCAACGCCCACGCGTCCCAAGCGTTCCGAGAAACGCCGCACACAACGCGCCGTGGATGCTGCCCATCCCCGCGAAACGCGGCCAAGCGTCGTGCTGCACGCAAACGACCGGAGTACCCTCCGCCGCGACGAAGTCTGAATCTCCGGCGACCACAACCACCGCGCGCGTCACGCCAGCAAGCCGCTGCGCACCCGGCACCGCCTCCTCGCTGGAGACAAGCGACTCGCTTCCGCGTCCGCCAGACGGCGACCCCGCGAGGAACATGATCTCCGATCCATTTCCGCGAATGATCGCGGGGAAACGGCGCATCAACTCCTTGGTCGTGAAAGTGCGCAACGGAAGTGCGCCGATACCAGACGGCACGAGCGTCCATGGCCGCACTGCGTTGTTCGCGTGCGACACCGCCGCACGCATCGCGTCGGTCTGCGCCTTCGTCACCGTGCCCATGTTCACCAGCAGGCTGTCGGTGGTGTGCGCGAACTCAGTCGCCTCGCCCATGTCCTCCAGCACCATCGGCGACGCACCCGCTGCGAACAGCGCGTTCGCGGCAGGTGCCGCACCAGCGTGGCTAGTGATGCATTCAACCAAAGGGTTCTTCGCGCGAAGCGACTCAAACGCCTCCGCCGCCGTCTTCAAGACGGTGGAAGCCGTGACGCCCGTGCGCACTTCGGGCTCTCTTTTCCTACGGATGATCATCTCATCGGGAGAGAAATCATCGTCTATTACAAAGTTTTCATTTTCGTTCATTGCTTTCCTCCTATTGGGTCCGCAGTGATATAATACGATAATTTTACTAACATGTAAACTACGAAATTCATGTAAATCCAATTGCCTCGATAAAGGCGTCGGAGAATTCCGGGTCGCCTCCTAGCTCCACATGACGCGCTTCGTGCGCGATTTTGTCTGTATCGTCGCCGAACGACGGATCGAAAAGAGCCGCCGCGGCGCCCTCTATCGCTAGGTTTCCGCATACGGTTGCGACTGGTTGAAGCTCGCTCGCGAAAAGCCCAATTCGCGCTGCCTTCGCAACGTCAAGCCCCGAACCGAACCCGCCGGCAAGCGAGAAGCGTGTCACGTCGCCGTACTCGACACCGGCCTTCGTAAGGAGCGTGTCAAGCCCCGCCTTTACAGCGGCCTTGGCGAGCTGCACGGCGCGAACGTCGTCCTGCGTGAGGCCGCCGGGGAGTTCCCCTTCTACACGACCAGTCACGTCAACGGCTCCGCTGTCAAGCGCATCGGCGAGCGCGGAGATTATCTGCGAGCCGGTGATGCCTGGCCGCTCAAATGCAGGACCGGCCGCGACGGACGCGATCGTAAGCTCGTGCCTGTCGCCGCGCCACAGCGCAATCTCGCCGTTCGTGCCGATGTCCGCCAGCAGCTCGCAGCCGCCACGTCCGCACATTCCCGACATGCGCACCGCGGCGACAGCGTCCGCGCCGAAGAACCCGTGCGCACAACGTGGAAGACGCACCTCCACGCCGTCCACATCCATCTTCTCGCCGAACAACCGCTCAGCCTTGAACGGTGCCGTGGCGTAGGATGCGGGACTCGCCCCCGCAAACAGATGAAGCATCGTCGTATTCCCCACGACCACCGCCTCGCGCACTCGGAATTCGCCGCACGCCGGTAGGGCACGATCACCGAACGCGCCGCCAAGGCAGTCGCGCACCGCCCCGCGCACGAGATCGCGCAGTTCGTCGAGACGCCCTTCCATCGCAGCGGATATGCGCCCCATCACGTCAGCGGCGATCTTTCTCTGCGGATTGAAGGTGGACGCCCTGTGTATCAGCTCGCCCGTTGCAAGGTTGTAAACACGCGCGACGATCGTGGTACTGCCGATGTCAACAGCCGCACCCAATCCATCACGCGGCACAAGGCGAGGAAGTTCCGCGACGCCCGATTCGTTTATCGGCGCCGACGTATAAAGCCCGCATCTTCCGCATCTTGTGCAGACGGCGCATCTCATCGTGCGGCCTCGAAGAACGCCTCAAGGTTCTCCCACGGCGTAGAGGCCGGAATGTCGCAGCCGGACGAGAGGACGAAGTTCGGATACGAACCGCACTTCGCGACGAGTGCGCCCACCGCCTCGCGGATGGCGTCTGGCTTGCCCTGCGCGAGGACGGAGACGGGATCGACGTTGCCCATCACGAGAGTCTTGTCCGGTGCCTTTGCCAGCATCTCAGCCAAATCGACGGCGTTGCCGAAGTGGCAACCCGCCGCCCCTTGCGCGAAGATGGCGTCCGCCGCCTTCACCACGCTGTTGCCGCAGTTATGGTACACGAGAGGGAATGATTCATCCTGGACCGCCTCGATTATGCGCCGCACATACGGCGCGGAGAACTCCTCGAGCGCGGCGGGCGAAATCACGCCCGCAAGCGGCTCGGCCATGAACACGCCATCCGCTTCCGCCGCCTTGAACGCCTTGGCGTAGGAGATTAGGAACTCCGTCGTTTTCTCGAGAAGCGCGTGGACGGTCTCCGGCTCGTCCATGATGAGGAACATCATCTCGTTCACATCTGCGAGACGGCCCGCAAGCGAGAACGGACCGATCATCCCGCCGAATACGGGTTTGCCCACGTCCATCGCCATCGCCTTCGCGACAGCCGAAACGGTCATGGAGCAGCGTCCGGCATCTGGCGGCGGCACGGCGAGTTCCGCAACGGCGTCCTCGTCACCGACGAGCTGCCCCGTCACCACGGGCACCTCGTTGTCGCTGAAGCGCACGTTCGCGCCAAACGCCTCTGCCTCTACGGAGAGATCCATCGGACCCAGCACGGCATCGACCGGCAGGTTCCGCGCGATCCAGGCCATAGTTTCGGCCTGGAGATCGGCGGACTTCACGAACTCGCCCACCGTGTGTCCGAGCTTACGCGCCACGGGGAACGAAAGAACTGGTAGCAACTTCATCTTTTTCCTTTCTTTTTCATTTTCACGGTATGGCTGTCTCCGATATTATTTGATGGCATCTACGCCGCGAAATCGAAGAGACGTGTGTCCAGCGCGGTAAATACACACGTGAAGCGGAGGGAGGCCTTGTCCATCAGCGCCTTCGCCTCCGGCGGGATGTTGATTGCGGCGGGATTATAGACGAGTTTCTCGAACGCCGCCCGCCTAACCTTCGAGAGGTCCGGCACCGTCTCGCCGTTTTTGAGCTTGTGCTCCCTGCACCATCTCACCCATGCCGTGTTCTTGACGTTGCCCGTGCGGCCTCTATCCCTTTCGCACCATTCGGTCGTACTGCCACCCGCGAGGATGTAGGCGCTGATGCGCGAGACCCATTTCTTCTCCGCATACGCGATGAAGTCCAGCATCCACTCCTTCGTGAACTTGATCCATCTCGGATCGCTCGCCGCGTGCGTGATTTCGGTGAACGACTCGGGCGCGAACTTGCGTATCACCCAATAGGGCGTGTTGAGGTCGATCTCGCAGCTGAACTGCGCGTTCGGGCTCGGCTTCAGGAGGTCTTCGAACTGCGCGTCGAGCACTGACCAGTCGCATTGCTTCGGGTCCTTCCGGATGGGCGGATAATCGCAGTAGGTACTGCACATGGAGTTGAGCGTGTTCGCCGCGAAGGCTATGCGCAGCTGCATTCCCATGTCGGCGAAGTCCTTCGTGCACTCTAACTGCGGACGCATACTCCTGTAGCCGATGTACTGCGGGTGGACATTCGCCCCCTCCCATACGTCAGAATCTGCGGCAAACGACGGTGAAAACACCGCCGCGCACACGGCCGCAAAAGCCACTGACAAATCGATCAGCCTTGCGTTCATTGCATATTCCTCTGTTGCATTGCGGGTATTATACAAAAGCAAGTCCTCCGACGCAAGTGAATTTGTACACAAACTGGGCACCCTGACCGAATACGATTTCCCTTGCATTGCAAGGGGGGGATATGGTTTAATATGCCACGTCTTCAAGGCACAAAGCGTGAGTGATGCGTTTGTGTCAAAGGGACAAGTCTTTATGAATGGAATGTATGACATATCTGATGAAGCCCCTCTGAAGGAGGTTGGGCGTCGCATCGCGTGTTCGCGCATTTCTGCGAAGATGATGCGGGGGGAGTTGTCCGCGAATGTCTGTCTTTTGGGGGGACACATGTGGGAGACCTTACTTTTAAAGGTAAAACGTTTAGGTGAGAACAAGAGCCTTAAGAACGACTCTCACAATGGTTTTGCTCATAAAAAGGGTAATGATGAATAACTACAGCGACAAGGCCGAACTTCGACGCGAAATGAAAACGCGGCGAAAGGAGCTTGCAACGGATCAAAAGGCTGCCGCGGATGCCGCCATCTGCGAAAAGCTCAAGGCGCGAAGCGACATAGACTTGATGGTCGATCCGTTTGACTACGGTAGTGCGTTGGCCGTTTACCTCGCCTCGCCCGACGAAATCAACATCGATTCCTACATCGAGTACATGCTTCACATGGGCGTCGAAGTGGTTGCGCCGCGCTGGAACGGCGAGACCTACGAACTCGCGAAATTGAAAGGACTGGACGAGAAGAATCTGCGGCGCGGCCCGATGGGAATCCGCGAGCCGGTCGATGCCGATATCGTAGAGCCGAAGAAAGTTTACGCCTGGATCATCCCCGGCCTTGCCTTTACGCGTGGCGGCAAGCGCCTTGGTTATGGTGGCGGATGGTACGACCGCTTTCTCGCATCTGCGCCGAAGGGCGCCGTAAAGATCGGCGTTGCCTATTCGTTCCAGATCGTCGATGACCTCCCAAGCGAACCCCACGACATCCCGCTCACGGAAGTAGTTGACGGCTCGCTCGACGACGAGGATGTGTAGAATGCGAGGCGGAAATACGTTTCGCAAACGGCGAGGGTGTGTGCTGCCGCAGGCTCTTCGGATGGTTGCCGCCGAAATTCAACTTGCCTTTACGCCTCTTTGTGGAAGCAGGAATGTTTTGCAATTACTTCTGATTGATTGTCAGTGTGCGGACGCCATCGGGCCCCTGCACGAAGACGGCGAATTCGGTAGGACGGAAGTCCGTGTCCGTTGAGACGGATTCATAGTCGAATGCGCCGCGAAGATCGGTATAGCCGTCTTTGTGGAACTTGGTCTCCGTTCTCGCTGCATCGCGCACGTACACCTTCACATACGCTCCCGCAAGCGGCTTGCCCTTCAAATCCCTCACACGCAGCTGACGCGTCTCGCGCGACACCTGCACGTCAAGAGCGCCCGTTGTAAGCTCAAGCCGTTCTTCCGCACGTCCGTCAGCTCCCGTCGCCACAACCACTAGGTTGGCGCACCTCAAATCATCCGGCAACTCCACGCGCGTCTCTTTCCCTTCCGCGATCGAAACTTCCTTCGCCCATGCCGGCTTAAGACCCAACACGCCGCCAACGGACGCCGACGCACCTCCAAACGGATTCTTTGAGAATCCAATTTCCACGTCCACGGGATATGCCTTGACCGTGCATTTCTCAAGATTGCTCGCCGTGAGAATCACGCCACGCGCCACGCCGTCGGACAAGTCGGCGCGCACAGCGAGAGACGGCGCGCCGACGCCATCCGCACGTTCTCCGTCTGCACCGCCACCCAGCGCCTCGTCAGCCTGCGACACGACTTCCTTGAAGCGTTTCTGCCAGATGCCAACCGTGGATTCCGTCCACTTCTCCGCAATCTTCCGCCCTTCCTCCGCGTTGCCGTGCGCGAATGCGAGATACGCTTTCATGTAGTCGAGCTGCATCTTCGTCTCGACGTCAGTAGCGTCAACCGCCGCAACGTGCGCCTCCGCCTCGGGAATGCGGTCCTGTACAATCAGGTACACCGCCGCAAGAAGCCTGTCCCTCGCCGAAAGCACCCGCTTCGCCGCAAGAACGTCAAGAAACGCCCTGTATTCCTTCGCGAGAGCGGTGTTCGCTATCGTGGCGGCACCGCCCTTCACGTGCGTGCGGGCATTTATGATTGGCCAGTATTCCCTGTGCTCGAAGATATCCGCCTCCTCCGGCTCGATCTCAATGAGCGACGACTTGAACACTGGTCCGAAAAGCGGTGCGAGCTTTTTCACGTTCTCGCGACGCGACAGCGCCTCCTTCACGCGCCGCGCATCGTATGTATCCTTCCACTTGAATCCCGCAAGCCAAAGTCCCTGGCAATAGGCTCCGCGCGATTCGAGGATTTCTAGTGCCTTCTTCGCGAATTCCCCGTCCGCAAAACGCCAGCCGATCTTCGTCAAATCGACGTTCACAAGATTCTTAGTCTTCAGATACTCCAACACCTCGCCTTTCGTCGCCTTCTGCGAAACGTAACGCCAGCTCGTGGTGTCGCGCTTTGCAGACTCCGCCACCACGTTGCAGACGAACCCTCCACCAGCGCCGACGCGCTCGCCGCGTTCAAGCGCGACGGCTTCCGGCGTCTTGCCAAGACCCTCCTCGGCAAGCGGGAAGTAGAAGTGCGTCTCCGGCAGCACAGCAGTCTCATACGCATTGAGAAGGAGCGTCTTGTCCTCTGCGGCGTCGCATCCCTTCACCGCGAACGCGCCTTCCGGAATCTGCGAGACGACGCGTACGTATCTGCGCTTCGCCGTTGGATTGATCGCGATCGTCGTGGAGAAATACACCCTTCCGCGCACGAACTCGTCCGTCGCCTCCTTGGGCGAGCCGTCATCGTTCATCTCGCCGTCCTCGAAGAAGTGTCGTTCAAGGCGCACGGTTTCGCTTGCGGCGGAAGCTGCGGAACTCTTCCCCGCCGAACGCGCGAACACGACGCTCTCTCCATCCTTCGCCTCAAAGCCAACACGACTCGACGCGAGCGCGGCAATCATCCCGGAGAAGTCCTTGACGTAGATTATGTTTGCGGACCTGAACGCATCCGTCTCGCCCTTCGCGATCGCCTCCGCATAATCGCGCCAGTATCTGTTCGGGGACACAAGCTTTGCCGTATTCTCCGAGTGGCGGCGCTTGTACCAATGGGACTCCACCCACTCCTTCGTACGCTCCGGCGGACGATAGAACTGCCGGTTAAGGCTACGCCGCTTCATCGACTTCGCCATATCAGCCACTTTAGCCATACGTGCCCTAGGCACAGGCAGCGGCATCACATTACGCAACGCCTCCACCTGGCCTACTGGTCCGTGCGTTATCTGGCCGCTCCACCTGGCCTGGACATCCTGTATCATGTTCTCCCTGACTGGAGCCGACGCTGGAACGGGCATATCGGCTTTTTCCTCCGGTGCTGCCGCCGCCAAACATTCAACTTCAAAGTCATCCTCAACATCGCCAAGCGCGGCGGAGAACAACCTGTCTTCTTCGCCTGGATCGCACGGATTGGCTTCGCACCAATCGGCAAGATTGCGCGCTACAATCGGCGCAACGGACGCCACACGCCGCGCAAGCAGGCACTGTTCAAGCGCGTTGAGGTCTTGCAAACGACCAGGTTTCGCGTATTCACCAAGGTCTTCGCCCAAGAGCCACTTGTCCATGAATTCCTTCAACCGCTTGTTCCGCAGATTTGGCGCGACGACGGAATCGAAGAACGCACGGTCCTTTTCATACAGGAAGAAGTCGAGCTCATGAGATGCATACTTGCCGTAAAGCTCGCGCTTCTCGTCCACGCCCTTCTCCGCCCAGTCGGCGATGAAACCGAACTTGGCGAAAGTGGCGTCGTTTGCGGCAATGGATTTCATCAGCGCATACAGCTCGCCAACGGTCGAATACGACTTCGTGCGCGACGAGTTCGCGAGCGCGTCAAAGCCCTTCTTCACCCTAAGGTCGCGAGGCACGAATGGAACTACCGCGCCCGCAAGCGTCGTCTCGTCAATCGAACGCCCGTCCGTCACGATTACCGACACGTCCTGCATTCCCGCCGCGCCCGATCGCAAATCGACCTCAACAATGCCGTCCTTGCCCGGTCTCAAATTGGCGAATACGGCCTCTGGTTCCGGCATGAAGTCGAAGCAGGCGAAACCCTTGCGGAGAACATCACCAAAGTTTCCGTTGCCATGTCGATTCGCCATAGTATCCGACATTCCAGCACTTTGAGGCGGTGGAGCGTCCCAGACTTCGCCGTTGGAGAACTTCATTTCCTTCGTGTTGGTTTCACTTGTCGTCCACGGATTGAGAATGAGCGAGGGACGTTGCAGCATGTTGCCTATGCGTCCTGGCTCCTGGCGCCGGTCGAGAATGTAACGCAGCTTGTCGCCGAGGTCGCGTCCTGACAAGTAGTCCGTACTCGCCTCGCTCCACTTGCCTTCGCGCATGTTCGGGCGCCACAGCGACGCAGCGAGTTTGGAAAATGGAGTCCCATAACCAGCCACAGGCATCGTGCGCGCTGCGAACACGTGAACGCGCGCATCCTCCCCGGCGTTCGCCACTCGTACGCGAAGAACGCCGTTAGTCTCCACTTCTGCCGATTCAATCCGCAGCCCATCGGGGCTACCCGTATCGGATAGCGAACGCGCCGCGCTTGCAATCACTCCGCCTTCACCCACGGCCTTCTCCGTCCTGGCGACGGATATCTTGATCGCCTCCGACTTCTCCGTTCTGGACTTCAGGCGGTAGTCGCCCGCGCGAAGTCCCGTTATCCTCAGAACACCGTTCGAGTACGAGCATGCGCCGATGCAGTCCTCAGTGATCTCACCTGCCTTGTTCACCGCGAGCAACGACACCCAACTCTGAAGTTCCTCCGCTCCCGGCCACACGCCGTCGAAGAGCCCCCGCGCCGGAATTGCTATCGTCTCGCCCTCTGCGGACGCTATTCCGTTACCTGCATAAGCGATGCGCATTCCGCGATCTAACCGCCACTTCCATCCGCCAAACTCCTTCGTGCTCAGCTCTTCGATGTCAACTAGCGCCCCCAGCTTGATTTCACCGTTCTCGTCACACTGAAGCGTCTTATCGATCAATCTTCCAGGGGGGAATCCTCCTCCCGACTTCACCATGCGTCCGCCGGCCCTGAATGCGCAGTGCTTGAAGGTGAGCGTAACTGCCCGGTGCGCAATGCGCTCGCCCGTCCTGCCGCGGCATTCAAGCACGTATCCATCGGCCGTGCGACGGAGGAAAAGCTGTTCTATCTGTCTCCGATTCGCTATTGAGTTCACGCCCATCGACCAGGCTGCAGAAAGACGCTCGTCATCCCCGCCAGTCACGCGCTTCACACCGCCTTCGAGCTTGAACTTCACGGTTGAGAGATTCCGAGGCACCTTGAAGCGACACACGCTTTCCGCGTCGTCGAAAAGCTTAAAGTTCTTGTATGTCTTAACCGTCTCGCGTCCCTTTACGTCATTGAACGTGACGGTGAGCGTGGGATTTTCAATGAGCTTCAGCGTGGAGACAACGCCGCCGGCGCACAGTGTTGGGCGAACAAGCGCCATCGCCTCATGCCCTGCCACAAGCGCCCCCTGCGGCAACACCACGCACAAATCGAGCGAATAAGATTCAGCCGCATGGTCGAACTTGATTGTCGAAGCAAGACGCCCTGCCCCAACCACAGCCGTCTTGCGTCCGGCGGATTTTCCATCCGCCGCGAACGGCACCGACACCTCGCCGTTCTCTTCAGCGGTGAACACCGTGCCATCGAGCCACACTTTCGTGCCCTTAACGATCTTGCCGTCCTCGTCCAACGCGGCGAAAACGTGCCCCGCCGCGTCGCGACGCTCAGTGGCACGGAGACGTCCCTTGCGCACAAAGGCCCGGCTCGATACGCCGTTTCCGGAACATTCCACCACGTAGAGCCCCGGCTCGGCCAGCTCGGGGAACGCCAGCGTCTCGCGGTGGCGCAGTATGGCGGGCTTGCCCGAGAAGTCGAGGAAACGCTCCACCGTTGGCACTGCGCAGTCGAGGTCTATGTCGCGCAAAACCTCTCCCTTCGCCTCGCGGCATGCCGCCGCCGCGTCAAGCTCGTAGATGGCTATGCGAAGCTTCTGGACGTTCTTCACGTCAAGCGCGAGCGACACGTCGTCCTTCGCGGAAAACACTTTCTTGTTAGACCTCGCCCAGTTCAATTCCACACGCTCCTGAATCCGCTTGAACTCTTCGGCGGAGAAGATGCGCGCATTTGACTCGTCTGCGGACTTTCCCGAGATGAGCGCTGCCTCCGCTACGGTTTTGGCAAGGAAGTCCTTCTCCACGAGTTCGGAGAACGTCTTCATGTCGGAGCCGGCGAGCGCAGCGAGATAATCGGACACAACGTCGCGCTTATAGTCATATCCTCTGCTATCCTTGATGCCCTTTAAGTAGTCTATGAAGATATCCTTGTGTGAAAGGTCGCCAATGGTGCGGTAGAATTTCAGCAGTTCAAACTCGGCGGCGACGCGTTTCTGCTTGAGCGCAGGGGCGAGGGTTTTGGCAAAGTCGAGGCGACGCTTGAGCAGCGCTTCGCGGGCCTTGAGGTCGTTGGGGTCGTCGTCCGCGCCGGACGCGAGCTTCTTGAGGACGATATCGGCAAAGACTGCCGAGGACGCTACGTCCTTCGCTGTTCCCTTCGTGGCGCGGGCGACTTCGGCGAGTTGGTCGAGCGTGAGTTTTTTAAACGCCCCATGCCCCTTGAAGAAGTCGTTCTTGTCGCCGTCCGTGAGATACTGCAGCAGGCACTTGGTGAGGCCGGGGGTGTCAGGGAGGTATGCGTTGTTGCCCAGCAGGAACGACGCGTCGGTGCGCTTAAGGGCCTTTGCATCGTCGCGCAGGGCGATGGATACGAATCCGTCTTCAAGATCGTGGTAGGAGTAACCGTACTTCTCCTTGTTCGCGAAAGCATCAAACGAAACCTCATCGTCCTTCAGCTCGGATGGGTAGGCGTTGGGTTTGAGCTCCACTTCGCGCTCGGGCAGGCCTTCCCAGATGTGGAGGTAGTTCAGGTGCTGCGGGATGAAGAACGCCTGGCACTTGCCGCGGTCCCAGTCGAGGAAGTCCTGACGGAAGGCGAACGCGAGGCGCCTGTTGCCGCCGGACGACTCCGGCCATTTCTGGTTAAGCTTCTTCGCGTCGTCGAGGCGGCCTTCGGTCTGCGCGTTCAGGATGGAATACGCGTACCATGCGTCGGTGCCCGGACGCAACGTCTCGATGAGTGCCGCCCGGTTTGTGGAAAACGCGTACCGCTCCGCGAACTTCACGTCCGCGAGCCCAGCGAGATCGACGGCGCCCGATGAAAACGCCGCCGCCATGGCGACCACTGTCGCCGCCCTGAACATCATCTGCTTGACCATTGCCATCTCCTTGTGAATTTCGTTGAAACGCCGATATTATACAACAAACATTCCGCACGGGCAACATCGAACACTCTGACGCTGGCGCAAACGCGTACTTTATAGTAAACTACGCGACTTCCACGTCCACGGACTGACTTTATGGTATAATAGAAAGCGCAAGAGCAAGAAAGCATTTGAAAGGAAAGCAAAAATGAACGTACTCATACTGCAAGGTTCGCCGCGCGCGAACGGAAACACCGCCTGGATGGCGGAGGAATACCGCAAGGCCGCCGAGACGGCCGGGCACACGGTCACGCTCGTTGACGTGGCGCACAAGAAAATCGCCGGCTGCATGGCCTGCGAATACTGCCACGGAAAGGGCAATGGCGCGTGCATCCAGAAGGACGACATGCAGGAGCTCTATCCGCTCCTCGCGGAGGCGAAAGTCCTTGTCCTCGCCGCACCGATCTACTACTTCACGATGTCCGCGCAGATTCAGGCCCCGATCCAGCGCATCTACAACATGAACAAGCCGCCGAAGGTAAAGAAGATGGCGATGCTGCTCTCGTCCTATTCCCCCGGCGTGTACGACGGTGCAATCGGGGAGTATCACGGCATCCAGCGTTACTGGGGCGTGGAAGACACCGGCATCGTCACGGCCAAAATCGACGAGCAGAAGACGGACGCGACGCGCGCAAAGATTCTCGACCTCGTCAAGGCCCTTTGACGCAACACGGGAAAAGGCGGATATGATATACTATTCGCTTTCCGAAAAAAGAGGTCAACATGAAAGACGGCAAATTTAGGCTGCTTGTTATCAACCCTGGCTCGACTTCGACGAAAGTCAGCTTGTTCGAGGATGAGACGTCGGTATTCGAGCGAAAGCTCTTCCACGAAGCGTCAGAGCTCCTGAAGTTTGCGCACGTCAACGACCAGATGCCGTTCCGGCGCGGCGTGATCCTGGACATGCTCAAGGCGGAGGGCGTCGATCCCGACACGATCGACGCGTTCGTCGGCCGCTGCGGCGGGACGCACTCCCAGCCCAGCGGCGTCATCCGCGTTGACCAAAACCTCTACGACGACGCCGTCAAGGGCGTCGACGGCTCGGAGCACCCCGCCAAGCTCGGGGTGATGCTCGCGTGGAAGTTCGCGGAGGAGTTCGGGAAATCCGCCTTCACGCTCCATCCCACGACCGTGGACGAGCTCAACGACTATGCGCGGCTCACGGGCATCAAGGGGGTGTACCGCTTTGCGCACACGCACTGCCTGAACCAGAAGGCCGTGGCCGAGTTCCACGCCAAGAAGATCGGCCGCAGGTACGAGGACTGCAACTTCATCGTCGCGCACATCGACGGCGGTATCACCGTGGCTGCCCACGAGCACGGCCGGACGGTGGACAGCAACATGGGCGCGGACGGAGACGGCGCGTTCTCCCCCACCCGCATCGGCTCGCTGCCGGTCTTGACGGTACTCAACTACCTTGAGACGCATTCCGCCGACGAGCTGCGCCGCCGCTGCACGCGCTCCGGCGGATTCGTCGATTTCTTCGGCACGTCCAACTCCGACACGATCCACGCGCTTGTGGAAAAAGGCGACAAGAAGGCGACGCTTGTCTGGAACACGATGATCTACCAGATCTGCAAGCAGATCGGCGAGATGGCGGTGGTCCTCTGCGGAAAGGTGGACGGCATCGTCCTCACCGGCGGACTCGTCCGCTTCGCCGACATCGTCAAGGGCATCGAGAAGCACTGCGGTTTCATCGCGCCGGTCAGCGCGTATCCGGGCGAGATGGAGCAGGAGGCGCTGGGGCTCTCCGCGCTAAAGGTGCTGCGCGGAGAAGTCGTCCCGCTCACGTATTCCGGCCGCGACGTGTGGCAGGGTTTTGAAGGAATGGATCTTTGATCCGAAAGGAGTCCGACATGGAAGTGGTGAAGAGAATCAAGGCGAAGGCGCGCGCCTCCGTGAAACGCATCGTGCTGCCCGAGGGCGACGAACCGCGCACGATCGAGGCGGCGCGGATCGTTGCGGAGGAAGGCGTGGCGGAGCCGATTCTGCTCACGCCCGAGATCATCGCGCGCGCGGAAAACAAATCCCACCTCAACGCCTACGTCGCGCAGCTGTACGAACTCCGCAAGGCGAAGGGGCTCACCGAGGAGGCGGCCGCCAAGCTGGTGGCCGATCCGATGTACTACGGAATGATGATGGTCAAGGAAGGCGATGCGGACGGTCTCGTGTCCGGCGCCGTCCACTCGACGGGCGACATGCTGCGTCCGGCGCTGCAGATCATCAAGACCGCTCCGGGGATGAAACTCGTCTCTTCCGCGTTTCTGCTGGAAGGCCCGTTTGCGCAGTTCGGTGAGAACGGGCTTCTGGTCCTGGCGGATTGCGTCGTGAACCCGTGTCCGAACGCCGAGGAGCTTGCGAACATCGCGGTGGCGACGGCGAACACAGCCCGTGCGCTCTGCGACTTCGAGGAGCCGCGCGTTGCGATGCTCTCGTTCTCGTCGAAGGGAAGTGCAGAGCATGCGCTTGTTGACAAGGTGCGAGAGGCGACGGCAATCGCCCATGACCTCGCGCCGGACCTTCTTCTTGACGGGGAGCTGCAGCTGGACGCCGCCCTCGTCCCCGAGGTGGCGGCGCTCAAAGCGAAGGGAAGCCCCGTCGCCGGGCGGGCGAACGTGCTCATCTTCCCGGACCTGCAGGCAGGCAACATCGGCTACAAGATCGCGCAGCGTCTGGGCGGCGCATCGTGCTTCGCCGTCCTTCAGGGACTCGCCGGCCCCTGCAACGACCTTTCCCGCGGCTGTTCCGTCGAAGACATCGTGAACACCATTGCCGCCACGGCCGTGCAGGCGGCAAAGCCTTGAACCGCGACAGCGACAGCGGGATGGATCCACCCAAGCGAATCTTTTAATGATTTGTCCATTCCGTTTAACCTATCCAAAAAGCCAAAGTGCCGTCAAATTAGAGCTTTGCCGTAAACTTGTTCGAAATACCTATAGAGATTCACAGTGGATTTAGTATAATACTCCCCCGATAACATAGCCATGAAAAATCCACTCTCATCCTATCAAGAAATATGCCGCCCGGGAAGCGGTGCGGGCGCTTTTTTCACGAGCATTCTCGTGTGGGGCGTAGGCATCGGCTGCTTTGGTGCGGCGTTCAACAACTTCCTCGTTGAAACATACGACATCAATGGCTTTGACCGTGGCGTGCTGGAGTTCCTACGCGAGACGCCCGGCGTAATGCTCGTGGCGATCTTCGCCGCCCTCCACCGATTTTCCGACTGGAAGATCCTACGCTTCGGCACTGCCTGTTCTCTCATCGCGGCGGTGCTGTTGCTGGTACCAGTTCGATGGGCATGGGCCGTGGCGTTCATCGTCGTCTGGGCGCTGGGTGAGCACCTTGTCATGCCTGTTCGACAATCGCTTGCACTCTCCATAGCCAAGGAGGGAAAGAGTGGCGAATCGCTTGGAATCGTCACGGGCGCAATCAACGCAGGCACGGTCGCGGGGTGTGTCCTTGTGGCGGCCATCTTCTACTTCGGCGTGTGCTTCTGGGCGGATGTGTCGCGTCGGGCGCTCTACGACGCAACGTGGGTGCTAGTGGCGTTGCTTCTCGCCGCCAGTCTCGCCGTTGCGGCATCCGTGAAAGAACCCGGGCTTGCGCAACGCGCACGCCCGTCGTTCTATTTCCGACGTAAATACTCGACGTTCTACATCCTGGAACTCTTCTATGGGGCGCGCAAGCAGGTGTTCTTCACGTTCGGGCCGTTCGTTTTGATTCGCGTCTATGGCATGGACACGCAGCACGTCGCGATGCTCTTCGCGGCGGCGGCGCTATTCACTGCGCTGTGGGGCGGACGCCTCATCGGTCGCCTCGTGGACCGCTGGGGCTACCGCAACGTGATGATCTGGGATACGGTCGTGCTGTTCTTCGTGTGCCTGCTCTACGGATTCGCGAAGGACTGGTTCCCGTCCCGCGTGGCCGTGGCGGTCGTGTGCGTGAACTATGTTCTCGACGCCGTGCTGAGCAACGCCTCGATGGCGACGAACCTCTACGCCCGCACGCTTTCCGATTCGCAGGAGGAACTGACTGCGACCCTTTCCTCCGGCATCTCCGTGAACCATATTGTGACCGTGTTCTACGCACTTGCCGGCGGCTGGATCTGGGACCGCTTCGGCCCCGGCGTCCTCTTCGCCACGGCCGCGTTCATGGCCCTCGCCAACAGCGCCTTCGCGCTGACCGTCCCCAAACCCGTGTTGGGAACTCACGCAGAGGTGCAGAGAGGCAGAAAACGCAGAGAAATTGATGAAAACAAATGAAAGGTATTGAAATGACATTGGAAGAGCGCATGGACTACGCCGCGAGGCGCAAGAGCGAGATGAACTGCTGCCAGGCGGTGCTTGTGGCGTTTGCCGACAGGCTTGTGAAGGACGAGGCCGAACTGCTGCGCCTCGGCTCCGGCTTCGGCGCGGGCATGGGAACGATGGAGGGAACGTGCGGCGCGCTCGTGGGCGCGATCATGGTCTCGTCCCTCGTCTCGCCCGACGGCGTGGCGATGAAGAATTCCCGCGCAATCATGCCGCGCTTCAAGGAGCTCTGCGGCGGTGCGACCATCTGCCGCGACCTCAAGGGAATCGACACTGGCAAAGTCCTCTGCAGCTGCGAGAACTGCGTCCGAAACGCCGTCCGCGCCGCAGGAGAGACATGTTAACGCGAAAAGACGTCTGCCTTCATCTTGCGGTATCTGGGTGTACGGCAGTAAGGGCACAATGACACTCTCGCCAAGTGGCGACCGATACGGCGGCTCACAACCGCCGCAGCCTAGGACAGATCATACAGTGGCACAACATCCCCAACGTCATGTGGCGTGTGATGGCGTTTTCTGGTAAGGGAGGAAGTCAATGCGCCAGTGGGAGGGAGACAAGTTAATGTAGTACATTATTTATATTAATGTGGCACATTATATTATATTATGTGGCATAATATATGTATTAATGTGCCACATTAAGATATATAATGTGCCATGATATTACTAATAATGTGCCACATTATGTTTATTAATATGCCACATTATTCTGTTATACTCCATGGGTAGTTGTGTGATACTCCCTTGCGTCAAGACGTCCCCTCCTCTTGGAAGGCGGTTCCCATATAGAAGAAAAACGGTTATGTCCATACAGAAAGTCAATACTCGCTCCACGTTCAAGCTTAGCGAGGTCAAGGTGGCGGGCAAGACGCAGCCCGAGAAGCGCGAGCGCATTCCCGTCGTAGGGGTTGCCGGGGAACGCTTTCTTCGTGAGCATTCTCGTGTGGGGTGTGGGTATAGGCTGCTCGGCAAGAACTGGATTGTAGAGGAATTCGCCAAGTGCGAGTATCGTTCCTTGTGGCATTAACACAAAAAGGATAATAACAAATGAAAGACAACAAACCATTCGCAATGTTCTTCAACGCGAGCCCGCGGAAGAACTGGAACACATATAAGATGCTTGAGTCCGCCAAGACCGGGGCGGAGGAGGCTGGTGCCGTGACCGAACTCGTCAACCTCTACGACATCAAGTTCCCTGGCTGCAAGAGCTGCTTCGCCTGCAAGCTCAAGAACGCAAAGACCAATGGCGTGTGCGCTATCCGCGACGACCTACGTCCAATCCTCGAGCGTGCGCGTCAGGCGGACGTGCTCGTACTCGGCTCGCCCGTCTATTTCCACTACCCCACCGGCGTTTACCGTGCGTTCCTCGAACGACTCGCCTTCCCCGTGTACAGCTACCACTACGAGAACGGCCAGCCACTCGTCTGCCGCGACAAGGTGATCGAGACGGCGAACATCTTCACGATGAACTGTCCCGAAGAGATGATGAAGAACTGGAACTATCCCACGTTTCTCCAGGCGAACACCGACACGCTCGCGACCGTCTTCGGCGCGTCCGAGACGCTCTACGCCTGCAACACCTACCAGTTCACTGACTACTCGCGCTACGACATCACGCTCTTCTCAGAGGAGGAGAAACGCGCCCACCGCGACGCGCAGTTCCCCATCGACCTCGCCAATGCCCGCGCCCTCGGCAAGCGCCTCGTAGAACGCGCAGCGACGCACGTTTAAGCGATCTATTGAAGTTCTGGCGTCCAGCCGTTCCATGCGTTCATGGCGGCCTGTGGCGAAGTGGAAATAATCGCCTCAGCCGCCTTCACGGCGGCCGGAACCACTTTGTCCATTACCGCGCGCGTGGCAGGATCAAACTTGCCGAGGACGTGTCCAATCACCTGGGAACGGTCGTGCGCGTCGCGTCCCACGCCTATGCGAAGACGCGTGAAATCCTGCGTGCCGACACGTTCTATAATGTTTTTGAGTCCGTTGTGTCCGCCGGCACTACCACCGGCGCGGATGCGGATGCGTCCTACGGGCAAGTCGATATCGTCCGAAACCACGAGCAAATCAGCAGGCGTCGCATTATGGTAGCGCACGACTGGAGCGACGGAATCGCCTGAAAGGTTCATGAACGTCATCGGTTTCAGAAGCACTACTCTCGCGCCGGCGAACGTTCCAACCGCAAGCTCACCCTTGAAGGACGCGGACGCCTTCCACTCCGCGCCGATTTCGCGGGCGATGGCATCCACCACCTCGAACCCGATCGAGTGCGGAGTGTTCGCGTACTGCGCACCCGGATTGCCCAATCCCGCAATCACCTTCATCAACTTTCCCTCCTCCATCCGAACACCGCGCTGCCGCTGCCGGACATCCTTACGTTTTCAAGGCCCTCATCCACCATCTGCTCAACCATCCGCGCGATTTTGGGATAAAGCCGACATGCGGCGGGCTGAAGGTCATTCAGTCCACTTCCACAATCCTCCTCGCGGAATTCCGCATACACGGCGGGCGTGGAGGCATGGACGTCGGGGACGCGCAGGACGAACCTCTCAAACGGAGGAAGCTCGAAACCGTCAATCCTCTTCACCCGTTCGCCGCGCCCTTCCATCAGCACCGTGCCGCCAAGCACGAGCGCCGGCACGTCACTTCCTACAGTCGCACCGATTTCGCAAAGACGCTCCTTTGGCAAATCAAGTTGCCATAGTTCGTTGAGCGCGTTCAGGACGGCGGCTGCGTCCGCCGACCCTCCGCCAAGCCCCGCTCCCTCAGGGATACGTTTGACAA
>Ga0310694_10002323_pt1 | contig 19708 bp, 14 predicted proteins | sample 174DNAGHGhighgp2_FD_203884 | JGI IMG/M metagenome (GOLD analysis project Ga0310694, IMG submission 203884) | Sheep rumen microbial communities from Palmerston North, Manawatu-Wanganui, New Zealand - 1742 DNA GHGhigh gp2 (v2) (version 2) | ecosystem: Host-associated > Mammals > Digestive system... | reverse complement strand
TGCCAGCATTACCCTGGCAAAGATCTGGCTGGCTGGCGTCCTTCTGATTATGGCCTGGTTTCTTTTCTGCAATATCCGTTTCCGTCTGCGGCTCCGCGCTGACCGGATTGAGCCGATCTCAGGGGAGTTGAAGGATCAGTTTGACGCGTTGTGCAGGCAGCGCGGAATCAAACCGGTTCCGGTGTATTTCACCGATCCGCTGCCGAGCGCCTGTCTGGTAGGCGTTTTCCGTCCGTATATCGCCCTCCCGCTCAGCGCCGCTCCGCAGGATGTGATTCATGTATTGACCCATGAGATCTGCCATATCAAAAACAGGGACCATCTCTGGGGAATCCTGCGCCTCCTGTGCTGCGCGGTTCACTGGTTCAATCCGCTGGTCTGGATTGCCGCCGGCATGAGCCGGACGGACAGCGAGCTCCGCTGTGATGACCGGGTAACCGGGCCGATGGATCCGGCGGAACGAAAGTCCTATGCCAGCGTGCTGGTGTTGGCCGCAGCTCGCAGAAATGCGCCGGGGCTTGGCGTGCTGGCAACGGGAATGACCATGACCGGCAAGCGCCTGAAAACCCGGGTCGCGACCGTTATGGAAAACCGGAAACCCCTTCGCTGGCTGACTGTTACGTTTGCTGTCCTTGCTTCCATGTGCCTGATCGGCGCTTTTGCCACCTCCGAGACGAAGGAACAGCTGGAGATGGGGGTTAACTGGCCCATTGCGGAACATACGTTTGCGGAAGCGCTAAGCAGTGACCGCCATATCGGCAATGAGCAGGAAGCCGTCTTATATACCCGTCAACTGTGCGAACGGTACTGGCCCGATGGCGTGGAGGCAACTTATACAGCCTGCTGGAATGATGACAGCTCCTGGTCGGTTCTGGTAAACAGAGAATGGGAAGATTCATACTTTGATGTATTCTTCCTGCCTAACGGAACGGTGGGAAGCCTGCTGCAGAACATACCGGATACCAATTGGTTCACAGACGGACAATATGTCGAAAGCCAGGTTCTGGATGCAGATGAATTAAACGAAATCAGGGCCTGGGCAGCGGAACAGCTGGAGTTTATCAATCCGGGAGTCAGCAGCCTGATCCGGGAGCTGAACATTCATTATGTCCGGGATACAGGCGACGCGAAATATGTCTATCTGCATGCGGATCCCCAGGACAGCCACTATGATTACGGATTGAATTTCTTTGTCCGTGTCGACAAGGATCATACGATGACCCTGCTTGAGTTCAGCATGGTCGGAAACGGCTGAGCGGGGACCATGAAAATGGAACTGACATATGAAAACGGAGCGGCCGGTCAGGAACGGACAAAGCCATGTTCCGCTTCAGAGGTGGTTTCCGCCTGGTATGACCAATACGGTACGGATGTCCTTCGCCTGTGCTTTATGTATATGAGGAACCGCCCTGACGCGGAGGACGCGACGCAGGAAACCTTCCTGAAGATCTGGCGGAAACTGGATCGCTATGAGGCCCGGAACAATTGCAGCGTCCGGACGTGGATCATGCGGGTCGCCTGCAATACCTGCAAGGACATGCTGCGCAAAAGCTGGCGGAAGCATGAGGAACGCACGGTCACGCCGGAAGACCTGGCTGCCCTGGGGGAATCCTCCCGGGAGGACAGGGAACTGATCATCGACGTGATGAATCTGCCGGAGAAATACCGCAGCGTTCTGCTTATGGTTTACTGGCAGGGCATGACGATCCGGGAAACTGCGGAGACGCTTCGGTCCGCTCAGTCTACGGTATGCATGAGGCTGGAAAAGGCGCGGTCCATGATTGCGGTCTGAAACAGGAGGTGATACCATGAAACGCATATTGTCTCTTTTGCTGATTGTATTGCTGATCTTTCCGCTCTTTTCCGGGGCGGAGGGAATCGATCTGATGTCCTATGCCAAAGCCAACTTAACGGAAGTTTATGGTTATACGAATGAGGAAGCGGAGCAGTTTGTCTTTGGGGAGCAGGAAGACGACACCCTTTCTTTCTGGCCTCCGGATCATCCCGACTGGATCTATACCGTTTTCATTGACAGGAAAACCGGCCAGATCTCCGGCACATCTCCTTTTGATACGGGCTATTTCCTGTTCCGCGGTGAGAACGCGGTCAGTGAGCTGATCCATACAGCCTATTCGAAAAAATGGTTTGGCGGCTGGGATGATGAAGCACGCGAAGCGCTGCTGAGCCTGCTGGATCAGGAGAACATCCGGATCAGCACGGAACTGTACTTTGCACAGCAGGGCGGGAACGCGGTTCATGGTTTCTTCGAAAGCCTTTACGGGCCGGAACTGGGCTGGCCGGAACCGCTGGTCCAGCTGTATCAGGCTGTGATGGACGATTACCATCTGGCCAGGGAGCCGGAACCGTTTCATCTGCCGGGAATCCGTGAAACCGTTCATGTTCAGCCTTCCGGTTCAGTTCGGACGCTGACGCTTTTTGAGGGAGAAATCCCTGAAAAATACCGGGAGGTGCTCAGTGATCCGCACCTGGAAGAATGGCAGTGCAGCAGCGGCGCGGTTGTTACCTTGAACTGGAACAGAGAAGAAGGCCAGACGATTCCCAAGGATACTGGCGCCGGGCTGGTGGCGTTTGAGCAGGACGGCCGTCGCCAGTTGATCCAGCTTGCGTTTGCGGATGATGGCTGGAAGATGATCCCCCTCGGCGAAAACGCGCTGTACCAGACCGGAGATTACAAGGTCACATATGACGGGCTGCATGAATCCTTTGCCATCGTTTACCCGCTGAGCGAGGTCAAGCAGGCTGCTTTCTACGTGACGCCCCTGGTCCATCCGAATAACGGTGAAACAAGCTGTACGATCAATGCGTATGAGTGCCTGAACCAAATGACGTGGGAAGCAACCTGGATTGCAGTCGCGTCCACTAGTCTGCCGACCTGGAAACGGGAGCAGCTTGAACCGGGATATACGATAAAAGCCAGATTCCCGGAACAGCTGGGGCTTGTTTCGGTTGAGCTGTTTCCGGTTGAGGAGGACGAAGCCATAAATCGGAACTATCCCGGGCTGTCAGATGATTACGTGCTGGTGAACGGCGTGAATTTCAGGACGCAGACAAACAGCCGTTCCCGCAGTTACGGCGAACTGAAACCCGGCACGGCAATCCCTGTGCTGGACGTTGTATCAGGGGAACCGGAGCCGTGGATCCATACCAGAATCGGAACCCTGGAGGGCTATGTCGTCAGCAGTTACACAAGCTGGGGCGGGAAGATCCATCACATGGTGGCGCCGCAGCCTGTCGGCAAAGCCAAAAAGGAGATTACGCTGAAGCGCGGGAAAGGATTGTTCGACGGTTCCGCCGGAACCTTCCCGGCCGGCACAAAGATGCATATCATCCTGGAGGACGGAGACTGGCTGTATGTGGATATCCCCCAGGGAGAGATGACCTGGCTGATGGATCCGGAAGGTACCTTCGGCTATGTCCGCAAGAACGATATTGTTCAGGCGTCCACAGCCTGCCAGCTGGACTGGATGGATGAATAAAGGGATTCATGATCAAAACTACACGCGTTTTTCTCCAGGCTTTTCGGAAATGGCAATGTCTTTGTATCGTTTCAAAGGCCATTGAAAGAAATACCTGTTCAGAATCGTCCACATTATGAGGATGTTTTGAAGGAGGTTGTCTCATGAACAGCTGTTGCAAAAGAGGATTGCCGGTTATCGTGTGCCTGATCTTCCTTCTGCCTGCCTTTACTGCGCATGCCGATTCTTACTGGAAAATGCATTGGAAGCCGGGAGAAAACATCATTAACTTTACCCCGGAAGAAGACGCACAGATCACATCAGTTATCGAAGAAGCCAACCAGAAATCAGAAGGAACAAATATTCGGGTTGGCGCAGATCGTGAAAGCGATGTTGAAACGGCATATAACAATTTTCTGGCCATGAGTCCGGATGGATCACCTATGGAACCTGCCGATGATAAAGAATATGAGGACGTTGGACGTTATATGTGGGCAGTCGGTCTGCCGGATGAACAGTCCATCAGCAGGGATGAAGCATGGAAAATCATGCTGAAATATCTCATCGATCATGGCATTTCCACACCGGAAATCCTTGTACATTATTATCCGCTTGTTTCTTATGAAACAGGAAACTATAACGGAAATCCGGTCTGGAGAATTCTTTTGGAATGCTATGACTATCAAGACTCAGGCTTGCCAGTCACTGCGTGGGAAGCTGCGATTTATGCCCATGACGGAAGTGTCTGCGGATACCGCGACATCAACCCGGTCGGATGATGTAGAAACCAGATATAATTATCCATGTACCGGAGTCCCCTTTTATCAGTGTCGGAGGAAAGATCATGAAGAGACTGTTTTGCATGCTTCTTTCTGCAATGATCATCACAATGCTGCCCGCAGTAACTCTTGCGGAAACCAGCGAGGAATCAGTCATCCAGGAATTGAAAGAGCATTGCTATATCAATCCCGACGGAGGAAACAAGGTCCACCTGGACATGAACTGCCCCGGCGTGAATCCGCGATACCTTCCGCTGACAGAAGTTGAATACACTGAAGAAATAGCACGCAAGTATCATTTTTGCCCTGTTTGCTGCGGGATCACTGAAAGCGCGTATACATCTGAAAAAGAATGGTTTCGGGATTTATACACAAGATATCATACCGTGCCGATTTCGTTGTGGAGCGATCTGCAGGTCGTCTGGCACGATGTGAATTTCCGTGAATCTCCCGGCGGGAAAGTAATCTGCAGGTTCAAAGGCGGAGAACGGCTGGAATGCCTGGAAGAAGTCTGGCATAACGGAAGCCTGTGGTACCATGCCCGATCTGCCGGGTATGGAGAAGGTTATATCGGCGGGACATGGGCGAAACCGCTCTGGCATGATCTGGAAAACTGGCCGGTTAACGATAATACGGATATTGTTTCATACAATATGCTGTTCTTTGCCTATTGGCTGGGAACATATGAGGTGGAGCATGGCATCACCATCATCGTGGACGAAGGAACCGGTCCGTCTCTCAGCATTGCCCCGCCGGAAGCAAGGAACGCCCAACCCTCTGTTATCCCGGTAGACATGAGAATCGCTTATGCAATAAAACTGTACGAATACGGTTTGATTTGCAAAGATCAAAAGTATGACAAGCTTAAAGGAGAAGATCTGACGCTCAGCGAAAAGGACAGTATCGCCTCTTCCGTTCTGCAGAACCATTACGGCACGGATGATATGTGGACCATTCTCAGGCACATGTCTCAGGCAATCTTCATCAATGAGACAGACTGGCATTCCCCCCGGAACCAGCTGTCACCGAAAGACAGCGCGCGCTTAAGCGCGATCATGGAGATTATTCTTGATGAGCATACCGAGAGGGAATAGCTATGAAGAAAGCACTGATGATTGTTACTCTCGTTTTGATGATTCTGATTGGTATTTTGAGTATAGCAAATGCAGAAACTAACTGGTCCGACTCCCAGCAAAATCTGTTTCAGGAGTTTTTCCCGGATTATTCCTGTGAGGACAGTTACCTTCAGGATGATGAAACAGTGATATTCATCGGCCGGAAACCGGACGGCTCACTGGTGCTTCTCTGCGGTGCGGATGAAGGGGAAGATGGCTGGGAGTGGGTGGAAAGCACTCCGCTGCCGGAAGGATCAAGAATCGGGGATGAGAACATTACCGATGCGGTGAACCTGAACGCTTGGAGGGGCGGAGCGGCAGTCGGTGTCAGAAGGATGGAAAAGGGCCGGTGGGGAGTATATTATGTAAACAGTTATGATTTCTTTGTCGGCCCTGACTGGGTTGGTATGCACGGCGCTGAAACAGACGCACAGTTTTTCGGAACCCATTCCTGGGGAGATATCACAACAATCGACTGGTCAACGTTTCCCCCGGAAGAGTATATAGGCGAAGAAACAAAGGAAGAAAGGAATAACCGGATCAGCGCATATGTGGACCGGACCAATTGGGCAACGCCTGCGCACAACGATCCAGATAAAACAACAGAACTGCTGAGTGAAAAAGAGAATGAGGATTCTCTTCTCGGAAGATTCTATGACGGAACGCCGCTGTTTGTTCTCGAACAGGGAACAGAATGGACAAAGGTCAAAATCGGCCACGGTGAAGATATCGGTGTGATGACCGGTTGGATGCGGACAGAGGATCTGTCCTTTGGTGATAATACTCTGCATGTGAATCGGGAGATTATTCGGATCCGTAGCGAGCAGGTGCTGATTCATCCGGTGGAGTCGTTTATCGGTTCCCGCGCCGGTCAGTTAACGGAAGGACAGTTTAGCAGCTGCCTGATCATCGGGGAGACAGAAACGGATCAGAAGTATGCCATTGTTTACTATCTGCCTGACGGGGATGTCGGATTGATACCGGTGACAAGCCTTGGAAACGGGAATGGATGATGATTCAAATTAAGCCAAATATAATGATTCAAAGCAAAAACTGCCCCATATCAATACGGGGCAGTTTTCGTTATAAGCTGTTTACTTGACCAGCATAGCCAAGAGCTTCCGGCTGCGGTCGAGGAAGGCGGTAATCTCCTCCGCCTCCAGGGGCTGGGCCGCCATGCGGGCGAGGTCGTAGACCTGGCAGCAGAGCATCTTGGTAGTCTCGTCCTCCGGATCCTTTTCGGCCAGGGCCTGGACGGTGGCATTCCGGCGGTTCAGCACGAGGGTAAAGCTGTCCGGGATCGGGAAACGCTCGCCGTAGAGGCGGCTCATTTCCTTATACCGGCGCATCTGCTCGTCTTCGGTGACCATGGCGGTCATGTCCGCGTCGCCGAGGGACTCCAGCTTCACTTCCAGGTTTTCCTTGCCGAGAGCACCGCGGAAGAGGTTCTGCAGCTTCTCCGCGTCCAATTCCTTACCTTCTTCGGACTCCTCCTTCAGGCCGTCGATGTCCGCGTCCACCCGGGCAAAGGTCACCCGGTCCTCCTCCTTGCCCTGATACTCCATGAAGGACATGAAGTTGCCATCGATCAGGGTGTTCATGACTGCGACTTCGATGCCTCGGTCCGTATAGAGCTTGACGGAGGCAGCCTGGCGTTTCTCGTCGTTGGTGTAGTAGACCTTTTTCTCGGTCTTGTCGAAGTTAGCCGCCTTGTATTCCGCGATGGTGGAATATTTGCCGTCGGTCTTCTTCATGAGGATGGCGTCCTTCACCATGTCGTAGAACTTGCTGTCCTTGATGCAGCCGTACTTGACGAAGGGCGCGATATCGTCCCAGTAGCCTTCGTAGGTCTCACGCTCAGTGTTCATCAGGCCGTTGAGCTTGTCCGCGACCTTCTTGGTAATATGGGCGCTGATCTTCTTCACATAGCCGTCGTTCTGCAGGAAGGAACGGCTGACGTTCAGGGGCAGGTCGGGGCAGTCGATGACGCCCTTGAGAAGCATCAGGAACTCCGGAATGACTTCCTTGATGTTGTCCGCCACAAAGACCTGGCCGGCGAAGAGCTTGATCTGCCCTTCATGGGTACCGAAGTCGTTTTTGATCTTCGGGAAATACAGGATACCCTTGAGGTTGAAAGGATAATCCACGTTCAGGTGGATCCAGAACAGGGGCTCCTCAAAGTCCATGAATACCTTGCGGTAGAAGGACTTGTATTCCTCGTCCGTGCAGTCCGAGGGCTTCTTCAGCCACAGGGGCGCGGTGTCGTTGACCTGCTGGGGCTTCGGAACCTCCAGCACCTTTTCGGTCTTCGGGCTGCCGTCCTCGTTCTTCTCATCGCCGACGGGCACGTCCTTTTCCACGGGCTTGGCGTTGGCGTCCTCCAGCATGACCGGGTAGGACATATAGCCGCAGTAGCGGTTCAGGATTTCCCGGACCTTCCACACTTCCAGAAATTCCTTTTCCTCCTCCGAGATATGCAGGATCACATCCGTGCCGTGGGTCTTGCGCTTTCCGCCGGAAAGCTCAAAGCCCATGCCGTCCGTGGATACCCAGTGAACCGGATCGGCTTCGCCCTCGCTGCTGAGGGTCTGGATTTCGACCTTGTCGCTGACCATGAAGACGGAATAGAAGCCCAGACCGAAGTGGCCGATGATATCGTTCTGCTCTTCCGGCTTCTTGTCCTCAAACTGCTTCATGAACTCTGTCGCGCCGGAAAAAGCCACCTGGTTGATGTACTTGCGGACTTCCTCCGCGGTCATGCCGATACCGGTATCGGAGATCGTGATCAGCTTCTTTTCCTTGTCGACTTTGACGTTGACGGCCATGGGCTCTTCGCTGTCCGGATGGAGCATCCGGAACTTGGTGATCGCGTCGCAGGCGTTGGAAACCGCTTCCCGCAGAAAGATATCCTTGTCTGAATACAGCCAGCGCTTGATGACCGGCATAATGTTCTGCGCATCAATGGATACGGAACCTTTTTCTTTCTTCATTGCCATAGTATCATCTCCAAATATTGCTAATTATTCCTGTCTCCCGCATTCTCAACAGTCGCAGCTCCACAATGTGAAGACTGCTCCTTTTCGAATGACCTCACCTCTGACAAAAATACCGCCACTGGCGGTTGTCAGAGGTTCGCCCCGGCAGTCCTTTGCCGGGTCAGCGGGTCTTTTTGCACACGTATTGTAGCACCCGCGGAAACGAATTGCAAGACAAAATTAGCACTCTCCTGTCGAGAGTGCTAATCTGTTTGGTTCAGTTTTCAGATGTCTTCTTCCAGCAGGGCGAGATCATCCTCTTCTTCCTGCTTCTGGGCTTCAACTGCCTTTGCTTCGTCCGGGGTGATGTCCTTGGGTGCGAAGAGAATTGCGCGGACTTTCTGGTCGATTTCGGCGGTCAGTTCCGGATGTTCCCGCAGGTAAACACGGGCGTTGTCCCGGCCCTGGGCGATGCGCTGATCTCCGTAGGAGAAGAAGGCGCCGCTCTTGGTGATGATGCCGTATTCCACGGCCATATCCAGCAGGGTTCCTTCCCTGCTGATGCCCTCGCCGTAAATGATATCGAACTCCGCGACACGGAAAGGCGGGGCGACTTTGTTCTTGACGACTTTGACCTTGGTGTGGTTACCGATGATCTCAGTGCCGTTCTTCAGGGCTTCGCCCTTGCGGACGTCCAGGCGGACGGAGGAATAGAACTTCAGCGCACGGCCGCCGGGAGTCGTCTCCGGGTTGCCGTACATGACGCCGACTTTTTCACGCAGCTGGTTGATGAAAATCGCGATGCAGCCGGTCTTGTTGATGACGCCGGTCAGCTTGCGCAGGGCCTGACTCATCAGGCGGGCCTGCAGGCCGACAAAAGAATCGCCCATCTCGCCGTCGATCTCCGCCTTCGGAACGAGGGCGGCGACGGAGTCGATCACGACCACGTCCAGGGCGCCGCTGCGCACCAGGGCTTCGGTGATCTCGAGGGCCTGTTCGCCGGTATCCGGCTGGGAGACGTAAAGCTCTTCGATATTGACGCCGAGCTTCCGGGCATAAAGCGGGTCAAGCGCGTGCTCCGCGTCCACGAACGCGGCGATGCCGCCGGCCTTCTGCGCTTCCGCCACTACATGCAGGGCGACGGTGGTCTTGCCGGAGGATTCCGGACCGTAGATCTCAACGATACGGCCCCGGGGAATACCACCCACGCCCAGGGCATAGTCCAGAGTGAGGCAGCCGGTGGAGATCACGGGAATGTCCCGGTTCACGGCATCGGCGCCCATCTTCATCACAGCGCCTTTGCCGAACTGTTTGTCCAGATCGGCCAGGGCATGCTCCAGCGCTTTGAGCTTTTCTTCCTGTATGTTATTCGCTTCAGCAGGGGCCTTTTCGGTTTTGGCGGATTTCTTCGGTGCCATGTGTTTCATCCTTTCATCTTCAGCTATCGTGCTTATCGCCAAAGGCGATCCTTCTTTGATACAGGTATCGTATCACCCGTCCCCGCAAAAGACAAGGGGAACAAACGGATTTGTCCAAATTTCAATTTGGACGAAGCTCTGATAACTGCCCGTGGCAAAAGTCTTATCAGAGCTGAGATCATCCGAAAGGAAGTGAGCTCTCCGGTGGAGAGTCACAACCATTGAGGATGCGGTATAACAAATCCTTTGTTACAGGAGTCCGCGATTGGCAAGCATTCAGCGAAGGCAGAGCGGAAACGACGATCACAAACGGATTTATCCGAATTTCAACCTTGTTTCCCCTTATATTCCAGGCAGAGCATCGTCAGATCGTCAAATGGCTCCGCGTCCCCGACAAAAGCATCTACCGCTTTGCGCACCGACTTCAGCAATTCTTCCGGATTCTCCTCCCGGTTTTCGTTCAGCACCTCTACCGTCCGGTCCATGCCGAACATTCTCCGTTCGCTGTCCTGGGCTTCCGGCACGCCGTCAGTATAGACGAACAGCTTGTCTCCCGGATTCAGCTGCAGTTCATATTCCTTATATTTGACGCCGGGCATGCCGGCCACCAGGAAGCTGTGGACGTCCTTATACATTTCAAAGCGGCCGTCCTTCATCAGCACGGGATACTCGTGGCCGCCGTTGGACGCAGTCAGCCGGCCCGTGGAGATTTCCAGGATTCCGATCCATACCGTTACGAACATATCGTCCTGCCCGTTGGCCAGCAGCGTTGTATTGGTATCATACAGCACCTGGGCGGGGGACTTTCCGGCCATGGCGTTGTTGGCAATGATCATTTTGGAAGCCATCATGAACAGAGCAGCGGGCACGCCTTTGCCGGATACGTCCGCCATCACGATGCACAAATGGTCGTCATCCACGAGGAAGAAATCGTAGAAGTCTCCGCCGACTTCCTTGGCCGGTTCCATTGAAGCGAACAGGTCGAACTCATGCCGGTCCGGATAGGCCGGGAAAACCTGCGGCAGCATGGAGGCCTGGATCCGGGTGGCGATGCTCAGCTCCGTACCGATACGTTCCTTTTCCGCTGTCACCTTGGTCAGGCTCGCCATGTAATCGATCAGATTCTGCTGCATGCTCCGGGTTTTCTGATACAGGTCGCCGATCTCGTCCTTTGATCTGATCGGCAGGTCGATCACCTTTTTGTCGGCGTATTCCACGGTGGGATCGGCAAATTCATCCGCCCCTTTGCTCAGCAGATGGATCGGTTTGGTGACAGTTTTCGTCATCATCCAGACGGTAAACAGCATGGCAGCCAGTACAACGGCCGCGGCCAGGGCCAGCAGTGTCCACAGGAACGCGTGGCGCGCATTGACGATATCCGTCATGTCGATATCCACGCCTACGGAAGCGATCACGTCCCCGCTTTCGGTCACGATCGGGTCATAGGCGGAGCAGAGCCAGCCGTATTCCTCCGTGTGGGAAACCGTCGCGTCAATATGTGAATTGGCCGGGATGCCTTTGAACTCCGGCGCGCTTTTCACGACCGTTCCGGTAAACGTCAGGGGCTCGTTCGGGTCGCACAGGTAGATCCCGCTGACCTCGTTGACATCCAGCAGGTATACATATTTCGCACCCTGCAGGTCCCGGTAGCTCGCCAGCGTGTCCCGCAGCTTCCGGTAGTCTTCCAGGGCGCCCTTTTCTTCCAGATACTGTTCGATCCGCACGTCGTCCTCTGCCGCTTCCGCTTCTTCCCGCAAGGCCTGGTAGTCGTCGGCTTTGACGATCTCCAGCAGTTTTGCGACCACATCCGTATCCAGATGCGCTGCGATCGTCGTGGAGGTCTGGGTCGTTTTGGTCATGTAAAATTCATCCACCTGGCGGGTGTTCGTCACATAGGCCGCGGTGACCAGACCGCCGCCGATGATGATCCCCAGGAGCAGGATCAGCACATTGACCCGGAAAGAAACAGAATGTATTTTCTTCACGGAAGGCTTCCCTCCATCTCTATAGATTCAGCTCAGTATTCGACCGTGATCACGTTATATCCCTGGTAGTTGCGGAAGCTGAAGTCTTTTGCCTGCCTGCGGACCATCATTACGCCGATGGAATCCATCAGCTCCGCGCTCATATCCTCCCGGACTTTTGCCATCTTCATGTCCATCGGGTTAAAGTAAGGCGCGCTGTTGCGGATATGCAGGATATAGCGGGGGCCGGGTTCTACGGCCAGCATGACCCGGATGTACTCCCCGGGTTTGCCGGAGAAGGCCTGGAGGATGGTCACGGCGCACAGCTCCTCCACCGCCAGCTGCAGCTTGGCCGACGTACCCGCGGGGACATTGTTCTCCGCGCAGAAATTCTGCGCCGCTTCCAGCAGGGATCCCAGCTCCTGGTTATCGTTGGTAATCGTCCGGGTCAGCACGGGAATCGTTTCGGTTCTGTCCGTTTTAAACCGGTAAGTCCGCAGCAGCAGCATGACAGCCAGACTGAGGCCTTCCGTCACGGGGAACAGCCACCAGAAGGCGGCCGGGCAGAAAAGCCCCAGGAGCAGGGTCACCGGCAGCAGAACGGCGCCGGTGCGCAGGAACGTGGCAAGCGCCACAAACTTCACCCGCTCCGTGCTCTGGTCGAAGCTGATCAGAATCAGCATCAGGCCGGACAGCGGCGTGGAAAGCAGGAAAACCCGGAGCGCATAGACCGCCATGGCGCGGACTCCTTCCCCGGTCAGGCCGAAGAGCACCGCCACCGGCTCCGCAAGGAAACCGAGGACGCAGACCAGCACCAGCCCGGGTATCAGCCCGGAAAGTGCCGAAATCCTGAGGGCAAAACGAAGGCTCGGATCGTCGTGCTCCACCGAAAAAGTAGCTGCCAGAGGCGACAGCGCTTCCGCGGCAGCCTGGTATACGGCCACCATAACGAAAGAACAGTTCATCACCAGGTCAAACACAGCTACCGCCTGGGCGCCGTCAATCCGACCGCGCACACCGGCGGCGATCAGCAGATGGTTGCCCAGGAGCATGAACAGGAACTGGAACAGGTAGGACAGGGACGAAGAAAACCCGGTCCGCCGGCTGGCTCCGCAGGAAGCGGTCACGTCGCTCTGCTGCGCGCGGGCAGTTATCAGGGCCTTCAGGCGAAGGATCCCTTTCTTCGCGGCAAACAGATGGAACGAAAGGACCGCCGCAGACACCGCCTGGGCGATGATCGTGGCGTAAACCGCGCCCCGGACACCCCAGCCCAGCACAAGCACAAACAGGATGTTCAGTACCAGATCCAGGACGCTGCCAACGCTGAAGCCCACAGACGCCAGGACGGGGTTGTCGTCGCTGCGGACGAAATAATACAGGAGCATGCTCAGGAAGAACAGCGGCGCCGCGGTGACCAGCGGCTGCACATATTCCGCGCACATCTGCCGCAGGGCAGGCTCCGCCGCGCCCGCGCCCAGGCAGGTCAGCAGCCCGTCCAGGAAGACATTGCCCAGCACAGCAATCGCCGCGCCAACCGCCAGCAGTTCCAGGGACAGGCGCCGGCAGTGGCACAGCGCCCTGTCACGGGCTTCCGCAGCGGTCAGCCGGGCGTGAGTGATCCCGCCGCCGGTGGCATATCCGACGCCGAGCAGGCTGTAGACCAGATAAACCGGCGTCGCCAGGCCGATCGTCGCCAAACCCGTTTCCCCGACCCGGTTTCCGACGACCAGTGCGTCCGCGACATTCGCCAGGGAAAGCGCCAGGGCGGAAACGACCGAGGGCAGGAACATCCGCAGGTACATGGTACCGATCATCCTCCGGAAGGATTTTCCGGAAGCGGATACAGGATCTCCGCTCACAGGAACACCTCCCGCAGCAGATCATTCTTCATACGCACTGAACATTTCGATCCTTCCGATTGGGTTTTCCAGGAGCTTCGACCGGCGCAGCCCGGGGATCCCGAGATCTTCCTCGCCGTTGATGACAGTATACTGTTCAGGAAGCACCGCGATCAGCTCCCGGCGGACATAAAACTGCATCCCCCGTTCCAAGACCGGTGCTTTTGAAAATGCGATATCGTAGGTGTCCTCCGTGAGGGGAAATCCCGCGGCAAAGGCAGCAGGCTTATCATCCATATATACGATCACACCTTTGATCCCGATGCGCTCATAATGGGCCAGCACCAGTGCCGCCGTTTCACGGTCCGGGGAGAAATAATTGCTGGGGGAACGGGGCGTCCATCCCGTCAGGAGTTCATTCGCGGCTTCCAGATTGGCCGCTGACAGCAGCTCGGTACGGAGCCGGTGACGATTCTTCAGATGGTTGATGCTCCACCGGATATCCTCGTATTCTTTTCCGGGCATACCGGCGTATTCATTCCGGTCATACAGATATTCGGAGGCGTCGTCCGCCGGAACGATGCGGAACCGGCCGGGGAAGCGGTTTTTCAGCAGCGAGGCATCTTCTTCCCGCAGATAGAGAAAGCGGGCGGAAGGCTCCTCTGAGATCAGTTCCCTGACAAACTCAACAACCGCTTCCTTCTCTCCGCATGGAAAAAACCAGGCGTTGTCTTTCCAGTGCTCGCAGCGAACGGCAAACACGTTTTCGCGGAGACAGACGGACAGTCCGAGGTCTTTCTGCCAGAGAAACAGAGAGTGAAACGAATGGGAAGCGCTCTGATGCCCGCAACTGAACCTGATCGCTCCGATCTTTTCTCGGAGGTCGGGTGTAATCGTCCGGGTTGTGATCATGCTTTTTCCCCTTCCGGTGCAAACGTTGACAAATTATATCATATCACAGGCCTAAAAGAAACAGAGACAGAAAACCGGCCCGGTTTATTCCAGGCCGAAGGCATACCAGAAGGAAGCCGGCACAGACAAAGCCCCCGCCGGGTCATGGCAGTACACAAAGGGTCGGACCTCTCCGGGGCCGGGGAAGAAGACCGGTGTGCGAACCTCATAGCGTTCCGCCGGGCAGAGACCGGCAATCCCGGCTATCACCCGGGCAGGATCCGCGCCGGTGCACAGAAGCTCGCTCACGACGCAGCGGTTTTCCAGCGGAACCACCGCAGCCAGCGCGCCGGGAAAGGACAGAAACAGGTTGCCATATTCATCCATGAGCCGGTAGAAAGCATCCGGATAGACTGCATGAGGATACGGCGCGAGGCATTCCTCCCGGCGCAGGGCGTATTCCTCCCGGCTGAGCTGAACCGCGGCCAGAGGCGCAGCACCGGCAGCCCGCGGGCCATCCAGTTCCGCTACGCGGCTGCCGCCCAGGGGATGGATCGGACAGACCCGGCCATAGGTCCGGACCAGCGCTTCCGACGCCGGAAGCACACAGACCGGGGACGCGGTCTTTTCTCCGTATGCAAGCAGGGCACCGTAAACCGCAGAACCGAATCCCCGGCGGCGGTAATCCGGAAGGCAGCCCAGGGCATACAGATAGTCGGTGGGGATATCCTCCCGGTCCGGGAAGCTCAGCACCGGGCCCGGCAGAAGATAGCCGGCCGCAACGGCTTTCCCGGACGGTTTTTCCGCGTCCGGCACCGCAGCCACGGCGCAGCATTCCGGTCCGGACAGAAACGTCCGATGGAAGGCGTCGATAACCTCCGGCGGATCCCCGAAGGAAGCAGCAAAGATCTCCCGCAGTTCCGGAATATCTTCCGAAATCCAGCCGCGAACCGTACAAGTTGCAATCACGTCATTCTTTCCTTACTTTTTCCTTACCCGTCAATCGCACAGGAAATGTCGCCGGTGCAGATAAAAGGCTTATCCTTCTTTGATTTCATAGGCCCGGCGGATCCCGGCCGCGTCCGTGGTCATGACCGCGGACACCGGTCGATCTGTCTTCAGGGTCTGCTGCAGTTCCGGATAGCGGAAACTACGGCGGAAACTCTGCTCCGCCCGGAAAACGCCGTCCTCGATGACGCCGGTCTCCCAGGCTTCGAGGCTGTCAAAAGGTGTGGCGCGCGCAGGGAAGGCGGGATGCTCAACGCTGAGTCCGTCTATCCGGAAACGGCCCCCTTCATTCTCCGCCAGCAGTTCCGCCTTACCGCCGCAGGGACAGGACACCGTCAGGTCCTTCGCCTTGATCCGGGACAGGGCCACCGCTACCGCCTCCGGGTTCAGGTCCAGGCCGGCAAAGCGGCAGTCCAGCTGCTGCGCGGCCTCCAGGGTCGTGCCGCTGCCGCAGCACAGGTCCACCACCAGGTCCCCGGGATTGGTTACCGGAAGCAGCAGGCGTTCCAGCAGTTTCAGGGGTTTCTGGGTCGCATAGCCGGTGCGTTCCGGATCCCGCTGCTGCAGGATGCTGATGTCGTTCCAAACGTCGCTGGGATAGACCGGCTCATCGTCATAATACCGGTATTCTTTTCCGTTGGAGGTGATGCGGGAGAACATCCTGCCCTGCTCGTCCCGGCCCCGGGCCATATGGTTCCGCTTTCCGTCGCTGCGGGGAAGGGGCACCCGGGTCAGGTCGAAGAAATAATCCTTGCTCTTCGCATAAAGCAGGATCGTATCGTGTTTTCGGGAGAAGGTCTTTTTGCTTCTGCCGCCGCTTTCATAAGCCCAGATGATCTCGTTGAGGAAGCGGGTCTTGCCGAACTCCCGGTCGCACATAATCCGTGCCTGGGCGGACATGCGCCAGTCCAGGTGGAGATAGAATACGCCGGTATCGTTCAGCAGCATCTTTCCGACGGAGATCACCCGCCGCAGCAGGCGCAGATACTGTTTTTCGCTGGTATACCGGTCTTCATAGGCCGGATAGCGGGGCGAGGGCGTTCCGGTTTTCCAGCCTTTTTCGCCGTAAGGACGCCTGCGCATGAACTTTTCGCCGGTCATGAACGGCGGATCCACGTAGACGCACTGGGCCGTACCGGCCAGCGCACGGATCTCGTCCGGCAGCTTCATTACGCTGCCGCATACCAGCAGGTTCTCCCCGTTTCCGAACACTTCCCGGTCCACCCTAACCTGTTCATTCATGTCCTTCGCCTCCCTCTATATCAATTTGTTCCGAAGCTCTTTCAGTTCGATTTGCTCTTCCTCCAACATTTCCAGGAATACAGCCTGTTCATCCTCCGCCGCCAGGATCTCCCCGGCTTCGCGGACCGCGTTGGCGAAAGCCGGATCCATGGCGCTCTTTCCCTGCCGGGCCAGGGGACAGACCGCCTTCGCCCGCAGGTCCGTGACCGCGCGGACCTTTCCGTCGTCCCCGATCACGGGCAGCAGCGGAAACAGCCGGCAGGAAAGAGGCCGGTCTTCTCGGTCGCAGGTGCCGGAGCAAATCAGCAGGTCTCCCCGCGCCGTTTTCCGGACCTCAAAACCGGCTTTCCCGGCGTAGGCCTCCACCTCGCCGGGGAAAAGCAGCATACCCGTCTCCTCTCCCTCCAGGGGGCGGCAGCAGCGGGCGCCGCAGACGCGGCCGCAGTCCCGCTTCAGCGGAGTCACATTTTTCAGTTTTTCCCGGGCAGCGGATACCGCGGCATCCATCTTTCCGTCCTCCTTTAATCCCGGAGTGCCGGCTTCAGTTTATCCATACGCTTGCGCGCGATCAGCATATAACACAGGAAATGAATCACAAAGGTCACGAACCACGAGACCGGATAAGACATATACAGGACCGTCAGGTCATGATTCTGCGCAAAGACCGTCAGAATCCAGACGATGCGCAGCAGGCACGCGCCGGTCAGGGAAACGATCATCGGCATGATCGAATAACCGACGCCGCGGAGCTGGCCGACCATGACGTCCATCAGGCCGCAGAGAAAATAGGTCGGCATGATGATCCCCATACGGATCATACCCTTGGCGATGACTTCAGGCTCCTGGTTATAAAGACCCAGGAGCGGTCTGCCGAAAAGCAGGATCAGCAGGCCCATGCTCAGCCCGATGGCTGTGACCACGCCCAGGCAGCACCACAGGGTGCGCTTCACCCGGTCCGGCTTGCCGGCGCCGTAGTTCTGGCTGGCGAAGGTCATATCCGCCTGGTGCTGGGCGTTCATAGCGGTATAGACAAAGCCCTCGATATTGCTGGCCACGCCGTTCCCGGCCACCACCAGGGAGCCGAAGGAATTGACCGAGGACTGGATCAGCACGTTGGAAATGGAAAACAGGCTGCCCTGCAGCCCGGCGGGCAGGCCGATGCGGATGATGTCCCGCAGGCTCTTCCAGTCGATGCGGCATTCGTTCAGGTTCAGCTGGATCGCGCCCCGGGTGCGGAAAAGGCACAGCAGGACCAGCACCATGCTGACCACCTGGCTGGCCACCGTCGCAATGGCCACGCCCGCCACGTCCATATGGAACACGATCACCAGCAGCAGGTTCAGCAGCACGTTCACCAGACCGGAGATCATCAGATAGACCATGGGACGCCTGGTGTCCCCCACCGCACGCATGGTCGCCGCGCCGAAGTTGTACAGCATGTTGGCGGGCATGCCCAGGAAGTAGATCCGGACATACAGGGCCGCACCGTCGATCACGTCCGGCGGGGAATCCATCAGCTGGAGGAGGGGCCGGGCCAGCAGGAACCCGACGATTCCCACGCCCACGCCCATGAACAGCGCCAGCGTCATGGCGGTATGCTCCGCCTTCCGCATGGCTATGATATCCCGGGCGCCGTAATGGCGGGCCACCGCTACGCTGGCGCCGACGCTCAGGCCCATGAACACGTTCACCAGCAGGTTGATCAGCGAGCCGGTGGAAGAAACCGCGGCCAGCGCCTCATGGCCGGCATAGTTGCCCACCACGATCACGTCCGCCGCGTTATACAGAAGCTGCAGGATTCCCGTCAGGATCAGCGGTCCCGAAAAAGCAAGGATCTTCGGGAGTAGCGGGCCTTCCGTCATGTCGATCTCATGACGTCCGGGCTTTCCCGATCCGAACCGAAACATAATCTACCTCAAAATCATTTTGTCGCTTTTCTTGTCAGCACGATCCGCGTGAGGACCGGCGTGTTGAAGATCCGGCCCGGCTGGTGCTCATAGTGCGGATCGGATCCCAGGCCCGGGCTGATATACTGCGGGATGCCGTTCAGGTAACTGAGTCCCTGAACCTGTTCGTCATCCGGGAACCAGCCCAGCTCCGGCACATAGATCGCGCCGCCGAAAGGAAGCCGCCACTGGCCGCCGTTATAGTGTCCCGCCAGAATCAGCGAGGCGTACCGCATGGAGAACAGATCCTCCTTATCCGTCCAGGAGACCAGGTCCGATACATATTCCTCGCTCAGGGGCGTGTGGGTCAGGACCACCTGGATATCGGTGGGAAGGAATTCCTTTTTCAGCGCTTGCAGTTCTTCAATGCGCTCCAGTTCATATTCCATGGCGCGCATATGCGCCGCGTCGTCCGCCGTGAGGGCGTTGTTCCGCCCGTTCAGTTCATCCAGCTGTTTCCGGTAGACGCTGCTCATCTGTTCCAGGTCCAGAGCGTAAAGCTCCTCCGGCACGAACCAGATCCGTCCTTTTTCCCGGGTGATCAGCACAGGCCGGTCCAGAATCTGGATCCCGGCAGCCTGAAGCTGCTCCGCCCAGCCGGTATATACAGAAAGGCTGCTGTGGGCCCCGGTCTCGACAGCCGGACCGTCCGTATCCCCCGGAATCAGGAACTTGGGCGTATCCTTCGGCATCAGGGCAACCAGCTCCAGCAGGGGCTGAACATCCCCGTCCTCGCCGAGCATATCACCGGTCATGGCCACGCAGGAATACCGCGTCGTCCCCAGCGCAGTTTCAATCGCTTTCTGTCCTTCGCCGAATTGGGCGCCATGCAGGTCGCTCAGGTGCAGGATCGAATAGCTTTCCAGATCGTCCGGCAGGTTCAGCACCGTCAGCTTCAGCTCTTCCAGCTTCACCCGGCGGGAAACCGTGATATTCAGGACATACAGGGAAACGATCAGGATCGGCAGTAAAATAAGGACCGCGTTGCGGAAGCGGTGGCTCCGGTTGCGCTTTGTCAGCTCCGAAGCGAAAATATACTGGTTCCTCTCCCGCCGC
>Ga0310694_10002320_pt1 | contig 19711 bp, 15 predicted proteins | sample 174DNAGHGhighgp2_FD_203884 | JGI IMG/M metagenome (GOLD analysis project Ga0310694, IMG submission 203884) | Sheep rumen microbial communities from Palmerston North, Manawatu-Wanganui, New Zealand - 1742 DNA GHGhigh gp2 (v2) (version 2) | ecosystem: Host-associated > Mammals > Digestive system... | reverse complement strand
GAATTTCGGCTTCATATCTTCATCATCCGGTGCAGCCGGAAATGTGCGGACAGCCGTCTGCCGGACACGGTTCAGGTCTGAAAGAATGATTCCCGCAACATGCTCCTGGCAGACAATCCAGGCCTTTGGGCTGTGTACCAGGATATCTCCGACGGTTGTCCGCTCGATTCCAAGGTTCATCACTGCACCCAGATAATCCCGATGGGACAGGTCTTCCGCAAATTTTGGATTCTGCGGTTCTGCCCGGATAATCCGCAGCGGTATGCTTTCAGCATATCCGTATTCATCTTCTCCTGCCGCAAGGATTCGGCGCTCTGCATTTTCATAGCCGCCCTCAAAATGCCACTGAAAAAACGCCGCGGAAGGATTTCTGGCAAAATCGTCCTGTTCCGCAGGCGTCAGAAAGCCGGAATAGCAGCGTTGTCCTGTCTTTTCTGCACGACTGCAGATATCCAGCAGATGTCGGATTGTTTCTTCTTTTTCGTTCATGGATTCAGTACTTTCTCCTGTCAGTCCGAACAGGCTGTATCAGGAATTGGAATCCTCATCATTGGTATGTTTGATGCCGCTTATGCTGCTGACAGCGGAAATAATACAGATAATTACAGCAAATACTGCAATTGCAATCACAGCACTGACAGCAACGATGGCTCCGCTTTCCATTGATAATCCCTCGTTTCATTTGGTCTCCACATTATTATGCGATATTCTTGTGTTTTTTTCAACCGGATTTATTCGTTCATTTTTTTCGGATTTGTTTACAGCTAGGGGAAAAAAAGATAAACTGAATACAACGAACCTGAAGGGATGATTTTGATTGGAAACAAGGTTTGCATGTCAGGCTTCCGCGGCATTCGGGCTGGAAGGTCTTGTCGCTGATGAACTTCGTATACTGAAAATGGCGGATGTCCATGCGGAGAACGGAGACGTACGTTTTACAGCCTCTTTGGCGGATATCTTCCTCTGCAATCTGTCCCTGCGTTGTTGCGACCGGGTATTCATTGTCCTGGCGGATCAGATATGCCTGACGTTTGAGGATCTGTTCCGTCTTGTATCATCAGTCCCCTGGGAGGAATACGTGTCCGGGGATGAGGCTTTCAATATTTCTGCAAAATGTGCCCGCAGCCGGCTGATGAGTCCGCGGGACTGTCAGTCCATTTCCAAAAAAGCCATCCTGGAACGTCTGAAAGCAAGGACGGGCCGCCGTATTTTCCCGGAAAACGGCTCATTATTTCCCATATTGATTTCCATCCATTCTGATCGTGTGCGGGTTTTACTGAATACATCCGGAGATGCGCTTTCACGTCGTGGTTACAGGACGTGGAATGGTGAAGCGCCGCTTCGGGAAACTCTTGCTGCCGCATTGGTTCGTCTGAGCCCCTGGAAACCGGGAATGCCGTTATATGATCCTTGCTGCGGAACAGGAACGATTCTGGCGGAAGCTGCATTGATTGCCTGCCGTCGTTCGCCTGGCAATTCACGTGGCTTTGCGATGGAAAGCTTTTTCTTTTGCCGTAATCTGGACTTCAGTTCCATACGCAAAATGGCAGAAAATGATTCTGATCCGGACCGGATTACGGATATTGCCGGTTCCGATATTGATCCCGGGCCGTTGGAACTGGCTGCCCGCCATATTCATCAGGCTCATCTGGATGGAAAAATAACCCTTTCCGTGCTTCCCCTTCAGGAAGTCAGGTTGTCATCGGAGAACGGTGTTTTCATCTGCAATCCTCCATACGGGGAACGACTGAGTGATCAGGCGGATGCGCGCGCCCTTTATCGCGATCTGAGGGCGCTGATGGATCGTCATCCTTCCTGGTCTTTGTGTGCAATCACTTCCGATCCCGGTTTCGAAAAAGCCTTTGGTTTACGGGCGGATAAAAAAAGGCGCCTTTACAACGGGCGCCTGGAATGTACGTATTACATCTATTATGGGAGAAGAAAACCGGTATCAGCCTGAACTTTTGCGCGGATTGCTTCCATTTCGCCGCCTTCAGCCGGAACAGGACGGAAATCATTGACATTCTCTGAATACCTTGAGCTGGTCTTGATCGGAATCAGCTCAATTTTTGTTTCCGGCTTTCCGCTTCCAAAGAAAACAGAAGCCCGGCAAAGCATTGCATCATAACCGGTCAGGTTGATGGTCCCGCCAAAACACAGGTTCCCAAGACTGTAAACAACGGGTATGTTTTCAATAAAATCGATTCCCTGAACGATATGTGGATGATGTCCGATTATCAGGCTGGCGCCCTCCCTTACGCATGTTCTTGCCATCGCTTCCTGCATGGCATTATGGTTCGGATCATACTCAGTTCCCCAGTGGCATTGGTAGACAATATAATCGCATCCCATTTTCTTCAGTTTGACGATATCTCTTGAAATAATCTTCGGATCTTTACGGTATGCGGTTTCCCGGCATCCTGCGAATCCGATCAGGTGCCCCCGTACAAGGACAGTACATGGTTGTTCAGGACCGCACCATCCGACAATTTCATCGATTGCATCAACGGTGGATTCATAGCCTGAAACACCGTAATCAATCGTATGGTTATTGGCCAGGTTGGCAATTTCAACCGATCCTTCCCGAAGGATGGAAGAAAAAGCGGTTGGTCCGCGAAAACGCCACTGTTTTTTCAGATCCTCCCCGTCCGCATTGTCTTTCAGCACACCTTCAAGGTTGATGCTGGTGATATCGTCATTCTGAAAATAGTCTGACATCCCGGAAAACGGATAACTGGTTCCGAACTGTTCGACGTAGGCAAACAGGCTGTCCTCCCTCCTGAAATAGCTTTCACGTCCACCGAGTACAGCGTCCCCGCCGAATGTGATCAGCACGGGCTTCTCATCGCCGGAATCATATTCCCGATTCAGATGGTTGTCCGCTTGGAAGCCTGCATGATTGCCTGTAAGAATGTTCTTTTCTTTCTGCCGTTCTTCAGGATCGTCCAGGATAATCACCCGGGAATGATATGGAATATGAGTCCAGATCCAATAAGCGTTAATTCCTGATTGGGGGCCGGGTTCTGCCTGAACACGGATACATGCGTGGGATCCTTTTGCACCCAGCAGTGCGCGTCCTTCGGTAAAGTCTTTTTTGCCGTTTCCGAATGCATATGGAATCTGATGAATCAGGTTCCCGCCGTCATACTGGATGACAAAATCATACTTCTTCCCGTTTGTACTGTAATCAACCCGATGTTCACCGGTCAGGAAACTTCCGGCAGCGGTTTCCTGATACAGTTCATCCTTTTCCATTCGTCCTGTACAAACCTGAATTGTTTCAATTCGTTCACCATGGAAAAAAACACTCATGGTCTGCGCTTTTTTGTCAATCAGCAGTCCGTATTCCCGGCCGGATTCAACTACCTTCAGTTTTTCAAGGGGGACCCATCCGGTTATTTTGTCTCCCTCTTCATGGTTCCAGGCTTCTATCCGGGCCCAGTCTTCCATGATATCAAGCACGCAAAGCGTTTGCGTCTGTCCGTGCAGAGTTCCGAGCGGGCGGGAGCTGTAGCCGGGTTCCTCATATACTGTCTGGTGATCAATATTTTTGATATCCACGACAACCGCAGGCTGGGTCATCATTTTCCAGATGGTTTCATCATCATCGTTTTCCTCCGGAATAATGCGCCCGGTTATTTCTACCGGCACCGGAGCAGGTCTCTCATTTTCGATGCATAATTCGAATTCACTTTGATACTCCGGGTTTGAAATTTCATATACGCGGACCTGGTATTTTCCGGTAGCGATTTCATTCCGCCCGATGATTCCGGTCAGAGTGGTCGTATTGATCCGGTTTCCTTTCATCTCACGCCGGAAGGAATATACCGGATTATTATCCTGCAGGAACTCAAATACCAGTGTACCGGCTGTCACGATCTTGGATTCAACAAACCATTCTGTCGGATGGCTCAGGTATGCAGTCCCGGATGAAGGAAGAGCAAAATACAGGGCCTGTGCCACATACTGGATCGGTGAGTCAAACTGAAGTGTATATACATTTCCGGACTTCCCTGTCAGTTCACATGCGATATGATATGTAATCGGTGTCAACCGTTCCCGGTTATATCCGCACCCGTCCCATTCAATTCGGGAGTTCCCCGCTTCGACATCCTGCACGATGGTTCGGAAAACAGATTCATCATTGTGTATTTTGATGGTAAGTGTTCCGCTCTCAGGGGCATCTACAGAAAAAACGTTTTTTGCAAAACTGGTGATCTGGCCGATACGTTTGACGGAAAAGCCGGCTTCTTCCGCATACGAACAGGACAGGAATACAATAAAGGATAATGCCAGGATGATTGTCAGCAGCAGGACCGATTTTTTCCGCAATCCGCTCCGCCTCCTTTTTCCTGAGATAAACCGGATTCAGACTATCAGTATTTTCATCTTTCGTCAATGCTTGACAAATGCCTTCCCGGCTCTTATAATCACTCTTGTTCTGCGGTCGTGGCGGAATCGGCATACGCGCACGTTTGAGGGGCGTGTCCAGCAATGGGTACGGGTTCAAGTCCCGTCGACCGCACTTTCTCCCCGAGAAGATTCCCGGGGCTTTTTTATTGATTTTGAACAAAAAAAGGCACGCTTTCACGTGCCTTACTGGTGGAGATGAGGGGAGTTGAACCCCTGTCCGAAGATTCATCCGAAGGACTTTCTCCGAGCGCATTCCGTGATTTGTTTTCCCTGTTCCGGCCGTCCGCGGACAGGCGGCCGGACAGGTAGCTTCATTATTACGGGCTAAACTGCAAAGCTTAGGTTTAACTCGTTCCCTGCGATCATGACGCCGGTTGCCTGATCCGCAGGCGGTCAGGGCCGACGCGCGGCATTAAGCCGCGAAAGCGTAATTGCTATTGTCAGTTATTGTTTTTCCCCGTTGATACGCAGTACAGGGGCTGCGGCTCGCTTATCCGTCATCCGACATCCCCGTCGAAACCGGATCATCCCCATCTCTGACAGCATTACGTTTTCAGGTTTTTTGTTTTTCACGAAGCGCGCGGCGGATTTCCCGGTCGGAATCGCGTTTCGCAATGGTATCCCGTTTGTCATGCACCTGTTTTCCGCGGCATACGCCAAGTTCCATTTTAACCCTTCCGTCTTTGAGATACAGTTCAAGCGGAACAAGTGTATACCCCTGGCGCATAACCTGGGAGTCCAGTTTCCGGATTTCACTCCGGTGAAGCAGCAGCTTCTTGTCACGAAGAGGGTCCCGGTTGTATATGTTCCCCTGCTCATACGGGCTGATGTGCATGCCCTCCACCCATACTTCGTTCTTCCGGATCTGGGCCCAGCTTTCCTTGAGGTTGACTTTGCCGAGGCGGATGCTTTTCACTTCAGTGCCAAACAGGGCAATGCCGCATTCAATCCGCTCTTCCACAAAATAATCATGATAGGCTTTTTTGTTCTGTGCAATTACCTTGATCCCCTTCTGATGCGGCATGAGTCAATTCCTCCCTCTGGAAGTATAACACACGCCTGTGATCTTTTCAATTCCGGCTTTCTATGGTAGAATCACACCTGTTAATGATGGAAAGGTGTGATCCTTCTTGAACGACTTGCACGAAATGTCTTCCCGTGCCCGGAGTGCATTCCTTGAATTGTCAGTTTCGCCCCTGTCTTTGCGGAATGAAGTATTGAACCGTATGGCAGATCGGCTGGATGCTTCAGCTGATGAAATTTTTGCCGCGAATAAAGAGGATCTCCGTCTGGCGGAAATGGAAGGCCTTCCTGCTCCGCTTCTTCACCGTCTGAAGTTCGGCCGGGATAAACTGAAACAGGTTTGTGAAGGGCTGCATTCACTCATCCTTCTGCCCGATCCGATCGGTGCAACAACTGTTTCGACGCAGATTACCGAAGGACTGAATCTCTACCGCGTGATATGCCCGATCGGCGTAATCGGCGTTATTTTCGAAAGCCGGCCGGATGCCCTGGTCCAGATCGCTTCGCTTTGTGTCAAGAGCGGGAACGCGGTGCTGCTGAAAGGCGGGCGTGAAGCCATTCATACCAATCATGTCCTTTGCCGCCTGGTACGCGACTCGCTGGAGGATTCCGGCCTTCCGGCGGATTGTGCCCAGCTTCTGGAAACCCGCGAGGATGTGGCTTCCATGCTCAAGGAAGATGAACTGATCGACCTGATTATTCCGCGCGGAAGCAATGCCTTTGTCCGTTATATTATGGATAACAGCCGGATTCCCGTTCTCGGGCATGCGGATGGGATTTGCCATGTCTATGTGGATAAGGACGCTGATCCTGAAAAGGCAGTCCGCATTTGTGTTGACAGCAAAACCCAGTATGTATCTGTCTGCAACGCGGCTGAAACCCTGTTGATTCATGAAGGTGCGGCTCCTACTCTGCTTCCCGTGATTGCTGAAGCTCTGAAAAAGAAGAATGTCGAAATCCGGGGAGACAAAACGGCTGCCGGAATCATTGACTGTATTCCCGCAACTGAAAAAGACTGGGCAACTGAATACCTGGATTATATTATTTCTGTTCGTGTGGTCTCCTCTCTTCGTGAGGCGGTCGACCATATCAATCATTATGGCTCTCATCATACGGACTGTATTGTCACGGAGGATAAATCAGCTGCGGCCGAATTTATGAACCGAGTGGACAGCGCCGGTGTATATTGGAATGTTTCCACCCGGTTTGCTGATGGATTTGTTTATGGATTCGGCGCGGAAGTCGGCATTGCGACCGGAAAGATCCATGCCCGGGGACCGATGGGGCTCGAAGGCCTGACAACCTATAAGTACAAGCTGATCGGCAACGGCAATATCCTGGCTGAAATGAAAGACGGAACCCGTAAATTTACACATGTTCCGCTTGATGAAAGCTGCCCGCTGTAATGGTTCAGAGGTGATTTTGTTATGATGAGGCTGCAGAAATTCCTGGCGCTCAGCGGAGTCGCATCCCGCCGGAACGCAGAAAAATTAATCGCAGATGGGCATGTCTCGGTGAATCACCGTACAGTTACCGAGATGGGCATTCAGGTGGAGGAATATTCCGATCTGGTCGAAGTGGATGGAGAAGCCGTTTCCATTCAGGAGGAAAAGCATTATATTGCCTACAATAAGCCGATTGGTGAGGTCACGACTGTTTCTGATCCGGAAGGCCGGGCTACCGTAATGGACAAGTTCCGAGATTATCCCGTCCGCCTCTATCCGGTGGGACGTCTGGATTTTGACAGTGAAGGCCTTATTCTCCTTACAAACGACGGGGATATGATGAATCATGTGCTTCATCCAAGCCATGAAGTCAGTAAAGTATATCTGACCAAGGTTTCCAACCAGGTCACGGATGAGGAAATCAGCCAGTTAAGGCGCGGTGTGATGATCGACGGCCGTCTGACTTCCCCGGCCTCTGTTCGTCTGATCCGCCGGGAAACATTCGATACCGTTCTCCTGATTTCCATTCATGAAGGACGAAACCGGCAGGTACGGAAAATGGTGGATGCGGTCGGTCACCAGGTGGTCAGCCTGAAACGGGTTGAATTCGGTCCGGTCAGCCTGGGGGATCTTCCATCCGGCAAATGGCGCAGGCTGACCGAATCAGAAATCCGCAGGCTGAAGGAAATCTGATTTTCATGGAATCTGCTGTTTCCGGCTCTTGACAAATCCGGTAATTTCGATATAATCAATCCCTGTGAGCAACAGCCTGCCTGGAGAGTTGGCTGAGTGGTCTAAGGCGCACGACTGGAAATCGTGTGTGGGGTGATACCTCACCTAGGGTTCAAATCCCTAACTCTCCGCCATATAAAAGTCCTGTCATTTCTGACAGGACTTTTATTGATTCTTCCCGGTTTCGCTTTTTATTCTCTGTTGTCCCGGTTAAACATGCAGTTTTTCATAATTGCTTCCACGATTTCCGGGTATTTCCATTCACAGGTCCTTCGGTCAATCAGGCCGAACAGTTCGCCGTCACCGGTAAATCCGTGGTTGTCCCACCAGCAGCACGTCATGCCCCGGGCACTGCCGGAAGCGGTGAAATAAGCGGCAAAATTCACACGGTCCTGCAGGTTTCCGTGTTTGTTCATTGCGCCGTACTCATCGATTATAACCGGAATTCCCCGGGAGATATAACGGTTGTAAAGCGCATTCATAAATGATCCGATTTCGGAAGTATACCGGGTATTCGTATGGTCAAAAGTGTTATATCCGCCTTTGTTCAGTGCAAAATCGTAAGGTGTATAGGCATGTGCCTCCACAATTATCCTGTTGTCAGCAGTATCTTTGGGCAGTTCAAACATTTCATTGACCGCGCAGTTGGGGCTGGCATCATAGGAAGGAACCAGGAGATATCTGGTGGCGTTGTTTCCTCCGCTTGAACGGATTGTATCGACAAAAATCTGGTTCAGTTCATTGATACAGCGCATGGAATTCCGGCACTCTGAAGACATCTGGTTCCAGTTCCATTCATATTGTGTATCGGTCATGCGGGGCTCATTCATGGATTCAAGGATGACATGCTCATCAAATTCATTGAATGCTTCCGCCATCTGCTTCCAGATGGCCGTCATGTATTCAATGGAACGTGCCTGGTTGGCCGGGTTCGGGTACATGAATCCGATCTTATTGTCATGATGCACGTTAACAATCACATACAGGCCTTCATCAACACACCAGCCGACCACCTGTTTGACTCTGGCCATCCATTCAGGTGAAATATTGTCCGACTGATCCACATGGTCATGCCAGCTGACAGGAATCCGGATCACATTGAATCCGGCCGCTTTGATTGCCTGAATCAGGGCTTGGGATGTCTTTATCCCGCACCACATGGATTCAATATCCATCTCAGACCCATGAAACCAGGCTCCCGGATCGTTGGCATCAAATGTGTTGCCGAGATTCCATCCGGTTTTCAGCTCCCTTGTAAACCGCATGGCTTCATTATCCGGAATATCAAAACGCTTCATTTCCGTGATAACCGGCACGGTTATGCCGTCCGGTCCGTTTTCTGACATACAGGCTGCAGCGGTAGTCAGCATAATAAGTGTCATGATCATGGACAGTAATTTTTTCATATGTTCCCGCCCTTTCCTTTTTGTAGCTCGATTATACCATTCAACAGTCGGTTCCTGCAACTCTGTCACTTTGATCAGTTCCTGAAGCTCTGTTACTTTTTGGCTTTCAATATTCCTGTATAAGTGGTAAAATAATTTGATTCATTTTTTTGAAGGAGGACCCTTATGCGGATTATTGTCATCGGAGCCGGAAAGGTTGGATATAAGCTTGCGGAGCATCTGACCTCCGAGGAACATGATGTGACTGTCATCGACAATGATGAAGACGTCATTGAGCGCTGTTCCGGTTCCCTGGACGTGATCTGCCTGAAGGGAAATGGCGCCAATGCAAAAATCCTGCTTGAAGCAGGAGTGGATAAGGCTCAGATTGTCATATCTTCCACCGCCAGCGACGAGACCAATATGCTTTCCTGCCTGATTGCAAAACGCCTCGGCGCACAGTATACCATTGCGCGGATTCGGGATCCGGAATTCAATGAGAGCCAGATGCTTCTTCAGAACGAGCTGGGGATTGACGTTGCAATTAACCCGGAGCGCGCCACCGCACTGGAGATCAGCCGCCTGCTCAGGTATCCTTTTGCCGGAAGTATTGAATCCTTTGCCAAGGGTCAGGTGGAAATGGTTGAATTCCGCGCGCAGGAAACAGATCCGGTTGTCGGAATTGCCATGAAGGATCTTGCTTCCCGGATTCCCGGCCTGCCGCGTATCCTGTACGCAATGGTTGAACGCAACGGGGAAATGCTGATTCCGTCCGGTGACTTTATCATCGAAGCCGGTGACAAGGTATATGTTTCCGGTGATATGCTGACCATAACAGAGTTTTTCCGTTTCCTTGGCCGCAACAAACAAAAAATCCGCAGTGTAATGCTCCTGGGTGGGGGCCGCATCTCCTATTACCTCTCCCGCTTTATAGTTCCCATGGGAATTCATGTGACTTTGTTTGAACTGAACCAGCAAAAGGCCCGGACGCTCAGTGAACTTCTCCCCAAAGTGGATGTGATCTTTGGTGACGGAACCGATCAGGACCTGCTCGAAGAACAGGGATTGTCCCAGATGGACGCATTTGTTTCCCTCAGCAATCGTGATGAGGAAAACCTGATGACAGCCATGTATGCTGCACGGGCAGGCGTTCCGAAAACGATTGCGAAAAACAGCCGGACAACTTATATGGAAATCCTTAACGACCTGGGTCTTGATTCTGTGATCAGTCCGCAGACGATTACGAGTTCAACAATCCTTCGCTATGTCCGCGCTCGGGAAAACAGTACCGGAACAAGGATTGAGCGACTTTACCGCATAGCGGACGGAAAAGCGGAAGCGATTGAGTTTGTCGCCCGTAAAGGCGATGCATATATCGGTGTTCCGCTGAAAGACCTTTCGACACGGAAAGGCGCAATCGTCTCCGTAATTGTCCACCAGGGGAAAATCATCATTCCTTTCGGTCAGGACCATATTGAGGAAGGCGATCATGTCATTATCATTTCCCGCGATTCAGGCGTATCCGATCTCAATGAGGTACTCTATCGATGAACCGAAGGCTGATTATCCGCGTTCTCGGCGCGATTCTTCTGGTGGAAGCGGCTGCCATGCTTCCTGCTCTGCTGGTTTCCCTGGTTTATAATGACGGGGATACTGCCGTTCTGGGGCTCAGTGTCCTGATTGTCTCTTTTATCGGTACGCTGATGATGATGCTTCCTCCCCCTCTGGCCGGCAGTCATCTGCGGCTTAAGGAAGGCTTTATTATCACGGCGCTGGGATGGATCCTGATGAGCCTTTGCGGCGCGCTTCCTTTCTTTATTTCCGGCATATATGCCCGATTTGAGGATGCCTTTTTTGAAGCTGTTTCTGGTTTTACAACAACAGGCGCTTCCGTACTGACACAGTTTGAAGGTTTTCCGCATGGAATTATGTTGTGGCGTGCAACTACTCACTGGGTGGGCGGAATGGGGGTTCTGGTGCTTACCCTGGCGCTCCTTCCGAAGCTGACCGGCCGTACAGCGCACCTGGTAAAAGCGGAAAGTCCTGGCCCTTCTTTGAGCAAACTGGTTCCGCAGACCGGGAAAACCGCGAAAATACTCTATTCTTTGTATATCGGCCTGACTCTTCTTGAGTTTATCTCCCTGTTGTTTTGCGGGTTATCTCCCTACGATGCGGTGATTCATACCTTTGGTACAGCCGGAACAGGCGGTTTCAGCAACTTCGGTGACAGTGTCCGGCATTTTGACAGTGTGGCAGTGGATACGGTCATATCGATATTCATGTTCTTGTTCGGATGCAACTTCGCCCTGTATTATAAGCTCCTTTTCGGGGAAGGTTTCCGGGCGTTCATACGGGACGAGGAGTTCCGCTGGTATCTGTGCATCGGAGTTACATTTATCCTGCTGATTACCCTCTTCAACCTTCCGGTTTACGGGAATTTCTTCACATCTCTCCGGTACGGTTCTTTCCAGGTACTCTCGGTGATGTCGACAACCGGTTTTGTAACGGCTGATTTTAATCTGTGGCCCGTCGCATCCCAGATGCTCCTGATTATCACAATGTTTATCGGTGCATGCGCCGGATCCACCGCAGGCGGCATGAAGGTAATCCGGATCAACCTGATTGCCAAGATGTCCCGCCGGAATATCCAGATGACAGGAAACCCGAAGAGGATGGATGTGATCCGTCTGGATGGAAAGGCGGTTGATGACAATATTCTCAGTCAGGTTGCCCAGTTCGCCCTGATGTATGTTGCACTGATCCTGCTCGGGGCGTTCCTGATTTCGCTGGAAGGCAGGTTTGACATGATTTCCAATCTGAGTGCCGCACTCACATGCGTCAGCAATGTCGGCCCCGGTCTTGGAGCTGTAGGCCCCACTGAGAACTTTGCTTCCTATGGCATTTGGGGAAAACTGATCCTTTCATTCCTGATGCTGTTCGGTCGTCTGGAGCTTCTTCCGATGTTTATCCTGTTTACACGTTCCGCATGGCGGAAATATTGATTTTCCCCCTGATACCGGAGGTATTGCTGTGACAAACACAACCAAAAACATTGCCAAAGGCGTATCTATTCTGGGTATAACAGGCCTGATCTGTAAAGTCGTAGGCCTGCTTTTCTCCATTCCGCTGAATATGATTCATTCGGAAACTGTTGCAGCGAATGAAATTGCCACTCTTTTCTATAAAGTCTATCCGACATATACGCTTCTTATAACAATTTCCAGTGCCGGACTTCCTGTTGCTGTTTCGCGCCTTGTCGCTGGTTTTATGGCCCGTGGTGATTCTGTCAGTGCAAAGAAAACATTTAAAACAGCCTTAATGGTGCTTTTATGTCTTGGTGCATTCTGCTCCCTGATCATGCTGATCCTGAATTCCTTCCTTTCCAGCTATGTGAACGATCCGGATGCTTCTCTGGGTTTCTACGCTATTGCGCCATGCGTTCTTTTCGTCTGTGTTCTTTCTGCTTTCAGGGGCTTCATTCAGGGACAGCACAATATGCTTCCGACAGCCATCTCACAGCTGATTGAACAGGTAGGAAAAGTTTTTGTCTCCCTGCCGCTTGCATATATTGGTGTTCATGTATATAACAGTCGTGCGATGGGCGCTGCCGGTGCACTTCTTGGTCTGACAATTGCGGAAGGTGCGGCCTTGCTCTATATGATGATCCGTTTTTCCATAAAAAAGAAAAACTACAATACTCTTCCGCAGTCTTTTTCCGGACAGTCAATGGAATCCCGGGAATTGCTGCGTCGCCTGGTATTAATTTCAATTCCGATTACCATCAACGCCTGTATTATTCCGCTTTCCAACTTTATAGACTCATCAATGATGACCCGTCGGATGATGGATGCGGGCCTTTCCTGGGAAGCCGCTGATATGGCATATGGTGCGTTTCAGAGTGTTGTTATCCGGTTCATCAACATTCCGACTGCCCTGGCACTGGCTATTGCCATGAACATTGTTCCTGCTGTTTCAGCCAGAAAAGCGCTGAATGATGAAGAAGGAATCAGGGCAGAAAGTAATACGGGGCTTCGATATGCTTTTCTGATCGGATTCCCGTGTACAGTCGGATTGAGTCTGCTTTCCCATCAGGCAGTTGCATTTTTCTATGAAGGAACATTTTCGGCAGAAAAGCTGCAGCTTTCATCAGATCTTCTTACCTGGCAGTCCATAACCATTCTGCTGTTTACAGTCGTTCAGGCAGCAAGCGGGATTCTTCAGGGCATTCGAAGGCAGAAAATTCCGATGTATGCTATGATTATAGGTGTCAGTCTTAAAATTCTTCTCAATTATATCCTGATTGGAACACCCGGAATCAATATTTTCGGTGGTCCGATTGCTTCCATTGTCTGCTACTCCGCAGCAATGATGATCACCCTTTTCTATTCCTGCCGTTATGCAAAGCTGAAATTTAACTGGATGGACTGGATTGTACGCCCAGGTGTATCTTCATTAATAATGGGGATTTCAGTTTATGCACTTCGCAGTCTGCTTCCGGGCGGTCGTATGAGTACCATAATTGAAATTTTTGCCGGTGTTGCTGTGTTCATTGCAGCCGCAATCTTACTGAAAGCAATTTCACTGGATGAAGTGAGGAAAATGCTGAAGAGAGGGAAAAAGTAAAACGGTGAAGCATAAGATTCTGACAGTAGTTTCCATCGGTCCGGGAGATCCGTCTTTGTTGAATCAGAGCACATTAAACTCAATTCACAAAGCTGACCCGCTTATTCTGCGTACAGATCATCATCCGCTCATTTCATGGCTCAATGAACAGCATATTTCTTATGTGTCATTGGATGATCTTTATGAATCCTCAGATGATTTTGACCGGATGCATGCTGAAATGGCAAAGCGTGTCTGGCAGCTTGCCGCTGATGGCAGACATGCAGTATATGCTGTTCCTGATCTTCTCACGGACAGGTCTGTGGATGAGCTGTACCGATATATTCCCGAATCCTGCTCTGAGCCGGAAATCATTCCGGGCTTTTCTTACGCAGATTATTATCTTGCCCGCTGCAGGGGCCTCATTTCTTCCGGTAACATCCGGATTGTTTCAGCATCAGAATTTCTTTCTTCATTTTATGATCCGGAACAATCGCTTCTGATTACCGAAGTCGATGGCACAATTACAGCCGGAGAAATTAAAGAGCATCTGTCTTCTTTTTTTGATGAAGAATCGTCGGTATGGCTTATTCAGGCAGCAGGTCGTCCGGTCTCTCTCCCTCTTTATGAGCTGGACCGGAAAAAGAAATATGATCATATGACAGCTGTCCTTGTGCCCGGATCGGATTTCCTGCATCACTGCCGGAATACAATTCATGACTTGCTGAATATTATGGAACGTCTCCGTTCTCCGGATGGGTGTCCATGGGACAGCATGCAGACTCATGAATCCCTTCGTCCGTATATGGTGGAGGAAGCCTGGGAAGCGGTCAATGCAATCGATGACAATGATCCGGATCATCTGGCGGATGAGCTGGGTGATTTGCTGTTCCAGATTGTCTTCCATGCTTCCATCGGGAAATCATTCGGTGAATTTGACTTTGGAGATGTGGTTACCAATATATGCACCAAGATGATTCACCGTCATCCGCATGTTTTCGGAAGCAAACATGTTTCATCTCCGGAGGAGGTTTCCGACTCCTGGGAAGAAATCAAGCGGCAGGAAACGGGCAGCCGGACTGTAAGTGAAAGCCTGAATGATGTTTCCCCCGGACTTCCCTCTCTCAAATATGCAATTAAAATAAATAAAAAAGCGCAGCAGATTCCTTCATGGAGGCGTAACCCGGCTGATATTGCCTCGGAAATCCGGGAGTTATCCGGCTTATTGCTTGCTCCTGACGGTTCTCTTGATGAAAAAGCAATGGGAAAGCTGCTTTTTCTCTGTACCCATCTCTGCCATCGCTCTGACCGGGATGCGGAAATTATCCTCCATCAGGCAGTCGAACGTTTCAAATCTGCCTTTTCACGGATGGAAAATGATGTAAAATCAGCAGGGAAAGCGCCTGAAACCTTGACTTTCGAAGAAATATGCTTATACTTAAATAAAGCCGAAACGGGAAACTGAATATTGGTACATTCCCCTTTGGCGTATTATTCTCACGCAAAAAGCGTGACCATTTTGAAGGAGGCTATCCCATGAACAAGAGTGAACTCGTCGCCGCGCTGGCCGGCAAAGCCGAACTTTCCAAGAAAGATGCTGAAAAAGCGCTCAACGCTTTTGTTGACGTTGTCAACGAAACGCTCGCCAAGGGTGAAAAAGTCCAGCTGATCGGTTTTGGTACTTTTGATGTGAAGAGCCGTGCTGCCCGTGTAGCCCGCAATCCCCGCACCGGTGCCGAACTGAAGATCGCAGCTTCCAAAGCTCCCGCTTTCAAGCCTGGCAAAGCGCTGAAGGATAAAGTCAATACTCCTGCAAAGAAAAAGGGCAAGAAGTAATCGGATACACAGACCCGCGGGAGCCTGACTCCCGCGGGTCTCTTTTGTGAGGTTATTATGCGACTGGACAAATTCCTGAAGGTTTCACGTATCATTAAACGTCGTACCGTTGCCAACGAAGCATGTTCCGGCGGCCGGGTCATGTTGAATCAGAAAGTGGCAAAACCTGGTGCGGAAGTTAAACCCGGCGACCGGATTTCTATACGTTTTGGGGAGCATCTGGGAATCTATGAGGTGATCAGTATCGCTGAAACTGTAAAGAAAGACCAGGCTTCTTCCATGTACAGGGTAATCAGCGAGGATGAATCTGCTGCTTCGGAGCGTAATCTGGAATGAAAACGGTTTTAATTATGGCAGCCGGCGGATCCGGCAGCCGCATGAAAACTGATATCAATAAAATACTCCTTCCGCTTGCCGGTAAAACCGTCATTTGCCGCAGCCTGGAAGCTTTTTCCGCGCATGTGGATGAAATCGTGCTTGCCATCCGTCCGGAAGACCGGAATGCCGTTCAGGCTGAAATTGATCTTTCCGGGATCACATGTCCATGCCGTCTTGTTCCCGGCGGAGCCACGCGTCAGGAATCCGTCCTGAACGGACTGAAGTCTGTTTCATGGGATCCGGATGATATTGTTTTGGTTCACGACGCCGCCCGCTGTATGGTAGATCAGGATACGATTGTGCGTGTGATTGATTCCTGCCGCAGGTTTGGTTCCGGAATACCTGCGGTTCCGGCAGTCAGCACTTTTAAGCTTTGTAATGCTGAAGGGATAATTACCGGAAGCGTTCCGCGTTCATCCCTCTTTGAAATACAGACTCCGCAGGGATTTATCGGTTCTGAATTGCTCCGTGTTTCCCTGAAAGCAATGGAATCCGGATATGAAGCAACCGATGATTCATCGGTAATGGAATGGGCCGGAATGAAAGTCCGGACAGTTGCCGGTTCTGTCGGAAATATTAAACTGACGACAATGGAGGATTTTATGTCTGCCGAGCGAATACTGACTCCCGCTTCATCCGCCTGCTTCAGAATTGGTACGGGGTATGATGTTCACCGGATTGTGGAAAACCGGAAACTGGTTTTGTGCGGAGTGGAAATACCGTGGGAATTCGGGCTTCTCGGCCACAGTGATGCGGATGTCGCGCTTCATGCACTGATGGATGCGATGCTGGGCGCCGCTGCCCTGGGGGACATAGGTCGTCATTTTCCGGATTCGGATCCGCAGTATAAAGGAATCTCTTCCCTGATCCTTCTGAAAAAGACCGCTGAAATCCTTCAGCGGTCCGGATATGCATTGGTGAATGCGGATATTACGATTATTGCCCAAAGGCCTAAACTGCTCCCCTATATACCCGTAATGCGGAAAAGCATTTCCGATGCGCTTTCCTGTGATCCGGACAGGATCAGTGTCAAAGCAACGACGACGGAACAGCTGGGGTTTGAAGGACGAATGGAAGGCATATCTGCACAGGCAGTCTGCCTGATCTGTAAAACCTGATCTGTTTATTGCTCCTGCTCTGTCTCTTTTCGTACAATCGCTTCATCCGCGTTTTTCAGCAGCCGAATTCCAGCGGCTGTTTTTTCATTCTCAGACAGCTTCTCCAGCGGCAGAGCGTTTGAGACGTCAAACGGGACAAACGGCCATGTGGAAGTGGTCCTGATCTCCCCCTCAGCCTGTAATTTTAATTCACCCTGATTCAGTTTCAGTGTGGTTTCCAGCTTGGTGGCAGCATTCGGCCCTGATTTCCCGGAATAATGCAGGGTGAGTTCTGCCGTCATATCATCAAACGGATCAATATCGGCATCTTCCACACCTTCAGGAAGTGACGAAGTATCACGTCTGATATCTGTGCTGTAAGTGATGATTTCATGATTTCTTTCTTTTTCCTGGTCAAAACTGAGTTCGGAATTCTTGCGGATCTGCATGCTGAGCGCCAGGTTGGCTTCTTCGCTGTTCCTGTCCGGATTGATCCGGATAAACCGGGCATTGAACTGGTATTCAGCGCCATCAAGAATTGTTTCGATATTTTCGGGAAGGAACAGCTGAACGATCCCTTTACCTCCCTGCAGGGTCCAGCTCTGTGTATCATCGTTGTTCCGGATTTTCAGGATATCATACCCGGTAATATCCGGATTGATCGGAAGAACCATCTCTTTGCTGACTGTTTCTCCCAGGGCAGTTTTAATCCGGGTATACTGGATATCTCCGCGGATGGCAGCGCCGGCCATTGCTTCCATATAATAATATCCAAGATTTGGATTCAGGTAGACAGCTTTCTGTTCCCCGGTCAAAATCTGGCTGAAAAACGATTCCATTTCCGGATCTGCAGCTGCGGCAGTAACCAGTGTGGCAATTTCCTTGCACACTTCTTCAGCTGGTACAACGCAGGTAAGTTTCATCAGGATCGATCCGTCTTCTGACCGGATCTGTTCGGGAATTCCCTGGAATCCGTCAATCCATTTGTCAAGCATCCTGCTGTATTTTTCAACTGCTGTATCCTGCTTTTGCCTGGCTGCGTCATTCAGGTTCATCAGGGACAGCATTGCTGAGTTAAGGGATGGGTTTTCCGGATTAGTCATACCATCAGGAAGGATCATCGAAATTTCTTCCGGAAGCTGGAATACTTCGTTCGGAAGGAAATCACTCCGGAAGTACAGGGATTTCTCGCTGCGGTACAGTTCAGTTTTGTTGAACTGGTTCAGTTCCTTGCCTTCGTCATCCTTTTCCGCCTGGTAAACAACAAAATGCCATTGTTCACCGGATGCATTCCGGAGGATGCTGTACTCGGCGTTCTGGATGGCACTTAGCAGCGGATGTTCTGCTGCGTCTGCGTTTCCGGTCACAGTCAGTTTCCCCTTTTCACCGTTTCCGTCATGCTGTATCTGGCGTTGAAGCTTTGTTGAAAGCTTCAGTTCGTCGGCAAATGCAGTTGCAGTAGTAATCATCATTACAATGCACAGAACCATCGTCAGGATTCGTTTCATGGCGTTTCTCTTTCCTCCGGTTTCTCCGTATTCTTGATCGTCTGCTTCCACCAGCCATCCGGAAGATCTGCCAGAATAAACTGCAGGTCTTCTTCCGGAATATCTTCCAGGGCTCTCAGGAAGATTCCGGCGGCTTTTACCCGGATGTTCTGCAGGTCCTTTTCCGAGGGTACCGCTGATTCGCCTTCTTTCCAGTAAGGCGCATCACATGCGTTCCAGGAGAATTGCACCCGAAAATGTTCTCTATCTATTTTATTCAATTCATGAGCAATTTCAAGATTGCCATGATAATCTTCCGTTTCCCCGGGGGCGATGCTGATCCTGTATTCCCGGATATCATTCACACCGGATGATGTGGTTTTCTTTACTGCATTCCCGGAGATGGTTTTATCGGCTGATTTCAGGGATATTTCAAGCCGGGTCCTGTTTCGGACCCTGTTCCTCACTTCATCTGTATCGATGTTGCAGGTATATTCTTCTGTACCGTCCGGCTGCACAACCGATTCCCGGGTAAGTGAAATATTATGTCGCTCCGTTCCGTTCAAAGCCGGCGTTTTCAGGACCAGTTCATCTTTGAAGTTGTTCCCGTATTTCAGGCATTTCCAGTCTGCATCGGTATTTCGGATGCTGTCCTCGGCCAGACCGGATTTCCCGGTATAATTAACCTTCATCAGGTTTCCATCTTCATCCCGAAGCAGAGTCAGGCGCTGCTTTCCGCTCAGTACTACTTTGGAAAGGAATTGACGCACATGGATCAGCTCTTTATTTTCCAGATACCCGTTCATCTTTTCATCGGAAATCACATCCTGGCTGAGAACCATGGCGTACCGCTTTACAGCAGTTCCATACCCTTTATACTTTATACTGACTTTTGATTCGCTCACGGAATCCGGAAACAATTCCGGCAGTCCGCTGAAAAAACGGTAAAATTCCGGAAGCAGCACCCGGATTTCTGTATAGTATTCAGTCATGTCCGCTTCGGGGGAAATACCTGTCAGCAGCTCCGTCAGGTCAGTTCCTTCGGTAATGTAAATGCGGTCATCAAATGGAAAAAGTGTTTCTGTCCTGCCTTCTGTTTCCCTTGTCTTGCACTGAATGACAGGCTTATCATCCACATCAATCTCTTCTTCCTGGATAATTCCGTCGGAACGAATCCGGAAAGACAGGTGCTTCAGAAGTCCGTTCAGCCATCCGGTACGGGTTTCAGAAAATTGCGGGATGCTGACCGCCTCAATCCTGCAGGTGACTTCGGCCGGTTTTTCTGCAGGATATGATAATTGCGTCAGAAGATC
>Ga0310694_10002319_pt1 | contig 19718 bp, 16 predicted proteins | sample 174DNAGHGhighgp2_FD_203884 | JGI IMG/M metagenome (GOLD analysis project Ga0310694, IMG submission 203884) | Sheep rumen microbial communities from Palmerston North, Manawatu-Wanganui, New Zealand - 1742 DNA GHGhigh gp2 (v2) (version 2) | ecosystem: Host-associated > Mammals > Digestive system... | reverse complement strand
GCGATTGTTTTTTAACGAACACGAATTCCACGAATAGCACGAATTCTTTTCGACCACGGATTGTTCGGATTTAACGGATGAAAGAATGTAGGTATTATAAGCGGTTGGCTGACGGACGGGTGGAGTGCACACTCTGTCCGCATCATTGTCGGATTGCTGAGGGCAAGTCGGGTGTGTGTCGCAGTAGAAGGAATCAGAGCGGCGTACTCATGAGTGAGGTGTATGGCAAGCCGTGTGCGTTGGCCATTGACCCGATAGAGAAGAAGCCGCTGTACCACTTCCATCCAGGCACGACGTGTCTGTCGCTGGCCTGTACGGGCTGCAACTTCCGTTGTCTGAACTGTCAGAACAACGATATTTCGCAGGTCGCGCCCTCAGATGTCAATCATTACGAGCTGTCGCCGGAGGACGTGGTCGCCCTCTGCCAGAAGCACCGCTGTCCGGGCATTGCCTACACCTATACCGAGCCGCTAACCTATCTGGAATATATCATCGATTGTGCCCGACTGGCGCACGAAGCAGGCCTTTGGAACATCCTCGTGACGGCGGGCTACGTCTGTCAGGAACCGCTGGCCGACCTGCTGCCGTACCTTGATGCCGCCAACGTCGACTTGAAGTCGTTCAGCGACGACATATATCATAAGGTAAGCGGAGGACATCTGCAGCCCGTGCTCGACACCATTCTTGCCATGAAACAGGCCGGCGTTTGGGTGGAAATCACCAACCTCGTCATCCCCAGCGTGAATGACGATATGCAGATGATTCGTCGGATGTGTCGCTGGCTGAATGAAAAGGGCCTCGCTGAAGCCCCGCTGCACTTCAGCCGTTTCTTCCCCCGCTACAAGATGCAGGACACGCCGCCCACGCCCGTCGCGACGCTAAAAGCCGCCAAGCGTGTAGCCGAGGAAGAAGGTATCAAACACGTGTATTTGGGAAATGTTTAAATCATAAAGTATGTTAAATAAATAAAGATGTCTCGACTTTTGAGACACCCTTGTCTTATCTTTGCGGCCATGTTGACAGAACAGACAATGGAAAAGCTGCGGATACTCGCAGAGTCGGCGAAATACGATGTGTCGTGCTCGTCGAGCGGCACCGTGCGCAAAGGTAAGCAGGGCATGGTGGGTTCTACGGTAGGCGGTGTGGGCATCTGCCATTCTTTTGCTGATGATGGAAGGTGTATCTCGCTGCTGAAGGTGATGCTGACCAATTATTGTATGTACGACTGTGCCTACTGCATCAACCGCCGAAGCAACGATATCAAGCGGGCGACACTCTCCGTCAGCGAACTGGAGGAAATCACGATGGAGTTCTATCGCAGGAACTACATCGAGGGTCTGTTCCTGTCGAGTGGGGTAGTGCGCAATCCTGACTATACGATGGAACGGCTGACAGCCATTGCCCGCGACCTCAGAACCGTTCATCGTTTTAACGGCTATATCCACCTGAAGAGCATCCCAGGCTGTTCGCAAGAACTGCTCAACGAGGCTGGCCGCTATGCTGATCGCATGAGTGTGAACATCGAGATTCCCAAGGAGGAGAGCTTGAAGCTCCTTGCGCCTGAGAAAGACCACAAGAGCGTGTTCCAACCGATGAAGATGATTCAGCAGGGCGTGCTCGAGAATAAGGAGGACCGCAAGAAGTATCGCTATGCGCCACGATTCGTGCCAGCAGGTCAATCGACGCAGATGATTGTGGGGGCTACAAAGGAAAGTGATTTGGACATCCTGAAAATGTCCAACGCATTGTATCAGCAGCCCACCATGCGTCGCGTGTATTATTCTGGCTATGTGAGTGTGAACACCTACGACCCACGACTGCCTGTACTCAAGCAGCCGCCATTGGTGCGCGAGAATCGGCTTTACCAGGCTGACTGGCTGCTGCGATTCTATCACTTTAGCGTCGACGAGATCGTCGACGAAATGCACGCGAACCTTGACTTGGAGGTAGATCCGAAGCTCGCATGGGCTCTCAGGCATCCAGAATATTTCCCTGTGGATATCAATACGGCAGATTACGAGCAGCTATTGAGAGTCCCTGGACTCGGTACCAAGTCGGCTTGGCTCATTGTGAACTCACGTCGCTTCAACCGTCTTACTTCTTACGACCTCAAGAAAATGGGCGTCGTCATGAAGAAGGCAAAGTATTTTATTACATGCAACGAGTTGACCTCACAGTTCTCACAGCCTATCGTCGGCATCAACGAACTGCGACCAGAACGGCTAAGACCATTGCTCGTCTCGAAGGCACAGCAAAAACGGGCTGCAGAGGAACAACAACTGAAACTGGATTTTGGAGAATGACGGTATATGTGTTTGACGGAACGATGGACGGGCTGCTGACGGCGGTGTTCGATGCATTCCTTTTGAGGGAGCAGCCAGATGAGTTGCTGGCGGAGGGCGATGCGCTACCGCTGTTCTGCGAGCGGACCTACCATGTTTCGACGGACGAGGAGAAAGCACGACGGGTTTGGGCCGGTCTGGAGAAGAAACTAAGCCGTGAGGCCCTGCGACTGATTTCCGTCAGTTGGCTGTCAGAGTTGAGGGAACTGAACACGCCATTGTTCCATTATATATGTAAGGTGTTTAAGTTGGGGGATATTTCGCGGAACTTTGCTGATGTAGATGTCCTCGCCGTAACGAATATCGCCCGTCGTGTACTGCATGAACAACTGAGGATGAAGCAGTTTATTCGTTTTCAGAAGGCGAAGGATGGCACTTATCTGGGCGTTGTTTCACCAGACCACAACGTGCTGCCCATTATTATCGACCATTTTCAGGACCGATTTAACGACCAGCCGTGGCTGATATACGATGCGAAGCGGCACTATGGGTACTATTATAGCCTCACCCCCGGCCCCTCTCCAAAGGGAGAGGGGAGTAATGCGCCCGTCCGCGTCACCTTCGAGGACGAGGCTACTGTGCCGTTTGATTTATCGAATGGAAAACTTGATGCAGACATGCTCAGCGACAATGACCAGTTGTTCCAGGACCTCTGGCGCACCTATTTTAAGGCCATCTGTATCAAGGAACGCATGAATCCTCGAAAACAGTTGCAGGATATGCCGCGTCGCTATTGGAAATATATGACAGAAAAGAATGGGTGATAGTCAAGACATCCATTCTTTTCGTTCTACATCTGACATTTTTTCGATGGCATAGCGAAGCATGGTGCGAGGCATCTCGTGAGCATGCTGGCGAAGGAAATCTCTTAACAAGTCCATAGATACACGTTTTCCCATCTCGCGGAGCATCCAACCAACTGCCTTATGCATGAGGTCGTGGGGGTGATGGAGATGAATCTCCGCATAGCGCAGACACCACGAGGGGTCGCCCATTTGTGACGTCTTCCACGAACAAACAATGCTCATACGTTGCTTCCACAAACAGGGGCTTTGGGCTAGGTTGTCTAATACCTTTATCTTATAGTTCCTGTCGCCTAAGTTTGATGGCAACAGGAGCCAATGGCCAAGGATTTTATGGACGGAGAGGTCGACAAGGTCCCAGTTGTTGGCCTGTTCGGCAAAATGTAAATAGAGCGTCAGGATTTCGTCACGACCTTTCATCGCTTCCTCGTCGTTTTCAAGGCGTTTAGTTGCTAGTTTCTCGAATCTTGCAACAAGAATCAGAAAACCACAGAGGCGAACCTCATGCCAGCGGTTCATTAAGAGTTCTGGGATTTCGCTCAAAGGGAAATCCTTTGAAATGGCGCGTACCACCTCACGGGTCTGAGGTACTTTCAGACCCAGGAATTCGTCGCCCTCGCCATATTCGCCAGGACCTGTCTTGAAGAACCCCATGAGGATGCGTCGCTGTTCCTCATTCTGCAGCGACTCCATATATGCGATGATCTCTTTAGCCGTTGTATTCATTTCTGTTTTATGCTTTTGGACTGCAAATTTAATGATTCTTTCCGATAATCCCCCATATTATTTGCATATTTCAAATATTATTCGTACTTTTGCCGCAAATTATTATCACAGAACTATGAATATGATTAGTGACAGTATAAAGTATATCGGTGTGGATGACCTCGACATCGATTTGTTTGAGAGTCAGTATGTGGTGCCCGAGGGCATGAGTTATAACTCTTATCTCATCGACGATGAGAAGATAGCGGTGCTGGATACAGCTGACCGCCGTAAGGGCGAGGAGTGGAAAGCCAACCTGACGGCAGCCCTGAATGGACGCCAGCCTGACTATCTGGTGGCTCACCACATGGAGCCAGACCACTCGGCTCTCATCGCTTGGATGCTGGAAACATATCCCAATTTGCAGTTGGTTTGTAGCGCCCAAGCCGTAAAGATGTTGGCAAACTTCTTTGATGGCGTTGATTTTACAGATCGCGTGATGACCGTGAAGGAGGGTGATACACTATCATTGGGTAAGCACACGCTGCAGTTTATCGGAGCTGCGATGATACATTGGCCAGAGGTGATCATGAGTTATGACACCACGGATAAGGTGCTGTTCTCTGCCGATGGTTTTGGTAAGTTTGGCGCATTGGTCAACGAGACTGACGACTGGGCTTGCGAGGCGCGTCGCTATTACTTTAATATTTGTGGCAAGTATGGTACGCAGGTGCAGACTGTCATGAAGAAGATGGCTGCCATCGACGTTCAGACCATATGCCCGCTGCATGGTCCTGTACTGAAGGGTGAGGCCCTGGCAGAGGCTGTGAAGCTCTACGATACTTGGAGCAAATACGAGCCTGAGAGCGAGGGTATCCTGATAGCTTACGCCAGCATTCATGGTGGTACAGCGGCAGCTGCTGAACGATTTGGAGAAATACTGAAAGAAAAAGGTGCTAAAAAAGTGGTTGTCAGCGACTTAAGTCGTTCTGATTTGGCAGAGGTCATCGAGGATGCTTTCCGTTATCCTACGGTGGTGGTAGCTGCTTCGAGCTACGATGCAGGTGTGTTCCCCGTGATGCACGACTTCCTGTATCACCTGCAAATCAAGAACTACCAGAAGCGTAAGTTCGCCATCATTGAGAACGGTAGTTGGGCTCCATCAGCCGGCAAGGTGATGCGCACCATGATTGAAGCCCTGAAGGACTGCGAAATCGTAGAGCCCATGGTTACCATTCGCTCGCGCATGAAAGCAGGCGATGAGGTGCTGCTAGAGCAGTTGGCAGAGGCGCTGATTTGACGAATGATTTGATAAAAGGCATAAAATAACGGTATTTTAGGAAAAAAAGTAGAAAAATCTTTGTATAATTAAAAAAAAAGATTAATTTTGCACGGTATTTAAAAAAGAATAATGGTGACAACAGGTACTTTCAACCATAAAATAAGGGAAGTAAGGCGTTTTGTTCTTGCTCTCTTATTTGTTGTATCATTGATTCCATGTCAGGCTCAGACGGTCATTGGAACCAATGGTATGATGAATGTGCCTACTGCAGATATGCGTCCTGCTGGTACCTTCGATGGCGGTGCCAGCCTTATCCAGAAAGAACTGCTTTATGATAAGGATTATTATACAGGACTGTTTTATTTGACGTTCACCCCATTCTCGTGGATTGAAATCTCGTTCCGTGAGACGATTCGTGAATATGGTGATAAAAAGAAAAACAACAACTTCACCAATTTCGACCGTTCGGTATCTCTTCGGGTCCGTCCGCTGAAAGAGGGTAAGTACTGGCCTTCCGTGGTGATAGGCAGTAACGACTTCTACTCGGAAGGAAGTACTACTACCAACCATTACGCTTGTTACTATGGTGTTGTTTCCAAGCATTTCCCTGTCAATGCCATTGGAACCTTCGAGGCTACAGTTGGCTATGCACATCCTATCAAAAAAGGTGTTGCATACGACGGTGTGATGGGAGGTGTGAGCTTTGCTCCTGCCTTTTTTCCTGATATGAGGGTGATGGGTGAGTATGACACGCACGGCTATAATGTAGGTGTGGGCGCTTTTCTGTTCAGACACCTGAATGTGACCTGCTTCACCAGAGAGTTTAAAGGCATTAACGCCACGGTAAGTTATCAATATACTATACCTTATTAATTGATGTATACGCGTATGATCAGAAAATATATCTTATCCCTGATGCTTCTCTGCCTGCCAATGGTTAACCTGTTGGCTGAGAATGCTGAGGATACTGCCGCAAGGTTGGCAGCACTCGGCTTGGAGAACGTGCGCGTGACAGAAAAGGGGGATGAAGTGGTATTTGCAGCCTTTGAGTCGACCAGTTACAGAGGAACTTTCCGAGGTGCTGCCGTGGGTATTGAGGAATTGGGCAAGTTGTATCCCAATGTAAACACCTTCAAGGTTCTGCTGATGGAAAACCAGATGCCACAGATGTCGCTGACAGCTACAAGAGCCGACGGCAAATGGAGTGTAAAAGGAGACTATGACTATAGCGAGGTGGAACTTGCGACCAGATACAACAAGTTGAATAACAGTTCGAAAGCAAAGATTGATATTACGGCCTATCCGATGTTTACATGGATGAACCATCTTAAGGATACGCCATGTGAATACGTTGTGTCTTTAGCTCCCACCGTGGAGGCTAGTCTGTGGAAGGGTAACCGTATCACCTTGCAGGCTATTATCCCTGTGAGCTATCATGTAGAGAGCATCAAGAGCGCAACCTACGTGAGAATAGGTATTGCCGATATCGCACAGGACATCACTTCACGTAACGGAAAATGGCAGGCAACGCTGGCTGGCGGATTCTTCTACTTTGATCGTTTGGGAGTAGACCTGCGTTTGGCCTATCATGCCACACGAAACTTGACCATCGGTACAGAGCTCAGCTATACAGGTGAGGCTATCATGAACGACGGGCACTATGACATCAGCGCTCCGGATAAGTTCAGCTTCTTGGGAAAGGCTGATTTTTATGAGCCCTACACCGGATTGCAGGCACAACTGACGGGCGGTCGCTTCGTATTCGGTGACTACGGAGCCAGACTGGATATCTCGCGTCACCTTAGTGACTATACGATAGGAATATATGGAATACTGACTGGAGGCGAGAATAATGCCGGATTCCACTTTGCCATTCCTCTTGGCCCAAAGAAACAAATGCGCAAGAGTGTCGTCCGCTTTAAACTGCCCGAATATTTCGACTGGGAATACTCAATGAGGTCGTACTACAAATACTATCTTGAGCAGATGGGTAAATATATCGAGACACGTCCTGATGAGAACCGGTCGGCTCACTACTGGCAGCCTGTACACGTGGCCCAGTATGCACAGAAAATCTTAAATAGAGAAATTAAATAATAGTTCACTTAAGTATAATTTTAAACGTTTAAATTAACAATTATGAGAAAAATGAAATTTGTTACAATGGCTACAGCCTTGGTTGCTGTATCTATGACGTTATCATCTTGCTGGAGAGCTGATGATGCTGTGGAACTTCCTACAGAAGTAACAGAAGTTGCACCTGAGCAGTACTCTGTTGTGGCTTCTGCTAACGCCGAAGCTACCTTTACAGTTGATGTTCAGGCTACCGCAAAGGCTGCTACTGACAAGAAGAGTGCTCTGTTCACCGAGATTGACAACAGCAACAAGACTGTGAAGGTAACTGCTACGCTGGTAAATCCTGCTGGTTTCGTTGAGAGCACACAGACTGCTACTGTTAACTTCTCTGGAAGCATGAGAAGTGCTGTTATTGCTTTTGACTTTGCAAAGGCATCTACCGACATTAAGACACAGGCTGAGGTTGCTGCAGCAACTACTGATCTGGTTGTTAAATCAGAGACGAATAATGATATCGACGCCAACATGACTATTCCTGCTGGTGTAGAGGTTTCAGGTAACACTACTGATCCATTCTCTGTAACTGCTTATGAGAGCACTCCAAGCATTGTTGATGCTGATGACATCAAGGAAGGTAAGCCTCTTACCACATCTGAAGAGGATAGCAAGGTAATGGTACTGGATTGTACTCCTAGCGGCGCTACATTCAGCGAGCCAGTAACCCTGAAGGTGTTTGTAGGTACAGAACTGGCTGGTGAGGAGATTACCGTTGAGAACAATGGTGAGAAGCTGACAGGTGTTGTTCAGGCTGATGGTAATGTAGAGTTCAAGGTAACCCACTTCTCTCAGTGGAATGTGTTGTTTATTCCTATCGTTGCTAAGGTTGACAAAGGCTCTGTTACGATTGCTAACCAGGCAGGTGTTTCTGTAAGCCGTGGCGAAAATACCTACAAATTCACCAAGAATGCTGGTGTTGAGTCTAATGTAACTGGTCTGATGGAGATGTTTATTACCGCAATGTTCGGTGAGAAAAAGGTTGTTATTGAAGACGAAGGCTCTTTCATTGCTACCGATGCTGGTACTGCAACTATCAAGGTAGTCCAGAACTACACAGACTATACTTTCGCCTTTGGTTTCAAGACTTTCACCGCTCGCGTTTGGGGTGGTACCGTTTCAACTGTCGACATCGTAGGTGGTGGATCTGGTAGCAACGTTCACTCAGGTGGTAGTGGTAACTAATCCTATCTGATTTTTCATACTTATAAAGCCAGCCTTCGGGTTGGCTTTTTTTTGTTTTCAGACCACTTTGAGTTTAAATTTTATTCAATTATTTGCAAATCTGATATTTTTTCCGTAATTTTGCAGAAAATTTGAATAGGTATGAGATTTCTAAATAGATTATTTAATTGGTATTTTACCAAAAACTCCTTGCCATATTGGATGATTTTCCTGCTAGACTGCTTGATCATTATGGCATCGGGAATGTTGGTCTATTGGATTTTTAATCGTGCAACAGCGCTAGTGGATAATTTCTGGAAAGTAGTGAACACTCTGATGTTCTTCATTGCACTCAGTTTGGTTGGATTCCGATTATTCCATACCTATACGGGCATCATGCGCTTTTCTTCGTTTGTAGATCTGGTGCGTGTGATTTATAGCAATGCGTTGTCGTTGGCTTTGGTGTTGTTTGTAGAATTTATTATCGGTTATTTGCCTGGTGATTATTTCGCGTATTTTAACACAACCAGCATAGTCCTGATATATATATTGGCAACCTTGATGATGTGGGTGTTGCGTGTGTTGGCAAAGACTATATACGACGTAACAACATCAGACAAGCGCGCATTGAGGGTGCTGATATACGGTGCTATGTCGGGTGGTGTGGGATTGGCAAAGAATATCAATTCCATGCATCCCAGACGCTTTATCCTGAAGGGTTTTATATCACACGATTCCAAGTTGAAGCATACCACCTTAATGGGTGAGAAGATTTATATCATTAATGAAAACCTTTTGAATGTCATTAGGAACAAAGGGATAGAAGCAGTATTGGTTTCGCCCACAAGATTACAGGACTTCCGTGATAATGACCAACTGCAGGATATGCTGATTGGTGCCGGACTGAAGATTTTCTTTAGTGAAAATGCAAAAGAATGGAATGACTCGGAAGGGACGGTACCACAGATGCAGATGAAGGAGGTATCGGTGGAAGACCTGCTGCCAAGAGAAGAGATACAGGTGGACATGAAGAGTGTTGGAGAACTACTAAAAGGAAAGAAGGTGCTGATTACAGGTTCGGCAGGATCAATCGGCTCGGAGATGGTGCGCCAGATTGCTATCTATAAGCCTGCATGTATGATTCTGATAGATCAGGCGGAAACACCACAGCATGACATTCGTTTGATGATGGCGAAGGATTTTCCCGATATCAAGGCTGAGGTCATCGTAACCAGTATTAGCAGACAGCGTAGAATGAACGAGGTGTTTGAGAAATATCGTCCAGACTATGTGTTCCATGCTGCAGCCTACAAGCATGTACCGATGATGGAGGATAATCCCTCTGAAGCGGTGCTGAACAATATTTGGGGTACGAAGATTATTGCAGACTGTGCCGTGAAATATGGTGTAAAGAAGTTTGTGATGGTTTCTACCGATAAGGCCGTGAATCCGACAAATGTCATGGGCTGTTCGAAGCGTATCTGCGAGATTTATGTGCAGAGTCTGGATATGGCTCTTAAAAAGAATAAATGGGATGATAAGGAAACCAGAAATTCAAATATACAAATAACACAGTTTGTCACCACACGATTTGGTAATGTGCTGGGTTCTAATGGTTCCGTGATTCCTTTGTTCCGCGAACAGATTAAGAATGGTGGACCCGTGACAGTAACTCATCCAGACATCATCCGTTTCTTTATGTTGATACCAGAGGCTTGTAAGCTAGTGCTGGAAGCTGGTACTAAAGGTAATGGTGGTGAGATATTCGTCTTTGATATGGGTAAGCCGGTACGTATCGCTGATTTGGCAAATAGAATGATTCGTCTGTCGGGAGCCAAGAATATCGAGGTTAAGTTTACCGGACTGCGTGCTGGTGAGAAACTGTATGAGGAGGTGCTGAACGAAATGGAAGGTACCAAGCCTACATTCCACAATAAGATTCGTATTGCTGAGGTTCGCCAGTATGACTATGAGGAGGTGAACCAGGAGATTCTGGACCTCATCGAAATCTCCAAACAGTATGACGATATGGCTACGGTCAAAAAGATGAAGGAGATAGTACCGGAGTACAAATCGAATAATTCAAAATATGAGCAACTGGATTCCTAGTTGCTCATTTTTCTTTTGAGTAACGGTTCCCAATCATTTTCTTTTTTGAAAACAAGGATAGTTTGATATGTGTAAGTAAAATATATCAAATGGTTAAATTTGTCAGACTTTTAAGAATTAAACCGTTAAATTCTAATATCGATTAAATATAATGGTCGAATTGTTAAATTGCGACAAATAATTACGACATTCTGTCAGTTTCTAGATTCTTTGCCTTATTTTTGCACCAGTTTTCGAAACGAGATTGATAAACTGAATGTATAACAATTAAAAATGAATAGAACAATGAGAAAAATGGTAAAGAATTTAATGCCAGCCCTCTATTTGCTGGTTATTGCTTTTTCAGCAGCTTCCTGCAATAAAACCCAGGCAGCTCCTGCAGTAGCTTCAGCCCCTGCAGGTCAACCCGTTGATTTAACCTATGCCGCAGAGAAGTCTCTGCCTTCTGTCGTGTATATTAAATCGGTACAGAACGCGAAGACTCAGACGGTGGAGTACAATGATCCTTTCGAGGATTTCTTCTCTGACCCCTTTGGTGGCTTCTTCGGACGTGGACAGGGCAACAACGGCACTCGCAAGCGTCAGGTACAGACACCTAAGCGCGCTGCTGCCGGTTCAGGTGTCATTATCTCAGCAGATGGTTATATTGTGACTAACAACCACGTGGTGGATGGTGCCGACGAACTGACCGTCACGCTGAACGAAAACTCAAAGGAATACTCGGCCCGCATCATCGGTGCTGACAAAACGACAGACCTGGCACTCATTAAAATTGACGCCAAAAACCTGCCCGCCATCGTCATAGCCAACTCTGACGACGTGAAGGTTGGTGAATGGGTATTGGCTGTAGGTAACCCGCTGGGACTAAACAACACGGTGACAGCTGGTATCGTCAGTGCCAAGGCCCGCTCAATGGGACAGGGCGTCAGCTCGATGATCCAGACCGACGCCGCCATCAATCAAGGTAACTCTGGTGGTGCATTGGTGAACACCCGTGGTGAACTGATTGGCATCAATGCTATGATCTATTCACAGACCGGTTCCAATATCGGATATGGTTTCGCCATCCCAACCACGATTGTCAACAAGGCTGTGGACGACTTCAAGAAATACGGTTCTTACCAGCGTGCCATGATTGGCATCCAAGGTATGGACGTAAAGAACTACGTGGACGCCATGAAGGACCAGGACAAGGACGTCCAGGACTTCGGAACGATGGAAGGCATCTACGTCGATAAGGTTGTGGAAGACGGTGCTGCTGCTGATGCAGGACTCCAGAAGGGTGACGTGCTGACCCACATCGACGGTCAGAAGGTCAAGCAGTTTGGTGAGCTGCAGGCCATCATTGCCCAGAAGCGTCCCGGTGACAAGGTGAAGATTACCTACCTGCGCAACAAGAAGGAGAAGACCACTACGCTTACCCTGAAGAACGAGCAAGGCAACACCAAGGTGGTCAAGAATGCGGATGTCGATGTATTAGGTATTGACGTACGTCCTATCACCGATTCACAGAAGAAACAGCTGGAGATCAGCTACGGTCTGGAAGTGCTGAAGGTCAATGGTGGCAAAATGAAGGAAGCCGGTGTTCCTAAGGGATTCATCATCCAGATAGTCAACGACCAACCCATGCGCAGCTTCGATGATTTGCAGCAGGCTGTCAAGGATGCCAAAGAGCAGATGCTCATTATCCGTGGACTCTATCCTACAGGAAAGCGCGGTGGCTTCGTAGTTTATCTGCAAAACGATTGATAGTGAATAGTGAAGGTCGCGATTAAGTGAGAACAGAGCTAAGCTTGCTTAAGCTCTGTCGAGTGTGAGCGAGTTCGATGTGAAACATCAACAGAGAATAATGAAATATTAAAATAGTAAGGTATTTTTTTGGTGATTCCGAAAAAATACCTTACTTTTGCATTCGCTAACTAAAAAACGGAGTAATGAGACAACTAAAAATCACCAAATCGATTACCAACCGTGAGAGTGAGAGCCTCGAAAAATACCTACAAGAGATAGGTCATGAGGAACTGCTTTCCACGGATGAAGAAGTTGAACTGGCCCAGCGTATCAAGAAGGGTGACCGCAAGGCACTCGAGAAATTGACGAAGGCCAATCTCCGTTTTGTGGTTTCGGTGGCGAAGCAATACCAGAACCAAGGACTCTCTCTCTCCGACCTGATTAACGAGGGTAACCTCGGACTGATCAAGGCTGCAGAGAAATTTGACGAGACGCGTGGCTTTAAGTTTATCTCGTATGCTGTATGGTGGATTCGTCAGAGCATCCTGCAGGCTATTGCTGAACAGAGTCGCATCGTGCGAGTACCCCTCAACCAGGTAGGTTCTGTCAGCAAGATTAATCGTATGCTTAGCAAGTTTGAGCAGGAGTATGAGCGCCGTCCTTCAACAGATGAGATTTCCGAGCGCGTGGACATTCCTGAGGATAAGGTTGACGAGGCGATGATGGCCAATGCACGTCACGTTTCTGTGGATGCTCCCTTCGTAGATGGCGAGGACAACAGTCTGTTGGATGTGCTTATCAACGACGATGCTCCTATGGCAGACCGTCAGTTGGTGATAGAGTCACTTAGGGCAGAGATAGCTACCGTGCTTCAGACACTCAACGAGCGTGAGCGTGCCGTAATTACTGCCTTCTATGGTATCGGACAACCCGAAATGACCTTGGAAGAAATTGGAAATAAATACGGACTCACCCGTGAACGTGTACGCCAGATCAAGGAAAAGGCTATTCGCCGGTTGCGTAACAATACAAAGAATAAATTATTAAAATCATATTTAGGACAATGAAGATTATCAAACTGTTTACCCTTGCCCTTGTGCTTACTGCTTTTGCCGTGAGTGCACAGGCCAAGCCTATACAACCCGCCCATGTCTATATGTTCGGCTTCTCAGCCTCTTTCAAGGATTCGGTGGTTTATATCACGAATGTTCAAGATGTGCAGGGAGCATGGATTGACTCCAAGACCAAGTTCCTCTTGAGTCGTGACAGCTATTCTTATCAGTTGAAGGAGCACATGACAGAACAGTATCAGGAACCAGATCGTGTGTGCATTGTGTTCTATGCAACTAATAAGAAGAAAATTGAGAAACAATTGAAAAAACTCCGTAAGAAATATAATGAATTGACCCTACTTCCTACAGAGTTCCACTTCGAAGCAATAGAACAGTCCGAGAATTAATCTCGGACTGTTTCTTTTCTTTATCTGGCTTGAACGTATTTATGGAGAGTCTTCCTGACTGCTCCAGGACCAGCATAGAGTTCCTTAACCATTCCCTCAATCTGCTCGCCCAGACCAGCCTCGTAGAGATCGAGTCCGAACACATCCTTGCGGGTGTAGAGCTTCTTCAATGGACTCCAATCCTGATCGGCCTTGCCAATCTCCAGAGGAGCTACGATAGCCTGCAGTTCCTCGAGCATTGGGTCGGGTGAACAATCGAACGAAGTACCATCATCCTTGATACCCTTCAGGTAGCGGGCGTAACCAGCCAATGTCAATGGGATGAGTACCAGATTGCTCTTATCCAAACCGCGAGCGATGTACTTCTTCAGGGTCTCACCGAAGCGGATAGGCAGTTTCTGCGATGTATCCATTGCGATACGCTGTGGGGCATCGGGCATGAATGGGTTAGGCAAACGACGATTGATAACAGCGCCGATAAACTCGTATGGGTTCAGCACACCTGGATCAACTACTACAGGCATAGCCTCGATATAACCCAACTTCTGTACGAATGGACGCAAATCCTCATCAGCCATCTCGGCAGAGATGAGTGTATAGCCCAGCATGCAACCATAGATTGACATTGCGGTGTGCAATGGGTTCAGACAGGTAGTTACTTTCATTGTCTCCACCTTATCGACGGTCTCACGTGTCGTATAGAGTGCACCACCCAAGTCAAGTGGGGGACGACCGTTGGTATAATTGTCCTCGATGACCAGATACTGAACCTCCTCAGCATTCACGAAAGGAGCTGTAAAGGTGTGCTTCTCGGTCTCGATGTAGTTGTTGTCATCGAAATCATCAGCAGCCAACATTTCCTTCACCTTCTCGTGTGGGCGAGGGGTAATCTTGTCGATCATCGACCAAGGGAAGGTGATTTTCTTCTCATCCTTCAGATAGTCGAGGAAGGCTGCAGGAACCAGTCCGTCCTTCACCCAGCGCTCGGCATAGGCGAATACGCCAGCTTTCACCTTGTCGCCATTGTGTGAGCAGTTGTCCATCGACTGTACGGTGAGAGGCAACTGTCCAGCATTAAAGCGCTCGAGCAACAGGGCGCAAACCTTACCCATGGCGAATACGGGTTTCAGGCCACGAGCCAAATCAGCTTCATTGTAGGTGTAACCCTTCTCGGTGATGGTGAATGAAATCATCTGCAAACTTGGATTCTTGAAGATTTCCACCAATCGGTTCCAATCCTCAAACTGAGGGTCAGCCTTCAGGGCTTCGGTCACGCTGGCGATAACCTTCTTCTCGATAGAACCGTCTGAGCAGAGGTTCACGCAGAGTGAGAGGTTGTTGTAAGGAGCGTAGGCTTTGTCAATCACTTCAAAGTCGAAGGTCTCTGCCACAATGACACCACGATCGTACTTTCCAGTGTTCAGGGCATCGTTCAGGATGGCAGCAGGAAAGGCTCGGAAAATGTTTCCTCCACCAAAGTGTACCCAGGTAGGCTGCTTGGCAGTCTTCTCGCGTACCTCTTTAATATTAAACTTTGGCAATTGATAGCCTTTTGCTTCCCATTCTGCAGCATTGTAGTTGCCGCTAAAAATATCATTCAGTTTCATTTTAGAAAAACGTTATAGGATAAACAATAACCGTTATACAAATATTTTTCGCAAAGATAGTGAATAATTTTCAATAACACTAATTGTGTTATGAATAATTAACCTATTCGTAACGCATGGAGCGTGCAGGACTGATGTGCGAGATGAAGAAGCTGGGGGCGATGAGCACAAAGACGGAAATCAGGAGTGTGCATACATTCAGCAACAGTATGATGGGGATGTTCAACTCCATAGGTGCTGTGTCCACATAATAGCTTGAGGGATCCAGGGAGATAAACCCTGTATACTTTTGAAGTAATACCAAGCCAATGCCTATGATATCGCCCAATAGCAATCCCTGGCTGATGATAAAGGCAGCAAACCATAGGAAGGTATGGCGCACCATGCTGTTACGAGCACCCAAGGCTTTGAGCAGTCCTATCATCTGGGTACGCTCCAGAATGATGATGAGCAGTCCACTAATCATGGTAAAGCCAGCCACACAAATCATTAGGGCCAGGATAATCCATACGTTGATGTCCAATAGGTCGAGCCAAGTGAATATCTGAGGATAAAGGTCGTGAATGGTCTGTGCAGTAAAGGTCTCTCCATAACGGTCGCAATCATGATTGACCAGCAATTGCACTTTCTTGGCTGCTGCATCCAGATGGTCGAAGTCATGTACCAAGATCTCTGCACCAGTGCACTGGTCTTTTTCCCATCCATTGAGTTTCAGGGGCGTGGGATAATCTGTGAAGCACAATGCCTGATCGAATTGGTTCATGTGGGTTTCGTAGATACCTGCGATGGTGAACTTGCGGGCTCGCACATTCTCATTTCCAATGAAATAGGCATAGACACGATCGTTCACTTTCAGATGAAGTTTATCAGCCATTGTACCCGAGATAAGCAACTGATAAGACGACTTTTCTGTAGAGAACTGGGGTATCTTACCAGCTTTGAGGTTTTGTTGCAGAAAGTGCAGGTCGTAATCGGAACCTATGCCTTTGAAGGCAACCCCTAGGAAATCTGCATCGGTCTTCAGGATGCCTTGGGTAAGAGTATAGCGCTCCACATGACTAATCTCAGGCATTTTTTTCAGTTCACGGGCTAACGTGTCGCTGATACAGATGGGCACAGGACTCGCTGTCTGTTGGGCCATAAAACTCTCAATGCGGATATGAGAGCCGAAGCCTACTACCTTGTCGCGGATAGTGTGCTTGAAACCAAGGACTACCGATACCGTGATAATCATCACGGCCAGACCGATAGCTACACCCACCGTGGCTATGCGGATAGCAGGAATGCTGACATCATGTTCGCCTTCCTGTCCAAAGATTCGTTTGGCAATGAAAAGCGTTACCATTTATTAGATACGGATAAACACAGATGGACTCGGATTAATCATTGGTCCTTCCTGGGTAGGCTTCCAAGGCTTTGCGTAGAACGAAGAGAGCTCGTTCCAAATCTTCCTTCTTCAGCACATAAGCAATACGCACCTGATTGATACCAGCACCAGGTGTGGTGTAGAAACCTGCGGCAGGAGCCATCATCACCGTTTCGCCCTCATAGCTGAACTCAGCTAGACACCAGCGACAGAACTTCTCGGCATCATCTACCGGTAACTTGGCCACTGTGTAGAAAGCACCCATAGGGATAGGCGAATAGACACCAGGGATGCGGTTCAAACCATCAATCAAGCACTTACGGCGCTCTACATACTCGTCATAAACATCACGATAGTATTCCTCAGGAGCATCCAATGAAGCCTCAGCCACAATCTGACCAATCAGGGGAGGTGAAAGGCGAGCCTGACAGAACTTCATTACAGCCTTGCGCACTTCCTGGTTCTTGGTAATCAGGGCTCCAATGCGGATTCCACATTCACTATAGCGCTTGGAAACAGAGTCTATGAGGATGACATTCTGTTCGATACCCTCCAGATGACACGCAGAGATATAGGGAGAACCAGTATAAATATACTCACGATAAACCTCATCGGAGAAAAGATACAAGTCGTATTTCTTCACCAGGTCGCGAATCTGGTTCATCTCACGACGGGTATAGAGATAACCCGTTGGGTTGTTGGGGTTGCAAATCATGATGGCACGGGTGCGGTCGTTGATCAACTCCTCAAACTTTTCCACCTTTGGCAGCGAGAAACCCTCGTCAATCGTGGTGGCAATGGTGCGAATCTTGGCACCTGCAGAGATGGCAAAAGCCATATAGTTGGCATAGGCAGGCTCAGGAACGATAATCTCGTCGCCAGGATTCAGACACGACATAAAGGCAAAAAGTACCGCTTCAGAACCACCAGAAGTAATGATGATATCATCAGCTGTTACGTTGATGTTGTATTTGGCGTAATAGCTAACCAGTTTCTCGCGGTAGCTCAGATAGCCCTGCGAGGGAGAATATTCAAGGATGTCACGGTCAATCTGCTTGAGGGCGTCAAGTCCTACTTGTGGTGTTGGCAGGTCAGGCTGTCCTATGTTCAGATGATAGACCTTGGTGCCGCGTTTCTTAGCGGCAGCAGCCAGAGGTGCGAGTTTTCTAATAGGTGACTCGGGCATCTCCAGTCCGCGTACTGATATTTCTGGCATGATACTCTATAATTTTCTAAATCGCTTGCAAAGGTACGAAAATTAAGTGAAAAGTAAAGAGTGAAAAGTGAAAAATTTGCTACCGCGCTAAAATAATTTGGAATATGAATCGGAAATTATAATTTATTTTGTACTTTTGCGCATCAAAAGAATACAACGGTATGAATTACGAAGAACTGTTAGCTACCAAGAACCAAGGGAAGATGAATGTCACAAAGCTGCCCATCGGTGAATATTATCGTGCCCAAGTGGACGGGAAATACAGAGGACTGGTGGATATCCGTGAAGAGATGTTGCAGAACATTGTGTTCACCAAAGCCCTGGCGACGGAGTGTGAACAGAACAAATTCCTGTTGAATCCCCACCAATTGCATTTCGAAGTGGCTGAGGAGAATCAGGATATTCGACAACTGAGGGTGGAGTTGGGCACATATCTCTCCATGAAACAGTTGTTGGACGACCAACCTGCCGTGGTTGCGGAGAAAGGGTTTATCGACCAGACCTTAGAGGCGCTGGTCAATATCACCACATATCTGCATCAACAAGGTGTGCAACATATCTGCTATTCGCCCAATAATGTGCTGGTGCGTAAGGGTGACAACCGCGTGATGCTCCTCTCGCATGGTTCTTATTACTTAGGAATCTCCGATCAGGCTGCGTTCTACGGAGCGGATGCTGCCTATGTAGCTCCTGAGGTATTGGAGCATGGCACGATTGATGATCGGTGTGATGTGTATGGCATTGGAAAACTGATGGAAGTGTTGTTCGAGCGTGCTGAAATGCCGTTGGAATACAAGATGGCTATCAAGAAAGCTGTCAGCGAGAAACCTGAGGACCGTTTTGCTACCCCTGAGGATATGTTGAAAATGGTGCAGAATAGGCGTAACACCAAGAAGTCGGTACTTACCTTTGCTCTGGCTGCGGGTTTTGCCCTCTTGTGTATAGGCATCTATTTCGAGATGTTTCCTGAGTCACATCCTGTAGAATTTGTCAAACCAGCCGCCCAGAGCAATGATGATGACCTGTTGGACGATGGTTTCTCACCCGATGAAATCGGCATAGGACTGACAGACAGCATAGACACCATGGCCGTTCGTGAACAAGCACGTGTTTATCAGGCCAAGGCAGAGCAGATATTCCGCAAGAATTATGAGAAAGAGGCTGATCGCATCCTCTCCAAGATATATAATAAGGATTATATGAGCAAGTCGGAGAAGAAGTTCATGGCTGAAAACCAAGAAACCATCAAAGAACTGATGGACCTTCAGCTGAAGATGGGTGAAGAGGCTGGTATGACTCAAGAACATGCTCAGGTGATAGCCAGCGAGATTATAGAGCGCATTAGCAATGAGAAGAAAAAACAATTAAAGAACAAATAAAGAAATATGAGATCAAGAACAGCAACATGGTTTGAATGCAAGATCAGCTATGAGAAAGTCATGGAGGATGGCTTGCAGAAGAAAGTGATAGAGAATTATGCCGTTGATGCCCTGAGCTTTACCGAAGCCGAGAAGCGCATCATGGAGGAGATGTCGAGCTACATCAGTGGTGAGTTTAAAGTGAAGGACATCAAGATTGCACCTTATGGTGAAATATTCTTCAGCGATGAGGAAATGGCAGACAAGTGGTATAAGGCCAAGTTGCAGTTTATCACCATTGACGAGAAGACCGAGAAAGAGAAACGCAGCAATGTGAACTATCTGGTACAGGCAGGAACCTTGAATGGGGCTGTGAAGAATATCGACGAGGTGATGGGTGGTACTATGATTGATTATGTCATTGCCTCTGTGGCTGAGACCACCCT
>Ga0310694_10002315_pt1 | contig 19766 bp, 15 predicted proteins | sample 174DNAGHGhighgp2_FD_203884 | JGI IMG/M metagenome (GOLD analysis project Ga0310694, IMG submission 203884) | Sheep rumen microbial communities from Palmerston North, Manawatu-Wanganui, New Zealand - 1742 DNA GHGhigh gp2 (v2) (version 2) | ecosystem: Host-associated > Mammals > Digestive system... | reverse complement strand
CGAAAACCTGGAATACGTCTTCCGTCCCAACATCTATGCCATCACGCAGGATGCCATCTTCATCCCCATTGGGGAAGACAAGGGATACTATAAGGTGCCAAAATCCTCCATCGAAGGACTCGACCGAATCAACATAGACGACAATGTAGGCACAATGACGATGAACAAGCGCCAATACATTGTCTTCGACGAATTCCTGCTCTACATCCCTGCCACAGGCAACGAACTGCGGAAATACGGCATAACAAAAGTCGATCACGTTGAATGACCGACTTCTCTCGCCCAGCTATCTTGACCGGGGTTTATTGGCGCATCGTCCTCCGATGCCTCCTAATGCCCCACCGATGGCAGCACTGGCAGGTTTCTGATTTCGCGAACAAGGATTATCATCGGCCTTGTCGTTGGCATCAAGAGCCATCGACGGACATTTGTCCTCCTCATATGCATCAAGTTCGTTGCTTGAATCTTTCTCGTTTAACATCTTATTGCCGCCTATAGGCTTGGTGTGCCTGATAGAGGTGCAAAAATACGGAATTACGAGAAGACACGAAAGCGCTTTGGCTCAAAAAAGAAACTCGCAACCAAACATTGCGAGTTTTTTGTATTAGGTTACAAAACGGAAACAAGTTAATGCGACAATCGAAAATGCATACATCAAACCTAATCTTCAAATCTTCTCCAGATACTCCTTAGCATACTTACTCAGGTACTCCTTCAGCTCGGGAGCATCGAGGATGCGGATGTGATTAGCCAGACCGGCGACGAATCGGCCGATGCCTGCGAGGTCGTGGACTACGGTGTCGAAGATCCAGGAGTCGGGGGCATTGCTACGGGTGATGAACTCACGTGACTTGGGGAATTCTTCGACAAGGAGATTGCGTGCCATCATATCGAGCTCGAGAATGCAGCGGTAACTGGATTGGCCCGTCATGTGGAACACATCTATATGGATGGGCTTGTGGATAGCTTTGCTGATCCAGCGCTTGTCGAGGATCTCGACATAACCGATTCGGTTGAGATTGAAAACCTTGCACTGGTTGTCCTTGTGGTCGAGACAAATGACGAGATTCGAATCGGGATGGACGTCGTAGGCTTCGACCGTCCTGTCGGTGATGGAGCCGCTGTTGGACGAGGCATAGTTATGGAGGATGACCTGCCGCTTGTGCTGGAGGGCCTGCTGCAACATAGAGAGGTTGGCGGCCTTGTCCTTGTTGGAGAACACCTTGCGGCTGAGTATCTGCTGCCTGACGACCTCGTTCATCTCACGCGACTCGGCATTGATACGGAGATATGCTTTGCCTTCTAGTTCAATGATGCGATAGGGCGAGGGGGCGACATGGATGGCGACCACGCGGTTGTCGTAGAGCAGTTCGAATCGCATACACGCAATGGCGTCGAGGCCAAGGAGCTCCTTGGCGGGATCCTGGATGTAAAGGCGCATGTAGGTGTCAAGACTGCTGATCTTGAGCGCATCAAGGTCGCGCTGTACGCCCTTTACATACCCCTGGTCGGACACGCCGAGATAGAGGGTGCCACCGATTTCGGAATTGAGGAAGGCGCAGACGCCTCGCAAGACGTTGCGGAGTTGCTTTTCCTTGTTGGGCCGCCCATCGTTGTCGGGTGGGAAGACGACTGACTCCTTAAATTCGACACTGCCGCTTTCGACGCCGAGATAGATGCCGTTCTCGCTTTCGAGGTCGCTATCGTCATCGGTCTCTATCTGCAGCATCTTGATGACTTCGCGCTTGAGTACGTTGATCGAGGCTCCAGCCACAATCTCTCGCATGGTATTGGCAGTCTGGATAATCTGGGCTATGCGTGAGAGCACGGGGACGGATTGGGCGAATTCGATTCTCTTCCGCGTGAGGTATTCGTCGTCTCCCCCTTTTCCCCACTGCTGCAGGAGCAGGACGATCTCCTTGCGCAGCAATGCGGGCATGGAGGTCTCACAGCTTTCGGGGATCTTGAGGTTGACCTGACGGACGTTCTCGTTCCTGGCGAATAGGATGAGGGAGCGAAGGTAGTCGTTGGCAAATTCGATGTACTCGGCTGCGTTGTTGTCGCGCAGCATCTCGGCGAGGATGCGGGCAACTGCGAGGATGCGGGTCCTGTCGAGGGGCTTCATCAGGTGCTTCTGGTGGGCGAAAAGCTGACGAGTGAGCAACTGCAGTATCTGCGGATCGAGGTCGGTGACGATGTTCTCCTCTTCTCCCTTGTCGGCTGTCTTGTCGGAATCATAGCAGAAATCCTCGATGCAGCTGCGTCGCACATTGGCTTCGACGAATCGTTCGGCTGAGCGACGCACTATCGTTCCGTTAATCTTCCCCAGATATCTGCCTGTACCGCAATCATTGATTTGAACTATGGCGAATTCTCCCCTTTCATAGGCGGAATTCTGAGGGGTATAGACGGGGATGCCTTCTTCGGTGAGCCAGACGTATTCGCGCTGACTGGTGTCGATGAGCAGGGAGAGATACTCCTGGTCCATGCAATGCAGAACACAGTCATCGACAATGAAATCGACGAAGGTCTTGTCGATGGTGAAGGACGGTTCGGAAAGCCCCATCACCTGGGCGGGGAAGACTGCGCCTGCCTTCAGGTTTTTGGCGAACATCTCGGGGAAATAGTACAACAGGCTCTTCATGCCGAATACGACCGGGCCCTGCAGATAATGATAGGCGGGATCGGTGGTCTCGACGATCATCTGGCCATCCTTCTTTTTAACCAGACGCACCGTCACCTCCTCCTCTATCTGATAATTCAGCCTTTTCTTGGAAGCCTTCAATATGTCGTTCCGCTTCATCTCGGCGATGAAGGAACAGGTAAACTGGTCGATGGCGAGGATGTCGTTCTGCTGATTTTTTTTGAGTTTCTCTTTGCCGAAGGGCAGGACGTGGATGCCGTATTCCGTGTCGATGCAGGCGGCGGTTTCGCCAATGGCCTTGAGTTCCTTCCTTTCGGGTGTGGGCAGCAGCCAGAGGCCTTCCTCGTCCATGTATGCGGCTCCATAGTCATTCCACAAGCGGGATTGGGTGCTGAGGGCAGTGAACTTGACGTTGTGGGAGATCCTGTAGGTGAAAATCTCTTTATGGAAGGTGAAGATGTCGTTCCAAGATACATCCAGGCTCTTGATTCCCTCGTGGAGGAGGGCGCCCATCGCTGTGCGCAACAGATCTTCGGAGAACTTCGGCACAAGCATGCGGAGTTCGCCCAGCATGGCCATGAAGACTTTGTGGGTGTATTTGTGCTCCTTGTCGACAAACAGCCATGCAGCGAGCAGGCGGACGTTTCTGGTGCGTTCGTCCAGCTCTTCTTCGTCGCGCGGCAGGGGGCGTGTAGCTATCTCATCGACCAAGCGAAGTACCCGCTCCGTCAATGCCTGAATGGTCTTGACGTATGGGTCACCTCCCTCCTTCTTCCCTTCCTTGAGATAACGGAGGTACTGTTCGAGGTTTTGGTCAATTTCTTCAGTTGTCAGTTCATGCCATACTGGTGTGCCGTTTTCCATATCTTCGTGGTGTTGACGTTTTGATGGTGCAAAAATACAGAATTATTTTGATAATTCCAAATTTATTTCTAAAATAGGTGAAAAAGCATGGTATCTTGTCTCTACTCAATCCAAAAACTGATAACGAAGAATGCTTTCAATAATTCTGAGGCTAAATGCTACCAGTTTCGGTGATTTGAGCGAAAAAGATTGGAAACACTCGCTGTCGTAGGCAAAAACGCTTATCGAAGAGAGGACGGTATCCATGTTATGCCCATTGGCTGTTTAAAAGACTGAATTGCTGGTGCCACCAGATATGTTTTAATATCCGCATCATCCCCAACCGTCTTCGAGAAACTTCGAAAATAGCTACAAACCTATACAAGTATTCTCCGAAAATCAACAACTATTTCGGAAATACTTCATCACCCTTATGCCGATACGGTGTTGCCAATGCTTTCATTTTATTATGGAACGCATAATAATAAATACACGCCATGTAGAGTTGAAAGGTGAGTCCACAAGGAAAAAGGAAAGAAAAAAGTCATTACCCTGTTAAAAATGATATCTTTATTCATCAAATTAGAAAAAACCAGAACTCATTTTCGTATATTTATCCTTTTTTTGCACTGTCATGTTTTTTTTTACGATATATTTTATTATTTTTACACCAAAAATAAAACAATTTACGATACCTGATATAAATCAAATCAAGTTAATCCTCGTTAAAAAGGAAAAAATAAGATAATGGGGGTTAAGCAGATTGGCAGACGCAACTGCACACTTAGCTAGCGGTGCACCTATGCATCACAAACAGAGTCGCAGACCTTCGCAAATATGTATGTGTAGAATCTGATGACACATCCAGATTGGGAATGACAGTTATAATTAAAGAAGAAATACCTACATACAAAAGATCATTAATAAAGTCACTAGCATGAAAGAGAATATCTTTACATACGATGGACCCAGAGGTGAACTGGTTGATACATTTTATAATCTTCTTGTTTCTGGAGAAGTAGTGTCATATGAAAAAATCCTTACAGAATATGATGGAGGAAAACTATCATCACCAAATGTTACAGGGCATGATTTGTATAAGACCTTAAAGCATGTTGTGCCAGAGGTGGTCGAAGAATTTCGGAAAAATGGATTACCCGTCTTGTCTATTCCAAGTGGACGCACGACAAGTTATCAATATGTCGGCTCTGATCGTTGCCCTCTTCAAAATATTCGCTTCAAGGCATTGCTAATAGAACGTTATAACATCCTGGCTGGTTGTATAAATAACAGAAAAGCAGTCAGAGTGTCCTACAAACCCTTTGACCGTAGAATGATGGAAATTACCTTTCATCCACATTTACTGCACATATTCAATGGGCGTTATTTCGTTTTGGGTGTTTCAGAGATGGAAGGCAAAAAACCATTCCGGAAATTTAGCATGGCCCTCGATAGAATAGAAGGAGAGATTCGTGGTTCAAACGCTGTTTATGTCCGTCCTGAAGTAGATGAGTACAACTATCTTGCACATCTAGTAGGTGTAAGATTTGAGGAAGGTGCTGAATTAACAAAAATCAGATTACGTGCTCATGATAATTATACATTTGGAAGACTAAAGACGAAACCTCTTCATGATTCACAAAAGGTGATAGATTATCCCGATTGGAAGATTGGCCGTGAAAGCGGTGACGTAGAAATAGAGGTTTATCCCAATGTCGAACTGGTAGGCCAGATTTTAAGTTATGGAAACATGCTTGAAGTCTTATCTCCATTGCTTTTTAGAAAAAGAGTACAAGACGAAACAAAATTGATAATAGAACGTTATAATAACGAGGTCAAAGAATAGTTCACGCTCTATTGAACCTATTTAGTGGTTCTTTATTGATACTATTTCGTAATGGTTTCTGTATCTTTGCACTGCAAAATTGTCAAGACAGTATTTTTTTTTAATTATGGATTTGTTTGGTTTTATTAATTCGGATAAGAAAGATAAGGCACTTCGAGAACTTGAGGCGTCCCAGAAGGCATATGAGGCTTTGGGCCAGGTCGGAAATGAAGCTGTTGTCAACTTGTACAAGGTGCGCAAAGCCGCTATGCTCGAAATTGAGAAGATGGAAGATATTCTTAAACGTCAGCCTGATTTTGATATACGAAGTATCAAGAAAATCGCTGATGCAAGAGCTTCTATCCGTCTTTTTACTGAAGCCGTTCAGAAAGAAGTTAGGAGCGAGCAAAATAAAGAAAACTCCATTGGCGATAATTCTGAGGTTATAGCGATGACAACAACTTTTGCAACCGCAGCGTTAACTACTGCTTTGAGAGTCCTTCCTGGTCTTGCAACTAGAGTTGGAAGTGCTGCCGGTGTTGTAGGAACCACTATAGCATTAGGAATCGGTTCCACATTATTAAGCATGGCTGGTCCAATTGGACTCGCCATTGGTGGTGCTTTAGTCGGTTCTACTATGAAAAAGAACCAACAAATAATTGAAGAGGCGACCAAAATGAAGAGTGACTTGGATCGGAACACTAAAAAAATTAAGAAGACTATTGATAAGATTATTCAATTGTCTAACGAGATTTCCTCTTCTGCGGCAAAACTATCAGGGTTTAGCACGCTCCCTCCAGATATGCTTCGTCCAAAATACAATGAAATTGTGGATGAAATAGTTAATCTATGTCAAAAAATTAACCGAAAGTTTTCTGTATGAAAGCCGAAGTATTAAACGATTCGTGGGATTTCTTGCGCGAATTCTATGCTTCAGACAATAATATTGTCAACTTGATAAATGCTGCGTTACGAGTTTCAACCAAAAGTGTATCTTTACGGAACGATTCCGAAGACTCGTTCATGCATGGGCTCTTCGGCTTATTGTCTCCCAACCAAGACGAGTACATAACCTATCGAGATTTTCTTGAGTATGTATTCCCAGTCAGTCGTCAAGAGTCCATTGAAAATATTGAGTCCTCTTTAATCACGCACATGTGGGTCAATCTGCTTAGCTACTCAAACGCAAAACAATACTTCTCGGCTACGATTCGCAATAATTTTGAGCCATCTGCAGAGTATTGGCCATACATCATATTGCTAGCCATGGGAATTCAAGAAGACTGGTTCATATATGGCGGAAGATGTCAGGAATTCTTGGTAGACGATGCCGACAACCTGGAACTCTTGCAGAAAAAACTTGCTAAGGGTTATAAGGACTGGAGTAGGTCTTGGGGGGCAAGGTTCAAATGGCAAAATGTCAAGACGACTCTATCTAAACATCTCAGTAGGATTACCCACCTAAGTGAGCTTTTTGGTATAGGGCTTCCTCAAAGATTGTCCTCTATACAGCTTTACCCATTGGCTATTTTATTGATAACGCTGAGAAGAGAAATTACAGCTGCTGCTTCGATGGATAATCGTTATTTGTCACTCAGAGCTTCAGCTTTGTACAGTCGCTTCTCTGTAACCGATGCTCACCTGTCATTGCTGTATGGCTTGTATAATGCATACCCAAAGGCTGACGATGATATAAAGATGAGATACGAAGACCATATTACTCCAGTCTCTTTTCATCCTGCCATTGCCTATTTGTTGCTGAAAAACCGAAGATATGAATTCCTTTATGAAGGTATTGAGAATGATGGATTACAAGAGCATGAACACCAACAGCGTTATATTGAGACGGAAAAAAAAGTCAATGATCCATCTGCAACTCGGCTGCTCATTGACTATGCCTTCCCTTTTACCCGGATACGCCAGAATGATATTTTTGTACCAACATCATTCTTGTATGATGATATATATTTATCACTGGAGCTTGGTTCCTCGTACCATAATGTCTATAGAAATCCTACAGAGGATGAAAGATTCGACTTCATACAAATCGAACCAAATACTCAGTCTGAGGGTGGGCGTATGGACAATCGTGCGATTCCTTATCGTCCACATCTAAAGCTGGATGGATTTTTTCTTCAAGTAAAGACAACCGAAGAAAGCAAAGTGTACGACACGCTTAAGAAGGCTATTTCAGACTTCCGGCATGACTTAAAGACTATCATGACCAAAACGGATATAAAGAACTTGCAGAACAAGATTGATGAAAATCAAAAAATAATCTCTATATCCAATGATATCATTAAGGCAATATCTGACTTATCGCCTTCTGAAGAAAATATTCAAGAATTCCGAAAGACATTGGCCGCTGCTGAAAAAAAATGCCCCCCAAAAACATCTTTGCTTAGTACAGTCAGTAAGTTGCGAGATAAGGTTGAGGACGCCTTGTACGAAGGGAATGTTACCGACCTCTTTTTGTCAGAGATCAAGAATGATGTGATACTATTTAAACAAATCAATGTCGATATATATGAGAATACAATGACAAGTTGTAAAGAAAGACTGAAAGATATCGAATATTCTTTCGATGTTGTGAATAGTCACATCAAAATGGCTATTGTCGACCCTTCTACTATAAATATAAAAGATGAAATAATTCCTATCAAGGAATTCCTTCGGCAATATGTCCGAAATTCACAAATTAGAATTGGAATCGGAATCACTATCACTTCCGACTTCGATGCCATAGACGATAACCAGATAATTCGCTGGCATAAGTCGTCACTCATTGTTGTCCTAAACTCAATTATAGACAATGCCATAAACCATGGTTTTGAGGGATATAGTGACGTTAGCAACCCTGAGATACATTTCTCATTACACCCTGTTGGCAAATATTTACTTCTGAAGGTATGCAACAATGGCAGACCTATGGCTATTACAAACGAGGATTACAGAACACGAGGCGTGTTCTCTGGTATCACAGGCCATACCGGTATCGGAGGATACCAAATTAGTAAATATGCTGAACTCCAGGGTGGCTATGTAGAAATACCAACTCAAAAATCTTGGAATACTGAAATTCATTTATACATAAAACTCTAGCATATGGAAAATCGAATAATCAACATCGTATGGTGCGATGATAAAATCGACACCTTGTACAACGAAAGTACTCGTGAGTCATTTGAATACTACAATTGCAAGCTATTCAAGAAGGCTCACACTTCTGAAGAACTAAGTACCATCTTGAAAGAACATCGAGACCTCATTGATGCGGTAATTGTTGACTTCAACATGAGCGACAAAGACCTGATCCCTGGAGAGGCGGCAAGCGGCTTCAGATGGGTACACGAACATGTGCAGGATTACATCCCGATACCATTCTACTTGTATTCAGCCCGTGATGTTGACTTTATTAAGCAAAAATATGAAGCTTTTGAATATGATATGAAAAATGACTACTTCTTTACTCAGAACTCCAACGTGTCAAGTAAAAGAAATCGCCACTTTATGTCAGGTGAGTTAGATGACATGTTGCGCATAATTGAAGAAGAGGTAGAAACTCTATCGATGCCCTCATTTAAGGTCAGAATGGAATACTCAAAAGCATTTAATGCCATAGAGAGGCATCGATTGGATTCTGCTCTATTTATCCGAATTCTTACCTCTGATGATTCGGTGGACAGATACGATCTTTGTGATCTTGCTAACCCCCTTCGCAAAGTCATCGAGGGAATGGTAGCACAATTGCAAGATGCTGAGATTATACCCAAGTGTGAACTCAACAAAATGCCTAATTTCCTACAAGGTATATTGGGCGGATTTAGATATTCAGTAAATGACAAAATGCCAAGTGCCCTTGGTCTTGCTTTCGATTTTTTTATTAAGTTAACGCAGGACGGTTCACATGACAAGAAAGATTCAAAATTTGAGTTCCATCAATATTTAAGGAAGACAGGAGATGTATACATTGTTAAGGCTTTAGCAATCATTGGCCTGGATATTATAACCTGGATGAGCCAATTCTACGACAAATATCAAGACATAAAGCCTTTTCCTAATGATCCGTTCATAGTGAAGGTGTCCAGCCTGGTTAATGTAAAAGGGCAGGATGGTGCTATCGCCTTTCACAATGGCGAAAAATACTATATTGTCCAGCCTTCAACGTCAAAATATAGATACAAGGAGGGTAATAATGTTGAGATTGATCCAAGTAAAATCCAACCTGCTGCCATAGAGTTTGGAGATTTTATTTGTATAGGCAGAAATCTTGATGTCAAATAAACATTTGGTATGGTTCTGCGTCAAAAGAACCATTATAATTATGATATTGATGCATAATGTAAAAAAATTTCAGTATCTTTGCACCCGAAAAAATAAAGCAAACAGACAGTCGAATTACCCTCAATAATAAAAAAAAAGATGACGGCAATGACTTAAGCCTTCATCACACGACAACAATCTAATGATTGCTCTCGTGAAGTTTTAGAGGTCATGTTGTTTCATTTAACTGTTTTGGTATGGTTAATTGTTCTTCTGAGAGTCGTTCGGCACGTGAAGCTGCCAAGTGTTCAATTCCTCTATTTGTTCTGGTAGATCCTTGTCCTCTGCCAAATCCTCTTGATTTAGTGCCCAAGCATCTGCTCGTTGGCGCTGCAGTCGGTGTTGCAGTTGCGGTCCTTCCACCCTTAGGAATTGCAGGGCGCATTGCAGGTGGTGTTGCAGCTGGAATCGGTGCTGCTGCCATTGCAAAGAAGTTGCTTGAATAGTGTAATCCTGTTTGGCTTAGTCACTTTTAATTCTTTTGAGAGTGACTAAGCCAATAAGTTCATAGTTGTGAGAACCATTAAATCGACACCCATTTGTATCAACATATTTAAAAAGTCTGTATCTTTGCACCCGAAATCAAGTGAGTAGCGTGATTCGCAAATAAGTAACAGTCTCATATTTATAATAAGAATAGAGGCAAAGCAATGGAGGAAGCCCCTCTGCTACATTCCAATACTGGTGTAGTTAAAAGATCCCGCAATGTAATTCTTAATGCTTTAAATTATGGCAAAGAATTATTCTGAGACCGTTAATGGAGTTGCCTCCGTGGCATCTACCGAGTGTACTAACGAACAGCAGTGGACCAAGTATCACTGCCGTCAAGGTCATGGCTTCGCTGCCGAAGATGCGAATGCACAGTGGGACAAGTGGCATGGTAAGCACGTTGATATGGTAGGCATGGATAATGCCAAGAATGGTGCTGACCGTGTTGTCAATGGTGTCGAGATTCAGACTAAGTACTGCGCCAACGCGTACAAGTCTGTGGACTCTGCCTTTGAAAATGGGCAGTTCCGCTATTCTGGCATGAAGTTAGAGGTTCCCAAGGACCAGTATGACGAGGCGGTGCGCATCATGCGAGACCGCATCAATCAGGGCAAAGTTCCTGGCGTGACTGATCCGAACATGGCAGAGGACATCGTCTTTCGCGGTCACTACACCTACGACGAGGCGGTTCGTATCGCTAAGGCTGGTAACCTTGACTCCATTAAGTTCGATGTTCGAACTCAGGCTGTAGCTTGCGCCTTTGCTTGTGGTTTGTCTTTTGCCGTTAGCTATTGCACGGCCAAGTCCAATGGAATGAGCCACTCGGAGGCACTGAAGTTTGCGGGCAAGGAGGCACTGAAGTCTGGCAGCTCAACAATGGCTACAGGTGTTGCAGCTCAGCAGTTGCTTCGTACTGAGGTGGGTCGAAATTTCGCTACTGCTGCGACCAAGGCAATAAAGCCCGTTGTTCAGTCTGCCATGAATACTGAAGTCGGCAAGCAAGTTCTCACTAAAACAGCGACTGTAATCGCTGGCAAGCAGGTCACGGGAGCTGCCGCAACAAATGTGCTGACCAAGGCTGCTCGAAGCAATGCCGTTGTAAGTACTGTTGTGTTTGTTGGGACGACCATACCTGATGCTGTAAAGTTATGCCGTGGTAAGATCTCTGGAATGGAGTTCGTCGAAAATACCACCGCAAATGCTGCCGGCGTCGGAGGCGGCTGGGCAGGTGCAAGTGCTGGAGCGGTACTTGGTTCTGCAATCTTTCCAGGTATTGGCACGGTTATTGGCGGTATCTTTGGTGGACTTGGTGGTGGTATTACTGCATCGCTAGGAGTTAGAAAAGTCTTCAATCTCTTCATGTAATTTCACTTCCATATGAGGGTGTGTCAGAAGTCAATTGATTTGGCTCGAGACACACCCTCTATCATTTTTATGCCGCAATGTTGAAATTATTGTAAGGAAAACGTTTTTTGCGCTTAGATGTCAAGGTTTGACACTCTTTGAATGTCAATTCGGGGTTTACCGAATGCTTACTTTAATAGATTCCGCAATGTGATTCTTATTGCACATAATTTGATGACAATACCGAAGAGCAGGTTGCGGTGCTCAGAGGCCATCTTAGAGAGGAAATCCTTACGTGAAGAAATGACATTGACCTTGTCCACATACGGCCGGATGGCGGAGAAACCCTCCTTGTTGAGGCGCATGCAATCCATAGAGAGATTGTAGAGGTCAGCAATCTTTTGAGCTACGATGCCAGGTTCTTGTTACTTTGCCGCGATACCCTAGATGACCTCGGCCAGATGCTTTGTGTTGTCGTTGCCCAACTTGGTGAATGAGCCCCATATGGGGAATATGTCAGGCTAGGGATTGTTGTCAATCCAATGGCCTGTGGCATACAGGAAGATGTCATCGCAAAAAAGTGGCACATTTAATACGTTATTATCAAGATTCCGACTATTATATTAACCTTGCCATCTACTGCAGAGACTACCATTTTTGTCAAGTACAAAGGCCAAAACAACATATTGAAACGAAGAAAAATAAAAAAAATAAAAATTTTGCTAATTATTTTTGTCAGGCATATTTTTATTCCCAATATTTGCACTGCAATTATATACTATTAATTGCACAATTAACACAATAAAGGCAACAATTGTATAATATGTTCTTTGACATACTGAAGTGAAAAGAAGATGTATCATTTTGAAGTTATATGGTAATAAAGCCTTATAGCAGGTTGTAAGACGAAACGTTAGACGTTCCCAGCTATTGACGATACACAAATAATAATCCAACCCGACGCTCTGCTTATCCACCGTCTTGCATCGTCGGTTGCTTGGATATTGTTAATCCAAGTATAAAAAGACGTGGTTACTTCTTAAACCCCAGCTTGTATGGAAAAAAGAAGTGTAGTGATCGTCAATGGCGCAGCAGTTAGCGCCGAGTCTCTCAACCAGCAGCAGTGGACCAAGTACCACGCGAAGGGCGGAACTGGCTTCGCAGCCGAGGACGCCAACGCCATGCACGACTTCCTCCACGGGAAGTCGGTCGACAAGGTCGGCCGCAGCAACGCACTGGACGGCCCCGACCGCATCAGCGGCGGTGTTGCCATCCAGTCGAAGTACTACGCCTCTGCTAAGCTCTCGGTGGATTCCGCCTTCCGTAACGGCCAGTACCGGTACCAGGGCATGAAGCTCGAGGTTCCTAGCGACCAGTACGAGGAGGCTGTGCGCCGATTTGCAGAGCTCACCGATCCCCAGACGGCCCGTCAGACCGTCATCAAGGGCAGCGTGACCTACAAGGAAGCGTGCAACATTGCAAAGGCCGGGAACCTGGATTCCATCAAGTTTGATGTGAAGACCCAGTCGGTCGCCTGCGGAATCACCTGTGGTCTCTCCTTCATCGTCTCCTATGCCAAGGCCGTCCACGACGGCAAGTCGCACGGTGAGGCACTGAAGGAGGCTGGCAAGGCCTCGGCCAAGGCTGGCATGACCACCGTGGCTCTCGGTGTTGCTACTCAGCAGTTGCTCCGCACCACTGTCGGCCGTTCCGCTGCCGCTGCCGTCACCCATGCCATTCGGCCCGTCGTCAACTCCGCAATGGCCACCGGTCTTGGCCGTGCCACCCTCACCCCTGTCGCTTCAGCGATGGCAGGCAAACAGGTGGCTGGTGCCGCTGCACGCAGCGTGCTCACTGCTGGTGCCCGTGCCAACGTGATCACTGGAGCCACCTTTTCCGCAGCAGCTGTAGGTTCGAACATCTACAAGTGCTGCAAGGGCAAGATGTCGGCAGGAGAGTGCGCCAAGGAGTCCGTCGCAGACGTCGCTGGCATCGGCGGAGGCATGGCAGGATTCTCTGCGGGTGCCGCCATCGGGACTTTCATCCCGATTCCCGTAGTTGGCACTCTTGCAGGAGGACTCATCGGCGGAGCTATTGGTTCCATTGCTTCTTCGAGTGCTGTAAAGGGATTCTTCGGGTTGTTCAAGTAACAACCCGAGAGTCCTTCATCTTCCTTTCACTTCTATGTCAAAGTTTTTTATTCAAGATTGCATACAAGTAAATTCCAACCAGGGTTAAGACAAGAAGTAGTAAACTCTTTGTAGGGTTAAAGTATAATTCCAGTCTTTTTTTTCAGGGAACTACACAAATAAGATGATCGAACTTCTGTTTCCATCCAATTTTAGCGCCCCTAAAAGCATTACCAAACCAACTCCAATCGCACTCAAAAAATTATAAAAGATTTGTGCAGTCAAGGTAAAATCAACTATATGATTTTCTCTCATAGTTGGAAACGTTGAAACCATATTTCTCTTATTTATTTCAATCTTCGAACATCTTCATCCCATTTAGTAACATCGGAGGTCCTATAAAGAAGATTGTTAGGAAGGAACGCAAGCATTTCAGACTCCCAATCATGTGAGTAACGTTCAAATAAATAGGTTTTAACCAATGGACGTAAATCATTTTCTTTATCACTCCAAACCTTAATTATGGCATGTCTGCATAATATCTTCTTTACAAATCTTTAATTGTAGAGATAACTGAAAAAACATATACAAAATCTTCAAATACTGCTCCAATTCTACCCCAAAAAGAGACATCTTTTTGTACTATAGGCACTCTCTTTATAAACCCATAAGACGATAGTTTCTTTATCTGAATCGAAGGGACATCATAATAATGCCCAATGACTAATTGAATTGCTGCATCTAAAAGGTTTTCTATTCTCAAAGATGAAGCCATATCATCCAATCCTTACATTAGTTCCATATCCCATGCCCTTTTCTTTCATAAAGGAGTTGTTTTCCTGTTGTGAGATACGCAAAAGTTTCGTCATATTAAAAAAAGTGTATATATTTCCATTGTTGCGAGCAGAAGATATTGTTTACATTTCGCTCAAATTTTCACTATGTATTGCAAAAAAGCGGATTTATTTCCCGTTAAATCCTAATAATCCCAATCAACAATAAAGTCTTATATTTGAAAACTAAAAACAAATTGCAAATGAAAAAGATTATCAAAGGTTTATTGAGCATTCTGAACATTCACGCTGACCATAATCAGCGCTGGTTGTTAGTCAGCGTTACTATCTCGGGGTTACTCGGAACTTATATCATGGCAACCATCTCAAAAGCGATCATTTCTGAGCTGCCCGCTCAGTGGATTGCCACTCAATCTTTGGTAACAGCCATTGCTGCTTTAACTGTGGGACTAATCTGGAAAGGTCGATTTAGGAGAGCTGCATTATCCAATTTCTTCATCCTGGCAATAGTTGAATCAACATTAGGTTTCCTGCTGGGAATCTACCTGTTGTTCTATTGGAACGTATGGGTTTTCGCCATCGTATCTTTGATTTATTCGACACTTATCACCAATATTGTTGGCAAATGTTTGATGGCATTCAGATCTGTTTTGTGGACGGAAAAAGATAGAGAGATATATGACAACAACAATCAAGTTGTGGGTTCTATTATCTGCATTACCGGTTTTGCTTTGTCAATCGTTGCTTTGCCGACCTTAAAAACTGCAATCTTCTTATGGGCAGTCGGTTGTATAGTTGATGACATCGGCTGGATCATTGTCTATAGGAAGAATCAACAACTATTAAGGAATATCTAACGAGAACATGCTCAATCCAATCGCAGAAAGCATTCTGACGGCCGTGAGAGTGTTATTTCCGAGAGGAAGAAGTACTCTGTCGGCCGTTGGAGTGTTATTGCCGAGAGGAGGAAGCACTCTGTCGGCCGTTGGAGTGTTATTTCCGAGAGGAGGAAGCACGCTGTCGGCCGGGAGAGTGTTATTGCCGAGGGGAGATAGTACTCTGTCGGCCGTTGGAGTGCTATTGCCGAGAGGAGATGGTACTCTGTCGGCCGTGAGAGTGTTATTGCCGAGAGGAGGAAGCACTCTGTCGGCCGTGAGAGTGTTATTGCCGAGAGGAGGAAGTACTCTGTCGGCCGTGAGAGTGCTATTGCCGAGGGGAGATGGTACTCTGTCGGCCGTCGGAGTGCTATTGCCGAGAGGAGGAAGCACTCTGTCGGCCGTGAGAGTGTTATTGCTGATGGGAGAAAACATTATGACGGCCGAGAGAATGTTTTATCCACCCATTCGATGACTGTGCAACCGCAATAGCGTTCGAAAACGTTGGACATCACCCTTGTGGTGCGCCATCCACAACGGTTTGCTACTTCGGAAAGGATTATCCTGATGGCTGGCTTACCTGGTTTATCGGGAAGATGGCTGTCCATCCTTTTGCGTATTGCATCCTGCGCCTGCATCAGTCGCCATTCGGTGATAACGTCGATGAGACGTGTTCCGGTCAGCATAAACCATGCAGAACGAAGATCTCGCACCTTCACATCCATCAGCAGTGCGACATCCTCGGGATAAATCAACTTGTAATGCCGAAGGATGTTCAGCACTTCATCGACAATCACTTCGCCATAAGGCTCTTTGGCGTGGTACATCTCCTCCACGCTTTCTACGATGTGTTTCATAAGTTTTTTAGCAAGAATTGAAGTTTATTAATAGGGGATATAATCATTAGATGCATAACGGGCAGAATGAGACTGATCTCCATGCCTTTTCCTTAGCCAGGATAGAGCCGTATGATATGCACTTCGCTTTGTTCGAATAACATTCGTATCGTTTTCCATATCGAGCAAAACATCTTGAATCTGCGCATCTGTATATGTTTTCTTTAGCCAGCCATATTCTGTCATTGTCAGCGGTTGTTCCATTTCAGATAAATGAGGGCAGTTCTTTTTCAAAAACGATTCAAACATCACTTCTTCTGCTATGTCTGGCCTATTTTTAAAAAGAGCCTCTGTGTAGCGAGAAACGTCGCTTTGTGTACCTTCATCTGCCTTACTCTCAATTTTATTATTAATGACTAGGGAGTCATTATTTTTATTATCTTTATTTTCTTTAAAAGAGGAACGGGCGGGTGTACACGCATCTGATGACGCGTCTGTACACGCGCCTGATGATGCATGTGATGACGCGCGTGACTCGTGTGACGTATCTGAGGCGCGCGAGGAAGAACAAAAAAAAGAGAGGTAGCTTTCGAGCGATTTTTCTCCGATGCCGTTCCCTTTGTCGACCTTCAAGGTGACATAGTTGTTTTCATCGACGTCAAAAAGATCATAGTCGTTGAGGATTGCTTTGACTATGTTGAAGCTGATAGGTGGTTCTCTCAAAGTCAAGATGGTATTGAAATGTACCTTGATGGGGCATAACATAAGCAGTTCGACTACCTTCCAGTAGAAGCCGAGTCCAGCCAACTTGTAATCGTCCTGCAATTTCTTCAGCTTTGCAGCATCACTTGCTTTCGTAGTGTGAATAAAAAAATCCATAGTTTTTTGTTGTTAAATTGTTAATGATTGATTGCAAAATAAATCGCAGCCCGGATTGTTCTGGACTGCGATGCAAATATATACATAAAATTTTGGATAATTGCAAGTTTTAGTTCAAAAAAGACAAAACTAAATGCAAAACTAAAGAACTAAACGAGCCGAAACTAAGGAACTAAAAGAGTTGTTTAGGGATATTAAGGGAAATTCTTAGGGATACTTAGGGATTTTGGGGGATATTAAGAGATATTTAGGGACGTTACCTTTGCCTTATAAAATGAAGCGTGGAACGTCGAACATTAAGAAGTTTCGGGAATTAGGAAATCGGCGAGGCATTCTATCAGGTTATTTTGAAAATAGTCTGCGACCGTCCAGTAACCATAGAAGGTCTTATCCTGGGTACCACCAGCCTTGTAGAAACCTTGGATGTCCCAGGGATAGTTCTTCTCGTTGCGGAAATAGGGGGGCGGGGTATCCAAAGATCCTTTTTCACATAGCACGCTTTCTGGTTGGATGTTGGCATTCACCCATTCGACGAACTTGGGTCTTGATGCAGGCAGGAAAATTGATGAGCCATCCAACTGTTCCAGGTTCTGACGTAATACGATGTAAATCGACAGCCAATAACTCTGCTTGCAAAAGCAATTTGACTTGTAAGGACCATCAACATAATTCTTGATGAAATCAATCAACTTTGCTTCGTCAATCCTCTTGTTGATGATGCCTTCAGATACCTTAGATGACTCAGTATTTGTTTTGGCTGGTATCTGAGGAGCAGCTTTTGTTGGAACATCTTTTTCATCCGTTCCATAGAGGAACTTATGATATTGCTCCGCCAAGCCATCATACAGTTCACACTTGATCAGATTCTCCCTGTGGACTCGATTGAAGAAGAAATAGATATTGTCTACGTTCAAAAAAGGATGCATAGAATAATGCTGCTCGAACAACACATCCCAGTCGAACAAACCCTCAGGATTAGCGATTTCCCTCAGTTCGGACAAGATTTTATCATAATGCATCAGCTTCAACAGATCGTAATCGTCATAGTAATCCTTGTAGGTATTTTCGTCAATCGTTTTACCATCAATGACCTTCTTAATAACCTCATCGTCAAGGTCAGCCAGTTTTGCCCAATGAATTCGGGAAAGCGGCTCCAGCCGGTTGTTCTTGAGTTTCACGGCGTAGTTCCTGAGTTTCTGCTTGAAGTTAAATTTTTCATCAGTGGCAAAGCGACGAAATTCCCGGATGATGAACTCTTTCAATTCCTCTTCGGTCATCAATTCTTCTCCTATATAATCAATTTTCTTAAAAACATCCATGCGCAATGATTCAGCCAGATACATGATATTGGAGACTTCTTCGATAATTCTCTTTTTCAAGTCATTGGAAGACTTTATTGTATTGGTTAAAATAGAACTATCAATCTCTCCAGTGAAATGGGACCTCAAGTAATCGACATAGTTACGAAAAACATCGAATTCCATTTCCTTATGATGATCCTTGATACGCTTTAACAAGTAGGAAAAACTATCTGTAACAGATCCGAAATTGTAATAGACATCCAATAGTGCCAAATAATTCGAGATATCAAGTTTGGAAACATCGATGTCCTTGCATTCACGCTCGGTGAGTTCACAAGCTCTAAAGAACTTGCTCAATACGTCGGTTTCATTAAAAAGGGATACTATGTCGAAAGATTTTACTTTTTGGAAACGTTCAATTTCCTCATCCAAGGCCCATATCAAATCTCTTGAGCCTTGAAATAGATATTCTATATCCTCAGGATAAATCATGTTGTTTTATTATTATAACGATAGTGGTGTAACCAATGATCGGCAAAATTTTGCCCGCAAAGATACGTAATTTTGCTGACATGGCCAAATAAATAGAATAAAAATAATTCAAATAGCCACCCAGAAGGCGAGAAACAGGCATCAAACCGTCATTTGAACAAGAAACCTGACGTCGAATCTGCGCCTCAAAATATACATTTTATCTTTATTTATTGTTTTTTATATATATTTTGCACGCGCGAGACGTTTTGCCCTTGGATTTCATAAAATATTGTCCTATATTTGCAGCGTCAAAACTTCTAAAATCCTTATCATTATGGAAAAGACCATCAAAAAATGCCTGCTTATCGCTCTTATGTCAATGATATTCTGGGTGATCAGTTTCAGCATCATGGGTCTCGTCGGCGAACGAATCAAGTTGTCGGATGAGACACAAACCGAAGTTGCTGAAACCTGGAGCAGGAAACAGGATTTCGTCGGGCCCATCCTCTGCGTGCCCGTGGTCAGAGACTCTCAAAACGTCGTTATGCCTTACACCTGCATGTATGTGCTTCCCGATCGCATCGAGCTGACGACGGATGTGGAGAGCGAAGTACTGCATCGCGGCATCTTTGATGCCTTGGTCTATCGGACCAAGCTGTCGGGCGGCGGTATGTTCAATCTGAAGGAAATGAAGACAACAGGCACCATGGCGGGCAGTTCGAAACCCGTGCGCTTCGACTGGAGCAATACCCAGGTCATCATCGCCATCAACGACAAACGTGGTATCGAGGAAGCTGTGAAGGTGAAGATCGGGGGCAAGGCTATCGAACTGAACCAATCATTCCACAACTATGGCAATTCCAATCTGAAACATATCTTCAATACAGACAAGGAGCTCGTCTGCAAGATTATAGATTTGAGTGACCAGGTGGGCAACGAGGCCGTCGCCTTCGATATCGCCACAGAGCTGAAGGGCTCGGACGAACTCAACCTCTCCCCTATCGGCAATG
>Ga0310694_10002314_pt1 | contig 19767 bp, 13 predicted proteins | sample 174DNAGHGhighgp2_FD_203884 | JGI IMG/M metagenome (GOLD analysis project Ga0310694, IMG submission 203884) | Sheep rumen microbial communities from Palmerston North, Manawatu-Wanganui, New Zealand - 1742 DNA GHGhigh gp2 (v2) (version 2) | ecosystem: Host-associated > Mammals > Digestive system... | reverse complement strand
CGAAATAAAGCCGTAACTTGCTGAAAATCAGGTTACGGCTTATTTTTTTTGCGCAACATTTGCGCAACCAAAGCCCAAATGTGACGGCTTTTCCACTTTTTTCCTTATCTTTGCGCGGAAAAAACGACAAGTCATGCAACAGAATCTCAAGAAAGAACATTTCAATGTCAGGCATCCCTTCACCTCACTGATGCTGATAGCCATTGCAGTGCGTATCATCGTGGTGATTTTCGTCCCCGGTTTCGGCTCAAACCGCGAGCTGCAACACCCCACCCTGCTCGTCGCCTTCCTCGACCTCGTCAAAGGCAAACTGGGCATCGGCGAAACCCAAGGGATGATGCTGCTGAGCCGCACGCTCTATGCCGCCGTGTCATTATTTACAGTGTCGATGGTCTACCGCATCGCCGACCTCAGCTCCAACAAACAAAACGCTTGGCTTATGGGACTGTTCCCCGCCCTGTGCTGCGTGATGCCTGCCTTCGGCATCATCGAAAACGCCAGCGCTTTCCTGGGATTGCCATTAGTGCTTTATGGCTGCAACGTGGTGCTGCGACAAGAGGTGTTGCGACAAGCCAACTTCACCGAAAACGTGCATCGCACCTCGTTCCTCATCGCAGGTCTCATGCTCGGTTTCGGGATTTGCGTGTGGTACGAAAGTGTTTTTATCGTATTCACGCTGTTGGTCATCCTCTGCCTGCGCCGCAATTTCAAAGGTGCCTTGATGACCCTCTTGGGGGCATTGATCTCTGTCGCATTTGCTGGATTGCTATTGTTTGCATTTAGCGTCAACCCGTTGAAATATATCCAATTATGACCAAAGAAGAAGCCCGTCAGCGCATTGCGGCTTTAAGCGATGAGCTGGAGCAGCACAACTATAATTACTACATCCTTGCCAAGCCGACCATCAGCGACTACGAGTTCGACATGAAACTCGAAGAGCTGACGCGATTGGAAAAGGAATTTCCTGAATTTTTGTCGCCTTCCTCGCCTACCCAACGCGTGGGCGGTGGCATCACCAAGGAATTCAAAACCGTGGCGCACCGTTATCCGATGCTTTCCTTGGCCAATTCCTACAGCCGAGAAGAAATCGGCGACTTCATCAGCCGAATCAAGAAGACGATAAATGAAGAGGTGGAGTTTTGCTGCGAGCTGAAGTTCGACGGACTCAGCATCAGCCTGCAATATGAAAACGGCGTGCTTGTCCGCGCCGTGACCCGTGGCGACGGCGCCCAAGGCGACGACGTGACCACCAACGTGAAAACCATTCGCACGGTACCGCTCAAACTCCACGGCGACTTCCCCGAATTCTTCGAGATGCGTGGCGAAATCGTGATGCCTTTCGAGAGCTTCAACCGTTTGAACGAAGCCCGTGCCGAAGCTGGCGACGACCTCTTCGCCAACCCGCGCAACGCCGCTGCTGGAACATTGAAACTACAAGACAGCAAGGAAGTGGCGCGTCGCAAACTCGACAACTACTGCTATTACATGATGATGGACGGCCTTGAAGACCGCTATCAGACCCATTACCAAAGCCTGCAAGCCGCCAAGAAATGGGGCTTCAACATCTCCAACTTCATGGCGCTCTGCAAGACCATTGACGACATCTTTGAGTTCATCGACTATTGGGACGTGAAACGTCACGAGTTGCCTTTCGCCATCGACGGCATTGTTCTGAAAGTCAACAGCTATGCACAGCAGCAAGCTTTGGGCTTTACGGCCAAGTCACCAAAATGGGCCATCGCCTATAAGTTCAAGGCGGAGGAAGTGGAAACCGAACTACAAAGCGTTGATTTCCAAGTGGGACGACATGGAACGATTACCCCTGTGGCCAATCTCGCTCCAGTTCAATTGGCGGGAACGACCGTGAAACGCGCCACCTTGAATAATGAGGACTTCATCCGCCAGTTCGACTTGCATTATGGCGACACGGTGACTGTGGTAAAAGGCGGCGAGATTATCCCAAAAATCATTGGTGTCAACTTGGACAAACGTCAGGAGGGTGCGAAACCAGTTGAATTTGTCAAGACCTGCCCCATTTGTGGAACGCCACTCGTCCAGAATGAAGGCGAAGCGGCTTGGTATTGTCCCAACAGTTCGGGCTGTTCGCCACAAATCCGAGGCCGCATCGAGCATTTCATCGGGCGCAAGGCCATGAACATCGAGAGTCTGGGCGAAGGCAAGGTGGAATTGCTTTATGAAGAAGGATTAGTATGCAATGTCGCTGATTTATATGACCTTACATACGACAAACTCTTTGGCTTGGAGAAAGTTATCACCATCGAGGATGAGTTCAGTTTGATGCCCGTGGCCACACGCAAGGTCAGTTTCAAGGAAAAGACGGCGCAGAACATTTTGGACGCTTTGGAGAAGTCGAAGTCGGTGCCGTTTGAACGAGTTTTGTTTGCCTTGGGAATCAAGTTTGTGGGCGAGTCGGTGGCCAAGGTGTTGGCCAAGGCCTTGCACGACATTGACCATATCATCAGTGCCTCGGTTGAAGAAATGACTGAAATCAACGAGATTGGCGAGAAGATTGCTCTTTCGGTGAGGAATTTCTTCGATGACAAGCGAAATATCGACATTGTCAACCGACTGAAACAAGCCGGTTTGCAATTTGCTATGGCTGAACAAGCCGTTTCCGACAAAGAACAGGTTCTGGCAGGAAAAACCTTCGTGGTCAGCGGTGTGTTTGAGCATTATTCCCGTGATGGCATCAAGGAAACCATCGAGGCCTACGGTGGCAAGAACGTGGGCAGCATCTCTGGTAAGACCGACTACGTGTTGGCTGGCGACAAGATGGGACCAGAGAAACGCAAAAAGGCCGAATCCTTAGGCATCCCCATCATCACGGAAGCTGAATTTGAGGAAATGATAGGCGTTTCGCGCACACCAGAAGAAAATGGTTTGCTGTTTTGACGTATTTTCAAAAAATAACTATTTTTGCAGAATCAATAAATTGAAAAATGTCGCAATTGACCATAGACAAAATTGAGTTTCTGATTATGGCTGTCAAATTGTTTGCCACCAAGTATCAACTTACTCCCGTTCAGGCCTATCGTTACATCAGTCGTTACGATGGTGTTGGCTTCATTGAGCGGAATTATGGCATTATGCATACGCTTTCGTTTCAAGAAATGATTCAAGGTATTTCAGACTATTGTAAACGACAAGGAGGCCAATTGTCATGATACTCTATCACGGCTCAAATACTGAAATTCAAAAGATTGACCTAAGCAAATCCAAACCCAACAAGGATTTCGGCAAGGCTTTTTATCTTTCCAAAGAGAAACAACAAGCCGAAGAAATGGCCGCTTTCACAGTTGACAGATTTGGCGGAAAGCCTATCATCACTTCGTTTGATTTTGATGAAACTTTGATGCATGACAAACAACTTCAGGTGAAAACCTTTGACGAGTACTCTCGTGAATGGGCCGAGTTCATCTTTTCCAACAGGGACACGGATTCTGAAATCAATATACATAATTACGATATTGTATATGGACCTATTGCCAATGACAAAGTTGGTCGACAAATGTTCAATCTTCGTGAAGGTTACATTGACATCGAAGAGTTTATGCGAAGATTGCATTACATGAAAGGCATTACATACCAATACGCTTTTTGTACAGAGTTGGCCATCAGCAAATTGAAGAAATTATGAATATAGAGCAAAAAGACTTTGAGTTTATGGTCGATATTATGACCCGCGAACTCATTTCATTGTTGATGGAACGTCAAAACTTGGATATGAAAGCCGCCTTTGATATGTTTTATAACTCAGACACTTATGTTTCGTTGAATCGCCCAGAAAGCGGCCTGTATTTCCAAAGTCCGAAATACGTATATTCCATATTGGAAAATGAAATGAAAACAGGCAAGATGGGATAAGAACTTTTTACTACCTTTGCACTTCAATTTTGAAATCATGAAATTTGAAATTATCAAATCTTAAATCATTGAATACTATGAGAATAGAGAAAATCATTGCCCGCGAAATCCTGGATTCTCGCGGAAACCCCACAGTTGAAGTGGATGTTACTTTGGAATGTGGCGTGATGGGTCGCGCCTCGGTGCCTTCGGGTGCCTCAACAGGCGAACACGAAGCCCTCGAACTGCGTGACGGCGACAAGAAGCGTTACGGCGGCAAGGGTACCCTGAAAGCTGTTGACAACGTCAACAAGATCATCGCTCCTGAAATCCTGGGCATGTCGGCTCTTGACCAACGCGCCATCGACCATAAGATGCTCGCTTTGGACGGCACCAAGACCAAGTCGAAGCTCGGCGCCAACGCCATCCTCGGCGTCTCTCTGGCCGTGGCCAAGGCTGCTGCCAACTACCTTGACATTCCGCTCTACCGTTACATCGGCGGCACCAACACCTATACCCTGCCTGTCCCGATGATGAACATCATCAACGGTGGCTCGCACAGCGACGCTCCCATCGCCTTCCAAGAGTTCATGATCCGTCCCGTGGGCGCTCCTTGCTTCCGCGAAGGTCTGCGCATGGGCGCTGAGGTGTTCCACACTTTGGCCAAGCTGTTGAAGAAGCGCGGCCTCAGCACCGCCGTCGGCGACGAAGGTGGCTTTGCCCCTGCCCTCAACGACACTGAGGACGCCCTCACCATCATCTGCGACGCCATCCGTGAAGCCGGTTACGAGCCTGGCAAGGATGTGAGAATCGCTTTGGACTGCGCCGCTTCGGAATTTGCCTACAACGAAGGCGGCAAGTGGTTCTACGACTATCGCGAACTCAAGAACGGCACGAAGAAAGACCCCAACGGCAAGCGCTTCAGCTCCGACGAGCAGGTTGACTTCCTCGAGGAACTCATCAACAAGTACCCCATCGACTCCATCGAAGATGGCATGGGCGAGGAAGATTGGGACGGCTGGAAGAAACTCACCGACCGCATCGGCGACCGCTGCCAGCTCGTCGGCGACGACCTCTTCGTCACCAACGTCGACTTCCTCTCGAAGGGCATCCAACTCGGCTGCGCCAACTCCATATTAATTAAGGTGAACCAAATCGGCTCGCTGAGCGAGACCTTGGACGCCATCGACATGGCCCACCGTCACGGCTACACCACCGTCACGAGCCACCGCTCGGGCGAGACCGAGGACGCCACCATCGCCGACATCGCCGTGGCCACCAACAGCGGCCAAATCAAGACCGGTTCGCTGAGCCGCTCCGACCGCATGGCCAAGTACAACCAGCTGCTCCGCATCGAGGAAGAATTAGGCGACCTCGCCGTGTATGGCTACAAGAAACTGAAGTAAACAGTTTCAAGACACATCCTTCAAACAAAAAACTGCGGCAGATTGTCGCAGTTTTTTTATTGTTGCTCAGCATGTCCTTATTTCACAACAAGTTTTTGCCAGTAACGATCTTTTGCCGCAATCACTTCAAGCAAATAGACCGCTGGCCCTAGCCTCAAATCACATTCAACTAGGCTTCCATTGCCATTGAACTGCCCGACCAATACCCCTAAAACATCATACACCCGAATTGCACTGATTTCCTCCCCTTCGATAACGATTGCGCCTCTCGTCGGATTCGGATAAACCTTTATTCCAGAACTTATGTTTTCAGCGACATCGTGATAGGTTGCGTTGAGCTGAATGACATCGCTCGACTCACAGACTTCCATATCCAACCAAACCTTCAATTCCGCTTGCCCTGAAGTCCAGGCAATCAAAGTACACGATGCGCCATGAGGGCAAACCTGCCATTCGGGTCGGTTCACTTCCCAATGCACTTTGCTTGGGTCAATGCCCGTCGAATCAATGAAATAACGATAGGCACCCGTCCAAAGATTGGTGCTGTAGGCAATTTGGTGGTCGCCGACTATGGCGATTTCGGGTTGGGTCTCAATCGTCAGGTTCAGGGTCACAAGGCTGTCGCAACCCAACGATGTGACAAACTCTTGCTCGTAGATGCCGCTTTCCGAATAAATCAATCCGTTCCATTCCAAATGATTACAGGCAGTCAGCTCCATTTCATTCACAATGGATTTTGCAATAGTCAAATTGAGCGTCACGATGCTGTCGCAGCCGTCTACCGAGGTTAAAATTTGTTCATAATTTCCTGACAATGAATAGGTAGTCCCATTCCACACATAACTATCGCAAGTGCTCACAGAAAAAGCATTGTAAATGGCGTTCTCAAGAGCCAAATGAAGCGTCACGATGCTGTCGCAGCCGTCAACAGAAGTAAAAACTTGTTCATAATCTCCTGATTCTGAATAGGTAATATCATTCCAAACATAACTGTCACAAGCATTCACTGAAAACTCGCCGTGGTAAGTTTCTTCGATGGCCAAATGCAAAATGCAAATGCTGTCGCAACCATCAGCCGTAACAAATGCCTGTTCGTATGTCCCGCTTTCCGTGAAGGTTTGGCCATTCCAAACATAGCTTTCGTTGCAGGTAAAGACTTCAGTTTCAATCTCATAACTTGGTTTTACGAAAACGTTTTTTGTAAAAGAAGCCGCAAGGTTGCCGCTCAAGTCGTAAAGCGAGACTTCCACTTGAAAATCGCCATATTGCCCAAACTGATGGCTGATTGTTGCCCCTTCGCCTGTGGTTCCATCTCCAAAATCCCAAAGGATTTCCGAATACAAGATAAGCGTTTGAAGCTCAAAATCAGCATATTCTCCTTGGCAGATAGAGTCTACTTCGGTTATCAAGTTGGCGATGGGCCGTTGCCGCGAGGTGCCGACATCGTAGGAATAACAAAGAGAAGATATTTCGGGAGCTTGAGGGTCACAATAGCCGTATGCCTTGGCATTGAAGCCACCCAAACGTCCGATGAGCGTGTGCGGGCCGGCTTCGAGAGGCACTTGAGCCACCGAGAAATTCGGATTCGAAGCCAACGGCTGGAACTGATTGGAAATAGAAAACCCGTCAAGCAGGATGCCGTCAACCGCTTCACTGTCGGCCACAACGTTCACGAAATGAACCATTTGCTCCAAGTCGAACGAGACAAAGACCACACTGTCCATCACCCGGCTGATGTCTTGGACAAAACTCATCGAAGGACCGAATGACGATTGGTCAACATACCAGTCGCTTCCGACAAAATGGTAATTGAGCGATGGTTTCTCCGTTTCCCAATAAGAAGCCATCGAGTCATTCGGCAATTCCGATAAATAAGCCCTCGTCGACAAAGTGGAATAGTTGGTCAAGAGCGTCCCGTCTCGCCAAATCTTGCAAAAGCCGCCCGCAGTGGGCATGATGCGGACAAAATCGTGGAGGCGGTCCTTGCTGCGTGTCGTCACAAAATACCTGCCCCACAGACTCAACGGTGTCGTCAATTCACATAAATGGTTTTGTGAACGACCTGTGTCATCAGGCACTCGTGCCACATTGTTGCCGGCCAATACCGCTATTTTTTTGCCCTCGTGACTCACAATGTGCGACCGGGTGTAATCTGTCAGGTTTGTGGCACCAATCAGCCAAGTCGAAGCCGAAAAGACCTGCCCTGCATCCAAATGGATGGTGAAAGTCTGGTTGGCGGGATGGTGTCCGCTATACACCTCACAAGTCGGAGTGATGTCGATGGAAGTATCGTCCTCCGTCGCAACAATCGCAAATTCAGCAATATCCATCACACAATTGCCAAAAGTCTGGACATAATATTCATCAGCAAGTGCCGCCGTAGGCAACACGGCAGATGCCTCGAAGTACCCCGCATTATTCGTGACATATACAGTCGCCAAATCGGAAGTCGTTATGTGAAACCCACCATCGTATTGTCCACCCCAAGAACTCAAATCACGGATTGGAGTAACCACTTTGTGTGCACTCCCCGGGGCAACTTCAAAGATTTGCGACCAGCCCGTCCGTGGATTCTCGATTAGGCCAGTGCATCCTTGTTGCGAGCAAATCCACACCGCGTGTTCGCTATCGCTGAGTTCGCCTCCCAAAGAGGCCGTCGTGAAACACACCCAAAAATCAGTTCCCAACGACGAAAGGGATTGGGAACAACCGATTTTGCACCCTAACAGCAAAACCAAAACGATGATTATAAAGCAATTGCGTTTCATGACGAACACGAATCTACTAAGAAAAGTTAGTTTTCATTCTTCTCATCGCCTCTTCCACCGTGCTTCGCGGGCAAGCCAAATTGATGCGGAAAAAGCCGCTGCCAGCCTCTTCACCGAAGTCCTTGCCTCGGTTAAAGCCAAGTTGCGCCTCCTGTGTCATTTTGTGCCACTGTTCCTCTTCCGACAGTCCATAGCCGTTGAAGTCGAGCCACATCATATAGGTTGCCTGTGGCTTGTGGAACTTCACTTTGGGCAGGTTTTCCGTTAGGAAGTCGGACACATAGTCGATGTTGCCTTGCACATAATCAAGCAGTTGGCCAAGCCATTCGTCGCCTTGGGTCATGGCGGTTTGGGTGGCCACCTTGCCGAAGATGTTGCCGAGATGGGCTTCCATGTCCTCGACGTAGGCCACATAGGTCTTACGCAGCTCCTCGTTGGGGATGATGGCCGTCGAAGTGGCCAAACCAGCCAAATTGAAAGTCTTTGAGGCCGCGTGAAAGGTGATGCTGTTCATGGCATACTGATGGCCCAATGTGGCAAAAGGCGTGTGCTTGTAGCCAGGCAACACCAAGTCGCAGTGGATTTCATCAGAGATGACCAACACGTTGTTTTTCAGGCAGATTTCGCCCAAAAGCAGCAACTCATTTCGCGTCCAGCAACGTCCCACAGGATTGTGGGGATTGCAGAGAATCAACATCTTAGCGGTCTTTGCCTGCTCAGCAAGCTGATCGAAGTTGATTTCATAGCCGGCGCCCTTATTAATTAAGGTGTTGTAAACCAACTTTCGTCCATGGCTGCTCACGGCATGATGGAAGGGCGGATAAACCGGAGGCTGGATGATGATTTCGTCGCCAGGCTCGGTAAAGGCCAACACAGCCATATTGAACCCACAGACCACACCAGGCACAAACGACATCCATTCCGTGGGCACCTCCCATTGGTGGCGTCGCTTCAGCCATCCCGCAATGGCCTCAAAATAGGCTTCGTCCTTGAAATGATAGCCATAAACAGGATGCTCTGCCCGACGGATGACGGCCTCCCGGACGAAATCAGGGGTCTCAAAGTCCATGTCGGCGACCCACATCGGAAGTACGTCAGGATTGCCAAAAACTTGTTGTCTCAAGTCGTATTTAACGCAGTTAGTATCAGCGCGTTTGATGATTTTGTCAAAATCGTATTTCATCGTTTCCATTGTTTGAAAGTGCAAAGTTGCAAAAAATTTTCCACTTCCTAGTGTGGTATAAGGAAAAAAGATGTACTTTTGCAGCGAATTTTGGAGACAGTTCTTTCAATTCTTGGGGGAGTCGCATAGTGGCAATTGCAACAGACTGTAAATCTGTCCGGGAATCCGTTCGGTGGTTCGAGTCCACCCTCCCCCACATTTTCTTGGCCGCAAAGTCGGTCTTTTTTTGTGCTTGCACACGGCATCCTGCCAAATGACAAACAAAATGTTATTTTTCAATAAAAAAAGTAAAATTTTCCCTTGATTTTTGAATTTTTTATATTTTTGCATAGTCAATAAAGTACAAATTATGAAGATTTTTGTCGCCAAACTAGCATTCAGAACCACTGCAGACGACCTTCGCGCCTTGTTTGAGCAATATGGAGAAGTCAGCGAGTGTAAAGTAATCATGGACCACGAGACGGGCCGCTCGAAGTGTTACGGTTTTGTAGAGATGCCCAACGAGGCCGAGGCTTACAAGGCCATCGTTGAGACTGATGAGACCGTTTTCATGGGCAACGAGCTGCAAGTCAAAAAGTCGCGTCCGCAAGCCAATGCGGTTCCCAAGCCCGTGAAACAGCCCAAGGTCAAGCGCCCTCGCCATCCTCACATGCCCCCGACACAGGAAACACAAGAGTGATTTTGCATTTTTTTCGCAAAAACCAGCCCATACTTCAAAAAAAAGCCGTATCTTTGCAGCGTCAATCCGATAAATCGGAAACGATGGTCTGGTAGCTCAGCTGGATAGAGCAACAGCCTTCTAAGCTGTGGGTCTTGGGTTCGAATCCCAACCGGATCACTGGACTAAGATAATCCCTAATTGATATTCAATCGGTTAGGGATTTCTTTTCAAAAAAAACTACCACATCGTTTCAGCGGTGTTGGCTTATACAAGACTGGGGAAAATCAAAAATGACTACTTATAATATCATAGGTGACATCCACGGGAGAACCTGTTGGAAAGAATTGATTGACGAGAATGGCATCAACATCTTCGTCGGAGATTATTTTGATCCTTACGATGCGATTTCTTTTTATGACCTTCGCAACAACTTCTTGGAAATCATTGCATTGAAACAAAAGATGCCCGATAAGGTCGTTTTGCTTTACGGCAACCACGACTATGCCTATCTGCCCAAAGCGCATGAGAGAAACAGCCGATACGACAGCTTCAATGCACAAACCATAAAAATGCTCTTTTGGGAATACCAAGACTTGTTTCACGGCGCAGCTTACGCCATCGGAGAGGACTACATCGTCACCCATGCAGGCATCACCTCGGATTGGAAACAAAAGTACCTTCCCGACCAAGACGACATCAGCCCATCCAAGATGGAAAAAGCCATCAACAAGCTTTGGACCCTGGGCAAATCGGCTTTTGGTTTCAAGGCTAACGCTGACTTCTATGATTTTTACGGTGAAAGCCCTTGCCACTCGCCGATTTGGGTGCGGCCTCAATGCCTTGAAATGGGCAATCTTTACCGTGGCACCGATGTCTTCCAGATTGTTGGGCACACCCAGTTCGACGGCATCACCGAAGGCATCAACACCATTTTCGTGGACTGTTTGGGCAGCGTCACGGAATCGAAAAAAATAGAAGGGAACTTCTGAGAACCAGACTAAAGGAAGCTCCTATGGAGCATAACTTACTAGATTATTGTATTTTGTTATTAAAAGAAAGCTCCTACGGAGCATTTTCCCTCAACTTTCAACTCTCAACTCTCAACTCTAAACTATTTTCATTATCTTTGCCGACCAAACGAGCAACCAATGATCGACTTATTGAAAGACCTTAACGAGCCTCAACGTGAGGCCGTTACCACCATAGAAGGCCCCGTGATGGTGATTGCGGGCGCCGGTTCGGGCAAGACACGTGCCCTCACCTACCGCATTGCCTACATGATTCAGGAAGGCATCGACCCGTTCTGCATCATGGCCCTTACCTTCACCAACAAGGCCGCCCGCGAAATGAAGGAACGCATCATGCAACTCGTCAACGCTAGTGAGGCACGCAACGTGTGGATGGGCACCTTCCACTCCATCTTCGCCCGCATCCTGCGCATCGAAGCGGAAAAAATCGGCTTCACGCCCAACTTTTCCATCTACGACACCGACGACTCGAAGGCCCTCATGACACAGATACTGAAAGACTTAAGTCTTGACCCGAAGGTCTATCCTCCCAAGCAGGTGCTGTCGCGCATCTCGTCGGCCAAATCGAGCCTCTATTCTCCAGAGGACTACGCCAACGATGCCGACATTCAAGAAGCCGACCGCAAGTCGAACAAGCCGCTCATATTCAAGCTGTTCAAGCTCTACAACGACCGCTTGCACCGCGCCAACGCCATGGACTTCGACGACATTCTTTATTACACCAACGTCCTCCTGCGCGACAACCCCGACGTGCTCTACAAATACCAGAACCACTTCAAATATATCCTCGTCGACGAGTATCAAGACACCAACTACGCCCAATACCTCATCGTGAAACGCATCGCGGCCCTGTTTGAGAACATCTGCGTGGTGGGCGACGACGCCCAAAGCATCTACGCCTTCCGTGGCGCCAACATCCAAAACATCCTCAATTTCAAAAATGACTATCCTGACTATAAGCTGATTAGGCTGGAACAAAACTACCGTTCCACCCAAAACATCGTCAACGCCTCGAACAGCATCATCGCGCACAACAAGGACCAAATCAAGAAAAAAGTTTGGAGCGACAAGGAAAAAGGCGAACTCATCAGCCTCATCCACGCCAACAACGACACCGAGGAAGGCACCCTTGTGGCCAACAGCATCTTCGGCTACCGCATGACGCGACATCTGGCCAACAAAGACTTCGCCATCCTCTATCGCACCAACGCCCAAAGCCGCTCGATGGAAGAAGCCCTGCGCAAGCAGAACATACCTTATAAGATATATGGCGGCCTCTCGTTCTACGACCGCAAGGAAATCAAGGACCTGCTGGCCTATTTCCGCGTCGTCATCAACCCCGAGGACGAACAAGCCCTTTTGCGCATCATCAACTACCCTGCCCGTGGCATTGGCAAGACCAGCATCGAGCGCATGATGGTCGTCGCCAACGACCAACGCAGCAGCATCTGGCAGTGCATGGAAAACAACGTGTTTCCGCAAGACTTCAACATGGGCACGGTCAACAAGTTTCGCGATTTCATGGTGATGATCAAGAGCTTTCAGACCCTGCAAGCCAAGATGAACGCCTTCGAGTTGGCCAAGCATATCACCAACACCATCGGCCTCATCAAGGTCTTGAAAGAAGACGACTCGCCCGAGGGCGTTTCGAGGGTCGAGAACGTGGAAGAATTGCTCAACGCCATCATGGAGTTCAGCGATCGGCAGGTGGACGAGACCACCGGCGAGACTGCCCGCGTCGACTTGGTGCAGTTTATGGAAGACGTGGCCCTGCTCACCGATGCCGAAATGAAGAAAGACGATGGCGACAACGACTATGTCAGCCTGATGACCATCCACTCGGCGAAGGGTTTGGAGTTTCCATACGTCTATGTTGTGGGCATGGAAGAAAACCTATTCCCTGGCATCCTCAGCCTCAGCACCCGCGAGGAGCTGGAAGAAGAGCGCCGCTTGTTTTATGTAGCCGTCACCCGCGCCATGAACAAACTCACCTTGAGTTACGCCGAGCAACGCTACCGTTACGGCAACCTCACCCTCAGCGAGCGCTCGAGATTCGTCGACGAGATTGACCCAAGTCTCATCGAACAGACACAAAAGGCCTCGTTCAGAGGCACTTCACAAATAGGCGGACACAGTCCCTTTGGCGGGCGAACCTTTGGCAGACCCATCACCGAGCCACAGCAACACGGCTTCCGCAATTTGGGCAGTCCTACTTCCACTACAAGGCCAGAGGCCAACCCATCGCCAGCGCCACAAGACCTTGAGCCTTCCAATCCCGACCTCATCCAGGAAGGCATGAGGGTGATGCACCAAAAATTCGGTCGCGGCACCGTTTTGGCCGTCGAAGGTGCTGGTGCTAACAAGAAAGCCAGTGTCCGTTTCGACCACGTCGGCACCAAAATGCTGATGCTGAAGTTCGCAAAGCTGGCGATATTGAAGGAATAGCATTATAAGTAATTGTTCAAATTAAACTACAGATTTATTTGACTTGGGACTTAGGACTTAAGCCGCCCCCCATCTTCCGTCCTCCGTCTCACGCCTTTTATGTAAACTAAATTTGCTCATCTACTTAGAAGGACATAGCTTTTAGGCTATTTGTCATCGTAATGCCCGTAGGCAGTAACGGTCCTTTCTTCGCCTCATCCACGCGGGTAAAAAGCTCCTCCTTCGTCATCAGTGTGGGGTCAACTTTCTTGGCAGCCAGTTTTTTGGCGTATTTCAGGAGTTTCATCATCAGCCCTTCATCATCGGCAATTTCACTCATCGCGCGGAACAATTCCGTGTTTAACTGCGTTGCGGTCATAGCTCTATCGAGTTTTGGTTTGTTTTTGCAATTTTACAAAATTTTTTCCTATTCCGCAAGTGTTTTTCAAAAACAACCCCATTTTTTTCTATCTTTGCCGCGATAAAACTCTATTGTCCCATACGACCCTGCATTCAAACATATCGCCCGACAACCTGTCTTTTGCCTCATTGTGGAATGGCATCGTCCGTTCAGCACTGAGGGAATATCTATCATTAAATCTTGAAATGCAAAGCATTTAACGTTGTTAAATTCAAAATCTTTAAATCCATAAAATTATGCAAAACAACCATCTACTGAAAAAAGCCATCCTAGCCCTGCTGCTCTGCGTGGCAATGCCGATTCTGAACGCCCAAATAGCCCATGTGGGCGACATTCTCTGCGAGGGCGACCTTATCGTTAGCCCCGCCAACTATCCTTCATCTGGTGCCACCGCCAAGGCAGTGGTCTTCTATGTGGACAACACAGGACAGCATGGCTGGGCGATTGCTTTGGAGGACGCGGGGAGTTACAGTTGGGGAGATTATCCAGATACTCCATTGCCAAATTATGGTAGCAAACGACAAGCCGTCTACGACCTTGATGGCTACGAGAACACGCGCATCGTGCGCGACCACAGCACTAACCATCCGGCTTTTTATGCAGTTGACTTTGAGAACGGCTGGTATGTGCCGACCATTGGACAACTCAATTATCTTTATGGTAGTCTTAATGAAGTGAATAATTCGCTTATGACAATTGGAGGTTCTCCGTTTGCCGGTGAATGGAGATATTGGACATCCACCGAGAATGGATACAAATACGCATGGTATTTGAGTAGTTCTGGTGATGTACTTACCTATCAAGGCCTCTATTATGACGGTTACAAGAATGAGAGCTATCGTGTCCGCGCCGCCATCAACTTTTAATCTATAACTTTCAAAAAAGCGAAGAGTTATGAAATCGCGAAGAGAGCGCAAGGTGAGGCTGCTGCGGTGGGTGCTGGTGGTGGTTGGAGTAATGCTGCTTCAAGGAGCATTTGCCCAAAGGGTAAGCCGCGAAATGGCACAATCTGTTGCAGAAACCTTTTTCAACAATAATATAAAGCATGACAGAAACGCGCAGCCTGTGCATTTCACTGATATAACCGCCGAAACGCCGTTCCAAAACTTCTATATCTTCAGTGCCGATTCGGGCTTCGTAATCGTCGCTGCAGATGAACGAGTGACGCCCATTTTGGGCTATTCCAAGACTAATCGTTTCGTTACCGAAGACATGCCTGAGAATTTGAGGTGGTGGCTGGAAGGGTATGAGGAACAAATAAGAATTGCAAGAAATAATAATATTGTTCCTGCACATGAGATTACTATGGAATGGAATGTTCTTAGAACGGGAAGACTTGTCTATGAAAGTAGGAATACAGTTGGGCCATTACTGACTACAGAATGGGGACAGGATAGTCAGTATCCGTACGAGATACATACATACAATAGGTTTTGTCCCATAATTAGAACATCTCAAGGTACTAAACATTGCCCTACAGGATGCGTGGCAACGGCTATGGCACAAATAATGAAAAAATGGAATCATCCGGTTCAAGGTGAATCAGAGCATTGTTATACTCCATTGACACATCCAGAATTTGATACATGCGTAACTTTTTCCAATTATCAATATGATTGGGATAATATGCCTAATACGGTCAATGCATTGACTTCCACTGAAAAGAAAGAAGCTGTTGCAAGGTTGATGCATCATTGTGGAGTTGCAGTTGACATGGACTACGATGCTGATGAGAGTGATGCTGGTTTTAATCCTACTTTGACAGCATTTAAATCATATTTTGGATATTCTGAGATGGCAAGAGGGTTGAGTATGGATTGGTATTCCATAGAAGAATGGAGAACTATCCTTATGAATGAATTGGATAATGGACGCCCCGTCTTTTATGTGGGATACTATCATACTCAAACAAAAGTAGGAGCTCATGCCTTCGTATGCGATGGATACAAAGATGATGGAGATTTTCCTCGATTTCACATTAATTGGGGATGGAGAGGAGACGATAATGGTTACTTTTATATCGGATCATTGGAACCTGGAACTGGAGGTACTGGAAGTGGAGAAGGGAGTTACAACGACAGTAATCACATTATCATTGGTTTAGAACCAATATCTTTGACATTATCGAAACCTACAATTAATGTTGTGAATGTAGATGAGGAAAACCGCACAGTTACTATAACTTGGGGAGATGTTTTGGGAACTTCGTATTACCGTGTTTATCAAGACGATGAAATAGTTGTTGAATCGACGACGAATAACTGCGTTACAATTAATAACGTGCTCTATGGCTCGCATGACTATAGGGTTATTGCGGTTGATGGGAATGGGTTTGTTTCAAAAGCGTCTGATATATGGACGACAAATGTTGTCAGTACTACTCCAAAGCCAATAGATTTGGATTGCAGTATTTCAAGTAATGATATTGTTTTATCATGGAGTATGATGTCAAGTTACGAAGATTGTCTAGGCCATCATCCTCAGTATTTTGATCCGCAAGCGGTTCAAAGTACAGGTACGGAAAACTATGAATGGATGGAACGTTTTCTCTATTCAGAAATAAACGACTATTATGGCAAAAGAATTGATAAAATTGGTATTTATGTGCAAAATAGTAATGTGCTCCATAACATATCCATTTATTTTGGAAACTATTCATATTGCCTTTACGGTGCAAGTTTAATCCACACTGATCAATTTGTTCCAACAACTACAGGTTGGTATTATTATACCTTAAGCAATCCAATTTCTATTCCTTCAAATAAAGATGTTTGGGTACTAATTGGAGTTGAAAATGCTGCATTTTCAGCTTCTTATATTGCAGATTGGGCTGGCGGAAATGCATCAACAAGTTTTGTGCACAAAACATTTCAGTATCATAATGGACCAGCGTTTTGCTTGTATCGCTTGTCACTCCCCTTACATTGGCTAATAGATTTGCATGTGACCTATGGAGATGTCCCGACCTATAATGTCTATCGCAACGGCGTTTGCATTGCTCGCAATTTGTCACAACCGAGTTATACAGATACCGATGTTCCGTCGGGTCTTTATTCTTACTATGTGACAACCAACTACTACGGCGGTGAATCGGAGCCTTCGGAAACGGTAAGCATTGGATATGGCAACTTTACCGTTACCACGACCAGCAATCCTATGGTTGGCGGCACTGTCTCCGGCAACGCAGGCAACTATCCCGCTGGCAGCACGGTAACGCTCACTGCAACGGCCAACGCAGGCTATGCCTTCAATGGCTGGTTGGAAAGCGGACAGGTGGTCTGTAACAATCCCACCTACACGTTCCAAGCCATGACCAACCGCAATTTGGCAGCATCCTTTGTTCGTACGGAGTTTGCCATCGGCAACGTTATCACCAACCCCGACGGCAGCCAAGGCGTGGTGTTTTATGTCAACCCCGCCGGCACCGAAGGCTGGATGGTAGCCCTCAACGATGCCTCGGAAGGCTGTGCTTGGGGCGAGGCTACCAATGTGTTTGCTTTGCAAGAAGTGCCTTTCAACAACCCCTTGGCGTTGGAAGACTTGTCGGGCTACCGCAACACAGGCATTCTTAGGACACAACAAAACGACACTTGTGGCTATGCCGCAAGTACGGTGGATTATAACAATGGCTGGTACCTGCCTTCGTCAGGACAGTTACGTAAACTCTATGCGGCCTTGCCCTTCATCGAGGAAGCCATCACGGCAGCAGGAGGCACCAACCTGACAGGGGACGCCTATTGGAGCAGTTCGGAGTATTCGGCCACGGATGCCTTCACACCCTCGTTTGCCATGAGCAACGCCAACAAGACCTCGACCTGTCGTGTCAGGGCGATACACAATTTCGTCACGGCAGGAAACAATGTGGTTGTCGTGGCTTCAAACGACGACAACATGGGAACGGCCTCGGTGTCTGGAAGCGGGACCTTTGCCTATGGTGCTTCCGTGACGGTGACGGCCACGCCCAGGGCTGGCTACAAATTCGATCATTGGAGCGAGGACGGCGTGGCGGTGTCGTATGACGCGAACTATCAGTTCACCTTCACCCACAGTCGATACCTGACAGCGCATTTCGTCGTGCCAGGCAGCGTGGGCAGCATCGTCGTCAACCCCGATGGCAGCAAAGGCGTGGTGTTTTGGCTGAGTCCCGATGGCGACGAAGGCCTGATGGTGGCCTTGGAGGATGCCTCCGAAGGCTGCCAGTGGGGCGAAGCCGTGGATGCCCTCACCTTGATCAACAAGCCTTTCAACTCTCCCTTGGCTTTGGAAGATGTGTCAGGCAACACCAACACGCGTTGCATCAGCAATCATCAAGGCACCGATAATGAATACGCTGCCAGCCTCGTCGATTTCGCCAACGGCTGGTATCTGCCTTCGGTGGGCGAGTTGCGCAAACTCTATGCGGCTTTGCCTTTGATTGAGTCATCGCTGAGCATTGCAGGTGGCAGTACGCTTACCGAAGACACCTATTGGAGCAGCACCGAGTATTCGGGCTCCGATGCGGCAACGGCCGTCTTTAGCATGGGCAACACGAACAAGACCAGCACGTGTCGCGTGAGGGCGATACGGCATTTCGCCGCTGCGGGACCGAACGCCATTACAACCAAGCCCAACAACCCTAGCTTTGGCTCGGTTAGCGGTTCGGGAGAATATGCTTACGGCCAGAGCGTGACAGTGACGGCGACGGCCGCTCCGGGCTATGTCTTCAATGTATGGACTGAAAACGGGATGATCGTTTCCTACGATGCCAGTTACCAGTTTTCCTTCACGAGAAGCCGCTCTTTGGTGGCCAACTTCGTGGCTCCTGGCAGTATCGGAAGCATTGTCACCAATGCAGATGGTACTCGTGGCGTACTATTCTACACCTATCCTTCTGGTGTCGGCGGTTTGATGGTAGCCTTGGAAGATGACTCGGAAGGTTGCGCATGGGGTCTTGAAGAGGATGTGGCCATTCTGGAGGACCAGTCGCCAAGTCAGGTTGTGGAACTGCTGAACGACATGATGGGAAGGAGCAATACTGGAAGGCTTCGCACTTGGTACGACTACAATCCAGTGTATGCCGCTAATCAGGTGGATCTTGCCCAAGGCTGGTACCTGCCTTCGTCGGGCCAGTTGCGTAAACTGTATGCTGCCTTGCCAATGATTGAGAGTGTCATCGTCAATGCCAACGGCACCCTCTTGACCGAAGATGCCTACTGGAGCAGCACGGAACAGTCGAACAGCAACGCTTGGAGTCCGTCGTTTGCCATGAGTTCGTCGAACAAGACCGGCAATTGTCGGGTGCGAGCCATCCATAGCGCGTCGATTCCGGCAACCATCGCTGCCAACGTGAACATTGAGGGCAGAGGCACGGTGACAGGTGCCGACGAGTACGACCAAGGACAGACCTGCACCTTGAGAGCGGTGGCCAATCCCGGTTATACCTTCATCAACTGGACTTCCAACCGAACAGTGGTATCCACCGAACCGGAATACACCTTCGTCGTGATAGGTGACCAGACTTACACGGCCAATTTCGAAGTCACCAGCTATGAGGTTGTCGCCACGACCTATCCGACCAACGGTGGAACAATCACAGGTGCTGGCACCTATTACGAGGGAACCGAATGCGCCCTCGTTGCCACGGCCAATTCGAACTATGCCTTTGTGAATTGGACTGAGAACGGTGTGCTGGTCTCAACCAATGCCAACTATACTTTCACTGTGACTAGCGACAGGAACTTGGTCGCGAATTTCACCTCTTTGGATTGTCTGACTTCGTTGAGCGATGACTTCGAAGATGGTATCATTGACGCCACTTTATGGACCTATCAAGGCGACAGGGTATATGAAGCCGATGGATTGATGAAGATTGAGCAGAACAAGACCGATGACAATGTCAGATTGACTTCACATACTTTATTGCCCACGTCTTCGGGTCAGATTATAATGGACAGAAGGTTCGTGGTGCACAAAGCATCCAACTACTTTAGTGGTGGGTTTGCCATTGACCTCAATGGTGCCAGCGATAACTCT
>Ga0310694_10002313_pt1 | contig 19768 bp, 14 predicted proteins | sample 174DNAGHGhighgp2_FD_203884 | JGI IMG/M metagenome (GOLD analysis project Ga0310694, IMG submission 203884) | Sheep rumen microbial communities from Palmerston North, Manawatu-Wanganui, New Zealand - 1742 DNA GHGhigh gp2 (v2) (version 2) | ecosystem: Host-associated > Mammals > Digestive system... | reverse complement strand
TTTTGTTATGATAAAGAAATTAATTCCAGATTATGTATATAAAACTATATATGATATTAACCTAGAAGAGTTGTATAACGATGGTATTAGACTAATTTTAACAGATTTAGATAATACACTAATTTCTTATGCTGAAACTCATCCAAATGAAAATCTTTTCGAATGGAAGAAAAAGATATTAGATATGGGCTTTGAATTTATATTAGTATCTAATTCAAGAAAGGATAGAGTAGATACATTTGCTAAAGCATATGATATACCTTATCAAAAATTTTCAACAAAGCCTTTAAAAAGAGGAATAAAAAGAGCTATTAAAAAAATAGCAACAAAGCATTATGAAAAAAATCAGGTTTTATTAATTGGAGATCAATTAATGACTGATATATTAGGTGCTAAAAGATGTAAAATTAAAGCTGGATTAATATTCCCAGTTGATAAATCTACAGATATTAAATCAACTAGATTAAATAGAAAGATGGAGCAATTTTTCTTAAATAGAATAAAGAAAAAAATGCCAGATGTATATAATTTAAAGCTTAAGGAGTTTGACGAAATTAAATGATTTTAAGAAAATGTAAGGGCTGTGGTGCAGTATTACAAGAAACTGATCCAAATAAACAAGGTTTTATACCTGAATTAAAAGAAGATTCAGCATATTGTAAAAGATGCTATAGAATGATGCATTATAATGAATTACCAAAAATAGTCGCATCAAATAATGATTATATTCATGTAATAGATGATGTAGTACAAAGAAATGGACTTATCGTTTTTGTTGTTGATATTTTCCAATTTAAGGCAACATTTAATAAAAAAATGATTGATAAGCTAAGAAATAAAAATGTTATTTTAGTAGCTAATAAATATGATGTATTCCCAAAGAGTACTAATATTGAAAATATCGTCAAATGGTTAAGCCACGAATGTGAAAAAATATTTTTTAGAGTAGATGCAATACATATTGTATCATCTAAAAAAGGATATTTCATTGATGAATTAACAAATACAATAGATATCGCAAGAAAAGGTAGAGATGTATATTTTGTAGGCTGTGCTAATGTTGGTAAATCATCACTAATAAATGCATTATTAAAAAGAAATACAAGTATTAAAAATGATGTTATATCAACAAGTGTTATACCAGGTACAACATTAAATCAAATAAGAATTCAATTCTTTGAAGATGGAAAATATTTAGTTGATACTCCAGGCTTAATAAATGAAGCAGATATATTAAATCAATTATTGCCTAAAAGCTATACAAAAATATTACCAGATTCAGAAATGAAGCCTATTACATATCAAATTACAAATAATAATGCAATAATGCTTGCAGGACTTGCTGCAATAGAATTTGAATGTGATAGTCCAATATCTGTAATAGTATATACATCTAAAAATTTATATATTCATAGATGTAAATCAAATAGAGTAAATGAATTATTTGAAACACAGTTAGGTGAAATGTTAAATCCACCTACTATGGATGAAAAGAATAATTTTAAATATAAAACAGATGATTTTGATTTTGATGGTCAAAATAAAAAGGATATATGGTTTTCAGGCTTTGGCTTTGTAAGTGTAAAAGGAAAAGCTAAAATAAAGGTTACATATCCAGAAAAAACTGAGGTGTTCATTACAAATGCAATTATCGGATAAAGCAAAAAAATTAGTAGAAGAAAAATATAATGGATTACATGAAAAAAGATTAAAGCATGTATTTGGTGTAGCAAAAATGGCTGAATTTTTAGCTGATAAATATGGTATAGATAAAGAAAAGGCATTAGTAGCTGCATATATGCATGATTATGCTAAATATGATGATCCAAGTGAAGCAATTGGTAAATTAGATGATAAAGAAATAGAAGAATGTGAAAAATATCCATTTTTATATCATGCATACCTATCAGCTGAAGCTTATTTAGACTTACTTGGTAATGATATGGAGATATATAATGCAATTAAATATCATGTTTTTGGTAGACCTCATATGTCAAAGCTTGAAGCAATTATAATGATTGCTGATTTTACAGAAGAAAATAGAGAATATGAAGCATGTATAGATTGCAGAAATATATTATTAAATGGTGAATTTGAAAAAGCAATCTATAAATCATTAGAATATACTATTAATCATTGTAAGGAAAAAGGAGAAGAACCTCATCCAAAGCAATTATTAGTATTAGAGGAATATAAGAAAAAAGCTTTAAAATTATCTTTAGAAGAAATAATTTATTATAATTTAGGCAAGGTTAAAGCAACTAATATAATTGCATATGATACTAAAGAAAAAAGTCCATTTTATGATAAATTAATAATCGCATCTGTTGATTCTGTTAGACAATGTAGTGCGATTATAAGATATTTAGTAGATGATTTAGCATTAAATGACTATAAAATAAGATCAATTGAAGGAAAAGATACTCCATGGGTTTTAGTAGATTGTTATGATATTGTTTTATCAATATTCCAACGTGATGAAAGAAGTCATTATGATATAGATAAAATATATATGGATTATCCTAAAAAAGTTATTGAAGACTAGAAGACATTTATGTCTTCTTTTTTTAAAAAAAAATATATATACATATATATAAATATGGTATAATTGAAATGTATTTCGAATTATAAATAACTTAATACGGGGGAGGAAAGTATAGTGAAAAAGAGAAATATATTTATTTCATCTTTATTAGCAGCAGTAGCATCAGTTTCACTTTTAACTAGTTGTCATATAGACAAAAATGGTAATAACACAACTAAGATTGAAGAAACTGATGTAGTTACTACAAAAGATGAAACTAAAACAGATAGTCCAATGTATAAGATATATTTACTTGCAAAGGAATCTGATTTTACTGGAACTTATGAAGAATGGTTAGAATCAATCAAAGGTGATTTCATCCAATTACAAGTTTCAAATGGTAATATTGAATGGAAATATTCAAAGGATACAACATGGAAAACTTTAATGAGTGTTTCTGATTTAGTTCAAAGTAAGAATGTTGAATTCTCATCTACATCAACTCATTTAGTATGGAAATATAGTGATGAGACAGAATGGAAAAACCTATTTGATTTATCTATATTTAAAGATGGTAAGAGTGCATATGAAATTGCTAAAGATTTAGGATATGAAGGCACTGTTGAAGAATGGTTATTCTCATTAAATGGTAGAGGAATTAAAAAGATTGAAAAGACTAAAACTGTAGGTAATATAGATACATATACTATTACATTTACTGATGATACTACATTTGAATATAATGTAACTAATGGTACATCAGGTGATAGTAGTGTAATTATGCCATCAGAAGAAGATTTAGCTAATTTTGAAGGCTTTGTATTAAATCAAGTAGTTGGTTTAGGATATTCAGTTGATTATATTTATGGTGATACATCTGATGTTAAAATTGCATCAAAATATGCAAATAATGATGTAGTTGCGATAAATATATCTAAAAAAATTGAAAAAATTGAATTCTCAACTAATATTAAATATATTGGCAATTTAAACGCAGATAATGTATATTTTGATGGTACATTAGAAGATTTCAAGAAAATTCAAATTGATTATATGGCAACTCCTAATAATTTCTATTATAAAGATGGAAATGAATATGTATTATTAGAAGAATATGAAATTGGTGAAGATAATTCATATGCAAATCAAGTACTAGCAAGAAGTTGTACTTATTTAACAATTAAAGAAAGCTGTAATAGCGTTGATTTATATGAATGCAATTGTGAAGAAATCTATTATGATGGTACATTTGAAGATTTATTTGCTTCAGATTTTTTAGAAGATTTTTCTTGGACTAATGATGATATTGAATATTATTTCATCGATGATAATGGTAAATTTGAATATAATAATAAGACATATAAGCATATAAGTGCAATAGATGATATTGATATTCCTTTAAATGCTAAAGGATTAGAATTTTTAGGTAAGTTTTATAATTTATCTTCTGTAACTATTTTAGATGAACAATTATTTGATGATAATTATAGTTTTGCAGAAGATTTAGATTATATCTATTGTGATTTTGATTATAATGGAGAATGCTATAATAATATATATGTTCAAACAGCTGATCCTTATTATGATATTGTTCATAACGAGAAGTTCTATATATCTTATTCAAAAGCAATAATATCTAAATATTCAAACATCAAAGCCACAATTAATCCAGTATCTTTTAATGATGTTAAAAATGAATATAAGACTCATGATCAATTAGATATTTATTTATCATATAATAAAAAATATGGAATAACTGCAAGTACACAATTTACTGATCCTATTACAAATGTATCTTATGTTACAGGAGATATTTTACCTACATGGAGAAAAATAAGTGAAGATTTGAATGTTGTAATTAATCAAAGTGCAGAATATGGTTACGATGATAATGCAAATTTTAGCATGTTTAAAAATCTAGAAACTGCTGATAATGTCTACGTAGATGCTAAAGGCGAAATTATTGATATTTTTGCTAATACAACTTCTAATTTAAATAAATTAGCTGATGATGAAAAATTAGTTGATTTATTACCATACATTAATGCAGGTAAGATGCCTGGCTTAGCTAAATTCTTACAGGATAATCCTAGTGTTTTAGATGAATTCTTATGTAAAGGTGGCCTATATTGTTCACCATATTATGATGGATATCAATCAATTGAAGAATCATTTATTATTGATTCATCATTAGTTGAAAAATTATTAGATGAAGAAATTCCTTCAGACTTAGGTAATCTAACTGTAGGAGCAAATGCTGGTGAACAATCTAAGGGATATAATAAAGAGCCTAAATTAACTCCATTTGTTGGTGATGAATATTATAATTATACTGATGGAAATAAAACAATAAAAATTGTTAATCCAAACTCATTAAAAGCAGAATTTGTAGATGTAAATCAAACATCTAATATTATAGCTGATCAAAATGCTCTTATAAATATGGGTACAACTGGTAGAGATTTAATTGAACAATTTAAGTCATATGCAATGGAAGCATATGGAGATATTATCGATAAATATTATGATGGTAAAATCTCTAAGATGTTTACATCTGTTGGTGCATGTTATAACACTGATGATATGATTGCCTTACTTCGTATATTTAAAGCAAATCCTGATGTATTATATGGTTCAAGTCAAATTTATGATGAAGTAGTACCATTCTTTACACGTGGTAAAGCTGATTTACGTTTATCTGATATGCTTAATTTTGCAGCAACATTATATGGTGTTCAAGGCTTTGGTTCAGAAAATGAGAAATTATTCATTGGTGCAGATGGTAAATTACATAGTGGTGATTTACAAAAAGCAGCATTTGATATGCTTGAAAATCTACATTTAATGTATGAAGAAGGCTTAATGGAAGAAGATTTCTATTATACAAATAAAGCAAATCAAACATATGGTATTGATAAATTTTTCACAAAGAAAGTAGAAGGCTCAACATTTGGTTTAATTACATATGATTATATTGGTTCAACTTCAAAAGCTAATGATATATATGATGGATTTGGTCAAAAAACTGGTACTAGAGGAGTTTCATCATCTAGCTTTGACTTCAATAATATTGAAGTTAATGGTATAATTCCAATTCTATCTCCTTTAACATATGTTGCTACTGAGTCATATGATTGTAACCAAGATTTAAATAATCAATTTGGAAAAACATTAAATAGATATTATGAAGAGAATAGAACTGCTAAAAATTATTCATGGGCAATATTAAAATCATCTGATAATATTGAATCAGCAATTGCGTTATTTGATTATTTATTTACTGAAGAAGGAAATAGATTAATGACTTTTGGTCCTGATGAATATTATGAAACTGATGAATTTGGTATAACTAAGTTTAAGGAAGAAGTAAGTAATGATTTAGAAAATACAACTCTTGATTCTTATTATTATTGTTTTTCAAGATTAGGTTCTAAATTCCCATTAGCCTATAGAGATATAGAATCAGATATTGCTAATACTAATTATTATGCAAGAAAAGCATATCTAGATTTATTAACAGCTTGTGATGAAGATGTACAGTTAAGATCAAGTGCAATGAATCTTGATGATGCTAATTGGAATACATCACTTCCTGCTATGAATTCTTTTGGACCAGTTCCTACAGATGTAGCAGAGCAATATATACCACTTGAAAATTTCTTTGGTTCGAAAAATCTTGCTTATGTAGAGCCTAATAATTGGATTAAAGTTGTATTATATGGATTAGAGTACGATGGATATGTTGCAATTGATAATAATGGTAACAAATATTCACTAAGTGCTATATTACAACTAGTTCCTATAAAGAGTAGTACTTATTTAAAATATATGGGTTCTTTTATAGATAAAGTAGCTCCTGAGGCAGAAAATTAAAAAAAATTAGAGGTGATTAATTCACCTCTATATTTTTTTATCTACAGGAATATTAAATTCTTTAATAAAATCATCTTTAAAATTATCAAATAAATATGCATTTAGCGATTTGATTTTTCTATTAATTATATTGTTTATATAATCAATATATTCATTTAAATCATATTTTAATACTTTATCATATATCTCATATTCATCCTTATTTTTATTTAAAATAGAAGTAGAATATGTTTCTGGATATTTTAATTCTTTTTTATTAATTCCATTAATTTTAGCTTTATAATTTTTATAAAATTTCTTAGTTTTTTTATATGCTATTTTAAAATAATTAGTTGAACCAAAAAAATTATATAATTTAATCATTATTAAATGTATTAAATCATCCATATAATCATAATATTTAAATGCATCTTTAAATTGTTTTGATAAAGGTATAGATATATTAAATTCATTTTGATTTGCAACAATTGAATCTAACATATTACATGCTTCGCATAATGAATAATCTTTTGCAAATATAGATAAATATGGTGTTATATAATAATCAACATAATAATCTATGACAAAAGAATATAAAAATAATAATTGATTATAATCATTTTCTTTACTTAAATTAATTGCAGATTCAATAATTAAATCAATGAATGATTCATTATTTAATTTATTATAGATATCATATTTATCTTTTTTAGAATAAAACATTGCGCTTTGCTTAAAAGATAACAATGAAAATAATAATGAATCATCATATTCTAGCTTTTCTTTTATTAATTCTGGTTCTTTATCTATTAATTTTTTAAAACAAAAATATTTTAAAATTAACGCATTCATAAATATACCTCATATAAATTATAGTTTATTTTAATAATTTTTTATAGCATTAATATTTAATTTTTAACTTATTTATTGTAAAATAAATACCGGTGGTGTTTTTATGAAGCTTTTAACAAAAGAAATGCAAGACGATATGGCACGTCAAATGACCTATAAGGCTAGAGATATTGATATGACTTTATATAATGCCTTAGATGGTACTATGGAACGTGATTTCGTTTTAGATTCATTAATGCTATATAGAACTAAAGATGGAGGCTTTGCTGGAGGATTATATATTGATAACTATAATACTAACACAAGCGTTTATCAAATTTATGAAGCATTTAGATTAATGGATATGGTTGGATTTGATTCTAGCTGTGATAATGAATTATATACTGATATTGTTAATAAGGCATGTAATTATTTATATAATAGAGCTGAATTTATTGATAATAAATGGAATCCAAATGTTAAATCAAATGATGATTTTGCACATTCAAAAGAATTTTCTTTTACAAAAGAGAATAAAGAATTATTTGGATATCATCCTACAGCAGCAATTTTAGGATATACTTTAATTTTCAATAAGCCTACAAAGGCATATTATAAAAAAGCTTTACAAGCAGCTAATAAGATGATTGATGAATTCTTAACAATGGATAAAATAACTAAATATGAATTTATATCTTTTAATTCATTTTATAATTCAGTTAAAGATTTAAATTTATTTCCAAAATTAGATGAATTTAAAAATAAATTAATTAAAATGGCAGAAGATGCTGTATCTTCTGATTTTGAATCAGATGATACAATTAAGCCTCTAGATTGTGCTTTATATATTTCATCTAAAAAATTAGATGAATTAAAAGAATTACAATTAGATTATTTAATTTCTAGCATTGCATCATTTGGTCTTTGGGATCATAAAAAAGCATGGGGATATGATAAATATGCCGAAGAAGATAGTGCTATGATTAAATGGGTTGGCGCTGAAACCGTTAATAATTATTTTATATTAAAAAAATATGGAAGAATTGAATAAAAAGGCATATAATACAATAGGTGAGGTAAAATTATGAAAAAAAGACCAGTATGTTTAATTATCATGGATGGTTATGGCTTAGCAGAGGCATCATCAACAAATGCAGTTAGCTTAGCTAAGAAACCTAATCTTGATCGTATATTTAATACATTTGACACAAAGCAGTTAAATGCATCAGGAGAAGCAGTAGGCTTACCTGAAGGTCAAATGGGTAATTCAGAAGTAGGACATATGAATATTGGTGCCGGAAGAATTGTATGGCAATCATTATCAAGAATTAATAACGCTATTAAAACAGGTGAATTTAATTCTAATCCTGCAATTTTAAATGCAATTGATAATGCAATTAAAAATAATAAAAAATTCCACATTTTTGGACTTTGTAGTGATGGTGGTGTTCATTCACATACATCTCATATTATTGCAATAGCTAAATTAGCTCATTCAAAAGGAATTAAAGATGTTTATTATCATGCATTCTTAGATGGTAGAGATACAGATCCTACATCAGGTGCAGGATTCTTAAAAAAGATTATAGATGAAGGAAAAGTAAAAGTAGCTACTGTTGGTGGTAGATATTATGGTATGGATAGAGATAAGAATTATGATCGTATCCAAATCGCATATGATTGTATGACTATTGCTAAGGGTGAATATTTTGCTGATCCTATTGAAGGAATTAAAACATCTTATTCAAGAGGAAAAACAGATGAATTTGTATATCCATTTGTTTCAGATTTAAATGGTATGGTTGAATCTGGTGATTCAGTAGTATTTGCAAACTTTAGACCAGATAGAGCAATTCAAATCTCAACTGCAATATCTAATCCAGATGGAATCGTTTATAATCCTGAAAAGCCTTATAGATTAGATACATCTAAAGGACCAAGAAATGTATGTTATGTTTCAATGATGAAATATGCAGACCAAGTTAAAGGTGAATTAGCATTTGGTTTACAAAAGCTTGATAATTTAGTTGGTGATATTGTAGCTAAGAATGGTTTAAAACAACTTCGTATTGCCGAAACTGAAAAATATGCACACGTAACATTCTTCTTTGATGGTGGTGCAGATAGAGAAATTAAGGGAGCAACAAGAGTATTAGTTAATTCTCCAAAGGTTGCAACTTATGACTTAAAACCTGAAATGTCAGCATATGAAGTATGTGATAAGGTTGTATCAGCAATTGAATCAAAAGAATTTGATTTAATAATTTTAAATTTTGCAAACTGCGATATGGTAGGACATACAGGAGTTATTCCTGCAGCTGTAAAAGCAGTAGAAGCTGTTGATGAATGTGTAGGAAAAGTAGTTGCTGCACTTGATGAAGTTGGTGGTGTTGCATTAATTACTGCTGACCATGGTAATGCTGAAAAGCTTGCTGATGAAGAAGGCAGACCATTTACAGCTCATACAACTAATCCAGTACCTGTTGTTATTACAGATAAAAATATTAAAATTAGAAATGGTATTTTATCAGATATAGCTCCAACATTATTAGAATTATTAGAAATAGAAGTTCCATCTGATATGACATCTAAGTCTTTAATCGTTTCTAAATAATAAATTATAGATGTGTTAAGGCACATCTTTTTTTATTGAAAGAAATATTATTTTAGTATATAATGAAAACGTATTCATTTTATTTATACGAGGGGAGATTTATATGAAAAAGATTAAAGCATTGTCTTTAATATTTATATTTGTTAGCTTATTTGTTCTAGTTTCCTTTATTCCTACAAGAGCAAATTCTGCAATATATAAATATGAGGGGCCATGGGCATATGGAGCTTATAATGTTGATGATAATCCTATTGATGTAAAGCAGGAAATATTAACATTTGATTTATATAAAAATAATATGGAAGTAAGCGCAGAATATACATTCCATAATTCTAGTGATGAAGATATTGAAGCTGAACTAATTTTCCCAATTGGTAAGACTTTTAAAGATTATAATGTATTTTATGATTATACACATAGTGTATATTATGATAACGAAAAAATTGATACAAAATTAAGATTGATTGAAATGAATCAAGAAGATATTGTTGAATCTATTTACAATTTATCTAAAAGCTATGTTATTTCAATGTTAGATGAGTATAATATTTATTATTGCGATTTTGATGAATTAGATTCTGATTGTAAAGTAGAAGTGGATGGCGGATATTTATTAGTTGACTATTCAAAAGACTATAGATCTGTCCTTGACTATAAGATAAAAACAGGTTTTGCTAAATCATATTTCTATGTTTTTGCTAAAGATACATTTACTGCAAAAGTAACATTACCTAAAGATGAATCTATATCTGAATCACCTGATGTTTTAATTCCATTTGAATCAAAAGAAATTAATAAATATGATTTTATTAAAGACGAAATCTGTGATAATGATTTAATGTATGAAATCTACAATAATATTGATTTATATAATTATTATGTTAGACGATGTGAAAGAGAAAATGTTGAATATGAAAATATTGTATCAGCTATTGATTATAAAATTAAATTAAAAGCTAATACTGATCACATAAATTTAGTAAAAACATGCCTATATGAAGATGCTAATCTTTATAGAAAAGATAATGTATATGAAATTCATTATTATGTAACTCCTGCTAAAACATTTAAGTCTTTCAAAAATTTAAAAATTAGAGTTAATACAAATCTATATGTAGTTGATAAGAATATTAATTTGAAAAAAGTTAAAGATGGAGTATATGAAGCAACATATAAAGAATTATTAGATCATGAAATTGCTATAGCATTATCAAATGAAAACATTACATATAGTATGGACCATAAAAATTCTGGATGGAGAGCCGTTGGTATAATCTTTTTTTCAATTGTAATAATATTATTTATAGCAATTTTGATACCTTTGATTGCGGTTTTAGTAGTAACACTAATAGTTGGTGGAAAGAAGAAAAAAACAAAAAATAATTGGTTATTTATGATTCAAACCGGTTTGATACTCTTATTAATTGCAATTACATTATTTGGAGCCTTTAACAATAATATATTAATTCATAGAATTTTCTTTGAACTATTTTTATGTTTCACGATAATATTTGGAATAATGCAAATTATATTATATGATTGGAAATTATATAAAATTCCTGCAAAGATAATTAGTATAACTTTAGAAAGTATAATGTTTATAATTGTTTTAGCTGCATCATTTGTAGAAATACAAAATCTAATATGGCCATTAATTTTAATATATTTATTTAGTTTAATATATGTTTTCTTTAAAACTAATTTCTTAAAAGATAAAGATATATTAAATTCATAAAAATTCTATAGACATAAAATATAAATAGTACTATAATTATTTTGTAAATAAATTTTCATATACTTCGGGGTTTGGTGTAATTCCATACCGGCGGTAAAGTCCGCGAGCATTAATGCATGAATAGGTGTAATTCCTATACCGACAGTAAAGTCTGGATGAGAGAAGTTTATTATTAATTTGATTCTTAAAAAGGCCCCTAAAAAAGGGGCTTTTATTTTTTGAAGTATTTGATATTTATTTCAAATTTTAGGAGGATAATTAAATGGAAAAAACAAGTATTAAAAAACATTCAAATATCTTTTCTGTTAAAAGAATAGTATTTGACGCTGTCTTTGCAGCAATCACAACAATATTTTACATTTTCTTTAAAATTGAATGTAAATTTATTCCAATTTTTCCCAATTTCTTAGACCTAAATTTCTCAATGATTGCAGTAATCATTTGTGCATTTATGATAGGACCTTGGGATGCAGCTATTTGTGTAATAATAAGATGCTTATTAAAATGGCTTTTTGTTGGAACTAATACAGGCTATGTAGGAGAAATTGCAGATGTATTAATCGGTCTTGCTGCATGTATACCTGCTGGTTTAATTTACCATAAAACAAATTTAAAGCATAAGGGATTATTTGCATTAATATCAGTAGTTGTAGGTTGGGTATTAATGGGTATTTTATCTAATTTATTTATTAATATTCCTTGGTATTCATCATTCTATTTCAAAACAGATTATTATAAAGATGGTGTACCTAGCCAATTAATTGGTATGACATCTGATGCAATTAAGACAATTACCTTTGGTAATGTAAAAGAAATAACACAATCTAATTTCATGTTATTTTATATCTTATTTGCAGTAATACCATTCAATTTAATATTATCATTAATTATTGTATTATTAACTGCTCCAATTCATAATAGATTACATATATTGTATGATGTAATAAAAATTGGACCATCAAAAAATAATTTTGAAGAAGAATCAACTGTATCTACAGATGATAATAATGAAACAAAAGAAGAAAAAGAAGAATCAGAAATAAAAGAATAAACTTGTATAAAGACACCAAATATAATAAAATGTATTTGGTGATTTTTTTATGTTTAATAAGAATAATTGGCAACAGCCTATTTATAAAAATGATTTAAAAACAGTTTTAATATTTGGTATATCAGCTATGATTTTAGGTGGTATATTATCAGGATTACTTGAAGCATTATTATATGATTTACAAATCCGTATTTCATTTTGTTTATTATTAAATGCTGTATTTATCGGATTTTTAGTAAAAAAAGCTTATGCAAACTATCATATTTTATATCCTACATTAGCAATAATATTTTATTTTTTCTCATTTTTCTTTAGTGATTTAGGAAGAAATGTTGGAATACTTGGCTTTGGTAATTTAGGTTATATATTTACAAGTCCTCAAACATATTATTATTTTATTATTATTCCGTTTAGAAATCTAATTTATATGATTAATTATGGATTTGATTTTGTGCTTTTACTATTTTTATTATTAAATATATTCTTTTATATTTTAGGATATATATCAGTATATAAATTATCAAAGGGAAGAAACTAATTTAATTTAAAACGTTTTCAATTAATTTTAATTGTTTATATCTTATATATTTATTTAATATATAGTATAATTATTTCGGTTTAAATAACATAAATATAAAAAGAATAAGGAGATGTATTTTTTATGCCATTTATTTCAAGCGTATACGCAAGAGAAGTATTAGATTCACGTGGAAACCCAACTGTTGAAGTTGAAGTTACTACAGAATCAGGAGCTATGGGTCGTGCATTAGTTCCATCAGGAGCTTCAACTGGTGAACATGAAGCTTTAGAATTACGTGATGGTGATAAGTCACGTTATCTTGGAAAGGGTACTACAAAAGCTGTTAAGAATGTTAATGATATCATTGCACCAAAGCTTTTAGGTATGGATGTTACTCAACAAGTAGCAATCGATCATTTAATGATTGCATTAGATGGTACTGAAAACAAAGGAAAATTAGGAGCAAACGCTACATTAGGTGTTTCTATGGCTTGTGCTAGAGCAGCTGCTGATTTCTATGGTATCCCTCTATATAATTATTTTGGTGGTTTCAATGCAAAGCAAATGCCACTTCCTATGATGAACATCTTAAATGGTGGTGCTCATGCTGATTTCTGTATTGATTTCCAAGAAATCATGATTTTACCTGTTGGTGCACCTTCAATTAAAGAAGCTGTACGTATGGGTGCTGAAGTATTCCATGCATTAAAGAAGATTTTAAAGGCTAATGGATATGTAACATCTGTTGGTGATGAAGGTGGTTATGCACCTAAGTTAGGTTCTAACACTGAAGCTTTCGAGCGTGTTGTTGAAGCTATTAAGGCTGCTGGTTATGAGCCAGGTAAAGATGTATGCTTAGGAATCGATGTTGCTGCATCTGAATTCTATGATAAGGATACTAAGAAGTATATTTTAAAGGCTGATAAGGGTGAATTCACTTCTAAGGAAATGGTTGATAAATATTATACTAACTTAGTTGAAAAGTTCCCAATCGTTACTATCGAAGATGGTCTTGCTGAAGATGACTGGGATGGCTGGAAATATTTAACTGAAAAGTTAGGTAAGAAGGTTCAATTAGTTGGTGATGACTTATTCGTTACAAATACTAAGAGATTAGCTAAGGGTATCGAAATGGGTGTTGCTAACGCTATTCTAATTAAGGTTAACCAAATTGGTACTTTAACTGAAACTTTCGAAGCTATCGAAATGGCTAAGAGAGCTGGTTATACAGCAATCGTTTCTCATAGATCAGGTGAAACAGAAGATACTACAATTGCTGATATCGTTGTTGGTACAAATGCTGGTCAAATCAAGACTGGTTCTGCATCAAGAACAGATAGAATTGCTAAGTACAACCAATTAATGAGAATTGAAGATGATCTAAATGGTCGTGGTCAATTCCCTGGTGTATCAGTATTCGCTGGTAAGAAATCAATCTATTGCATAAAGTAATATAAAAAATAAAAAAGGGCACTTCGGTGCCCTATTTCTAGCAGCTTAGCCAAGCGGTAAGGCCCCGGACTCTGACCCCGGTATGCACAGGTTCGAACCCTGTAGCTGCTGCCAAGATTGAATTAAAAGCCTATTTCTAGGCTTTTTTTATATATTCATATATTGTTGCTTTCTTATCCGAAAAACATAATATCCATGCAATTTTAGATGTTGGCATATGTAATAATGTAAGTGGCCACATATGTGATATTATAGCTTTTGCTTCAGTATCATTTATATTAAAATCTATCTTTGAATTATTGGCTGCAATTTTAGGATGTCTATATCCATGTAGACCCTTATGTGAATTTTTAATATGCCAATCATATAAATAATAATCATGTAATAAACATACTTTAATTAATGATTTCATATCAATTTTTTTATTAATATTTTTCTTATATGCAATATATGAAACTCTTAAAACATGATTATATATAGATGTTTTTTTATGATGATTATAATTTTTTAATCTAATAAATTTTTCGTCTTTCAATATGTTTCTAGCATAAGATAAAAATTCAAATATAGATGGCCTCTTTTTCATTTTATCGCCTCATATATATTATATAACAATATTAATTTTAATTAATAAAGATATTGATATAAAATATTTAATTTTATATAATTTAATACGTAAGAATTTTGGAGGTTATTATGATAGTTCATAACGAAACATCTCTAACTGGCGAAGAAGCAGTTACATTATTAACTAATTCATTAATTAGAGATACTAAAAGAAGATATATATTTTTAGCTTTAATTTTGATACTAGGTGTTTTTATTTTAGTATTCTCAATAGTTTCAAAACAAAAAGAATTTATAACATTAGGCGCAGTAGTAACTGCCTTAGGAATAGGATTTATTGTTTATTCCTTTATAGATTTAAAAAAAAGCAGAAAAAGAATAATTAAAAATAATCCTGAAATATCAGAGCTTGGTGTTTCATATATTTATAAATTTAAAGAAAATAGTGTTCAAATAAATGCTAAAATCGGTGATAAAAATAAAAAAGCCGATTATTCATATCAATTTTTAAAATCAATTACTGAATTTGATGACATATATGAATTAGTATTTAATGAAAATAACACAGTATATGTATCTAAATCAGGATTTGAAAATGAAAGAATGGAAGAATTCTTTAGAAAGAATATAACTACAACAAAGAAAAAAATTAAGTATAAGGGAGAAAAGAGACAGTAGTCTCTTTTTTTCATATTTTCACATAAAATATATTAAATATTTTATTGATTTTTTTTGAAAAATGGATATAATGTTTTATGTCAAACATTTTTTGGAGGCTTACATGAATAGAAAAATAGGTAAAAAAATAAGATGTACTTCAACAAAAATAAAAAGAGTAATTGATAATTTAGATTCAATTAGAAATCTTGAAAATATATCTGGAACAAATGGATTTATTATTGTTTATATATATAAATCAAAAGAAGATGTTTTTCAAAAAGATATTGAAAGAGAATTTGGAATTACAAGATCTACTGCATCTAATATCATTTCTTTAATGGAAAAGAAAAATCTTGTCACTAGAGAAAAAGTAGATAGTGATCAAAGATTAAGAAAATTAGTTTTAACAGATGAAGCAAAAAATTATTGTTCTAATGTATTAGCTGATTTAGAATCATTTGATTCATTAATTACTAAAGATATAAGTGATGAAGAATTAGATATTTTCTGTAAGGTATTAGAAAAAATTGATAATAATACAAAGGAGTTGATAAAATGATAAGAAAATTAATGAAAAGTATTAGAGAATATAAAAAACCTAGTATTTTATCTATTATATTTATTGTCTTAGAAGTAATAATGGAATGTGCATTACCATTTATTACTGCAATGCTTGTTGATCAAATGAATGATACAAACACTAAAAACTTAATCATTTTAAGTGTAGTATTGGTTATTATGGCTATGGCATCATTAACATTTGGTTCTCTAGCAGGAATATTTTGTTCAAAAGCTAGTGCCGGATTTGCAAAGAATCTAAGAAAAGATATGTATGATAATATTACTAAATTTTCATTTTCTAATATTGATAAATTTCAAGCATCAAGCTTAGTAACAAGAATGACTACAGATATTACTAATGTTCAAATGGCATATATGATGATTATAAGAACTGCAATACGATCACCATTAATGCTAATATTCTCAACTATTATGTCATTTATTATTTGTCCATCTCTTGCTTGGATATTTGCATGCATAATGCCTGTATTAGCATTTGGTTTAATAATAATTATGTATTTTGCATTTAGAATATTTAGAAGAATATTTAAGGAATATGATGGCTTAAATGATTCAATAAAAGAAAATATTGATGGTATTAGAGTTGTTAAATCATTTGTAAGAGAAGAATATGAAATTAATAAATTTGATATGGCTGCATCTAAATTAAGAAATGATTTTAGAAAAGCAGAAAAGATTATTGCCCTAAATGGTCCAATAATGCAATTATCAGTTAATTTATTAATGATATTATTATTAATTATTGGTTCAATTGTAATTATTAATAATTCAGCATTCTTAGGATTAAATGCTGAAGGTGCTAAGGTATATGTATTTAATAAGGTTACTGTAGGACAATTCCAAAGCTTAACTACTTATGGATTCCAATCTCTAATGGCATTAATGATGTTTTCAATGGTTATTGTAATGATTGTAATGGCTGCTGAATCTTCAAAGAGAATCGTTGAAGTATTAGATGAAAAATCAACATTACATAATCCTGAAAATCCTATATATGAAATTAAAGATGGTTCTATTAAATTTGATAATGTTTCATTTAAATATTCTGAAGCTGCAGAAATGTATTCATTAAAAGATATTAATTTAGATATTAAATCAGGAATGACAGTTGGTATTTTAGGAACAACTGGTTCATCTAAAACAACTTTAGTAAATCTTATTTCTCGTTTATATGATGTAACAGATGGAGCTGTATATGTTGGTGGTATAGATGTAAGAAATTATGATTTAGTATCATTAAGAGATAATGTTGCAGTTGTATTACAAAAGAATTTATTATTTAAAGGTACTATTACTGAAAACTTAAGATGGGGTAAAGAAGATGCTACATTAGATGAAATAAAAGAAGCATGTCATTTAGCCTGTGCAGATGAATTTATTGAACAATTCCCTGATAAGTATGATACATTAATCACTCAAGGTGGTACAAATGTATCTGGTGGTCAAAAACAAAGATTATGTATTGCACGTGCATTACTTAAAAAACCAAAAGTATTAATTCTAGATGATTCAACATCTGCAGTTGATACTAAAACTGATGCAATTATAAGAAAAGGATTTAAAGAATATATTCCTGAAACAACAAAGATAATAATTGCTCAAAGAATATCATCAATTGAAGATTCAGATATGATTATCATAATGGATAATGGTAGAGCATCTGCAATTGGTACTCATGACGAATTATTAAAGAATAATCAAATATATCAAGAAATATATTATTCACAAAATAATGTAGAAGGAGGTAACAAATAATGCCTAGAATGAATGTTAAACCTTCTAAAAGAAATTTTAATAAAAAACAAACTTTAAAAAGATTATTAGGCTATGTATTTAAAACATATCCTGTAAGATTTACAATTATATGTATTTGTATATTAATTGCTGCAGTAGGTGCAATTTCTGCATCAATATTTATGCCTCAATTCATTAATTTAATGTATGAAGGAATTGAACATAATATAGGTGTTGCATCAAGCGTAGGTTTTGATGCAATTAAAGATAAATTAATTGGCCTATCTATTGCTTTAGGTTCAGTTTATATAGCATCAATTATTGCTACTACATTATATAATCAATTATTATGTACTGTAACACAAGGATTCTTATATAGATTAAGAATGGATATGTTTAAGAAAATGGAAAAACTTCCTATTTCTTATTTTGATAGAAATCCTCATGGAGAAATAATGTCAACTTATACAAATGATGTTGATGCAATTAGACAATTAATTAGCCAATCAATTCCTCAATTTGTACAAACAATGATTACTGTTACATTATTATTTGGTGTAATGATGTATTATAGCTTATGGTTAACTCTTGCTGTAATTGTTGCTATTGTATTTATTTTCCAAGTTACTAAGAAGATTGGTGGAGGCTCTGCTAAATATTTCATTAAACAACAAAAATCAATTGCTGAATGCGAAGGCTTCATTGAAGAAATGATGAATGGTCAAAAAGTTGTAAAAGTATTTAACCATGAAGAAAAATCTAAAGCTGATTTTGCTAAATTAAATGATCAATTAAATAATGATTCATATAAAGCAAATGCATACGCAAATATGCTAGGACCAATTATTCATAATATCGGAAATGTATTATATGTTATTGTAGCTATTATTGGTGTTGTATTAGTAGTTAATAATGTACCTAATTTCTCATTAAGAGGCTTTGGTACATTTAGTGATGTTAAATTTAGATTATTACCTGCATCAAATGAAATGGGTGTTGCCTTATCTATTGGTATAGCTGTTGCATATTTAGGTATGGCAAGACAATTTGCTAATTCATTTAATCAAGTTTCAATGCAATTAAACTCAGTTGTAATGGGTCTTGCTGGTGCTGATAGAATATTTGAATTATTAGATCAAACACCAGAAGAAGATAATGGCTATGTTACACTTGTTAATGCAATCATTGATGAAAAAGGTAATATTACTGAATCTGATGAAAAAACTGGAAAATGGGCATGGAAGCATCCACATGAAAATGGCACAATAACTTATACTGAATTAAAAGGAGATATAAGATTATTTGATGTTGATTTTGGATATTTCCCTGAAAAAATTGTTTTACATAATGTTTCAATTTATGCTAAACCAGGTCAAAAAATTGCCTTTGTTGGTGCAACAGGTGCTGGTAAAACAACTATTACAAATCTAATAAATCGTTTCTATGATATAGCTGATGGTAAAATCAGATATGATGGAATTAATATTAATAAAATTAAAAAAGCTGATTTAAGAAGAAGTATTGGTATTGTATTACAAGAAACTAATCTATTTACAGGTACTGTAATGGAAAATATTAGATATGGTAGATTAGATGCATCTGATGAAGAAGTAATAAATGCTGCAAAGATTGCTAATGCATATGAT
>Ga0310694_10002311_pt1 | contig 19779 bp, 12 predicted proteins | sample 174DNAGHGhighgp2_FD_203884 | JGI IMG/M metagenome (GOLD analysis project Ga0310694, IMG submission 203884) | Sheep rumen microbial communities from Palmerston North, Manawatu-Wanganui, New Zealand - 1742 DNA GHGhigh gp2 (v2) (version 2) | ecosystem: Host-associated > Mammals > Digestive system... | reverse complement strand
TTCCGGCAGTAGCGAATCGTCCATGAAATCAACCTACCTCAGCAACGATGTCAAGAACTGGTTCAAAGAGCAAATCGCTATGCACCCTAACACGAAATATCGTGTCACACTCTCACATAAAAACATCTTCTCCGGATCTGGACACTCCATTGACAGCGAAATACCGATGTTCAGGGAAATCATGTTACCGGTCTTCAAAGAGTGTGAGATTGACCTCGCTATACAGGGACACGACCACACTTACGAAGTCATTGGACCGGTCAATCCGGATACACGTACTGTGGTGGAGGGGGCTGTTAGTGACGTAAAAACGGTTCCTACCAATACTGAAATGAACATGACCGGGAAAGAAGGAGGTACCTTGGTAACGGACGAAGGAACTGTCTATTTCATTGGAGCTACTTGCGGTCGTAAACGCTATTATCCATACAGCAGGAAAGAAATGGAAGAGATGTACACCACCGATCCAAAACTTCTCTTTGACGATAACCATCATAATGTGAAAGATTATTTTGACCTCTTCACCTCAATGTTCGGACAGCCGAAAGCACCGAGTTACACACGCGTCAATGTAACTGAAGATGGTTTGGAACTCAAATCCTACAAAGCAGATGACAAGGGTAACTCCGAGTTGTTCAACACCATCAAGGTGAAACGAAACAAAGAGCACACAATGCCTTCCGGATACGAAACGGTTAACGTAACTCCAAGAAACGGACAGAAATTCATCCAAAACGGACAACTCTTTATCCGCAAGAACGGACAAACTTATAACGTTCTCGGACAAACTGTCAAATAAATACATGCTTACAGGTGTTCTCTGCCCGCAGACTGAATTCAAATAATGACTGCTGGCAGGGAACTTCTGAAAGTCTTTTTAATAACCTTTTAAATTATAATGTCTTATGAAAAAAATTTTCTCTTTTGCAGCTGCTATGCTTTGTGCGTTTTCGGTAAACGCTGCGGTGATTAACATCAACAATGAAACTCCGGACGCGCTTCGATTGGCTTTGAATGACGCGGCTTCAGGAGATGAGATCGTTATGGCTGCCGGTACTTACGAAGAATCGGCTACCGATTACCTCGCTTTTACCGGAAAAGAAGTGACGGTACGCGCGGCGGAAGGGGCTGAAGTTATTCTCAAACCGACTGCACCGGTTCGCTTGAAAGAAGGTGCGAAAGCTGAGTTTGTCAACATCAAGTTTGATTGTAGTACTATTGGTAGTTACGACTATGTTATTGTTGCTGCCGACGACTCGGACAACAAACGCGTTGTTCTCAACGGTTGTGAATTCTATGGATGGGCTAAGAACAAAGCCATGATTGAGGCTACATCCAGCAGAAGACTCGCCTCCATTTCGATTGACAATTGTTATTTCCACGATTGCATGAAAAGCATTGTCTTCATTGAGAATACCGGATCCATCAATCTCAGTATCAACAATTCTACGTTTGCCAACATTTCCACGGATACGGAAGCTTTCTGGGCTGGAGTTATTGATTCACGCGCAACAGAAGGCTCTGTGATCGTTGACCATTGTACCTTCTACAATGTACAACCGATGAACACCGACTACGCCGCTATCGGTAAAATCAAAACACCTGGAGCTGTTGTCTCCAATTGTATCTTCATGTTGCCGGAAAGCGCGGATGGAATCAGAGCTATCCGAGACGTTGCAAATGCCGATAACTGCCTTACTTTCAATTATGTAAAAGATGACAACTGGGGCATTCACGGGGATGTTGCCAAAAATAATTGCATCAAAGAGCAAAACCCGCTCTTCGTCGATGCCGCTAACGGTGACTTCCATCTCGGAGAAGGTTCGCCTGCACTCGGTGCCGGTAAAGATGCCTCCAACCTTGGCGACCCGCGTTGGTGGCCAGAGGTCGCTCCGGAAGTGGAGTATTTCGTTGCCGGTTCCATGAACGACTGGAAAGCTAACGATGCGTACAAATTCAGCCCGAACCCGAAAAACGAAGGCGAGTACATGCTTAACATAACCCTCGCGCTGAATGATGAACTCAAAGTAATCGGCGTCAAAGGAGGTAATACGACCTGGTTCCCAGACGGAATGGGGAACAACTACAAAGTGGACGCTGAGCACGCTGGAGCTACGACCATTTATTTCCGACCCGAAGGGAATGTGGACGGATGGTATAGCGGATTCTTCTATGTCGCACCGACTGAACACACCGCCATCAGCAACACCACTGTCAAAGAAATGACTATCAAAACTTTCGAGAACGGACAACTCGTTATCATCAAAAACGGCGTTAAATACAACGCACTCGGAACTGAAATTCGCTAATATGATTTCTCTTTAACACGTGATTCCGATATTCCGAAATCACGGTTCATAAAAAAGTGCCCTCGCTTTGCGAGGGTGCTTTATCTTTTTTAGCGTAATTCAGCGCTGTAAAAACATACACGATTATTAAGATTTTGGCACTACGAGAGCATGTCGACCTTTTAACGACCTTTTAACGAGGTTTTATTTACACCCGAAATATATACGATTATTAAGATTGCTGTTTCCCTTTAACAACTAATAACCTTCACACAACAACTAAATCTGACCTGTGACAGCCGATTGTCACACTACCCTGACCTCTATTCCTACTGCGCGCAATTTGGAGGCCAATCCATTGGGAATGGCACTGTCTGTGATTATACAGTCAAGCTCATTGGCATTCGCTATGTGTACGAAACTCCGCTTGTTGAATTTGGAAGAATCAAAAACGGCTATCACCTTGTCTGCTTGCTGGATCATTAGTTGGTTAAGAAGCGCCTCCTCAAGATTGGGGGTAGATATACCGTTCTCTAACGAGAACGAATCTACGCCTAAAAACAATTTGTAGCGACTGAAATTACGCAACACCGATAAGGCTAACGGACCTACTGTTGACAGGCTGTTTGTTCGTACGTTACCGCCTAACAAAACCACGTCAAAACGCTTGTAATTAATCAGTTCGGCTGCGATATTCATGGCATTCGTGATGATATGTAGATGTTGGAAACTACCCAAATGACGAGCTACCTCCATCGTCGTGGTGCCGGAGTCTAACATAATGTAATCACCGTCTTTAATCAGTTTGACTGCCTCTTCACCTATTCGCTCTTTCTCATGAAAATTAAACATCCGTTTCTTCGCTATAGTCGTGTCTTCATTCAGATTTTCTACGGGTTTACGCATCGCGCCTCCACGAGTGCGAAGAAGAAGATGACGACGCTGAAGTATCGTCAAATCTTTTCGAATGGTCACTTCCGATATTCCCGTATCACGACTCAAGTCGGTCACACGGACCTCTTCTTTTTGCTCTAACATGCGCAATATCAACGCTCTGCGCTCTTTTGCCGATGAGGTATTCATGGTAGATATAGTTTTAAATGACTTTTCTCCCATTTTTCGCCAGGAAGTTCAGGACGGATTTATAACTTGGAATTAAAAATCGGCTGCAAAGTTACTACTTATTTTCGAAATATGCAAATAAAAAGTTTCATTCTATAGTTTCGAAATATTACGAAATATCATTATATATCCTCCGTATCCATCTTAAATCACAGAAAATAAACGTATTAACACTTTAAGTTTCGAATATATGTTTTAGAGCATATTATATGATACTATACAATTAGAGAAAAAATTGTAATTTTGCAACGCAAAATTGAAAGCGTTATGAAAAAAACTTGGTATCTTTTAGCATTAGTTTTCGCCGCATTCGTAATGTCGGCATGTAGTGAACCGAAAGTAGAGGAGGAGGCAGCGGCTGGTCCTGCGGACAAGATATTGCTGAAGGATTTTGCTCCGGTGGTTGTGAACAATATTCCGGTGACGGAGGTGAAACGCGCCAAATTCGATATTATCGACATGCACGCTCACGACTACGCAGAGACGGAGGAAGAGATTGCCCAATGGTGCAAAACGATGGACGAGGTTGGCGTGCTGAACACAGCGGTCATGCATTGTTCGTGGATCGGACGTCCGTTTGAGGAGTATGTAGCAGCTTACGACGCGCACAAGGATCGTTTCCGTTTCTGGTGCTGCTTCGACTATACCGACATGAGCGAAGAGGGTATTCAGAAAGCCTGCGAGACACTGGAACGCTATCATGAGATGGGCGCTATCGGAGTCGGCGAGTTAGGCGACAAGGGCGAAGGTGATACGTACGCCCGTCCGGGCGATGGCACGGGTATTCATATTGACGACCCGCGTATCCAACCGCTGATTGCGAAGGCAGGCGAGCTGAAAATGCCGATCAGCATTCATATTGCTGAGCCGTACTGGATGTACCTGCCGATGGACGAGACCAACGACGGCCTGGTCAACGCCGTAACTTGGCATGTGGACACCACAAACTGCTTAGGTTACAACCAATTGGTACAAACCTTCGAGAACGCAGTCCGCGAGAACCCGAACACCATCTTCATCGCTTGTCACTACCTGAATATGAGTCACGATTGGCCACGTCTGGGGGCGCTGCTGGACAAATATCCGAACATGTACGTTGACATCGCAGCTCGCGTTGCGGAATCCGCGCACACGCCGCGCGCTACGCGTGAGTTCCTTATTAAATATCAAGACCGCGTTCTTTTCGGAACAGACAACGGTATGAGTCCGGACATGTACCGTACGATCTTCCGTGTGCTGGAGACCAATGACGAGCATTTCTATTGCCCGGAACTGGGTTACCATTGGGCATTGAGCGGATTCAATCTGCCGGACGAGGTGCTGAAGAAGATCTATCACGACAACGCAGAGCGTATCTTGACGGAGTATAAGTAATTTACCATTTGTTCATTTTCCATTTGGTCATTTATTGAGTAATGTAGTCATTTATGAAACACAGCTTCTTATATATCTTTGCGGCGGTGGCATTGATAGGATGCTCGAAACCGGATAGTGAGCGCTTGATCTGCGCCGAGGCCGACATGCAATCGTTCCCGTACAGCGAGAATGGCATGAAAGTAAGCAAACACCAAACAGTGACACCGGTAGAAGGAGTAGAGGGTCTGGAGGTTGTAGAGACTTTCTTTGTCAACGAGGGCAAACCGGTTACCGTCAAGGCCTACGAACTTTGCCGCACGGAGATGGAGCCGAAAGACAGCGTCGTGTGGTCACTCCAGCCGAGCAGTTCGTCCGCACGCATGGACTGGGTACTACCGGTAACCGAAGGTTTCCAAAAAGACAACTACCTCGGCATGAATAACTCCGACTACGGAGGTGGTATTCCGGTAGTGGATCTATGGCAGAAAGACGGCGGTCAGGCAATCGGTCTGTTCGAACCGGTGCTGCGCATGATCTCCATGCCGGTGGAGTGGAAACGCTATGACAACAAAGTGACGATGGCGCTGCGTTACGACCTGCCGGAACCGATCGAACTGGCACAAGGCGATACGCTGCATTGTTTCAAAGCCTTCCGTCTGAGCCACAAAGGCGATTATTTCAACGCCCTCCGGATCTTCTCGGATTATATGCAGGCAAACGAAGGCGTAACGATGAAACCGTCCGAGCCGGAGGCTTTCGAACCGGTATGGTGCGCATGGGGATACGGACGCCCGTTCAAGATGGATATGGTATTGGGTACGCTGGACAAAGTCGCTGAACTCGGTTTCACTTGGGTGGATATAGACGACGGTTATCAGATCGCAGAGGGTGACTGGAACACCAACGAGTATTTCCCCGGTGGTGACAAAGATATGCGTCATATCACGGACGAAGTACACAAACGCGGCATGAAAGCCAAATTATGGTGGGCACCGTTGGCGGCAGATCCGGACACGAAGCTCGTGAAAGAGCACCCGGAGATGTTGCTCAAGACCGAAGAATGGGCACACGAATATATCACATGGTGGGACAGTTGGTATCTCTCTCCCGTCAATCCGGCTGTGGATGCCTATACAACCGACCTGCTGAAGATGTTCCTCGAGCGTTGGAACTTCGACGGTCTGAAGATCGACGGTCAGCACCTAAACTGCTGTCTGCCGGATTATAACGAGACTTCGGGGCTGGAGAGCGCTTATGACGCACCGGAACAAATGCCGTCCTATTTCGGTAAGATCTATGATCAGGCACGGGCGATGAAGCCGGACGCAGTGATCCAGGTTTGTCCGTGTGGCTGCGCAGTGAACTATTTCCTCGTTTCTGAAATCAACCAGGCAGTAGCCTCCGACCCGATGAGTTCGCGTCAGGTACGTATGAAACGCAAAGCCTATGCCGCGATGGCGCCTCAGCTCGCTTATTACGGAGACCATATCGAACTGACCGACGGCGGCAATGATTTCGCTACACAGATAGGTACGGGCTCGGTTATCGGCACGAAGTTCACATGGCCCAAGGACAATCCCGACTGGAACGAAGGTCCGTTCCTCCTTACGCCGGAGAAAGAGCAACTGCTCCGCAAATGGATGAAGATATACAAGGAGAACAACCTTGCCCGCGGAGAGTACCTGAATCTCTACACCTGGGGATTTGATTATCCGGAGGCACACGTGATTCGCCAGAACGACGCGCTCTATTACGCTTTCTATGTAGATCCTATAGCTCCGGAAGGAGCGATGGATCCGGCACATGTAGATGCAGCAACCGTTCCTGTTCCTTCCTATAACGGAACCTTAGAGCTCCGCGGACTGGATCCCACAAAGACCTATACCGCGGTCGAATACACGGCGGACGAACCCCGTGAGTTCGAGGTCAAAGGAAGCGATCCGAAGATAGAAGTCGCTTTTGAACGAAACTACCTTTTAAAATTAACCTCAAATAACTAATCTCTTATGAAACGATTACAAGCAATCTTTCTCTGCCTAACACTGGCGATGGCGGCTTTTGCTGACATCAACGTAAAAGGTAAGGTTATCGATGCCGACGGCTCTGAACCGATGATTGGTGTAAGTGTTCTTGTGAAAGGTACATCAACCGGTACGGTCACGGACTTCGATGGCAATTTTGAACTCACGGTGCCGGACAAAGCTACATTACAGCTGTCCTACATCGGTTACAAAACAATTGAATTGAGAGCTGTTCCAGACATGCAGATCATTATGGAATCAGATGCCCAACAACTCCAAGAAGTCGTATCACTCGGTTATTCAGCTGTGAAGAAAGCCGAGTTGAGTTCCGCCGTTACAACGGTAAGCGCCGAGCAGTTAACCGATGTCACCACCAGTGATATTGGAAACATGCTGCAAGGTAAAGTAGCCGGTCTGACGGTTACTAATGCCAGTGGTCAGCCGGGTGAAGCAGCACAACTCCGTATCCGTGGTACGGGCTCTATCTCTGCCGGTAGCGCACCTATCTACGTGGTGGATGGAGTCATGGGCGGTACCTTCAACCCCAATGACGTAGAGACCATCTCCGTCCTCAAGGATGCAGGTTCTACCGGTATCTACGGTGCACAGGGCGCCGGCGGCGTCATTGTTGTCACTACCAAATCCGGTAAGAAAAACGACAAAGTGCATGTGGACATCAAGGCAACGGCTGGTGCCAAACAAGCACTCTTCGGTAATTTCCGAGTGATGAAATCGAACGAACTCTATAACTTCCACAAGTCAATGTATAGCAAGGCTGCTTTCAATGCTTCCTATCCGAAATTGGATGAGTTGGTGGACTGGAACTGGCAGAATGAGTTCTTCAAGACAGGTGTGGTTCAAAACTACAATATAGCGGTTCACGGCGGTTCCGAGCACGTAGGATACTATGTATCGCTCGATTACTTCGGAGAACAGGGAACCTTCAAATCCACCGGTATGCAGAAAGTAGCAGGACACGCTTCCCTTAAAGCCGACATTGCTAAATGGCTGGATATGAATATCAAACTGGACTTTTCCAAGTCAACGGTTGATTATCCCTCAAGCTGGACCATGATGGCGGACGCTTACGGTAAAATGCCATGGGACTGCCCCTATGCATACGATGAGAATGGCAATCTGACCAACCAATATGTACGTATCGACCATGGCACACGTCCGGATAACGGAGCTAAATGGTGGAGCCAGGAGACTTGGAACTCCCTGCATTCCGCGCAATATAACTACGCAAAAGGCGATAACTTTGATTTCGCTGGTGTGCTCCAACTCAATGTGCATTTCACTGACTGGTTGCATTTCACGACTACCAACACCTTCGGTGCCGGTCACTGGTTGAGTACTACCTTTATCGACCCCCGTGTATATGATACTTCGTACAAGAACGGTTATTTGGAGAAGAGTGTAGGTATGAGTAAATCTTTCGGTACCACCAATATACTGAAGGGTGGTTACCAATGGGACAAGCACTCCTTCAACGCCATGATTGGGCAGGAATGGAGCACTTGGCAGTCGGAATATACTACCGCTTCGGGAACAAATATGCTGGAAGGTGTGGATGCCCTGAACTCGTCTGTGCCGTTCCTTAATAGTGGATATATAATGCCGGGTAGAAGTATGTCATTCTTCATTCAAGCAAGCTACGACTACGCGAAACGCTACTTCATCACAGCCTCCTATCGTACTGAAGCAAGTTCTAATTTCGGAAATTTGCGCCGTTGGGGACACTTCCCCTCCGTGGCTGCTAGCTGGCTCATTTCTAATGAAGATTTCATGAAAGGTCAGGACATCGTTTCCTTCTTCAAACTCCGTGCTTCTTACGGTGTCACTGGTAACAGCGACATTCCTGCTTACCAATATCTCTCTACTTATGCGCTTAATCGTCTGTATCAAAGCAACGTAGCAGCCACACCGAGTCGTTTGGCGAACCCCGAACTCCGTTGGGAGACCGCTAACATGGCGGCTGTCGGTATTGACCTTACTTTTATCAAGCGTATTGATATGTCTATTGACCTCTATCAAACGGATAATACCGGCTTATTGATTTACGAGCCGCAAGCTCCGTCCACAGGTTTCTATGAGGTATTGAAGAATGTCGGTGCTGTTCGGAACCGCGGTATTGAGTATCGCATCGACGCGAACATCATTAATATTGGTAAATGGCGTTGGGATGTAGGATTCAATATCGGTTTCAACCAGAACCGAGTAGTAGAATTGCCGAACCATACGCCAATCCAGCAACAAGCTTCTTCGGTTAACCAGCAGATTAAAGAAGGACAGGATATCTATACTTGGTATATGAAGGAATGGGCAGGAGTTGATCCGGCTAACGGTGACCCGCTGTGGTACGTAGTGGATGGAGACGGAAACTATGTATTGGACGCTGCCGGAAACAAGACGACCACCAATGACTACAACGCTACCCAGGCGCATGCCGTAGGTAAAGCGACACCGCTCTTCTCCGGTGGTCTTAATACCCAACTCAGCTGGAACGGTATATTCCTCCATATCAACTCCAACTTCATGTACGGAAACAAGATTTATAACTATACACGTCAGGCTTATGATGCGGATGGTGCTTATCTGGGTTACAACCAACTCTCTATTGAGAATTCTCCGCTGGGTTGGAGCCGCTGGCAGAAGCCTGGCGATATCGCTACCCACCCGAAAGCTCAGTTGAATGGTAATAAGAGTGCGAACCAAGTGTCTTCACGTTATCTGGAGGATGGTTCCTACTTCCGCCTCAAAAACCTGACGGTTGGTTATGACTTCCCGATTTCGCTGATCAAGAAAGCGCACATGACCAAGTGCCGTATCTATTTCAGCGCGGACAACCTCTTTACGGCTTCCAAGTTCTCGGGTATGGATCCGGAAATTACCTTACAGTCTGACGCAAACAACCTCGCCGGTTTCTACTCCGAGAACTATCCTGTAGGTCGTACCTTCCAAGGTGGTGTAGAGATTTCGTTCTAATCTCGTAATAACGTAATAACGAAAAAAGGATTGAATTATGAAAACAAAATCATTATATTTAGCCGTAGCACTCGGAATGATGCTCGGTTTCGGCAGTTGCAGTCTTGACGTTGTTCCTTCGGATGAATTGAACAGCGAAGTACTGCTTGGTTCTTCTGATGGAGCTAAATGCGTCATGGACGGATGTTATGCTATGCTGAAGGATGAGGTGGAGTTTCTTGGATACTCGTCCGGTAACTGCTACGCGCGTCACTATTTCCAATTAGCAGAGTTCCCTGCTGATAATATCTGTCTCTCGGCTCATACCACTGACCCGCTTTACGAGGCTACCGCCTATATGATGAACGACGGTCTGAAGAACGTGGGTACGCTCTGGATGGTGGGCTATAAAATTATCTATATGACCAATACGGTCATTGAAACACTGAAAGAGGACAATCCTGATACCAAACAGTTGCTTGGAGAGGCATACTTTATGCGTGGTTTGATGCATTTGCATATGGTTACGCTCTATGCGAAGCCGTATTCATACGGACGCGACAACCTTGGGGTGCCTTTGCGTATTTCAACCAACTCGTCGGTTACGGTGCGCAACCCCGTTGGTGATGTGTATGATCAGATAGTGCTCGACCTCCGGAAGGCAGCAGACCTTATGGGGAAATCCCGCAGCAACGCCGGTTATCCGTCGAAAGAAGCTGCGCTGGGACTCCTCAGCCGCGTATATCTCTATATGGAGAAATACGATGAGTGCATCGCTGCAGTGGACGAGGCGCTCAATGGAGCAACACCCGATTCCAAACTGGAGCATGGCGCTGACTATGCAACCTATTTCGCTAATGCCAAGACTTCCAAAGAGACCCTCTTCTGTATTGCTCATGAGACAACAGATGACCGCGGTCAGTCTTCCATTGGCTCAATGTTCCTCAAAGATGGTATCGGATGGGGTGAAATTTATCCTTCGAATCCGCTCATGTATCTCTACGAGCGCTACCCGTCAGATCTTAGATACACGGAATTCTTGGTACCGCAATATAAAGCAGGATCGTCTGACACGTATATATATTTTCCGGATCCGGAATCTATCAGCGAAGAATCGGGTAGTGTCCTGTTGAAGGCAAAGGTAACGGATGATGGGGCTGGTAACTATTCGTTTAAGCAGGGAGGTACTACCTATAATGTCGAGAAACGCAAAATCAATGGTGAAGGCAAAGCGGACGATTCGGGCGAATACTTTGAGTATTATGTGAACTACGGCGGTAAAGACCTGCAAGCACGCATCGCACCGGAGATGGTACTCCGCACCGGATTCAGTTACCCGATGATTTTTGTTAACAAGTTTAGTTATCAGGACGGTAACCCGATGCTTTCTTCGCCGGTTATATGCCGCTGGGCAGAGGTCATCCTCAACCGCGCTGAGGCATATGCACGCTCCGGACAGGACGCGAAGGCGCTGGACGATGTCAACGTCATCCGTACACGTGCCGGCATCCCCGCAGAAGGTATGTTCGCTGCCGGCAAAATGCATGGTTATGACAATGTGCTGGACGTTGTGCTGGACGAGAGACGTATGGAACTCGCTTTTGAAGGACACCGTATGTTCGATGTATATCGTAACAAACTGGATATGGATCGTCGCTATCCGGGCGCGCAGCCGTGGAAGATTCATAAGTGGGACCAGGAACCGCACATCGTTTATCCTATCCCAAACAACGAGTGGACCGTTAGTGGCATCCCTCAAAACCCGGGATATTAACCGGCTTTCGACTTTCGACTTTTAGTGAGTGAAACGAACGGTCTTTCGACTAATAGAAAAAACATCCAATCAACATTATTTATTAACCCTAAAAAACACAAAAATTATGAAAGCAAATTGGAAAATTGCATTGATGTGCTTTGCAACTGTAGCATTCTTTGCTTGTAAACCTCAAAACGCTCCGGACAACCAAGGTGGTAACGGAGGTAACGGTGGAAACGGTGGAAACGGCGGTAACGGCGGTAACGACGGCGAAGACACCGAATTCGTATCCAAAATCAGTGTTACGGACAACTCCATTGCAGATTGGGATGCCGTTCCCGCTGCATTCTTGGCACAAGCTGTTTGCCCGGAAGACGGTGCTTATCTCGGTTTGAAGAGCGTAAAAGTGTATGCTGATGAACTCTACATCAACATTCTCGCTGAGTATGATCCCGAGGAAATTCCTAATCATACTTCTGTTCCGTTCCATGTGTACATCAACACCGACAACAGCGATGAGACCGGTGGTTACGGTGACCAATGGACGGATGCCAACGTGGACATCATGATGGAAGGTTTCTTCTTCTCTGCTAAAGAGTGGGATGGTGAAACTCCTCTGGATGAAGGCGCGCCTTGTGAGTACGAGCCTGTTATCGTTCCTTGGACCGGTGAAGTAGGTGGCACCGGATGGGGATGGGGTGCTGAACTCGTTCCTGCTGGAGTCTTCGTTCACAGCCAGCATGTTGGCAACTGCGTAGAATTGCAGATGATGCGTGAGCTTATTCCGTCTCTCGTAGGTTGGAATGAGACTGAGTTCGGTATCGGTTTCGATATCCAGCAAAGCTGGGAGTCTGTAGGTATTCTGCCGTTGGTATCCCCGACAGACGAGAATGCTGCTGGTCACACCAACAAACTGCAAGTTAAGATTGACAAATAATAAGTTTCCGGAACTTAGTCAATTTTAACCCACAACACAATTAAGCTTAATCAATGTTGATTGAAGGTGCCGGTGTGCGGGCACACCGCCCCACACCGGTACCGTTTTTTATTAGATAGCTCCATCGCTATGAAATTATCAATTATCAATTATCAATTATCAATTATTGCCTTTGCTTTCTGCATGGCAATGACTGCCTGTAATCCCAATTCACCTGAACCCCAAGGAAATACCATCACATTTACCGAATCGGATGAGATTTTCGCAAACCCGGAGCGCGGACTGTACTTGCAGACATATTATACGTCCGCCGATTTGAATTCGAAGGCGACTGCAGCCATCATAAATTATAATCGTAAATCACCAGCTAAAATATCCCTATATCTGCACTCCTATTATCTGACCGATTATATGGAGTCCGATATCCCCCAAGCATTTTTAGACCGCTTGGAGGCCAACATGAATGCCCTGCGTGAAGGCGGCGCCAAAGCCGTACTCCGCTTCTCCTATAAAAGCGATGTGAATAATGCCCCTTATGATGCATCTCCTGAATGGATTCACAAACATATAGACCAATTATCTCCCTATCTCAAGAAGCATGCGGATGTAATCCTCTGCGTGCAATGTGGATTTATCGGGGTGTGGGGCGAGTGGTATTATACCTCTAATTTCAAAATGAACCCGCAAAAAGATGCGGATTTCGAACCTCGTTGGGAAGTACTGGAGCATCTCCTCAAAGCGCTTCCGGAAGACAGACAAGTTGCCTTGCGTACACCGATGTTCAAGAGACGCTATCTCAAAATGCGTGGAGACTCTCTCTCCTCGCCGATCTCTGCGGATGAAGCTTACCAATCTACCTATAAAGCCCGTATATGCGGACATAATGATTGCTTTGTATCTTCCTCCAATGATGTAGGGACATATAGCAGTCCTAAGGATCGTGACTTCTGGGCTGAAGATACCAAATATACCTTTATGGGTGGCGAGACATGCGAAAAGGCGTCTCAATCCAAGGGAGAAAATGCTATCAGCGAAATGGAAAAATACCATTGGACCTATTTGAACAATGGTTATCGTGAGGAAGTCACCAATATGTGGCGTGGAGACGGTACAATGGATATTATTGCGCGCCGCCTCGGTTATCGCTTTGTCTTGGACAAGGCTATCCTTACTCCCGAACCCAAAGTGGGACAAGAGTTCAAAGCTTATTTCGTCCTCCGCAATGTAGGTTTCGCCGCTCCGAACAATAAACGCGATGTGGAACTCGTCTTTGTGGACGATGCCTCCGGCAAGAAATACGTCTATCCGCAAACGGCAGCCGATCCGCGCTTCTGGCTGCCCGAGGAGGAACATAGGTTCACCCTCGCTTGCACCCTCAATGACATGGTGCCGGGTGAGTATAAACTCTATCTGAACCTGCCGGATCCGTATCCATCTATTCACAATGACCCGCGTTTCTCCATCCGCCTCGCGAACGAGAACGTATGGGATGAAAAGACCGGATATAACTACATTGCGACGATTAATGTAGAATAACCGCACTTCGTGCTCAAAGAAGAAAGACCGCTAACGCTCAAAGATAAAAGCATCGTATGAAAAAGATAATTGTACTATTAAGCATAGTGTCACTCCCGTGGCTACTGTCCGCACAATCTTGGTGGGGCGCTGCAGTAGGTCTTGGTCATGAGCAGCCATATACTAACATGCCGACATTTGACCTCAATACGCAGGATGCAAACAACCAATTGGTACCGCTTTTCCTCTCCTCAGAGGGCGAATATATGTGGTCGGACGGACCGTTCTCTTTCTCTGCCGAAGAGGGGATAATCAAGACCTCTGTGCCTATGGAAAGGGTGAAGGCGGGAAAGACCCTGCGCGAAGCGTACATGGCTGCTCAAGCGAAGTATTTCCCTGCTAACGGACAGTTGCCCGACACCCTCTTCTTCACCATGCCCCAGTATAACACCTGGATCGAACTGATGTACAACCAGAACCAGGAGGATATACTGCGCTACGCCCACGCTATCATCGACAACGGCTTCCCTGCCGGCGTACTCATGATAGATGACAACTGGCAGCGTTATTACGGCAATTTTGATTTCAAAGCGGAACGTTTTCCGGATCCCAAAGCGATGATGGATGAACTGCATGCGCTGGGATTTAAAGTCATGGTATGGATATGCCCGTTTGTTAGTCCTGATTCCCCGGAGTTTCGGGAATTGGAAGCCAAAGGATATCTGATTAAGAATCCGGAAGGCGGTACAGCTGTCCTCAATTGGTGGAATGGTTACAGTGCATGTTACGACCTGACCAATCCGGAAGCGGCAAAGTATTTTATTCAAGTGCTCAAGCAGGCACAGAAGAAATACGGTATTGACGGCTTTAAGTTTGATGCCGGCGATAACAACTGCTATGCTTCTGCACCTATCAAGGCATTTGATGCCGAAGCCACTACGGTGGATCATACTGCCTCATGGGCGAAGATCGGTCTTTCCTTCCCCTTTAATGAGTACCGAGCTTGTTGGAAGATGGGAGGTCAACCGCTGGTTCAGCGCTTAGGAGATAAAGACTACAGTTGGGATGCTGTGCGCCAACTCATTCCGCAGATGTGTGTAGCAGGTTTGATGGGTTATGCGTACGCGTGTCCCGATATGATTGGTGGTGGTCAATGGGCGGCTTTCCTCAATATCAGAGATGATGAGTTCGACCAAGCGCTTATCGTCCGTTCGGCACAAGTACACGCCCTCATGCCGATGATGCAATTTTCGGTTGCCCCGTGGCGAATCCTGTCGAAGGAGAACTTGGCTATCGTACAGCGCATGGCGAAACTGCATGAGGCTTTCGGACCGTATATCATGCAGTACGCGCACAAAGCCTCGCAAACAGGCGAACCCATCGTTCGTTGCATGGAATACCAGTTCCCGCATCAGGGATTTGAGGCATGCAAAGACCAGTTCATGTTAGGCGACAAATACCTCGTAGCGCCGGTAGTGGATAACCGTTTGGAACGTGAGGTTCGATTGCCGAAAGGTACATGGCGCGACGACAACGGCAAGAAATACAAAGGCGGTAAGACCTACAAGATCAACGTGCCGTTGGAGAGACTGCCGTATTTTGAGAAAATCCGCTAAAACTACTAGAGGTACTATATGGTCTAGATTTTCCAGATATACTAGATAACTATAAAACATACTAATATGAAAAACAAACTTTGGTTACTTTTTATCCTCATTACCATCGTCACATGGGGTATTTGGGGAGCGTTCTCAGATTTGCAAATGGACAGTGACGGCATTCCAGAGACAGTGGTGTATATCCTTTGGGCAGCGTCGATGATACCTTGTGCTATCGTAGCGCTGATTATCAACAAGGGTAAGTTTATGTTCGACTGGAAATCGGCTCTCTTGGGCTGCACAGTCGGTCTGTTAGGAGCAGGCGGTCAGTTGGTTCTCTTCAAGGCGCTCGCTATCGGTCCGGCGTATATCATCTTCCCCTTCATCTCCATGTCACCGGTGATTGTGATTACGCTGGCAGCGCTCTTCCTCAAGGAGAAAGCGAACCGCTGGCAGATAGCCGGTATCATCGTTGCGCTCGCAGCTATCCTCTTACTCTCCATCCAATCGGGCGGTGACAATGGTCCTGTCAGCGGTTGGTTATGGATTGTATTGGCGGTATTGGTGCTTTTCGCGTGGGGTATTCAGGGATTCTTTATGAAGTTTGCCAATAACTCGATGGACGCGGAGTCGATCTTCATCTGGATGGCTCTCTCGGCTGTTGTATTGGCGCCGGTGGCTTATTACATGAGCGGCGACGCAGCATCGTTCTTCGCGGGCACGGATGTGACAGCCAAGAGCCTCAAGTGTTTCGGGATCCAGTCTCTCAACTCGATAGGTGCCCTGACGTTGGTCTATGCCTATCGTCATGGTAAGGCGGTCATTGTTTCGCCGATGGAGGGACTGTCCCCGATGGTGACCGTACTGTTGTCGTTGATTATTTTGAGTGTTATCCCGACCCCCTTACAGATAGCCGGTATCTGCTGCGCGGCATTCGCTATGTACGCGTTGTCGAAATAATTACTGTTATGAAAAAAATATTAGGAATGATTGTATTGCTGGCTTGCTTCGTTTCGTGCCACGCGGCACCGAGGTTGGTGTATAACGGCGATACGCTGGAGTGGAACAACTCCTGGAGAAAAGAACAATGCGGCACCTTGGATATTAAAGAGAATATCAAAGAGGTGTCCGGAATTGCTTGTTCACGCGTTACACCGGGGTATATCTGGATGCAGAGTGACGACTTTGAAGATCACATTGTTGCTACCGATGAGAAAGGTGAACAACGCTACTTTACCGTCAATTTTACGAAGTCCATCCGTGGCGATTGGGAAGACATGAGCGGCGGTGTGTATAACGATGTGAACTATTTGTTCATCGGCGCGTTTGGGGATAACGATGAGTCATGGGGCGATTACTCTATCGTCTATTTTGAGGAGCCCGCCATCGACACGGAAAACCCTCAGATAACCGTCGAACCGAAAAATATCCGCTTCGTCTATCCTGACGGCAAAAAGCATAACTGCGAGGCGCTGATGTACGACAACCGCGAAAACATGATATATATCGTCACCAAGGTCTATTATGATGTGTGCCAAGTATTCCGAATGCCGTTCCGCCTCGATTATGGTACAGAGAAACAGACCTTGGAGTATATCTGTGATCTGGGAGTTCGTTCCGATTTAGGTTATAGCGAGAAGAATCAGCCGTACAAAGGTTTCCACTTGGTTACCGCAGCAGATATCTCTCCGGACGGTAAGTATATCCTCATCAAGAATCACAACAATATTGTCGCCACTTATTGCTGGGTGCTCTATTGGGTACGTCAGGACGGGGAGAGTGTGTCAGACGCCGTCCAGCGCCAACCCCAGCCTATCAGGGCGTATAATACCTATGAGTGGCAAGGTGAAGCGATCTGTTGGCTCGATGATGACACTTTCTACACCACCTCCGACGCCGACGACGGTAATCCTCCTATTTTCAAGTTTACCCGCAAATGGGGTGAAGACATCGATGAAGTACCAAGTGACGGAGGACTAAGCACAAAGGCTAACCAGTTGGTTCTGATAGACAATACCCTATATGTGCGCACACAAGAGGCGCTCTACACCCTTGACGGCAAAATAGCTGTTAGCCGTTAGCTGCTAGCTGTTAGCCCCCAAAAAGCCAACAGCCAAAAGTAAACGGCTAAAGTAAAAAAAGCGCACTTCTTGCGCTTTTTTTTGCATATGTCGTATTTTTTTTGTACCTTTGCGGCCGAAAAGAATAGATAGAAGTTTAGAAAGCGTTTGTGGAATGATTATCAAGAACTCAAAAATAGAAAACCCTGTTCTGCGTATGGTGGGCGAAGAGGCCGACCGACTTGGGCTTGATTGCTACGTTATCGGCGGTTGGGTACGCGATTTATTTCTTCACCGTGAGAGCAACGACATTGACGTAGTGTGCGTTCATCGTGAAGGAGACGAACGGTCTCATATCGGTATTCTGCTGGCGGAATCGGTGGGCAAGCGTTTGGGCAAAGGAGCACACCTTTCCGTTTTCAAGACGTACGGCACAGCACAGGTGAAAAAGGGAGAATTGGAGTTGGAGTTCGTAGGAGCGCGAAGAGAGAGTTACACCCGTGACAGCCGTAATCCTGTCGTGGAGGACGGCACGCTGCATGAGGACCAGAACCGTCGAGATTTCACTATCAATGCGATGGCTATCTGTCTGAACCATGCGCGTTACGGGGAGTTGCTGGACCCGTTCGACGGAACCGGCGACATGGAGCGCTGTATCATCCGTACTCCGTTGAATCCGGACATCACTTTTTCCGATGACCCGCTCCGCATGATGAGAGCCGTGCGTTTTGCAACCCAACTGGGGTTCAATCTGGAGGGTGACACTTTTGATGCTATCGTACGTAACCGCGAACGGATTCGTATCATTACTCGCGAACGTATATCCGAGGAACTGAACAAGATCATGCTCTCTCGAAGACCGTCGGAGGGATGGATATTGTTGGATAAGACAGGACTTCTGCCGCTTATCTTCCCTGAGTTAGCAGCGCTCAAAGGCGTAGAGACAATAGACGGTCGCGGACACAAAGATGTCTTCTTTCACACGCTCAAGGTGCTGGACAACATCGCCGAACTACAGAAAGCCCCCATCCCCCATCACCCATCACCAATAGACCCTCTGGGTCTCTGGCTGCGCTGGGCGGCGTTGCTGCACGATATAGGCAAACCGAAGAGCAAGTCCTGGGACCCGCAAGCCGGATGGACCTTCCGCAACCATAATTATATAGGAGCGAAAATGGTGCCGAAGATTTTTGCGAAGCTGAAACTACCGCTCAACGACAAGATGGACTACGTAAGAAAGATGGTGGATCTGCATATGCGCCCCATCAATCTCATTGAGGAGACCGTGACGGACTCTGCCGTACGACGTCTTCTGTTTGAAGCCGGAGACGACATAGAGGACCTTATGCTCCTCTGCGATGCGGACATCACCAGCCGTAATGAAGAGAAGAAAGCACGGTTCCATCACAACTACCAGTTGGTGCGGCAGAAAATGGTGGAACTGGAAGAACGTGACCGTATCCGCAATTTTCAGCCGCCGGTCAAAGGGGATGAGATTATGGAAATCCTGCATTTAGAACCCTGTTCGACGGTAGGCGAACTCAAATCCGCCATCAAGGACGCTATCCTGGACGGAGTCATCCCCAATGAGTACGAACCGGCAAGAGCATATTTGCTCCAACTGGCACACGAACGAGGTTTATGTTAAGCCCACTATGAATTACACAATTTTATATTCCAAAACAATGATTAATAACATCAACCATTTCGGAGCGATCAATTTCTACGAAAACAATCACTCCGACCACTCACGCACCGAATCATCCAAACAGGTGGAGGATATCGAACCGCTTTCAGTCCAAATTTAAACTTGCTCCTAACGATTTTTGTAAAGCACGAGCGACAAAATAGACGCAGAATTTGGGAACTCCTCGCAGAGATTTAGCACTCCTTATACGGGGTGCTTTTTTTATACCTACCTTTGTGGCGGATTTGAGTTGTTGCAACGTCGCAACACATAAAGATCCGTGCATATGAAACATACTAAAAAAGAACCACTTTCGCGGCTGTGGTTTATGAGCCGCGGCTACAGAAAACACCCTTCTTACAATCTCTGGGCACGGGAGGGCGAGGCCCAATTCCTCAGCGCCTACGGAACACCCTTGAAACACCGCTACGCCCCGTCCCAACGAGCGAAACAGACAGAGCGTGGGTATATT